>TARA_R100001143_G_scaffold7081_1_pt1 | contig 108469 bp, 96 predicted proteins | sample TARA_R100001143 | Tara Oceans TARA_R100001143 (sample SAMEA2621300) | marine metagenome | biome: marine biome (ENVO:00000447); feature: mesopelagic zone (ENVO:00000213); material: "saline water (ENVO:00002010), including plankton (ENVO:xxxxxxxx)" | depth 800 m | reverse complement strand
AGGTATATAATCTCAAGTGATCGGAACCAAACCGTTACAAGTCCAAACGGGTTGTTCTTCGACAGACGTAACCTTCGGATCGAAGAGCATTAACTGAATAAAATCTCGTTCAAGAGACGATTCAAAGGCAATACGATCTCCGTTTCGCCCCCTCAGCACCCCCGTCAAACCAAGATGTTTTGGTGGTATCTTCCTGACTGGCATGCGTATCCTCTCTTGTAGGCAGCGACTAGATAACACCTATAAGATGTCTGAGTCGGAGCGCTGCGCAAGGATTGCGATTATTGCCTTTTCAACCCAGGGTCCGATGTTATCGCCATCACGTGTTGCAGCTCGCTTCGCTTTCGCACGGATCAACGGACTTATTCCATCGAGCTTCCAGTACCGGTGTTTGCCATAAGCCAGTCGTAGGGCCGATGGTTGCGCGGCATTTTCCAACTTCCCTATCTTGCGGCCCGTCAACTCCCGAAATGCCTTAACGGTTGGTGGTATCCTGTTGCTGGTGAGTAAGGATAGGGCCGCATCGCTCTCCTGCACGGAATAGGTTCGCAACGGCTTCGAAAGGTGCTTCTCGACGGCTTCGCGGCAGTAAATCGCACGCCTGCCGATAACAGCATATCGAGGCCCCCTGCCCTGGCACGCAAGATGAGCCAGGTGGGAAAATGATATCGGGAACTGTTGCGCCACTTCCTGGCGAGTCATGTACGCTTTCATCGGAAGAACCTCTATCCAGTTACGTTCATATGGATGAGATTCTGTGTGATCATTCCGAAAGTCGATTGCTGAGATTAATTTTTCTCAACACCCTGCAATAAATACACTTTTCCGGGGCGAAATTTTCCGTTTCTGGTCAAGATATTGGCCCCACCTTTCCTGAAGGACGCCTGCATCATGCCCGGTCTCAGATAGTCTACCCGGTAGCGCCTTGGTACCAGGTAGCGCGCTTAACTGACACTTTGAAACGGTAAACTGCAATCCAGACTTTAGAATAAAAAATCCCGCGCCCGAATCGAATTCGGACTGGCGAAAATCCCGGAAGCGATGTAATGATTATTTTGCTAGGACTAATCATTACGAAGGCTGCTGGGAGAAATCTCGGTGGCCTTTGTTGTTTTCTCCTGGTTAGTTACAATGACCCAAGAGAATACCGGTCAGTTTAAGACTTCCCGCCAACAGGCCTGAAACCGGGCAGCTTGGAGAGGGCCTCATCGCTGTTGAGCACTTCGGCATAGACTGCTGTGGTCGAGATGTCTGCATGACCCAGCATATGCTGTACAGTACGCAGATCGACGCCCTGGGCGACCAGGTAGGTCGCAAAGGAATGCCGGAACGTATGGGGCGATACGTGACGAAGCTTTGTTGACGCGCCCTTTTCAATGGCAAGACTGACACAGTGACTGACCACAAACCGGATTCCTTCAGCCGTGAGCGGCGCCTTGGTGTAGGATCCGGAACTGTGTCGACGCCGGAAGACAGGGGCGTCCTGGCCGATTGCGGGATCAAAAAGGCTCATCAACAGGCTCGGTACGCTTTCCACCAGACCGGGATAATCGGGAATGACGGCCGGAATCGTGCATTTATGCCGTCGGCTGCCTTTTTCGATCACTTCAACCCGCAGAGACCCGTCTTCCGCATAGGTGATGTTCCGCCGCCGCAGCGACGCCACAGCACTCCTGCGCAGGCCGGTGAGATAGAGCACCAGTATAATGGCCCTGTCGCGTGCAGTTTCAGCCGCCGCCGCGATCTCCATGATCTGCGCCGGCGTGATCGTCTTGCTGAGAATAAGCCGCGGCGCCTTCGGCAGACGTCTGGTCAGTGTCGGATCCCGACTGACATGGCCAGAGCTCAGAGCCCATTTGTAAAAGCTCTTCAGACAGGCCAGAGCCGTCTTTCTGGTCGATGGAGATTTCCCGGCATTGTCCAGGTCCTCGAAATAGAGATCCACATCGAGCGGTGTGGCCTGGTAAAGGTCCCTGCCCCGCTGCTGCAGATAGACCGCAAAGCGATCAAGGATGCCCCTGTAGAGTCGGCGCGTCCCCTTGCTGTCAAAATGATATATCCAGCTGAGCGTTAGATCGCTGAGTTCAGGACTGCTCATGTCTGGTCATCCGATCGACAAGCTCATTGAACAGGGCTTCTGATTGACGGCAGCGCCGATCCGGCGCCGACCTGGCGTAGGCCTGTTGTACAGGATCCGTAAGCCCATTCATGAGGGCCGACGATTCAGATACCCCCAACACGCGCTGCTCCAGGTTGGCGATCGTGACAAGCGCCCGACGCTGATCTGCCGGCGTCCCGTCCCGGAATATCCTGGCAAGGACTGTCAGGGCGGTCTTATAGGCCTCGGGCGTCCGGACAGTATGAGACACAACACCCCGCTGTCGATCACGCTCACGCATCTGGCGCACCCGATCCCCCGCTTCGGAGGGCGGTCTGTTATGACCTTTTCTGGTGCTGGGATCCGGAGCGGCCGGGCTGTCTTTGGTGTCTACCACAGAATCTCTCTGATTGTCGGTTTGAAAGCCTTAGTGAAGGGTTGGCCGCAGAACAGCCTCGAAAACAGCATTAAGATCGTCCTCCGATCCGCGCCCCATCACGATGCATTCATCCAGGTGGATTTGATTTGCCCCAATCTGTCCTCAAAGCCTGTTCAAGATCATTGGCCCCCTGCCCGTCTGTGTGCTGGGGTTCTATCTCAAAAAACGCGTACCAGTAGCCGTTGATACCCATTCTATTTTGCCGACCCTCCTGGATTCCTGGCATCATAGATGTCCAACCAGGAGGGCCCTGGCCGCTGTCCTTTTGAGTGTTTCCGGATCTCACTCAGAATTATAGTCAGAAACCCACGTTTCAAAAAATTCCGAGCCCGATCATCGCGATCCCGTTCGTCATCGCACACAGGCGTGGTGATCATATCGTACATCGCCATCAACATGGCATTGATGTTCCGAGACGCTTGTTCCTGATTCTGGTCCTGCGATATCTCCGACATAGGATGATCAAGAGGTCCAGCAAGCTGACCATCCTTTTTTATAGAGAGTCTAAAACCACCCGGCGGCGTTGTAGGAGACCCTGCCCAGCTGAGGACTTTGTCCAACTCGGCGTCTGGCCACACAACCTTTGTTATCCGCGTTTTCAAATCAGCGCCAAGAACCAATTGGATGGGAGTATGGTCAGAAAACAGATCCTTTTCTTGATCCCTTTTGTAAGCATCCCATGTGTCTTTGATACAGTCCAGTGAGGACCCCTCTTCCCGCATCAGTCTCAGAGCGATCCGATGCAGACCGATATGGGACATCCCATAGTTAAAAAGCTCACAACTTAGCGGCCCGAGCACCATAGGATCGGCTTCTCCGAGCAAAAACAGGTATCGAAAGGCAAGATAGTGTTTATCCTCTTCGCACCGCCAGATAGACCGGATCAGGTCCGTGAGGAGAACTGGTTCGTCGAGGTCAAGGTCAAGAAATGGAGCCACAATTGTCGCATAGGCTAACTGGGCAGCCTCTCCATCGGCGGCTTCGCTTTCCAATTTTGTCTCTTCGAAGGGAAACGGGGAAAAACGATTGTCAGCGATAGAGACGCGTATCCGGTGCAGAAAGGGCCTGAAAGCTTCCAATTCACGCAAAGTTGTTGTCTGCTTTATGTGGATATTAAATGATCGCGCGACCGATGCGTAACCTTTCGCTTCTTTGGCCACTGTAAGGGCTATCTTCTCTCTCATTTGAGCATCGCTCATAATTTCATCACTCATCTCACTGTCCCTTCCCTGCTGTTTCAAACCGGAGGCATCCGCTTTTGATATAGTCTAGCGATCGTTCTGTGGTAATCCAGCGGCGACCCAGATCCTCTGCTACTTTCGCTGTCAGCAGCGACCCGCCAAACGGATCATAGACCAGATCCCCTGGTTCTGTCGTCAGCCCGATCATGGTCTCAATTGGTTTGCGCGGACTGATGGCCGGATGCTGATTGCATCCAGCCATCTTGCAGGCACGGCGCCACAGACTGTTGGGGCCCTCGGGCGCTGCATCAAACAGCACATCGGGAATAGCACCGCCATTGTCCTGATAGATCTTCTCGGAGATCTGCATCCCGCCCCCTGCGCGGGTTTGCCTTCCCCTGCCCCAGCTTGCGGTTTCAGCCTGCTTGCGATTGCGCACCGTACTGGCCTTGTAGGGCTGCAGCACACGCCTGTTGTCCGCCTTGGGCGTGGCTGAAGGGGAGAACCAGAGAACACTCTCCAGGCTTCCCTTCAGGCGCACACGGCGCACCGCGACCCAGAGACGTGGGACCGGAGGCTTGGAAGGATTGCGCAGCGCCATACGGTCAATCAGGTGATAGCCCAGCTCATCGATGAGGCGCAGCGTAAACCGCTCGATATACGGATCCTGGGCCGGAGAATTTTTCATGCCGACAGAACCGAGATTGAGTACAAGGGATCCCTGATCTCCCAGCAATGTCTTCCAGCCCTGTGCCAGACCACTCATCCAGTCGAGCCATTCCGCAGTCTGCAGATTGCCATACTCCTTAGGCTTCAGCAGCGGATAGGGCGGCGATGTATAAAGCAGGTCAACTGTGCCAGGCTCGATCACGGCAGTTGCATCTTCTGCCTGTCCCCAAAGCACCTGGCCACGCTCTGTCTCAAATACGGTAATCACCAACCCGGGCCTGGAAAGCCCCAGTTTTCCTTCAGCCAGATCAGTCAGTTCCCAGATACCGCGCTTTGGCGCGCGCAACAGACCCTTGGCGATCGCGCTTTGACGAACCCACCGGATTCTGTGATGGAACCTGCTTTGCGTGCCACTGCCGTCGCGGCCAACCGGGATTGTGAGATCAAGCACATCCTGAGGCAGCGCGAATCGGTCTGTGAGACGGTCATAGACCTCAGAAGGCGTAGCGGTTCCTCCAGACTCAGCAACGGCCTCCAGGAGCGGCAATAGCAGTTGTGCATGGGCTGGCAGTTTTGCTTTGCGGCGGTCGCTCATAGTCTGTCCTCTCTAAAAGGTCCAATTGCTGAAGGATGCTGCCCCGCTTATGGCGAGGCTGGTCAACGCTGTTGCGAGATGGGTCAGGGTCGGCCTTCCGGGCTGGCGCCCTGCAACCGGGCCATAGCAGGCCCAGAAGAGCGCAGCGACGAGACCCAGATAGACAAACCAGGCAACCACCCGTCCAGATCCGCCAAATGATAGGGCCAGGACCATCAGACAAAACATCATGCCGACGCCCTTCCAGACGCGATACTCTCGTATGTTGGGATCTCCGAATGTTTCGGTCAGGCGGACCCGAATTTTTTTGGCCCGTACTTGCAGGGGAGCCTGTCTGTCGTTTCTGCTCATTGTTCTCATCCCCTGTTACCTGTAACAAACTGCCTGGAACAACCACGAAAAGCAATATTGTTGGCGAATTCCTGGCGGGCTTCGCCTTTATTGGTCACAATCTAGCGCAGCTGTTAGGCCGCACCGTTATATGCGAAACTGAACAGCCTTTATTGATCAGCCTTCCTGATACACTCCCCGTCACCCTCACCTGGTAGAGGTGGGCCTTACGGTCTTCTGTGCGTCCGAGACAGAGACTTTCTCCAAATCTCCGGCAGATTACCAATATTCCACAAGCGCTTCTTGCACGCAACACAGAAAACATGTGTTTTCAGTATTATCATTAGTCCGGCATCTGTTCTCGGAAAAAAATTGGTCATCATCGCTTCATATGATGTGTAGTTATGCGTATGAATGGTGGTATGTGATTGGAATTATGGTATACTAAATTGCAAGGCAATAATGCTGTTTTACCCTGTTTTAATATCTGTTTCAAACACGCGGATAGAAGCCATGAGCAATGCAGTTGTGATACGATCCATGCGGTTCGATGATATTCTCGACGTGCCCATTGCGGATGATCTGAAGCTGCAAACGCTCGGATTTCACATTGGCAGTCTCAGTACAGCACTGACATTGGCCCCCCCTCCCCTGCGGCTGGCCTGGCAGTTGGCCATGGTCAGATCTGAAGCGCTCGCGACTTCTGCAGCGCTTGGTGCCCCTGGCGATAAAGCGCAGTTTCTTCGCTGCCTGACCCCTCAACTGAGCGCCCTTCTCTCTTCAAGCGAGTTTTCAAACCGTGTTTTCGGGTCCGATCTCGTCTGGTCCTTTCAGAATGTCTGGACCAAGAGTCGCGGCGGACGGCCGGAATTGGACAGGCTACAGGAGATTCTGATCGGTAGGAAGGATACTTTGATCCGAAGTCGTCGTCAGCTGCCGATTGAGTTGGCCCTAGACTGGTATTCGGCACTACTGGAGTCGGAATTCGTTCCGTCTTCCCGGTCTCAGGCTAGTGTTTCAGTGGCATACACGAGGATAGGGCGGGCCCTGTTCAATCTGTTTAAGCTGCTACGGACCGAAACGAAAGAGCCTGGCGATATTGTCGAGATCCTGGCCTTGTTTGGACCGATCCTGGAGCGGATCGCCCTCCCCTCCCCTCTTAAACCCTCAGTGGCGCTGCCCAATCGACTCTGGCCACCCGTTGTTGCTGTTGCGACGCACCTGGATCCGGTGCTGCACAAGATGGAGGCCGTCGTTAAAGAAGAGAAGCCGCAACACCGTGAGATAGCGGCCTGGGATCTGCTATGGCGCGGAATTCTAGAACGGTCCTGTGACCAGGGTCTTGAGCGTTTTCATCGGATTGCGACGATTTACGGCACCTGGCTGGACCACAAAGCCCTCGATCTGTTTGATGCCTTTGCCCGACTGCCCCGTAATGATACGGCTGGTGTAGCGAGGTCCTTGGGTCTGAGCGACAGTCAGGCCAGACGACGTCTGCGCCGCCTGCAGCAGGAGACGCAAGGCATATCCGACATCCAGGAAGCCCGTATTGCCCGGCTGGAACAGGGAAAAGCCGGGCCACATGTCGGGAAGTTTCAGGTCTGGCGCGCAGATGGTCTGGCCTGGTAAAGTTGCAGGTAGCCGGTATCTGTCAAGTATCCGGTAGCACAAAGATAACCGGTATCCGATCAGTATCGGCGAATGTCCGGTAATGGGTATCCAACAGATATGCACTACCACATAGATAGCATATACCGACATTATACCAACTATTGACAAGATACCCGCAACCGGCTACATATCCGCTATCACTCAACTAGGCTCTACCGCCTTTATAGCGCATATCTGATTGGTAGCGACGATCTGTAAGATACCCGCTATCTACATTGAAGAAAGGACAGACCATGCCGATCATCGCTTTTGCGAGCCCGAAGGGGGGTGCTGGAAAAACAACGACATGTCTGCAGCTGGCCGGTGAGCTGCTGCATTCTGGTGTTGATGTCACCATCGTTGATGCGGATCCAAACCAGCCCTTTAAAGCCTGGCAGGAACAATCCATCGCCAACAACATTCTCCCCAAAGGGCTCACGATCCTGGAGGGCCTTGATGAAGCCAAGTTGACCGATGTCATTGACGCCGCAGCTGAGAAGGCCACCTTCGTCCTGGTCGACCTGGAAGGGTCGGCCAATATGGGCGTTGCGAACGCGATCGGTCGCGCGGATCTGGTATTGATTCCCATTCAGGGCAGCCGTCTGGACGCAAATCAGGCGCAGCGCAGTGTTGGTCTTGTCCAGCAGTCAGAACGAATCTTCAAACGCAAGATTCCCCATGCCATCCTGATTACCAAAACCAGTGCTGCCATACGCGGCACAACCCTGAAAACGATCATCGAAGATATTCGAAGCGCCCAAGTCCCTGTTTTCAAGACAGAACTTCTTGACCGCGAGATATTCAAAACCCTCTTCGACATTGGTGGCACACTCTACAGCGTTGATAATCTGGAAGACCCAATCAGCGGCAAATCAGCCCTGAGTAATGCCAGGTCAAACACCAATGCATTGACCAGGGAGGTGCTGGCGCTCCTGCAGGACCCTGAATCGATGGCATCGGCTGCGAAGGAGGATGCAGCATGACTGTTAAACGCCAAGGCTTTGCGCCTGTAGGACACGATCAGTCAGTTTCAGGTAAGGGGCCTGCAGCAAACATTGAACCGCTTGATGTGTCGCAGTTCAAACCAAGGCCTTCCCGCAATCCTGATGCCGCATCGCAAGATCCCGCAAGCAGTGTTGGTGCGGTAGGGCAGGGGAGGGACACTGCATTGCCCTCCGCCCGGGATGTCGCCCTTGCAGCCTCAAAGGCTGGTTTTACGTCCCGGACGGGCGTTAAAGTCGACGGGCGATCGCTGCGGCGCACCGGGCGGGACGCCCAGCTTAATGCCAAGGTTGAACCGGATGTTAAGGACGCGATCGTCCTTGAAGCCGCCCGACGCGACATCGCTGTCGGCCAGCTCATCAAGGAAATGTTTGAAGTTTATCGATCGGTCGCACAGGAGGAGGGGGGTTCTTAATGCAAACAGAGACAACCCTCAGTGCCGCCCAGACTCGATTCCAGGCGATGCTGGGACCCTACAAATGGCTCACTCCCTACTGGGACTTTGGCTCGTCCCGTCCTGAAGTCGACGCAGATGGCCTGCAAAAGGCGCGCGGCACTTTCTCAGACAGCGAAGCCTTGCTTGCCGCTTTCTTCCTCTCCGTATGGCTGGGTCGTCAGGCCAACTTCGATATGTTTCAAGCAGCCGCACGACTGGATCCGCAACACCGTGCATTGATCGCCGACTGGCTGCTTGATCCGTTCTGGCCCTAATATTTGAGATGACTCTTCCATGACATTCCCACCTACGCACTACGACTTCATAAAAATTCAACATCCGGTCGTTATTGAATGTGCGGAGGCCGATGCATTGGACTTACTGAGCCAACCCGCTCCACCAGAGACGATCGGGTCAGTCGATCACTATGAGAGCCGCGCCGAACAATGCCTGAATACCACGTTAGAAATGTACAACCGTCGCGGGCCATACCCCGATACTGTAATGAAGAGTCTGATAACCAGCCTCAATTACGAATATCATTGTGTGGTGAATTTTGCGTTATCGGGAAAGAAGACATTTTACTTCAGCAACGACCTTTGTGAGCAATTGGCTCATACTGAGATTAATCTGCCCGCTGACCAACTTCAGCTCCCATTTCCCTCCTGTATGTTTGTTTATACCAGCGAGACGGTTCTCCGTTGTTTCCACAACACAATCGGCGCCGAAGGCCGGCGGAACATAAACCTCAATAAAGTAGATATGACCGCCCCGATCACCGTATTCCTCACATCGCGCCCTGGCCCAGACAACGAGCGCAAACTTGTCACAGTTTCCTTTCATTCACGCACGCCTGATCGAGCCTATGCGATGCTTAAACGGGAAATGTCTCTTTCTCGGGCCAATGATCTTGAACAGGCTTTGAGGACAGATTGGGGCAAATCAAATCCACCTGGTGGAGAGGGCACCATAAAGTCTATCGACCTAAACCGGGATACCATATCTCAAACCATCGACGACAAGATGTTCTATACCGATGGTCTTATGTTCTACCGGATCCTCCTGAACTCTGTCCTCTACTTAACTTCAGAAACAAAAGAAGTCTCTCATCATGAGACTTCCCGTGCGGCCTATATCGAGAGGGCAAATCGTGAAACCCGTGCCGCAAAGCGGCGGAAAATACTACAGTTTTCAAACAAGTTCTCTGAACTTGCATACTCTCTCGTTGGCGAATCCGTTGGCAAAATCATCGTCAGCAAAGCAGGTCAAAGTAACCAAGAACCAAAATCCAGCCCAAGCGGGTCAAAGCACATAGGAAAGCGATTCATCGTTCGCGGACATTGGCGAAACCAGGCGTATGGTCAAGGCATGTTGCTCAAAAGGCTGATTTGGATCAGGCCGTACTTTAAGGGGCCAGACGTTGCCGCCCTTATAAACAAGCCTTACCTCGTCAAGTAAGACTGACAAAAAGGTAACCAACACTTAATCATCACCCTCGCGCGCGAAATCTCTCTTTTTGTGGTTGTAGAAGGCAGTTTTGTCTATACTGCCGGTCACTCCTAACCGAAAAGGCTTATACAAATGGCACAAACTCAATCGGCCCCCCACACTACGGGCCCTATTCAGGCCTTAACGGCAGGATATCTAAGGGGAGAAACCTCTCATTTACGGCGCTACCCGGGCGATACGTATGGATTTGCCCTGTCAAGCAGCGATGCCCTGGCGGCAATCACCCTCGACTTTTACGCCTCCCAGCTCCAGAACTTTGTTCAGGACGAACACCCGGAAATTGCAAGCGTCGCGGCAACCGCGAAAGCGTTGCGCGACTGGCCGGAAAAGAGAATACCTGGTCTGGCAGAACATGGAACGGCCTTCCGTTATGGTCTTACCACCCTCGATATCCTCATTAACGATGAGAAATCGCTTCTAAACCGGCTTCCGGCAGCAGCCCCAGCCTATGTCATCACCTATGACCCAACGGCACGCCACCCCATGGTGCACCAGGTTGCAGCCTGTCAGGCCGTCCACTTCTGGGCGTTTCACGCAGAAATCCAGAATGTCCCTGAGGCAAAGGTCGTTTCGGCCGCCACACTGGCCCAAGCCATGATGTTCTATGGCACTGTCTCCAACACGCCGGCAGACCGGCGAGAGGGCCTGCTGAATCAAACCCTCTCGGTACAGGCGGCAAGCCAGCCTGCTATCGACGAGTAGAACAATGTCAAAAGACGCAAGGCCAGCATTGACACAGCAGACCATAAAAGCGTTGAGCCACGCGCTCAACGAGCTGCAAATGATGGAGCCAGCCTATCAGGAACAGGTTAAAGCCGGTGTTCGTTCGCCTGAGGAAGTGCAGTATCTGAAGACGTCCATCTCCTATTTTTCCCGGCTGATTGCCTGGAAAGAGCGCCGAGGGAAAAAGCGAATAGGGAAGGGGGCAGGTGACCGCCCCGCGAAATCCCCCTCTATGCCGTTAGAGGGCGACCCTTTTGATACAGATGAATATGCATGAAACATTAACTTAAACCCTGAATAGTTATCATGAAAGGCCATGACTATGTCGGATAAAGACCTAGAACCAAACGTCGTGTCTCTGGACCAACATCGTACTGAAGAACGCCTTGACTGGACGCTTCTATGGCTTCCCCCGAATATGGTGCCCTTCATCCGGCGAGATGCCGAAGCAGCGGGACTGTCGGTAGAAGAATATCTCAATGCGCAGTTTTTAGCGTATCTGGAGGCATTCTATGAAGAGGAACTGACCGGCATTGATGGCGCACAGCTGCCTCTTTTCCGACCATCGCGGATCCTCCGGGAAGTGAAATCCTGACCCTCATGACCGTGACAGGGTTTAGGATGCGTCTTACAGGACGGATATGATGAAATTTCCTGCAGGCTTTCTGGACAAGGTCAAGAAACAGACCGATATCGTTGCTCTGATAGGGCAGGGCGGTGTGACCCTGGAAGCGCGCGGCAATGAATACTGGGGGCTTTCCCCCTTCATCCAAGAGACAACAGCGAGCTTCCATGTCAGGCCTGCCAGCCAGGATTTTCACTGCTTCGCGACAGACAAGCATGGCGACGCGATCGATTGGGTTCAGTTCCATCACAATTGCCCATTTGTAGATGCGGTGAAGTATCTGGCGGAACGGGCAAATATGGAAATCCCGGCGCCGCCGGCCGGGCAGCCCGTCAGGGACCATGCACAACAGGCCCGTCGGAAGGCCGCTCAGGCGGCGGCTCAGTTTTGTATGTCCTATTTCCAGGATTGCCTGAAGCAAGACAGGGGGCAGGCGGCCAGGACCTACCTTAAGAACAGCCGCGGTGTCCAGGACCCCGCCCGGTTCGGGCTTGGCTTCTGCCCTCCGGGCGACGCGCTGCAACATGCAGCCAGCCAGGCCGGCCACACGATCGAAAGCCTGCTTGATGCAGGTGTTATGCGACTGTCTGAGCGCAACAAGAAGCATTATCCGATTTTTGGTGGACGTCTTGTCCTGCCGATCCGGGATAGACGCTCCCGCCCAGTCGGGTTTGCCGGGCGCGTCCTGGACGGCGAACAGTCCGATATAAAATACCTCAATTCCCCAGCCACCCTCCTGTTCGACAAGAAATCCGTCCTCTATGGTGCCGATACGGTTCGTTTTAACAGTCGAAAGGGCGACCTATCTTCCCTAATTCTTGTCGAGGGGTATTTTGATACCATAACCCTGCAGGAGGCGGGATTTCCGGCCGTGGCTTCCATGGGGACTGCCGTCACCCAGGACCAGCTGGAAGCAGCCTGGTCTATGGCGTCCACAATCATCACATGTCTGGACGGCAATCAGGCTGGCCAGATTGCCTCGGAGCGCGTGCTGGACGGTGCGCTGCCCCTCCTGGATGGAAAACGCCGCATGTCCTTTGTCACCCTTCCGGCAGATCTCGACCCTGATGCTTTCTATCGACAGGATCACGGTGTCGGGTTTGATCAGGCCTTAAAAGCCGCTGAGCCTCTGTCAGAGCGCATCCTAAACACCGTCAGGGTCGCACAGAGGGTCGAAGACAGGGTCAGCGCTCTGGACCGTGCCAGGGCGTGCTTGTCAGCTCTGACCGACAAAGACTGGCGGACATCCCTGGCGGCAGCCCTTCAGGAGGCGGATCTCTGCCACAGGGCAAGCCTCAGTCGTCTCTCCGATCTCAACAAAGGGTCACTTACATCTCTCGCGCGGCTTCGGATCCGTAACCGACTTCAGGATACGATCCTTCTTCTCGTTGCGCGACTGTCGCCTGAGGATCTGCGCGCAGCGCTTCCAAAACTACCGCCGCTCGATCCGGCCTATGATACAATTCTGGCCCAGATAGTTGCAGATCCTACAATAAAAGTTGCAGGCAAGGTTGATCTTGTTGTGCCGCATCCTGGGCTGGATGCACCCAGCCTCCTGGACCAAAGCAGAAATCGTGAGGAAAGAAACAGGCCGGGAAAAGAGGCTGGGAAGGGAAGGGACCGGATCTTGGAGGACCTGCGCAGGATCAGCGAGCAGCTGCGGGACTTGGGATAATGGCCGGGCGTCTATGAATTGTTGTCATATGCTAGAACAGCCTTGTTCCTAAAAAGGGAACATGATATAGAATAAGGGACCGCAAGGAGTAGCACAGTGCACCTGATCAAACGCCGGACGCTTGTAGATTATTGGACCAAGAATCCTGCAGCGAAGACTTCATTGAGCGCATGGATCTACAGCATGAAAGCAGGTGAATGGACATCGATGTCAGATGTACAATCCTCGTTTTCGAGCGCAAAAGTTCTTAACGCAGAAAGAGTTCGTTTCGAAATTAGTGGGGGAAGTTTTCGCTTGATAGCATCCTTCAAGTTTAAAAAAGAGGGTGGCGGTACTGTTTACGTTAAGTTCATTGGAACACATGCTCAATACGATCGCATCAATGCGCTGACAGTATCAGATTTTTGAGCATTCGGTTCCAAGCACGACCCAAGGATGGAGAGGTGCTATGACACAGTTTGAAATTAGAACGATAAAGAACGACGAAGATCATGCCTGGGCACTTGACCAGATTGATCTGTTCTGGGATTCACAAGAAGGGACACCAGAATTTGAGTATCTGATGGTTCTATCGGATCTGACGGCAAGATACGAAGAGTCGCGGTACCCTGTTGAAGAACCGGATCCCATTGACATGATCCGTTTCTACATGGAGCAGAATGGACTGGACCAAGCGGCTCTCGCGACTTTGCTGAAAAGCAGATCACGCGCATCAGAAATTTTAGGACGGAAGAAACCTCTATCAATTACACATATTAGAGCTTTGCACGATAGGTGGCACATTCCTGCTGATATTCTGATCCAAAAACCGCGTCTTGCTGTTGAAGGCTGAGCTTATTGTGTCGCATCTCGGGACCTTGAAAGTGACCCGCTTGGGCTGGATTTAGGTTAGAAACAGCAGGGAAGGGGGTACATTCTCATGTCATCAAGAAAGGCTCAAACACTCATGGACGCGGCCTGGGACGAACCAGATCCCAACCGCCGTGCCAAAATTGCTCGCACTGTGCTCGAAATGGACCTTTCTGTTATAGACGCCTATGGTGTCCTGAGCGAATGCGTGGATACAAACGCTGAACGCGTTGCTTTGTTGCGAGAAGGTGTCCTCCAGGGTGAGAAGATCTGGGCTCAACACCTCAAACCACTCTCCAAAAATTATTTCTGGCAGGTAGCAGAGACACGGCCTTTCATGCAGGTTCTCTCACATCTGAGCGAGGCGCTTTGGGAGATCGGAGACCAGAACGGAGCCGCTGATACGGTAGAACGTCTGCTGCGTTTAAACCCTCAGGACAATCAAGGTTGCCGATGGCGCGCCGTGGCCTGGTATCCTGTGTTGGGCGAATGGCCCAAAGTAGAAAAGATCTTGAGGAAATACAAAGTCGATACCGGTACCTACATGACATATACGAAACTATTGAATTGTATCAGATGCGGTACCGGCGTTGACGCCGCCTTCGAAGCAGCAATGGGACGCAACCGCCATGTTCTAAAAGCGCTGCTCACCGCCAGAGATAGGTATCCAGGGCCTGCACCGGACTCGGTTAGCCGCGGATCTGAAGAAGAAGCACTATCCTATGCGATCCAGAACCTGGATGCTTGGCAATCGGTTCCAGGGGCTTTGGACTGGATTAGGGCCCCTCGCAGCGCTCGCTAGCACCCTTTCTAGATCAAAGCCGGGCTCAATCCGTTGTTCTTTAACCTTTTGGTACCTGAGGCGCCCGTGCCTGAGACGGACGGGTGACTTCCAGGAACAATGTCAGTTCGACACTCTCCAGGGGCGCCCAGTCTGCAGGCAGCGCAAGACGGAAGGTCTGATTCTGCCCCCCAACAAGAGCATAGGATTCCGGGGCGTCGCCAGCTGATACCCCATAAGGTCCACCGGCAATATTCGTTTCTGTCGCCCATCGGGCGATCGGCCCAAGCGATTCCTGGGAGAACAAATCCCCCAAGGAATTGATCTTGTCCAAAATATCCTGCACCGCTGCAGCGGCTTCCCCAGCTCCTTTGAGGATCTTCCGGATCTGCGATGTTGCCACCGAAGGTCCGACAGCCTGCGTCTGGTACCAAAACGCTTTCAGGGTTGCCGACGCTTCTTTCAAGGCTGCGCTATAGGGTGCATGGATCAACGCCTGAAGACCAGAAACGCGGGCAAACTCTGCCTCTGTCATAGAGAATATCGGCTTCTTCGCCAAATCCGGCCGATGCGCCAACACTTGGGCCGTCAGGTCATCAAGCGTTTCAGGCTCCAGGGCATCGAGATTACTGCTGCCAAACCGTTCTTTAGCCAGATCACCCATTTCCTTGAACAAGACCTTGTCCCGGGCCTGTTCCGCTTCGATGTTGCGCACGCGCTTGGGCGCCATCAACCGTCCCCGGCTCTGCAGCAAGGCGCGACACAATCCCGGGCTATGCGCATTGATGGCATTCTTGGTCTTCAAAGGCAGACGTTCTGACGGGGCGTTACACAAGTCATGCACCGCGTATAGCAAGTCCGGGAACAACCGGTTTGCTTCATCGCAGCGCAGCAGCACTCTGGACCGGTCTCGATCATCGGCAAAGGCCCGGACGATTTCATCAAACTGGGACCCAAAATGCTTGGCGCCGCAGTGCTGTCCGATGGTCCGGAGCGAGCCGTCTGGGAAACGCACAACATAGCCCTTGAAATGATTCTCATGCCGGCAGCCGGACATGACACAGAATACCTTTTTGCGGCGCTCAGCTTCAGAGGTCCGCGGCGTCTCATCGTAATAGTATTGGATTGTCGCCCCTTTCAGAGAATCGGGCGCCTGCATCGTCAATTTTAAGGAATTGACGGGATCCTGGATGAAGAACTGCCGGGCCTTCAGCGCGGCGTCATTGCGATCAATCACCGACACTTTGGTCTCTGGTGAACGGATCATGGGAAATACTCCTTCAGTTGGTCATTGCCAATCGATCACTATCCCCCCTGTTCTAACTTCGATTTACTCATGCTTGTACGTATCAGACCGATGTCGCGATCCCGTAGCCTGCACCTTTTTTGTGGAACACGACAACAGTCGCGCGCTTATTGTGCTTTGAGGGTCTTGTCTGGATCAGAAAATCAGGGATTTCCCCTTTCTCGACAATGCCACGGAGTCGACGGGCAAATTCCTTTGGTGCGCAGGCGGCACCGCATCGATCCCGAAGCTTGATCATGCCAATTTCAAAAGAGGATGCCTCTCCGATATGCCGACAGACAATCTGATAGATCTTCTTGGCCGTTGGATTGCCGATCTCGAAAAGCCGGGGCGAGACCTTGATGATGTTCTCGCGCTTCACGATGGCATGCCATAGCCATTCCGAGACCTTGATCCGCACCGACTGAACACGCTTGCGCCCACTCTTGTCGGTTTCCCTGACCAGTTTATACCCAGCTATAAGCGGCTCAGCTGAAACAGTCTGAAAATCTTCCTCATAAATATTGGTTTTCACCTGGGTCGTATTCAGACGATCCAGGGCAGATTGCAGCCGGAGATAATAGGAACCGCCGCGGCCCCATTTGGCCGTGTCGAGAAAGTCGTGAGGGTCAATTTCTATCCAGTCATTCGCCGATATGTCTTTTCCGCGCCCGCGCAACTGATTGACAACAGTGACCAGATACAAAATCACGTCAAAGTCCTGTATATCGGGCATGCCAAACCGACCAGGTGTCACAGTGATCTGAACCCGCCCGTCACTATATTCGAGCACTTCCGACGGCTCTGTGTCACTGCGGCGCGTGGACAACTGACAGAAAGGATATGAAAGAATGGAAATTTCCTGGCGCAGGTCGGATTCCCGGGGCGCATCGACAATACGATGAAATATGTCCATTTGGCGCTCCAAGCGCTGTTCGGCATCCTCAAGCATGCACGATCTTCCTGTTTCAAGTCTCCCAAGACCCTATCAACTTATAGCGTTTTGTGCCCAGGTGCACCCCTATATCAAGTAATACCCGCGTATTTAAGAGGGGGGTCAGGCTTTGGGTGGGTGATATGACGTGCGAGGGTGGGTGATATGACGCAAGTGGTCCTGTCGATCCGAAAAAGGGTGTGTGATATGACGTAAGATCAGGAAAAAGATGGGCCCGTCCTTGAGAATCTGGCCCAATACTGGCTAATTCACGTCATATCGCCCACCCAAAGGGCATATCCGCGTCATATCACACACCCGAGAATGCTCGTTTACGTCTTATCACCCACTTTGGAGGATATTTCACGTCACAACCAACACCCAAACACACCCGCGCACGTCCTATCGCCCACCAGGCTTCATATTTCACGTCACAACGCCCACCACGGGCAGAGCCAGAATGGTTTGTGGTGAGAAACGACGTTATATCACCCACCGCATACGTCTCATCCAACACCCGAAAACCAGCCAAAACACGTTCAATCACCCACCGGGCCACGTCATATCGCCCACGTATATATAACTGACTTTAACAGACTCTTATTTAAAGCACTGAAAGAGCCGTAACCCAAACATGCAACGAAAACCACACACCGAACATGATTCAAATAAAGGCTTGGGAATAAAAAGAGGGTAGGCCTGAAAGATGCGAAAACCACACACCCATTTCGCTAACGGGCAACCAGACATGCAAATCATGCGTCTTGCCTAAATAACTCCAGATGCCGATTTACCGGCCAAATGGAGATCTAGAAAATGCTGAAAACAACCAATGCCAGATTCAAACAGGCACTCAGAGTAACCTATGACACAATGTGTTTTGTCGCGGCTATGTGCACCATATACCAGACCGTAAAACTAACTGGCCTGCTATGAAGGCACGATCCTTCAAACCCGACTGGAATAGCGCTCGAATGCGGTAATACGGGTAACATCGATACGATCACCGCAGCCAGCATAGATTTCTGCGGTCAACCAGGTCTCCTCCTGTTCTGCCTTTAGACTTGTGACATCCCGGTACCAAGCCTTCCGGCGACCATCCTCACCACTGTTCCAATGATAACCGCGCCGTTTCAGAGTATCTTTCTGTTCAAACGGACTGTTGAGCGCCCAAAACCGGATCGTTGGCTTTCTGGCCGTCTCAAGCAACTGTTCAAAACCGCAGGATTCTGACGCAGGCAGCAGAAGTGACAGCAGCTCCAGGACCGCGCGGCAATCTGCGACCGCCCTATGGCCCTGGAAGAAAAACCCGAGCTTGTAAGCGATCCATTCCAGCTTCCGGCTGGTTATGCCTTCCGCATTCCAATCAATATCTTCCATCGAACATGCCCAGGCTTTCTGTTCGAAGGCCCCGCTGAGCCGTTCGGCAAAAGGCCTGTCGAAGGCCGCATGATGGGCAATGATCAGGCTTGCAGGCTCGATTGTTGCTTCCAGATCCTCAATATTGATCGATTGGCCGGCGAGATCCGCGTCTGTCAGACCCGTCACCTTCGTGATTTCAGGGTCGAGCGGCTGCGGCGGCTCCTGCAGAGCCTGATAGGGTGTGCCAACCGAGAACAAACAGCCTTCCTTGGAAAACGTGAAGGGCAGGGCGCAGATCTCGATGACATGATCCATCGCAGAATCGAAACCGGTCGTTTCTGTATCAAGAACAATGCCGGTTAACACCTCTTCATCCGGCTTCGGTGTTCCATACAGTTCCCGCACCAACAGGCGCCGTTGCACCTGATAGTCAGGCGATGCCTGCAGGGCCGCCGCCGCTGCGTCCAGGTCAATAGTGTTATCCCCTGTCATTCAGGTCCCCTTCGTCTCTGTTCCAGTATCTTGGATGTCACACGATACAGCCTGTTTCCAAGAAAAATACTTCCAGTTGTCAGCAATCGCCTTATGATGTATTGCTTTTTGTGGTTTTGCGAGGCATTTTTATAGAATGAGAGATATTGAATTGCCCCTGGATCTGGTCCGACAGCTGTACAGAAGGTTATGGCGACGACGGGCACGTCGCATGCTGCGGCGCCCTGTTTCCATGAAGCCTAAAGAAGGTCGACAACCAATCGAAACCCAAGAAGATGTGAGACTGTGATGATGCACCCTGGTGAAGAAGAGAAAGGCGCCGCTCCCACTGCCGGGACTTCAAGCCAGATCCGGGATTGCGACATCATCATCGGCGTCCGGATTCGGACATTGAGGGAAACACGCAAACAAACCCAAAAAGGACTGGCGGAAGCCTGCGGCATATCCCCGCCACAAATCCAGAAATATGAGTGTGGGCAGAACAGAATCTCGGTTGCCCGTTTATTGGATATCGCAAGAGCCCTCGATGTTGAGCCTGTATATTTCATCGATGACCTGGATGAGTCCGGGCATAGCAGGGCGCATAGCGGTGCAGATCCGGTAGAAGTGGACGGCGGACAAGGCCTGCAGGCTTCCCGAGTAGGCCGTTGGTGGTCACAGATCACTGACCCGCTGGTTAAGACACATTTGCGCGAATTGATGCGAACCCTGGCAGCTCAAGAGACCGAGCCTGGCAAAAAACCCAGGCCGTCAGGGCGGAAAAACGGCCCCTCACGGTGATACGAACTCCGTTTGTTACAGGTAACAAAGCCCGAAGACACAGGAAGAAAACGCCATGAAAACACCAACACTCAGCAGCAATGAGAACGTCATTGTCCTGACATTCCCGGCCCCATCGTCACCCATTCAGACATCTTTGTGCAATCAGACCGGGCAGCAGCCCCTTTCTGACGCACCTGCGCGCATTGCGTTCACAACGACGCGGCCTCCTGATCTGGACGACGTAATGACAGAAAAAGAGAAGGCTGAGTTGGCGCAAGCTCTGCAGTTGAATGGTGGCGCTATCCTTCTGTGAACAGAATGCCGAAGGCGGTCCGGGTGATGAGCAAGCCAAAGATATTGAGAGCGCAGTGGTCGGGGGAAGTTCCGCCTCGCCCAGGCCATTTTCTTATCACCGTTCACCGCGCTCGGGTGGCCTATGAAATACTAGAGGTGAAAGACGCGAAGGCTTCGTCGACGCACCCTTTCAGGCTGAAGGTCATTAGCTTTCCCCTGAGTGACGTTCCCCATCAAGCAACCATTCATGGTTGGAAGTGGGATCGCCCGGCGCGAACGCGACAAAGAAGATAGGACAGAGAGATGATGATCAAAAGCAATTTGCCAGATAGCCGAACCGCTGCGCCGTTTCCTTTAAACCCGCCTAACACTCTGCAGTCGTCCCTACAGATTGGCACGGTGATCGCAGTATCCGACCTGGGCCAGATCCGAATCCTGACCTGTGAAACCAAACAGGGGGATCGCCGCTATTATCAGGCTCAACTGATCGAACGCTGCGCCCCGGGACAGGGCGCGGGTGAAGCATTCTGGATCGAGCCTTTTGGCCTGGTCCAGATCGTCTGAACGGAAGGAAGAGTGATCATGAACAAGTCAACTGACACTGCCCCCATATTGCCTGACGCCCAGCTTCAGGATGGCCAGCTTCAGGATGATCTGCAGGTCTCCGCCAGGTTAAGCCCCAGGCCGCGGTATGAAGGCCGCAAGGAGTTTGGCCTTTATGTTGTGGTAGATCTTGGGCGCATGGGCGATTCTATACCGCAGACGGTCGTGCAGCTCTCCTTCGACAGCGGCCATCCGGATCCGGAACTCTTCGTGCGTCAAGAAGCCCATCGGCTGAACACCAGCTATTACACAACGCCCGAACAGACGCGTACTGGCGAAATGCAGGGCGGTGTTGTTGCACCGTTCAACAATGGCCAGCCCGATGATGGCCAGCCCGATGATTGAGCCGCAGCAAGAAGAAGCTAAGCTTGAAGCGCTCAAGGCGCGCGTTGAGCGGGCCTTGAGGCGTCACCAGGGCTTGCACATCGATTCCCGAGAAGCCCATATGCTTCAAAGTCTGCTGCAGGCTTACCGGTTGTCACAGGCCTGCTCTAAGTGTTTCCCGCCCGACCCAATATCCCGGTATCTGGCAGCTTTCGAACGCGCTGAGCTAAAAATGGTTCAGGCACATCCCAGAGGACCGGGCAATGCCTAGAGGGAAACCAGAGCTATGGCGTTCCAAACGCGGCGAAGCATTGATGTCCGGCACGTCTCCGAAGGGTGTTGTCTGGCTCATCGATGTGCCGCCTGGAAAGCGTCATATTCCAGCCCGCCTGTACCGGCCACGCCCCGCCAAAGATCCGATCAAGACGGAGATTCCGAGCGCTCTGGTACAGGGTAATGGCTGAACAGCAGATGGCGCCAGCCCCCCTTAACATGGCGGTCCGCCAACCCCCTTACAACGCAGAAGTGGAACAGGCGTTGCTGGGCGCCATACTGCGTAACAATCGCGCTTTCGAGGCTGCGGCCGATCTGCTGCAGGAACACCACTTCTATGTGCCAGAACATCAGGTCCTGTTTGGACATGTTAAGAAGCTAATCGACAAAGGGCAGGTCGCAAGCCCAGCTACGCTCAGCCACATTGCCCAGGGTGACGAGATCCTGCGCGCCGCCGGCGGAACAGCTTACTTGTATGAACTGGCAACCAATGTTGTCACTGTTCTTAATGCCTCAGATTACGCCAGGACCATCCATGATCTCCATCTCAAGCGCGAGTTGATCGGGCTTGGCGAGGATGTCGTCAATGATGCCTATGACAATCATGACATGGATTTTACCGCGGATAAGCAGATCGAGAAGACTGAACAGCGGCTGTATGATCTTGCGACAACCGGTGAGGTTGACCGGACGGTCACAACAGTAGGGAATGCAGCCAAACTGGCGTTACAGATGGCAGAAGCCGCTTTCAGCCGAGATTCTCACCTTGTGGGTGTTCCGACGGGACTGAAGGACATAGACGACACACTTGGCGGATTGCACAAGTCAGACCTGCTTATCCTGGCGGGTCGCCCGGCCATGGGAAAGACCGCCCTTGCAACCAACATCGCTTATAACGCGGCGACCACGCGCCGCTCAAATGGCTTGGAAAACAAAGGTACAGAAAACAATACAACAGACGACAAGGGCGGAAGCGACAAAACGGTGGTTTTGTTCTTCAGTCTTGAAATGAGTGCGGAACAGCTCGCTGGTCGTTTGATCGCGACCTGTGCCGGGGTTCCTTCAGACAAGATCCGGCGCGGCGATATCAAGCAGGAAGAGTTTGAACGCATTGTTGTCGCCAGTCAGGAATTAGGCCGGCTCCCGCTATACATTGACGACACACCTGCACTTTCGATCACCGGTTTGCGGCAGCGGGCCCGCCGTGTGAAACGCCAACACGGGCTGCACCTGGTCGTGGTTGATTATCTGCAGCTCCTGCAGGGTCCGCCCGAAAAGCGGATGGAAAACCGCGTGCAGGAAGTGTCTGAGATCACCCGGGGCCTTAAAACTCTGGCCAAGGATCTCGGCATCCCCGTCCTGGCCTTATCGCAACTGTCGCGTCAGGTCGAGAACCGGGAAGACAAGCGCCCGCAGCTTGCGGATCTGCGCGAGTCTGGTTCCATCGAGCAGGATGCTGATGTCGTTTCCTTCGTTTATCGGCCGGAGTACTACCTTGAAAAAGAAGTGCCAGAACAACGCCCGAATGAAGCACCCGACAAGTTTGAAGAACGTCGGATGCGGCACGAGCAGATGTTAAGCGACAAGCGCAACATTGCCGAATTCATCATAGCTAAACAGCGGCATGGTCCGGTGGGCACTGTCGAATTGTATTTCAATGGGGAACTGACCGTATTTGAAGACCTGAAGCATGTGCACTGATGGACATCAATGTACATCAGTGCACATTCTGGAGAAGTAACCGATATGGCGACATCTACGCACGCTGACAGCCGTCACAACGGCACTGGGCCTGGAAAGCCTGGACCCACGACCGCCCATTCGAACGATCCCCAATATCCGGATCGGGCGGTGAAGGCTTCTTGCGTAAGGGGCCTTGATCTTAGTTTTTTGAAAATTGGTCAAGGGTGGCCCGCCGTTAGCTATCAGTTGATTCAAAATGGGTATCAACCGCTTCCAGAGCTGGTTGCGCGTTGGGATCGAGCGGCAGCAGCAATCATATCCTTAACGACGCAGGGGGTGGCTTCTGACAAACAGCACCATGATATGAGCGAACGCCTACTTATTCAGATCACTACGCATCTTATTAAGAGCTCAGCGCCAGTGTCGTGCCACGACGACTGCGAAATTCCTGACCCGCCATCGAAGCGCCAACCAAGTGACCGTCGAGTATTCTATCGACGATTACCTAAGGAATTGAAGGTTTTAGTCCGTGACGGCTGTGCCGGCCCTGGCCTTGAACTGCTGAATCAGTCTAGAAATTTTGACCTGGATAAGACAATCCTGATGAATGTGCGATCTTACACAACTACCCGGATAAGGCTCAGTCAGGATGAAGCGGACATCCATGATCACCTGGTCTCTATCAGTGGTCTCACGTCTAATAGGATTTTCCTGTGCGCATTGACACAGTCAAAGCTACAGACATCGAGTTTGAAGACATGAGTAAGCGCCTGTTCGTTCAGATAACGGCGCAGATGTCGCTGTTAAAGTGTTGTCGGCGTGTAACGTCGAAACCCGCGGTACAAGCCGGACACCGGTAGATAGGAGCGCACGCGATGTCTCAGACTGTTGCGGTACAGGGGCCAGAAGTTGCGATTGGTGGGTCACCCGAAGTGCCAGTTGATTGGAAAGCTGAAGCCGACAAGGCCAGCCGACTGCTCAAGAATCCAGGTTCTGGTCATGAAACGCCCTGGGAACAGCAACTTGGCGCCAAGCACTACGAGGGGAAGGGCGTCCACGACGGGAAGGCGGTTGCCCAGGATTTTAAGGAAGCCGTTAAATGGTACACGATCGCCGCGGCCGGTCAGAATAATGTTGAGGCTCAGTTCAACCTCGCTGTTATGTACCATTTCGGCCGTGGCGTCATAGCGCAGGATTATGGCCTTGCCTTTACATGGTACTGCCGCGCCGCAGGTCAGGGCGATCCAACGTCGCAATTCAATATTGGCACTATGTATGCCAATGGGGAGGCTACTCCGAAGAACCCCGCAGAGGCGGCGAAATGGTTTTGGTATGCGGCAGTACAGGGTCATGCGGATGCTCAGTTCAACCTAGGCTGCATGTACTATGAAGGGTCAGGCGTAATTAAGGACATGAAGTCTGCCATGCAGTGGTTCACGCTTGCGGCGCACAATTGCCATTCGGGCGCCCAGTTCAATCTAGGCAGCTTTTATATCAACGGTCACGGTGTTAAGCGGAACCCTCTCTATGCCTATGCCTGGTTCAATATTGCTGCCAGTTCTGGTTTGGAAGAAGCTGTAAGGGTAAGAGACACGATCGAAGGAGAGCTCACCGTGGAACAGCTCGAACAGGCCCAAAATATGGCCCGCTGTGCTGTTATTGAGATGAATAAGAGCTCCTGTTGGCAGATGTTTCGCAGCATTTGGGGTGGTAAGAGGTGGTGGAGTGAAGGTCTCTCGTGAAAACACCACTCTTTGAGACTGAACAGGATCTCTGCCTCTCTTTCCTGGCCTCTCTGGAGGGTCAGCCCTGGACAGTGTATCGGGAATGGGCGAATTGGGACCTCTTGCTTGTTCGCAGGCGCGACGGGTTTCAGATAGGGATAGAAGCGAAGCTCAAGCTAACCCCAAAGGTCGTGGAGCAGTGTCTCCCGACCCTCAATACGTCGGGACGATTTGGGGACGGCGCAGGTCCAGACTGTCGTGCCATACTGGTACCCTATGACGGGGTTCAGCGTTATATGGATGCCATCTGTGGGCATCTCCGGTTGACGGTCATCAAAGTTCATCCAACCGGAGACTTAGGAGACGGCCGTTGGCTCGGTGACCGCGTTTCCCCCAGTTTACCAGCCGAAGTCGGAGATCCGATACCGAGAACGTCTCGGCACCATCAGTTTGCCTGGACTCATGGCTGGTATGAATGGGGATTTGCCAAACAGGAGCGATTGCCGGCGCTAACACCAGATGTCCCTGTTGGCGTCCCCGCGCCGGTCAGACTGACGGAATGGAAGATCAAGGCCATAAAACTGGCAGTATTGCTTAGAAAACAGGAATCTGTGACGTCCGCGCATTTCCGAATGCTGGATCTCTCCATGACGTTTTTCACACAATCCCATCCTAGACGTTTGGTGCCGGGCAAAGAACGGGGAGAGTGGATAATGGGAACAGGGTTTCCAGACTTCCAGGCCCAACACCCGGATGTTTGGGCCCACACAGTAGAGACCTATGAAAGTTGGGTCTCGGACATTTCCACCTGATCAGCGTGTAGTTGCTTGTAGCGCCGCAATCCGGTCTGCAAAAACGGGCACGAGCCAGATGGCCAGCAGAACTATCGCGAGAATCAGGAAAGGACGGTCCAGCAGCAAGAAGCGTCTGTACCAGGGGCGCTTTTTTGAGCGCCTTTTGTTTGGGGCCTGGAAAAAGGAGAACAGTGACCTGGATCCGCGGCTTCGGGACGATGGCGGCCGCTCTTCTGAAGCTGCGGTCACAACCTGGTCTGTATTGCGATCCGGATCATCAGGATCTACCTTGACCGGCACCCCGATCATTCTGGCGAGTTGCAGGAGGTCCAGATCCTTGAGTGTCCTGAACCGTGTTTGCGTCGGCTCCACAGCACTGACTTTTGCAGACCGGATTGCGGGCGGTCTGAGAGTTTCGGTTCGCCTTGGTGTCGGCGCTCTTTTGCGAAGCGGTTTCGTTTGCTTCAATTTTTTTCGTTTTCCAGGCCCTAATGCGGTCATGTCGTCCTCCAACAACCGGTGTGGCTGGAGTAGCTGTGCCGTTCCCTAGTTGTTTTCGCAACGAAAAAATTAGTTTAAGGCAGTTTCGCTAATGCAAATTGCCCCTTTTTAGGCGGCGATGCGCTGATAACGACCTTGTGGTGCCATATGGCGGCTTACGGTGGCGGCCAGTCGCTGCAGCATTTCGGTGTCGGGTGTCAGGGTGCGCCAGTCAACGTTCGCCCGAACCGATCCGCCCGTCGATCGTCTGCTTGTGGCAACATAGGTTGAGGACGCGACGTTTAGCGAGCGTGGGATGAGAGGCAGATTGGCGCCGATCATCTCGACGACAACCCGGCGATCCGCTTTCAGGCTATCATCTGATGCATTCCAGGCTTCAATCAGATGGCCCCAACCGTCCATGACCCACGCAATGGTATTAATGCGCTGTTGCAGCTGCTCAAACGCGCTGTCTGATTTTGAGAGGACGTGCTGAATTTTTTCTTCACATCGATGTATGGTCGCAATTTCGTTTAGCACGAGCTGTGACGCCTGCTTAGCGGTATCCAAGATGGCTCGACCGACCATCTGAACCTCTGGCGGCTGTTGGGACAGATACGATTTGAGATCCTCACTGAGCCGCTGCAACTGTTTGAGCTTTATTGCCAGGTGACCGGGCATTTCACTATTTTTGAGCCCGATGGGGCTAACAATCTCGGCCCACTTGTTGAGCTTCACCATTATTGCATTTGGAGATGTCTGCTGTGCGGCAGCGAAGTGTTTGAAACCTTCCTTTGCTCTTGTTTGACCGTCTTGCGTGATCAGGTGGGCAATCTCGAACGCCTCAGCGTCGGGAGAGATCTCCCGCAACGCTGAGATGACAAGCCGATACTGATTGTAGGTTACAGCATCGCCCGCGTTCTTGATCTCACGCTTGGCAGCGCGCGTCTTCGCCACACCGGCATAGCCTTTAGAGCGCATGTCCATAAGACTCGCGTGGACGGCCAGGGGCGTGACCTCACGAAGCTCTGCCAGTTGTTCAAAAAGCGCCTGATCTTCCAGATTTAACTCCACCATAGTGGGCAAGTGTTTGAAAGGAACGACGTAGGTTCCTGACCCGCCATCGAGAAAGTTAGGAAGCAGAAAAGAGAGCTTGAGGTGATTGTTGCTCATTTCCGCACGAAGCCTGGCATGCGCGAGTGTGGCGCCTGTGAAGGGAATGGCGACGCCACGTTCTTCGAAGCTGTTGATTGGGTAGGTCACGGCGCAATCTCCTGTTGTTTGCCTGTGTGATCTCCATCACTCAGGAAAGGCTATCGGACCTGGTTGTGCGTTTGAAGGGCACAACACTCAAAAACTGCCCTCAACTCTAAAAAAAATTGCTTTTTCCGCACACGCTCTCGACGCGATGCAGCAATCACTACCATTCAGAGTGTAACCAGCAAAAACACCGCATAAAAAGCGCAATCTGTAGACCCTCGATCCCCCAAAAAGGGTGGGTGCAGCTGTTTTGAGGGTGGGTGCACCTGTTTTCGGGGTGGGTGCAGCTGTTTCCAGGCTGGGTGCAGCTGTTTTGAAGGTGGGTGCACTTTTTGAGTGACCTCTGAAATGCCTGGGTGCAGCTGAATTGATTTTTGTTTTTTCTGGTTTTTAGTGGAATCAATGTGTTACAAGGAATAGAAATTCAAAAGTACCGATAGCAGGATAGGGATTTTTGACATCAAAAATAATGAAAATAGGCGCTGCAAGCGGCTATAATGTAATAGAAAAAGGTCTTAAAAATGTCGGAAGATATTGAAAAGAAAAGGTTATCAATCCATGTCAGTTTACGTCAGCATCAGATGTGGCGCGAAGCGGCGACAAGGGAGGGATTTGTCACTCTGACAAAATACATCCGCCACGTGGTGACAGACTCCACCAGGACCGGCTTGAGGGTCCGACCCGGAGATCGTCGTGCTCTGGCGAATACCAGAACGCATCTGAAGATCGTTGGCCGCAATCTGAATATGATTGCCATGCAGCTCTCGACCCTTGCCAGGCATCCGCTCCTCGCAACGGCCTGGCAGGAGCGGATGAATATGTCCGCTGACGGCCTTATAGAGAATTGTGAAGAGGCGACCGCGAACCTTGAAGCTGTTCTGAAAGAACTGGAACAGACAATGAAGCGAATAGGCTGATGGGCTTGATCACGCAATCGCTCCCAAGTCAGGATCTCGATAAGGTGCTGCGCGCCCGATATGTGGCGTCCGGAGCTGCCCGCCGGGCGCCCGAAATGGTTGTTAAGCTCATCAGCTCGGCCATGGAGCGCGATTCAGCCCGCAACATGGTTTACTACATCGGTCGGGTCAGGGCGCGCGACCGTCAGGACGAGGCCGAACAGGTGACATTGTATCACGCTGACGGAGAGGTTGCTGTCAACGGTCGTGCCAGTTTTGCAGACGCCCGGCGGGCGGCCAGGGACGTGTTTGACGCATGGATTCCCCCAGGCACCCAATCAGGCACCGTTGCAGAAGGTAGTGCCGCCGAACCCCTGAGGCCTTGGGTTCATCATTTGACAGCGTCCTATCCTGTTATTGAACAGGTTAGTGACCTGCAGGCTGCCCGGGCCGCGGCTGCGGCTGTGATACAGGAAGCTTTTGAAACGCTGGACTATCCCGTTCTCTGGGCAATGCACAACACACCCTCGACCGTGGACGAATCCTGGCCGCTGGATGCTGATGAACGAACACCGGAACCCCACGGGCATGTTCATATCCATATTCTGGTTCGCACCTGGGCCGACCCTTTGAGCGATGAAGACTTTGGACCTGATGTGTCTGAGACGGAAGAACCGGTGCCGCCTTTGTCCTTCGATCGAGAGGACTTCGCGGCGCTGCGGGCGCTGTTTGCGGGCTATGGGCAGATGAACGGCCTGGAGGTGGAAGCGACGCGGCCGATTGACCGGGTCTCTGAAATGATCGCCCGGGAACAGGATCTGATCCGGGACCAGATCCCGCTGTCAGAGGGGGACCAGGCCCGCCGTGATCGATCCAAGGGCCGTCTGTCTGATCGCGCGCCTGACTGGAATCCCGACGTGATAGAGATTCTGTATGAATCGGATCGTGGCGACCGACCAGGACCAGAAGGCGATCTCGATCAGGTGCTGCAGGACGATCCGGCTGCGGCTCTTTTCCAGGCCCGGTTCGAAGCAGCGGAGCTTGCGCTGTTGCGGTGGCGTTTGTTGCGCCGCGAGCTTGCGCGGCGGGAGGGGTCCGCAAAGCTGGCAGACTGGTATCTGGAAAAACGGCCAGAGGTATTTGGCCCAAAGGTTGATGGCCCAGGGGTTTTTGGAGAGCCCAAAGTTACTGAGGCTCCTAAAGTCTCTCAGACTGAACCAGAAAAAGTGGCAGCGCCAACAGATCGGCAGCGGGCAATGGTCCAGGCCTATGATGATGCCTATGAAGGCCTGGTGCAGCGCTATGAAGATCCAGACGGCCTGCCGCCCACTCTTACCGTCCTGACAGCCTCCTCTGAGCTGCCACAGGCTGAGACAGCTTCAGGAAGCCCCAGCAGATCCCTGACCACGGCTCTGGCCTCTTTGGAGGCACTGGCGGTGTTTTCCGAACGCCGGTGGCCCCAAGAGCATCCGTTGGGGGACACCGCTGCGCGCATCAGAGCGCAGTCGGAGCGCCTTCAGGAAGAAATCGCCTTGGTCAGACCGGAGTCTGATGGCGGCGTGGATATCGAGGAACGGCAACTCGATCAATCGCGGCTGCACGGCGATGGTGGGGGAGATGGCGGCACGGGTGTCGACCCTGACGCGCACCCGGAGGGGCCGCCGCCTTCTCCAGGCCGTTCAGGTGAGCCGGTCCGGAGGCCGGTACTGTACGAGCCGCTTCCGTCGGTGCCGCCAGCAACGCCAAGCCCCAATCCTGCGCCCGAAAGGGGCAGTGGCCAGGGCAGGGGCCGGTCCGATGATTTCGACCTGGGCGATTAGGGCGTCCTGGTCTTATTTCTGGTCACAGCTGAGTTTCGGCCAGTCCGATGCGATGCTGGTTTTTGGCAGACTGTCGAAGGCCTCCTGTGGGCCCGTCAAGGGGATGAGCAGGATCGCAGCCTCTTTGGGCGGGATGACTTTCCCGTCCAGTTGTTTCGCCGTAAGCCGGGTGTTTTCCAGGTACCAGGCGATGGCCGAACCCGTGTCCTTGTTGATCACAAGTTTCACAAAAGCATCGGGTGTCAGGATTCCATGGCTGCTCAGGAAGTAATCATTGTTGGCGTCTTCGCCCCAGAGGACGCCGATCCAGATAGAGACAGGATTGCGATCGCGCCAGCATTCAATGCGCCGTTCGGTTTCTCGCCATGCGCCATATTGGTTGAAACCCGATTCCTGGGGCATGATGTTTGTCATGACATTGCTGCCTGAAACGGCGACCTGGCGGTCGTCCAGATGGTTGGCCGGCACAAGGTGCCCGCGATCATAGGACAATGCCCAGGGAGGGGCGGCGTAGGGGTCGGTAGAGGTCTGCTGGGCGCATCCGGCTGGCAGATCAGGATCCAGAAAGAACGCGTGATCCCGGTCAAGAGTACCGGTATCAAAGCCAATCTCGTATTGAGCGGCCAATGGCCCGCCAAGGGCGCAGTCGTGCCAGATGCGAAAGCCTGGATAGTCCCGCATCAAGGGCGGCTCTGGCGTTGTGGTTTCCGATACCGCCGCAGCCGGATTGATCAGTAAAAATGCCAAAGCCAGAAAGAGCCCTGATGATCTGGAACAAGGCGCTGTCATGTCCACCTGCCTGACAGGGTTAAAGCTAAACCCCTTGAATAGTGTCAGTGTACAGGTTTATCGCGCCTCAACCAAGACTGTTCCGCTTATTTTAACCCTCAATACGTGTTTCCGGTTTCGGCCTTAACAGCAACAACAACTAAAAACTTGTTGCGGCGGAACGGTAATCAAACTAAAACTGCCTTGGAAAACCACAAAAAGGCATGTTTTCATGTTGGAAACAATCCGCGTAATCGGATTCAGAATACCGTCTGTAGAAGCGGTGATCGCGGAAGTCGAAATCGTCATGCGCCAGGGAGAGCCATCGGTCCCCGAGACCGTTCGGAAAGCTCTCCTCATGGCATGTCTGGATCAAGAGGGTCAATTTGACGAAGGCTACCAATATGTTTGCGCTGTTGATGAGAAAGGCCGGGTGGTCAGCCGTGTGGATCGCGTCACGGAAAACGAGGATGGCGAGCCATATCCGCCTGACTTTGAGCTGGCACAGTCAGTGACAGGTGACGTGTACAGCGTTCTGTTCGTGCGTCTTCGCAATGATGAGCTGCTCTATGGTGCCGTTCGTGCAGACAGAGCCACTTTGGCTGGTGAACTCGCAATTCAGTATGGCGTGCAGCTTTTTGGCCCCAGGTCAGACCTGCAGTTTGTCGCAGTCCTAAGTCCTGACGGCACCGTTGTTCACGTATCCGAGAATTGGGGGTTCTGAACCATGAGCGATCAAAGTGGGGCCTTAAACTTGAAGGCTGAGGCGGTGCCTGCGGCAACAGCAGACTTCAAGTTGAGCAAGGCGCGGATGGCGGCTGGCCTGTCTCAACAACAGCTCGCGGAGTCAAGCGCCTGCACCTTGTCAAAAATTCGCGCCATAGAGGCGGGAACAGTCTCCCTCGGAGACATAGAAACGGCACGTGTTCTCATCGTGCTGCTGGAGCGGCTTGTCGGCGATGGGTCGTCAGGGCGTGGGTTTCTCGAGTTAATGCGATCTTATCAGAAGTTACCAGATCGCGCTCGCTCGGGTCTTAGACAGTTTCTCAGAAACCTAGACGATTAAGAGAAGGAGTTTGATTATGACGATGTTTCAGAAGCGCAAGGGTAACGGAGTTCAGAAAACACTGTTCGGAGCCTTCGTGGCGGTCGAAGAGGATCGTGTCGTTGTTCAGGAACATGGTGGTGACACTGTTCATCGCGTGAAAATCACGCATGACAAGAGCCCTAATGTGGACAACTTCTTGGGCAAAAAGATTGGTAGCACCGATCTAACCCTCGAAGAAGGCGCCATCATGCGTTTTGACGGTGTTACCAAGCTCGGTGATGACGCTGAAGCCAGCTATGCAAAGATTCTGATCAAGTCAGCTGGTGCCGTGCTCATGACCGGTGTTGCCGCCAGCATTCGGGAGCGTTCAGGCTCGGATGGCACCTATCGGTTCTGCACGATCATCGATCGGAACCGCAGCGTGGAAGTGAAAGATGATAAAGCCTTGAAAAAGACTGTCGCGGCGATCGCGGCGGATGACAGCCTGGTCAAGCGCCCGCAAGCCCGGTCCGTGATGGTGCGGATCCTCAATCCCGCTCCGGATGAAAAATCCGAACCACATTTCACGTTCGTCGAATTTGGCTACGTGAAGGGGAATGATACACCTCTTGCGGACCGGGTGATCGAAACCTTCATGAAGGAAGGCGGGCCAGACGCTTTGAAGGCGGGGGCGCGTGTTGAAGTGACGCCTGTATTAGAATTGCCGATCGGGCAGTTCCAGAAAGGTGTATTCGCCGATGACACGCTTGAGCCAGCGTTGTTCGAGATGGAAAGCGACCGGACCAAGAAAAAGCTCGGCTTTGCGACGGTCGACGTGCTCGCACGTCTTTTTGACGCCGGAGATGAATCGAAAGGCTATTCGATCGGCTATTGCTGGCCCCGGTTTAACCCCGACAATATTCAGGGCCGGCTGAAAACAATGACCACTGTCTGGTCGCCTCTGCTTCAAGCGCCGTCGGATGACGATGAAGCCGGGGACGAAGGCACCGAAGCCGCGGCATAAGACCCGCCATCATGCGTGCTTCTGCCCATCATCATGCGCCACCCACCTCCGTCCTATGGGATTGAGGTGGGTGAGGTGTGATTGTCGAAGGAAACCGAATGAGTTCTCTGGCCACAAAGATTTCCTGGACTGAGGTGACAGCGAACCCGATAGCGGGCTGCACCAAAGTCTCGCAAGGGTGTGATCATTGCTATGCCCTGACCATGGCACTGCGATTGGCCAGGATTGCATCAGCGCGCCTCGAGGCGGGTCAGAGGCTTGGGCGTCTGGCACCGTACCTGGACGTTGTGGACATGGCTACTGGTGAGTGGACGGATGCAATCGTCGAAGTTCCGGACGTCCTTGCCGACTTTACACGGTGGAAAAAACCCAAACAGGTATTTGTGAATTCGATGTCGGATCTGTTCCATAAGTCGGTTACGCCCGCTTATCGCAACCAGGTGTTCGACGCAATGGAGGCGGCTCCCCATCATCGCTATCAGATCCTGACAAAACGCTCATCGGTTATGCGGGATTTTGTTCTTCAGCGCTACGGTGGGCCAACTCCTGATTTTATCTGGTGTGGCGCAAGCCTGGAAAGCGAAACGGAACTGGTCCGCGCTGACCATATGCGCGCCATTGGTGGATGGCTTAGTCTTGAGCCACTGTTGAGCCCGCTTCCAGGCATTAATCTGGTTGGTATCCCCTGGATTGTGATTGGCGGGGAGAGTGGTGCTGGCGCCCGTCCCTGTATGAGTGACTGGATCTCCGATTTGATAAAGATTGCCCGTTGCCACGGCTCAATTGTCTATGTGAAGCAATTGGGCGCACGATCTGATATCGCGGTGCACGGAAAGGGAGATGATCCAGCTGACTGGCCTGAGGCTTTACGGTGCCGACATTTTCCTCCAGGGCTGGACCCTAAAGCTCTCGCTGGTGGATCTGTCCCGGCGATATGTGGCGAAGCAGGGAGATGTCATGAAACAACATGAATTGATGACACCCGATGATCCCCACGATTGTCCCCACGGCGCGGATCCGACTGAAGCGGCTGTCCAAGATGTCACTTGCTGGCTTTGTGACGGGGGGCTGGCAGCGTGCCGGATCTGCGCCGCAGTTGGCGCGGATCTCGACGCGCCTTGCCCCGGGCCGCCGCCGCCGCCGCCGATCCTAATGTTTGAACCACTGGATGTGCCTGTGGTGGATATGGAAATGCTGGATCCAGGCGCGCTAAAATGCCCGGTTCCAGGGGATTCAATACTAGAGGATCCAGCAGCAGGGGATATCACGGCGCCCGCTGCGCCCGCGTCGACTGAGGGTGAATTGGTCAGCCCTGGTCTGTTGGTGAGCTGTGCGCTTCGACTGAACAAGAATTTTGCAAATCTGGAAAAGGATGGGCAGGAGAGTGTCTTGAAAAGGGTTCGCGCGGTCTTTGAAGAGGTTATGGGTTACGGGCATTACCGGCCAGAGCGTGAGGCGGAATATGCTACTCTTCTGCAGCCTGGTCTTTACCGGCCAAAACCAGGCGGCGCGGCACGGAGCGTGAAGTGAGAGATCCGTTTGATATGGTCTGCATATGCGATTATGAAAACGAGACGCATCAATGTGTCTGTGTCGCGCGGCAACATCGCGATTACGTCGGCCCTGCACGGCCTTGTCCAAACTGTGCGGCCGGCACACACAGACTTGCCAAGAAACAGCAGGTGGAGCACGACTTATTAGTAAGCCGTAAAGGTGCTAAGCTTTGAGAAGGATAGACAGAATATGCTACTCCATCTGACGTTCATAAAAACTCAAAACTGAAATAGATAAAGGAGTCTTTAGATGCCTCACCCGGTTGATGTTACTGTTGGTAATCGTGTGCGCGAGATGCGGATCCGAAAGGGGTTCTCCCAACAGGTTCTGGGCGAAAGTGTTGGTGTCAGTTTTCAACAGGTGCAGAAGTATGAGCGTGGCACAAACCGCATGGGTTCGTCGCGCCTTATCCAGATCGCCGATGTGCTTGATGTGCCGGTTGCGACGTTCTTTGAAGGCTTGGGCAAGCATTCCGAGACTGCGGCAGCGGCGACGGGATATGATATTGATCCCTTGGACGTGAAGGCCAGCAAGGTCGCGCGAGACTGGTCTAGGATCGGAGATCCAAGGCTGCAGGGTAAGGTTGCTGAAATGCTGCGTTCGTTGGCGCGCCCGGATCCTTCGGCTCTGTAAAATAATTAACTCGGGTCACGTCAGGTTAGGGCTGTTTCCAGGATAAACAATGACCGCTGAACGCAAGGGAGACGGTTATGAGTGAGAACACCATTCCGGAGCGGATTGCTCCCACCGGAATTCTGTCCGGCAATCGCCCATCGCAGGAGAAGTGAAATGGCGATCTGGATGGAAGTGCGTTGCGACGACCGCAACGGCGATGTTAGCGATTGCTACTCGCGTGAAAATGAAGGCCCAATGATACTGGCAGCAGATGACGCCAAATCCGTAGCGGCAGCGCGTATCGTCGGATTGATAACATCTTTCATGGCCTGACATCCGACCACGTGACCCGGTCTATTGATGTCGAAGGCCTTCGGCGTCTCAATGACTATCTGCATCTAAACTCTGGCCATGCCGGCGTACAGTTTGATGCCGGACCAGATTGGCGTCCCCATCTGAGTGCCCTGAAGATTGCAGCCCATAACCGGCTGCATGGCCTGGAGACGGGAGCTGCCTTCAGAAATCGCCTGCGGCATGGCCCGGCTGATCCATCCAGAATGTCAGATCGTGCCCTGGACCGTGTTATTCAGACATGCGGGGACATGGATCTGGTGAATAGGTGCCGAATAGAGAAAGCAACGCGCTTGCGCGCTGCTGCCTGAGCACCCTTAACACGAACATGAAAACACTGTTTCTTTAGCCCCGGCTTATTGTGCTTAAAAACTTGGGGTTGTCAGCAATCGCGGCATGATGTATTGCTTTTTGTGGTTTTCAAAGGCAGTTAAAAAGGAAATACAGCGTGGCACCGTCGGCACAGGCAGAACAGGAAAGAATACGGCACAAGGCGTCTACGCAGCTGGGCAATATCAAGACTATGGCGATGAAACTGTCGCGCACCGCTAGAATCAACCTGGCAAACCGACTGTTGAAACTGGGTCACGAATTGATCGCCAGTGCGGACGCGGAGAGCGAATGCCGCGGCTGCGGTAAGGGCATGCAACATAAAGCACTGCTGTGTGATGACTGCGATGCAATTGTTAATCCCATGGCTGTAAATCCCGTGGCTGATAAACCCGGCACTGCGCCCAAAAGTGCGTTGGATCCCGCGCTAACCTCTGTGTCAGTCGATTAAAGGAGACCCTTGATGGATGGTTTGAACCTAAACACAGAACCAGAGAGCAAGAGCCAGCGCTGCGGTTCAACGCACCACAGTGCCCCATGCCAGGATGGCATCGGGAAGACACACCAGGATGGCATCGGGAAGACACACCAGGATGGCATCGGGAAGACACACCGGCAACTGCCGGACAGTGTAGCAGACCGCAAAGTAGGAAAAGAAATTTGCAGGCTTCTTGACCAGTCTTCTGACGCTTTATCGGTTCAGGACATACAGCACACCACGGGCATTGGTTATTCGACGGTCTTGAATGAGCTTCGCTGGCTGCGGGAGGCGGATGTTGTGCAGCGCAAGCGACGCCCGCGCGGCGCCGGGTATCTTTACTATCTGGGTGAAAGCGCGATGCCTGCCCTGTCGAATTGGACGCAAGAGGCAAAAACCTATGTGCGGTCGCTCCTGGACGATGGTTACGAAGTGCGTGAAGCCGCTGAGATGGTGTCTGAGAGGATCGGTCAGCGCGTTACCAGCAAGATGGTGTCCGATCTGAAAGCGACTCCCGTTGAAGAAACTATTGAGCGGACGTGTTCCCTCTGCCGCGAACCCTTTAAGGCCAAGACACGGTTCATTCGGCGGTGCGACAGCTGCCGCCGTTGGGGCAGTGAGTGCGGCATTGTTTGACACTTAACAAAGGACAATACGGTGATGGATGGTTTGATCATTGATTGTTTTGCTGGTGGAGGCGGCGCGTCAGCTGGGATAGAGGCGGCGATTGGCCGCTCTCCCGACATTGCCATAAATCATAATCCGCAAGCGATTGCGATGCATGAAATCAACCATCCCAATACACAACACTATTGTCAGAATATCTGGCAGACGCATCCAACAGACGCTGTGCGGGCGGCCGGAGGTGGCCCGGTATCACTTCTTTGGGCGTCGCCAGACTGCAAGCATTTCAGCAAAGCGAAGGGCGGTGCCCCGATCAAACGGAACATCCGCGATCTCGCCTGGATTGTTGTCGTCTGGGCCCGGCAGGTGCGCCCGCGCGTGATCATGCTGGAGAATGTTGAAGAGTTCCGCGGATGGGGGCCTCTCGATATCAACAACAAGCCGATCCCAGAGAAAAAAGGACAGGAATTTGAGAAATGGGTAGGCGAACTAAAGCGCCTCGGATATCGGGTAGAATGGAAAGAGTTGCGCGCCCGGGATTATGGGGCCCCCACAATCCGCAAACGTCTGTTTGTCATTGCCCGGTGTGATGGTCGACCAATCGTCTGGCCAGCACCCACACATGGCGCACCTGACGATCCAGACGTGATAGCAGGGCGCAAATTGCCCTGGCGCACGGCCTCTGAGATCATTGACTGGTCGTTGCCCTGCCCGTCGATCTTTACCCGTAAACGGCCTTTGGCGGAGAATACTCAAAAGCGCATCGCCCGGGGGATCCGCAAATTTGTTCTGGAAGCAAGCGACCCCTTTATTGTGCCTTATGGCAATGATGTGGCGGCGTCGGTGGATGACCTGATTGTCCCGACGATTGCCCGCATTGGTCAAACCGGCTCCAATGGCGGCAATGTCTCACATATGGAACAGCCGCTAACAACGGTAACGTCAAAGGCAGAGCATCTCCTGGTCTCCGCTCATATGTCCAGAATGTTCGGGCGCAGCACGGGTCACACGCTTGATGCCTCACTTGGCACAACCACCGGGCGCGGTGTTTCGGCGCTTTGTTGTGCCTGGTTGGCCAAACATTTCGGTGGCGTGACAGGAGTCGGTGCGGACACACCTTTGCCAACGATCACAGCCCGGGGCACGCAGACCCAGCTTGTCACATCGCATCTTCTGAAATTCAAAGGCACTTGTCGCCATGGGCAATCGGTGAGAGACCCGATGCCAACCGTGCAGGCAGGCGGCCAGCATGTTGCCGAAGTACGCGCCTTCTTGATGAAATACTACAGCACAGGCGGTCAACTGGCGACTTTGAACAATCCGTGTCCCACAATCACCGCCAGGGCCCGCATGGGTCTGGTGACTGTCCATGGCGAGGAGTGGCAGATTGTCGACATTGGGATGCGGATGCTCTCGCCACGCGAGCTGTTTCTTGCCCAAGGGTTCTCGCCAGACTACGTCATTGATCCGGTTTACAACGGTAAGCCTTTAACTGTGACCGCTCAGAATGCGGCATGCGGAAATTCAGTCCCTCCGGTTCTGCCAAAGGTTCTGATAGAGGCGAACTGTCTGGATGAATCGGCAATGCAGGCGGTCGCGTAAATGGCTGATAACCCGCTTCCAAACACAGTGACCATCGAATTTCACGACGGCAAAGGCTGGGGTATCTTTCACAATCACCCCCTCTTCACGCCGGCAGCTCGTGGTTACTGGGACTCGTATGACGCACTCCTCAGGTATATCTGGGACAGGTTGCCCGCCCTGGACTATCCAGAGTGCAGCTATCCTAACAAAAAGGCCTGTCCCGCAATCGTCAAATGTCGCAGCCGCTGTGGCTTTGAAAGCGGCTGTATTAATGAATGGGGTTGCCGCCTTAAAAAGGAGCAGACCGATGTCAATTGATAGGCCCTGGCGGCCCGTCGTATATCCGATCGTGCTGGGCCTGCTAATGATCATGCTTGTCGCCTTTCTTTTTCCAGAATTGTTGTGGGTGCGTGATCCTGCATGCCAAACCCTGCCTGTTTCAGAGCAACCATTGTGTGAGGCGCTGAAGGGAGGCGACGGGTCATGACACTAAAGGACGCGACCGGGGAAGACCGTGGCTACACACTGATTGCAATACCAACATGTCTTGTGGAGCCTCTTCTAGACCCTATGCGAGACAAGCCTGCTGACGGCGCCGAGGAGGCGCTGTATCTCAGAGAAGTGGTCGAGAATGCTGTTCTGGAGGCGGCGCGAGCGGGGCTTCTTGCCTCCGGCGCGGGAAAGACGTCTGAAGCCGCTTTGCGCGAGGCAGGGTGGGAGTTTTGCGACAGGCCTGTTTACCGCAAGCTCCTCTGCCGGCGGGGCGCTCCCGGGCTCCGTGCTGTCACCTGGACCGATGCCGCCCTTATAGAGGCAACACTTGCAGTTAGAGACGAGATCACCCCGTCGACACGCGCCGTCGGGCCGCCAACAGGCCCAAGCTCTTCTGGCAATACATCTGGGGGAGATGTGTGATGGCTGGGGAAGACAGCATATTGACCAAGGCGGCTCAAACGCCCCTCCGCCCCCCGTGCCGGGTTCAGAGAACCAGGCGTAAAGGGGGCGGCATGCCGGCAGAGTCTGTCTATGTTGGCCGGCCATCAAAATGGGGCAATCCGTATCACGGAGATGGTCCTTTCGACCATGCCCATGTGGCCGCCTGCTATCGCAGCTTTGTAATGCGACCGGAGAAGGCCGCGTTTCGGGCAGAGGTCCGCGCTGAATTGATGGGTAAGGATCTTGCCTGCTGGTGTGCGCTTGATCAGCCCTGCCATGCTGATGTCCTGCTGGAGATCGCCAATGAGCCAAGCGATCCGATCGTGACCATGGCCCGTGAGGGGATGGCGCTGGCAGAGGCCGTCCCCCTTGTGCTTGCCCATTGGGGGGATGATCGGCTCAAGCGCTATGATCTTGGCGTTGATCCCGATGGTCAGATCCTTATGCGTCCCAATCCTGAGGGCGCGATGAAATGCGAGGTCGGACTGACCCTCGCTGAAATCTGTCCGCCCCAACCCGCCCGTCCCATACCAGCCCGCCTTAAGGAGGATTGACCTATGGCCGAACTCGCGTCTATCCCCCACCGCATGGCGCTGCTTGCCGAGAATGCGAGACTGGAGGCGGTCAACATGGCCGTGCACGCTGATAACAGGCGTCTCAGAGCCGCTTTGGGCAGCGTAAAAGCCAGCATAGAACAAGGCGGCGAGGGTGGGGTCTGCTGCACCGTCTGGATGACCGACACGCCCAGTGAGACAGTTTGTGATTTCATCGAAGCCACGCTGGCGCGGCAGCCGGATGCGGCCACGCCGGGTAGGCGTGTGAGCGCAACCTCCAGTGTATCGGCTCTGCCAACACCCTCACCCCGTAGAGCGATCGGAGACACGCTCGACGACGATCATCTCCTGGTCAACGCTTTGGCAGAGTATGCCCTGTTGCTGGCCGACTGGCCTACAGTTCGGCGATGGCTGGCCGACAAGATTGACTGCCGAGATCCGCAACCGGAGTTGATCCGGCTGCGGGCAAAAGCTGCTGTCAGAGGGCTTGCCCAATGAGCGCACTATCGCCCACCCACTGCGACGGCTGTGACAAGAAGGCGGGCTCTCTGCGGCTTGTGGGCAACGAGTGGCTCTGTCGGGAGTGCCGACCTGGAGACAAGGAGCGCTCTGAAACCCGCATGAAAGCACGGGATGCCCTCGAACGGGTCTATGAGCGCTCTGAGGCTGCCGGGCCCGCTGGCCGCGGCGTCCGCCTCACGCCAGAGGAAACGCATTACCTCAGGCAGTTTCTTGAGCGTGAGATCGATGCCCTCAATGAAGCAGATGCTTTCTTTGAAGCCGCCAATGTTAATGGCGGGGGAGGGGCAGGGGAGGGGCGGGGCCTGGGGCACAAACCACAGTAGGAGAAGAGAAATGTTAAAGGAGTATTTTGTGGGCGGCGTTGTTTTGTGCTTTTGTATCGTGATCTTGCACGCGGTTTTCTGGCCCTCTGATCGAAGCTTTTTGGTCAATGCTGAGAGCAATATGGTCGATGTTGAGCAGCTTCCATTTTATGGCATTGGAATGGGTTCCCTGATCAAACTATGCAAGGACCCTGCGGGAACCGATTGTTCTTATCAACACGTCAATCTAGCCCCTTCGCCTCCAGAAAGCCTTGGGCAGCAGTCTGGGGTTCTCTGTTTTAGACGAATTGAGGCAGGGGCTATGCGCTCGACGGGAACCTGTTACTTTCTCAAAGGCAGTTTAGTGCTCACGCCAGCTGAAGGTGTGCAGTTTTATCGGCAGGTCCAGTGACGCTGCCGGGCACAATCGTCGGGGCGTCCGCCTCAAGCAAATAGAAATTCCGCAGGAGGCCAAGAATGCCGAAAGTTACCCTAACAGCAACTGTCACTCTTTCCCCGCTGAACCGCGAGGAGTGGGAAGATGAGGGATTTGACCCTGATGACTATGCAGATGGCCATGGCGGGGCTGTCGACGCCGTTACACCGGAGATTCTCGCTAGCTCTTTAAATGACTTGCCCCCGGTGAGTTGGCAGCACTTCCTGGAGTTTCTTTTGTTTGAGGATGATACGGCATGCGGCAAAGTCACCAATGTAACCTTCGCTGTTGATAAGACCGGGGGATAGGCTTTGACGGAGATGCTCTTGCCAATTTCCGAGGCTGATGTCGCGATCCCGGATCTGGCTGATATCGATCTGCCCAAACGCCGCCCTACCGGCGTTGATCAGAAAAAGGCCGAACAGACGGGGGGCCTGGCCCTTCTCGGTGGTGGTGGCAGTGCCCCCGTGGCCGCTGCCGTGCGCAACGCCGAACTCTTGCCGGGTTTTCACACCCTGGAGGATCAGGCGATCGCGCTTCAGGCCTGGGAAACCGAGACCTGGACGGCACAGCGCATTCTCGATGAAGAGGCCGTCCTTGGGCCGGTCCTCGACCCCTGTTGCGGCACCGGCATTCTAAGCCGCATTGCCAGACAGCGCGGTCACACGGTGATCGCTCTGGACATCGCCCGGTGGGGTTATCAGGGCCAGGATCTGCAGCAGGACTTCCTGACATGGCAGGCAGTGGACTGTCGCAAAGCGGGCCTTTGTCCAGATGTGGGCTTTACCGTTCTGATGAACCCACCCTTTCAACTGGCGGTGCAGTTCATTCTCAAGGCCATGGCTCTGGGGGCCCGCAAGATTATCTGCTTTCAGAGATGGGCCTTTCTGGAATCGGGTGAGCGGCGCACCTTCTGGGCCCAGCACCCCCCCTCCAAGCCCTGGCTGTGTGGTGATCGCGCCGACTGTCACCTGTTTACGACGCTCCCTGAAGACCGGGGAGGCCGGTCTATGGCCAATGGCTGGTTTATCTGGGAACAAGGCCGACCGCCCGAACCTATGGGGATCCTCTATCGGGAGCGGCAGATCAGCCAGCTGTTGATGTTCGATTGACGAAGGAGCGGGTGATGCGTGAACGCGTAATGACCAATTCGAGGATAAACGCCTGCGCATTCAGTGTATCGCGGTATCACCCGACAATGAGCGAGTTTTGCCAACTGCCCCTGCGACGACGGATAGCTTGGCGTCTTCGCGCTTGGGCAGATCGGATTGATCCCGGTCTTTCCTATCACATGGCGGGACAGGTGCCGGGCGGTCTCGGCGACGAGGATCTGTTCGACGCTATGTGCTTCGGCGCAGCTGCGATGCAAACCTACATGGCCGACCAGCAATCGGACCAGCAGTCGGATAGGCGATCCGAACGTCGGGCTGAATAGTCCCCGGTCTAAGAAAGCTTAAGAAGAAGATCCGTGAGATGATAGAAAGGAAGCAGAATGTCAGATCAAGCAGAAGTTACCAATTCAGATGATAAGAAAGTCAGTCTCGATATCAGAGTGACGAAACAGGTCGAATGGATCTATCCTGTCTGTGTCACCCCTGAACAGGCAAAGCAGATCCAGGCAGGAACGATGTCGGCTGATGATCTGGCGACGCTCCTGGATGGGCAGGCGGGTGATCGTTATTGGCTGGACGAAGAACCAACCAACTGGGCCATTAAAGAGAATGCGCCTGAAGTCATGAAATGATTTTGGAAAAGAGCGGATCGCATGCCATCGAATGCCATTCTGTCGGCCTGTGAGCGCTATCGATACCAACTGTCGCGTGATTGGGACGCAGGACCGGGGCGTGAGGACCGCGTTGTCTTTGTGATGCTTAATCCGTCGACGGCCGACGCCGTCCAAGATGACGCCACGATCCGTCGGTGTATTGGGTATGGCAAAGCCTGGGGATATGCCGGCATTGTTGTCGTCAACCTGTTTGCCTATCGCGCTAAAAGCCCCGATGTGCTGCACACCATTAGAGATCCGATCGGCCCGGAAAACCGGCGCCATATAGAACAGGCGGTGAAAGAGTCCGGTGGCCCGGTTGTCTGCGCCTGGGGCACCAACGGGTCCTATCTGGATCAGGACCAGGCAGTGCTTGGCTGGATCCGGGCTCTTGGCATCTCGCCGATGGTGTTGAAACTGACCAATCAGGGCAGTCCCTCGCATCCCCTGTACCTCCCTGGACGGCTGACGCCAGTTCCCTGGGTGTAGGCCTGCCCTCCGCTTTTTTATCAAACAACTATCAGTTGACGGTACTATAACCATTGGTTATGGTTGTTTCATTCGGAGCTATTGCGGCTCACCCCTTTCTAAGGAGGAGAAGACCCACCATGTTAAATCCCGCTATTGATTTTTTTAAGCGATCCGTAACCCGCTACCCCAACAAGTATTGTGCTGTAGGAACCCTGTTTGCCACAATGCTCTTTCATGCTGTCAGTTTCTATATTCTGGATTTTTCACAGACAAACCCAGATCCGGATATTCTCGATATCCTCGTATCAATGGCGCAGGTTTTCGCCCTTGGTACCGGCATTGCCACATCGGTGCTGTTCTGGCTCGCCCCGCCGACTGCACGCGGCGCTGACCTTAGGGAATGGGTTACATCTGCTCTTCCTGTTTTAATGCGCATTTTGTTAAAGCCCGCTCTCATACTCGGCGCTCTGACTGTGATCTTGTTGATCATGGCCGGGAGTTACGAGGGATTTGCTCCTGCTTTTGCAGCCCTTCTTCTGTTCGTATCTGATGCTTTTGTTCGCTGTGCCATTATTGTCATCCCGCTCGTGGCTTTTGGGGCCGGGTTTCTATACTGGCGCAGCAAACGCCAAATGGCGCAGGCAATCGAAGAGTCAGACCTTGATCCGGAAATGTGGGTTCGCAAAGGGGTAAATCACGCGATCGCTTTAGAGCCTGGGATCAAGGGGTCTCTTCATTGGATAACGGTATCCTGGTGGAGCGGAGCGTGGTGTGAGACGCTTGATCCGCGCCTTTTCAATGAAGCAGACGTTATGCGACTCGTTCTCCGCAAGACAGTGCGTATAGACACGCGATACTCCGTGACGCAAATTTCCCGCTCCTATCCAATTGGGGAGCTTGTTCATTGTTACGAAGAACGGGTGCCCGAAGAGTTAGAGAGCCCCTATGTCGCCGCTGCATGGCAATTCATCCTCCGGGCCCGATACGCCAAGGCGGTTCATTTGGCCGCCCTGTGCCTGCATCGGCTTGCAGACAAAGAGTTTGCCATAGATTTCGGTAATGATGGTGCGATCACTGTGATTGCTGACAAAAAATCGGTGTCCCCAAACCTGCATGAGACCTTTGGCGTTCCTGCCATCCGCAAGGATTATGCGCGGTTCGAAGCAATCCAGGGTGGGGAGGCAGCCTTTAACAGAGACATTCAAGAAGCGATGGCCAACAACACGGATATGGAACGAGAGGCTCCAAGGCTTGTTGAGATGGATATCGCCATGAAACTCTGGCCTTGATTGAGAAGAGGAGGCCCTGTTATGCGATCAAGCGCGATAGGGTTAATGGTCAACCTAACTGCAGATGCCGTAATTATTCTGGCGAGCCGGGCCAGGTATTTTTACCCCATGTCTTCGCCACAACAGGATAAAGCCTAATGAATCATCAGATGAACCAATCTCCGAGCCTCACTCCACAAGACGTAAGGCTGGCCAGAAGGCTTCTGGGGGGAGCGCTTGGTGTTGAACTGGGCTTGACCGATTTTGGTTATATGCTGGGGTATCAAGGAAAGAATGTCTTTCAATCGGCACAACGCCTCGAAAAAGACCCGGAGGATAATGATGGGCGGGGTGTTTCCGGCATGGTTGCGCTGCGCCTTGCTGATCTGATGCAGGCAGCCGCGTTGAACCAGCAGGAACTCATCACCATTCCAGAATGGGTCTTTGAAGTGTCCGCTGATGAAGGCGACGATGATGGATCATCGCTGTTTCTCACGCGCCTCTGGTTTCCTCGGTTGCGCTTTGTCGCCACACAACAGGCGGGGCCGCTGCTGAGTGACCTTGGCTATCAGCATATTGGTCATGTCAGAACCATTGATCCGGACTTCCCGGAAGCCGATGTGTACTGTATTGCGCAGGACATCCTCCCCAAACCTGAATGGTACACACGGTTCTATGTTGCAGCGGTTGACCTGCTGGCCGCAGAGGCCAACCGTCAGGTGCTCGACCTATAGAGCATCACAAGCAAGAAGGTCCTGGCATCATGCGTTCGCATGAACTCAAAAGAAACACTCTCTAATCATGCGCAGGCGTGCAAACATGTCCGTTTGCTAGGGGGATTGGCCATCACGTTCTCTTGCGATTGGCTGCCCTGTTGAAGGCTGCCTTGTCTTGGGCAAGACCCTGCTCGATTGGTTCTGCGTAGAGCGGCTCTGCCTTTTGAGGCTCTGTCTCAAGGCCGCGTATCTCGCAGAGTCGTTTTAGCGCGGGAATAACAGCCTCAAGGGCAACGCCCCGTGTCTCCGAAGTGTCCGCCTTGCTGTGCTTGAGTTGCCCAAAATAATCCGGTGTATCGGCGACCCAGCCTGCGGTCTGGATAAAACCAGACTCGATAGCGGCGCGCTCCAGCGCGTTAACTGTGACGAGACTTGCCCGCCAGACTGGCTCGACAGCGCGCTTCAGGTCTTCCCTGGCAATCGTCAGCGGTGCTTTGCTGCGGCCTTTTCTGATACCAGGTGTCCCGGCGATGTTTTGCCCGGTGGTTTCTGGACCGGTGGTTTCTGGGCCGGTGCGGGTTGTATTGAGCGCCTCTGCGTCGGGCATCTCTGCGTCGGGCACCTCTGCCTCGGATTGCGGTGCACTGGAATCGACGGGCGCTCCAGAGACTGGCCCCGAAGAAACTCGTCCAGGTTCTGGTGCAGGCGGTACTTCCGGTGCGGCTTCATAGACCGGCCGCGCCACAAGATCAGCCTCAGGCCGCTCGTCTGGATCTTCGGTTGGCGTCCCGGGTGCGCTTTTCTCCCAACGCGCAGCCACGTCACCACCTGGAACTGCCTCTTGCTTTGTCTCGGCTGGCTTTGTCTCGGCTGGCTTTGTCTCGGCTGGGGTTGACGCGGCTGGGGCAGCCAGGGGCGGCGCAGCCGCGTCAACAGACAGGTCAAGCGCATCTATTCTGTCAAAAAAGGACGCCAACCCCGTGGGTGGCGTTGTCTCCGTTGGCGATGTTGTCATCGATCAAAACTGCCCTCTACTAATTTTTACATTGCATTTTATGCCGCAATGAGTGTGAATGCAATCTGGCGCTAACGCTTTGTAGTCAAGACGCAAAATGCCTTGAGGGGTAATTCTTAATGTCACGTAACGTAGAGTTGCTGGATAAGTTTGCTCAAGAGTCAGGCTTGTACATATACATGCAACGGTCCCGTCTGAGCGAGGCCGAGTATGTCGAGGTAACGACGGAAGACGATGACAGGCGCGCGAAGATCAGGATTGCCAACCACGAAACCCGGCCAACCTATGGTCGGGCGTATGGTTATGCGGATTTTGAGATTCCAAAAAATGGGGTGTCTCGCGGGGACGTTCACGGGGATGTTTATCATTGTATCAGGTGGCTGGCAGACAGATTTGAAAAACCCGTCCCCGCCTGGGCCAGCGAAGCCCAGGTTGCCAGTCGCAGTGCGCGGTCTCAGCAGGCTGCCGGGACCCGTTGGACAATGCAAAAGCAGGTGGAAGCTGTCCTGATACGCGATCTGCTGGAGGCGGATCGATCCAAACGCCTTACCCAGGCGCAAGTCAGCGCCTTTACACGCAAGTATCTACCAAAAGCCGCTTTATCCCGCATCACCCAGGCGTTTAATGAAAGACGCAAAGCCACGCATGTTTCGCTGCGCCATGATCCTCACACATTTGATGACCGACCGAGCGGCTGGCCACGGAAACACTGGCAGGAAGACGTTGTAGAAAAGCCCTGGCTTGTGGAAGTGAATGGCAAAGGTTTGTCCAAATGGGTTTCTGAAACGAATTCATGGCGGCGTGTCTCTTTGCCTGAAGCGTTTGCAGCGGCCCAGGCCATGGCCGATCACTTTGCGGTACCGGTGCGCCCGGAGGATCCTGACCTTCTGAAGGATCCGGAATTGAGAGACGGTGAGGATCCTGACCTTCTGAAGGATCCGGAATTGAGAGACGGGCCCCCCAAGAAGGCCTCCTTTGCTGTGTCCGAAGAAGATCAGCTGTCCGACAAGGCTGGCGAAGACAAGCCGGACCAGGTGAGAGATCTGCTGCCGACACTGGAGGCATCTTCAGATGAACAGGCAAAGCCCGTTCTGGATCTCCGTGAGCCGGGCAACATTGAAATGGCCGAAGCGGCAAAACTGGCTTTTTCCGTTTCCGAGACCGATGAAAAGCCCTTAACACGCGATGATGAGGTGCGTAAGCGTCTCTGGCGCACCGCGAAATATGCGAAGGATGGCGGCGTCTATAACGGAAAGCCTGTCTGGGCCGGTGTCGCGGACGAAAGGGGCGCGATTCTTGCCGTCGTTTCCCACGAGGAAGCAGCGCGTCATGATTTCCTGCCCGAAAAGTATCTTTCCCCTGATGCTTATGAAGCGGCCCGGGTGCCGGAGCCGGGTATTTTCTTTCATTACAATCTGAGCGGCCATCTGGACCTGACATCCCACAAGCCCGTAACCCAGGATGCCCGGATCGCGCTTGAACAAAGCCTGGATGTCTCTATGGCACTCAACCATTGGCCCCAGGATCAGGGACATTTGTCCTTTGCGGTTGCCCAACCCGGTACCGGTTGGCGCAAGGTCGCTGTTGAGGCTGATCGTTTTGAAGACGTGACGCCTGATGGGCCGGTTCCGGCCTATCAGAAAGGCTCCATCCTGCTCCACAAGCCTATCGTCGCACAAACAGGCAATCCGATCGGCTATGAGGGGACAGGTATCACCCGCGTCGATCTTGAACCGTTTCTGGAGGATGGCGATCCGGGGATTGCAGAGATGGCTGCGATGGCGGACCGGCGCCTGTCGCTGAATGCCTCTTTCAAGGCTGTCGCCCATGCCGTCTTCCAGGCAGCAGAGCCAGACGGCGTTAAGAACATGTCGGCGCTGATCGCAAAGCTGGGGGGACAGGTCAAGCGGGACGGCGATGCAGCCAGGGCACATGGAGCTGGTAAGGCTGGCGTTGGTGGTAAGGCTGGCGGGCGCGGATGGGTGGCCAGCCGGATTGACGACAACACAGGCTCTGTGGTTCCAACTTTCGTCAGTTATGCGCGTTTGAAGGATGCGAAACACTTTATTGATACCCTAAAGGATGAGGTACCCAAGGACAATGTTCCATTCGGTCAGACAGGGGATCAGGATGCCCCAGGCACGGCCCCAGACACAGCCCCAGACACAGCCCCAGGCACGGCCACCAGACACATCAGTTCCAATACGCCGTTTGCCGCCATGCCCTATCGCGTTGTACCGGTGAACAATCGGATGTTCAGCAGCTCAGAGGATGGCTTTGAACTCAGGGCACGGCACTGGCGCTCTGGCATGCTCGGGCGCGATATAGGACGTGACGCATCTGGCAATCCTGTCTGGGGCGGTGTTGTTGATCTGCATGGGACAGTCCTAACAACTGTATCAAAGGAAAAGGCAGCCGGGTCTGACTTTGATCCGTGCGGTCTCGTTGATGCTGGGGTTAGCGACCGGCTGCAGGACGGCTCAGCTCTGTTCTTTCGGTTCGAGGATTCTGGTGACCTATCACTGTTTTCGACGAAACCGGCCGACCTTGTTCCAGGTCGGATCGCTGCAGCAATCCGTGAGTCCCTGGACCCGGTTGCCAAGCTTGAAAGTTTTGAACGCCTGCTGGCTATCTTGCACGACAAGGTCTCCATTGAGTTGGCGCAGATGCGAGATCAAGGGATGGACACACCGTTTCTGTCCCGAAACTACGGTTCCCCTGCTTCGCAAACCCTGGCTTTCGCTATTGATAAGGATGCCGAAGCGGGGGAGTCGACCAGATCGCCGGTCGTGCCCCCTCGCAAGCGGAAGGGGGATATCTGGTTTGAGGATAACCGGGAGTGCTATCTGGTTGATAAGGGATTGGTCGTTGCCAGGCGAACGGATCCGGCTGCTGTGCGCCGTCGGCGCGAGATAGCTGAAGACCGCGCGTTTGAAGAATTGGCGCGGAAACTGATGCCCAATGCAGTCATTGAGATAGTTGACGGCGTCTTTCCGACAACGGATGGAGCCGGGGTGGAAACATGCTCAGGCGCTACCCTGCCGCCAGAAAATGACGCAGCACCGAAACGAATCCGCGTATACTTATTGGCAACTGACACTGAGCGACTTTACAAGACGCTCATTCACGAGGCCTTTCACTATCATCAACTTGCCGGCACGTTGCCGAGAGAGGAGTATCAGCATGTCATTGAAAGATCGGTCGAAGAGGCCTGGGCCGAGCGACTCCTCCCAGAAGACACCACCCTCGAGGCCGTCACCGGAGGATGGTGTCGAACACGGCCAGTTGTTCCGCCCAGTGCCATTCTTCCTGGGACAGCGGCGTGGGTCTATGGCAGCGAAGGAGCCGCAGAAACCTTTGCGCAGCACCACTTCAAAGCCCTAGTCCCCGACTACCAGTCAGGTTTTGATCTCCCGGTTCTGTCGGAGCAAGCCGAAGCTCTGTTCGAGGGCATCGCATCGGGCAAATTCGGTGCAGGTCGCGATTCCTTTTTTGCGGCCAATGAGCCCGCCGTCCGGTTGGTCCGGTATTCGGACGGCTATGTCCAATCCAACGATACGGTTAAGAAATTCTCCTTTGCGATTGACCAGTCAGCCCCCGAAGCCGCCCCCGAAACCAACTCCGAGGCTGTTGCAGAGGGGCCTGCAGTAGAGTCCGCTCCCGAGGACAATTCCGCGCAGGACGAACGGCCCTGGCCTGGTAATGATCCTGCCGGTCCGGATCTGGATGCTGGGTCGCCAGACGACCCGATGGGTGATGCTGGGTCGCCAGACGACCCGATGGGCCAGTCCAATGCCCTGATGGATTTCATGATCACGAAGATGGGGCTCAATCCGGCCGTCGCTGTCGCAATGGACAAGGTTTTCCTGGGAAGGGCGTTCACGCAAGAGCAGGAAGACTGGATAGCAGCCCCCCTGATTGTTCATTCTCAGGCGCCTGGTGGTTTGCCACTCAAGTCTCTCATACCGGAATGGTTGTCTGCGCAGGTCAGAAAGGAACGCCTCGATATTGTTCGTGAGGAAATCAAGACCGGCACAAGAAATAACCATTTAGGCCCGTCTGAGATTGCCGCGATCATGATGCCGGCCACTCAGTCATTTCCGCTCGATCACGCCGCTGCGGATCTCTATGTCTGGGCGACGTTGCATGCCGTTGCGTTGCGAGACGATGTGTCGCCCGAAGAAGCGGCGCGACGCACCGGCATGGACCTGCCAGACACCAGCAAAATGCTGCGTGGCCACACAATGGACGGTACTGCGGGTGGTTTGTATCTCAGTCTGTCACAACAGGCGCGCCTTCGGGCCGTGGAAACGTATAGCAGCGACCGGCGGCAACAAGAAAAAGAGAACCATCGCAAACCGCAACCAGGCAAAGAGGGACCAGGCAAGGTCACGGAACAGGAAGAAGGTGCTGTTTGCGATTACCTTTTTTCCTTTGCTGTTGATCCCGGCAAATCTCTCGCTGAATCAGAACCACTGGAAGCCCCTTTTGAGGCGCGTGTCCGGAGCAAAGCGCTTGAAATCCTGGAAGCCAATGAAGAGATCGGCGCGGCGCGGGCAAGCGACCTGACAGAAGACAAACTCACCGTTGTTGCTCTCGCAGAACTGCGGGATCTGAAAGCGAACTACGAAGAAGGCATGCCGCCACAGGCCGGATCTATCCGCATTGCTTTGGGTGAAAAAGCCTTGCGACGGGCGTCCGATCTTAGCGAACTGGCTGGTTATGGCCGCCCGCTACCCAAGGAAGGCCATCCGGCGCTGCTGCATGGGTACGATGAGAATGGTGCTGGTCGCAGGGAGAGGTTCCATAGTCTTGTCCGTGCCAAGCTGAAAGCTGTCGCGGCAGAACTGGGACTGCGGGTCGGGACAAAGGCTGAACGCAAGAAATTGAAGGGGGCAGTTCCACAAGGCCTTTGCTTCGTCAGAACAGATGTGGCCCCTGCTTGTGCGGGGGACACGCAGTTAGTTGCGACTGATTTCCGAGTGAGTGTTTCAGGCGAGCCATGCCTGTACCGGTTTGGCCTACACCCGACTCCGGTCCTGTATCGATACGAACGGGGCGAGTATGTGCGTGGACGCGAAAAATTTGGCCCAAACCGCTTCACGTCTTATGCGTCGTTAGATGACCCCAAGGCTTTTGCAGATACGGTGCGCCAGGAGCAAAAAGCGCTTGCCCGACTCGACAAGGTTCTTGATGAGAAAGATCTGTCGGCCAAGGACGCGAAGGACCGAGAGACCTGGACAAGCGCCGTTGAAGCGCTGCAGCACACGCTAGACACCGTGCCACTGCCCGCAAGTTGGCGCGACCCGAACTCGACAGACCCGGCTGCAGGTGTACCAATTGACTCCCTGACCGCAGTCTATGCCGCTCAGGATGTGGTTCGCGATGCCCTGAAGGCCACTGCAAAAGATATCCGTGAACACCGGTTCACGGTTCCAGGGGGCGGTTCTGAGGCTGTCGCAGAGGTCATCCGCCTTGCGGATGAGAGATATTTTGCAAGATGGAAGTCTGTCAAGGCAGGGCATCGTGACATCGCAAACAAGCTGCGAGCCGCGCCTTATTGGCCAAAAACTGATATTTTCGACAGCGAAGCATCTGCGATGCTGGATGTTGCACATCGCATCGATGCGCATCTTGGAATTCTGAGCGAAGACCCGGTTGTCGGGCCTGACGCAGTCAGCCTGCGCGGTGCTCTGAAAACAGCGTTCCCCACACAACCCATCGTCCATGAAGACAGTCTGTTTGCTTTTTCGGTTGATAAACCAACAGAGGACGGTCTCGGCTGGGACCCTGATCGACATGCCGATCAGCTGATGGACGCGGCGAAGGCTTTCGGCTTCAAGTCCGTTGAACGCGTGCCCGGTTGGCCCGGTGATAAACTGCACAGTCTCCAGCCAGGTCATGCGATTGTCTGGATTGACGAAACAAAGGGCCGGTTTCAACTCAATGATGGTTATGCAAATCCTGAAAGGGCAGAGGCCACGCTTTCGGCGGTCTTTGACGATGACGCACAGACCAAGTTGACGGTCACGGCGCTTCCGGGCCCAGACAGGCTGACATTGGGCAATATCGGCGGCCTGCCAGGGACACCGCCAATGGTTCTTGCCTATAGTTATCCGTCTATAGGTCATGAGGGTACGCCGCACTGTAATTATCTGCCTTTTGATGCACTTTCACATCCCAACGCGCTGCGTGACGCTGTCGCGGATAACAAAGAATACCGGCCTCCGGTCGACACCATTCAACAGAGCCTGTTCTCGTACGCAATCGACGACGATCTGATGGATCGCAGTCAGGAGAAGCAAAAAGCAGGCACCATTGACGCTGCTGATATTGCACTGCGTCTGCTTGATGAGGGGCGCGGCCCTTCAGAGGAAGAACGTGAAGTGCTGGCAGGATTCACGGGGTGGGGTGCCCATCCCTCAGAATTTGCCAATGACTATTCCAGAAACAGACTGGTTGCCAAGCTAGGCGATGACGCGGCCGCTTCTGCAGCTCAATCGACGGCAACAAGCCATTATACCGATCCGCGGATCGCAAAGGCGCTCTGGTCAGCCCTGGAAAAGGCTGGGTTTGAAGGTGGCAAGATCCTTGAACCCGGCATGGGCGCCGGATTCTTCGTCGGGACAATGGATGAAACGGTGCGAGGCAACAGCTCCATAGTCGGGGTTGAGCGCGATGTTACCGCTGCTGCAGTTGCAAAAGCCCTTTATCCGGAAGCCACAGTTATTGAGAATGACCTCGTCAAGACCGCGCTCCCGGATGGGAGTTTTGATCTTGCAGTTGGAAATGTACCATTTGCGAAAACTGCCCCCTACGATCCGCGCTACAAGAACGCCAAACCGACCCTGCACAACTATTTCATTTTACGCAGCCTGGATGCCGTGCGTCCTGGCGGTGTGGTGGCAGTCCTGACGTCTCGCTACACGATGGATAAGAAAGACATCCGTGTTCGGCAGGAAATGCATCGACGCGCAGAACTGGTGGATGCTGTCCGGTTGCCAAGCGGTGCATTTGCGGGCGCCAACAGCGATGTTGTCAGCGATGTCCTCATTTTTAAAAAGCGTGACAACATTCTACCGCCGACTGAAAGTCTGGATGGGGTTGAGCCCTGGGTGTTTACAGACCTGATTGACGACCCTCAGGGAGGTGAGCCGCTTCGTGTAAATTCCTGGTTTGCGCAGAACCCGAAAAAGGTGATCGGGGAAATCGGGCGTACTGGGACGATGTATGGCACCGATCGAGAGCTTGGTGTCCGCGTGGAGGGCGTTAAACGCTCCGATATGCCCGCTTACACGGCCAAGCAATTGGCACAGAAGCTCGACCTGGGCAGCGGCCTGTTCGTCGAAGAACAGCACTCGGTGAAGCCAAACACAACAGCTTCAGACAGAATGGAAGTCCAATCTGGCGCTAAAGTCGATTTTGGCTATGCCAGACCTCTTGGCTATGTGGTGACCTCCAAAGGCGAGATCCGCATCCGGCCGCCGGAATACAGCGGTAGCGGAGAGCAGCTTAAGCGCCCAGATTTGATTGCGCCATACCTTCCTCTGAAAGAGCGCGAGGCAGCCATCATCAGGCAGGTTCTGCCAATCCGGGATGCTTTGCGTGATGTTCTGAAAGCCCAGGCAGATGGTGATCCTGCCCAGGAGACGCATCGCGCTTCCCTGAATAGGCTCTATGATGCCTTCCGGGCACAGCACGGGCCGATCTGTCAGTTCCGGCGTATCCTGGAGCAGGATCCCGATGGTCCTCTCCTGATGGCTCTTGAGACCCGCAAACCTGGTGAACAGGGCCTCAACGCCTGGAAAAAAGCCGCCGTCTTTGAGCGCGACACATCTGGCCCACGTCCTGGTGCTTCCAAGCCCGGCTCCGTATCAGACGCCTTGGCGCTTGTTTTGGATGAAAGAGGCTATCTCGATTCAGCACGCATGACCGAGATGCTGGGCCTGTCTGAGGCCGAGATACTCTCCCAGGCAAAAGGAGCAATCTTCAGGAAACCCGATGGGTCCCTTGTGCCGGCCGATGAATATCTGTCAGGTGATGTTAAGACCAAACTGGCGGAAGCAGAGATTGCCGCCAAAATGGATCCGGCACTGGATGTGAATGTGCGTGCCTTGCAGCGCGTTCAGCCCAAGCCTGTGCTCTGGCAGGACATGGCCATTCCGTTTGGATCTTCTATTGTGCCGCCCTCCGACGTTCAGATGTTTCTCGCTGAGCTTCTGCAGATCGAGCCCAAGTCGCTTATGGTCCAGTACGACCGCGGAACCGCTAAATGGTCGATCGAACCTGCAGACACAATTGGAAAGAAAGCCGCAAAGGGTGTACGGGCGCTGTCATCGTGGGGCACCAATGACCGCCCTTTGCTGCAGCTGGCTGAATCTGTTCTGGCTGGTCGTGGTTTAACAATCCAGAAACAGGGTGAGGTCGATTATCCGGCTACGATAGAAGCCCAGAATGCGGCGGAACGCCTGAAGGATGAATGGAAGCAGTTTGTTTTCAAGGATCCTGAACGCCGTGAAAGACTGGCGGCTGCCTTTAACGACACCTTCAACCGGACACAGCGGCGTCAGTTTGATGGGTCGCATCTGACACTGCCGGATATGTCGGCTGAATGGCGGGCGAAAATGCGCCCCCAGCAAAAAGCGGCTGTCTGGCGGAATCTGACTGAGGGCAATACGCTGTTCAATCATGAAGCCGGGGTAGGCAAGACAGCAGAGCTGATCGCCACGGCCATGGAAAAGCGGCGTATGGGTCTCGCGCGCAAGCCCATGATAACGGTTCAGAAATCAACCCTGGCTGACTTCACGAAAACGTTCCAGGAAATGTATCCAAATGCCAACCTTCTGGTCTGGCCAAACCGGGATTCGGTGACTGCGACAGAGCGCAAAGCGTTTTTTGCCCGCGCGGCAACGGGAGACTGGGACTGTATCCTCGTTCACCACGACGCATTCGATCTGACCACGGTTACGCCCGAGCGAGAGCGCCGGTTCCTCCAGACCCAAAAGAGTGAACTCGTAGCGTCTGCCATGCGCGCCGCTGAAGAGGGTGGAGACAAAACGCGGCTTGTCAAACAACTGAGTGTCGCGGCGGATCGGCTGGAAAGTAAAATTCAGGCCCTTACAAAGCGCGAAAAGCGGGATGATGCCGTATTCTTTGACGAACTCGGGATCGATGCCCTGCACATCGATGAGGCACACCGCTACAAGAACCTGATGGTTGCCAGTTCCATGGAGCGGGTGAAAGGACTGCCGTCGCAGAATGCGCAGCGCGCTGCGGGTTTCTGGATGAAGGTCCAGTATCTGAATGAAAAATACGATGAAAAGGCCCTGACCCTTGGGACCGGAACACCGGTTACCAACAGTCTGGTGGAAGTATTCAACCTTCAGCGTTACCTGCAGCCCACCGCTTTGGAGCAGGCGGGTGTCGCCCATTTCGATGCCTGGGCCCGCACCTTTGCAGAGACCGAACAGCGCATGGAAATTGGGGTTGCGGGAAACATCTCCCAATCGACACGCCTGTCCCGGTTTGTAAATCTGCCCGAATTGTACGCGATGACGACGAAGGTTTTTGATAATGTATCCGCCGATACCGTCCCTGGTCTGGTCAGGCCTGCCCGGCACGACGGTATTGTCCTTGTGCCAGCCACGGCGCGCCAACGGATGTTTCAGGAAGATCTTGGGCGCCGCGCGCAGGCGCTCGGCACAGTCGATCCAAAAGACGACAACATGCTCAAGATCGCGACCGAGGGTCGATTGGCTGCGCTCGACATGCAGCTGGTGGATCCTCAGGCAGCGGAGGACGATTCTCAGAAGCTCCCGATGCTGGTCGACAACATCACACGCATTGCAGCCGACAATCCCGGCTCTGTTCAGACAGTGTATTTTGACGTCGGTATCAATCCGACAACTTACAATGCAGACTTCTCCTTCCGGGCACGGCTGATTGACAGGCTTGTGGAGGCAGGGTTCAAGCGCGAGGAAATCGCTGATTTCGCGGGTGTCAAGAAACCGGAAGAGCGTGCTGCCCTGCAGGCTGCGATGCGCGAGGGTACGTGCCGGATTGGCATTGGCTCTACGGAAGTCCTCGGCACCGGCAACAATGTCCAGGACAAACTGGTAGCGATGCACCATGTCGATGCGCCGTGGCGCCCCTCTGACATTGAACAGCGAGACCGTCGTGGGCAGCGCCAGGGGAACCGCTATAAGAACGTCGCGTCCTACCGCTATGTTACCGAAGGCTCGTTTGACGCGTTCTCCTGGCAGTTGCTGGATGCGAAATCGCGTTTCATTGAGCAGTTCTTTGCCGGTTCCACAGCCCGCACAATGGTCAATCGCGACCTGGAGGAAATTTCAGCTGCTGAAGTCATGGCCATCGCATCCGGTGATCCGAGCCTGATGCGTCGTGCCGCCCTGGAAGCGGAGATAGCAACACTGGAGATTCTGGAGCGCCGAACGCGCGGCCATGCCTGCGAACGCGAGCTGTCGCTTATCCATATGGAACGGCGGGTCGCATCCATCAAAGAAAATGCCGCAGCGGTTCGCGAAGATGCTGATACCGCAAGAACCCTATACGAGGCAGAGAAGCGGCCCCTGTTGACCATTGAGTTGCCCGATCATGTCTCTGATGTTCGGGGCGTGAATGGACGCAGTTCTGACAAGAATGATGAGGCCGGGCAATTGTTGACCGCAGCCCTGCAGTCAATGCAGCGTCCACCTCTTTCGCCAATCAAGATAGGCTCTTATGGTGATTTTGATGTGCTGGTATCGGGAGATGGCTATACCAGTCATCCTTCCGTCGCCCTCCGGGGCCCCAATGGCACCAGGATGGCTTTGGACATTCAAAGAGACGCAAGCCCCCGGATCATGGGAACACGGCTGCGCAGCGGCCTCTATGCGTTCCTGTCGCGTCCTTTCCGGGACGAACAGCAGATGAAGAGCGATCTCGAAGAGATAAAGGCCCTGAAATCAGTTGAGGATCCAAGTGAGGCAATCAGGATAAAGTTAAGTTCTGTCCGCATCGAATTGGCGCGCATGAACGCTGTCTCGCAGTTGCCCGAACCAAAGCTGGAGCGTGTTGATCAACTCGTGGTCGATGTGGCCGGCATGTCCCGGGCCGTTGCGGAGAAAGAACTGGACCGTCTGATAGGCGAAGCAAGAGTGCTGCGTCAGCGGGCCGACATTCTGCAGAAAGAAGATCCGAACAAATCTGTCCTGACCAGGGCTTCGAGCGAAAGTGAGATGGAAGCAGCCGCGTTCGCGTCGGCATTGCGTCGCACCCATAATCAGGAAGGCGCCCGACGGGACGCTACATTGCCCCATCCAGTTGACATTGATGGCGTCCGCGTGATGACGCGCCGTCCTGTGGGCTTCATGAGCGACCCGGTTGAAGCTGTGGAGCGGGCCAAACGGGACGGAGCCCCAGACCTTCGATATTCCCTGAAGCTTGCACCCGAAGAAATAGCCTTGCTGCCCACCCTGCAGTTGGTTCGGGCTGCTATTGTCTTTCCAGACGCACGCTGTAGAGCCCTGCGCGACGAGATCGACGCGCGGGGCCGAGAAGCGCTTTCTGCCTTGGGCTATCCGTCTGCCACAGAGACTGTCTGGCGCTCCCTCGCCACAGGTGAGGAGTTTACGCTCGAAGATCTGCAGAGCCCGGCTCAAACCCCGGAGGGGCGCTCGCTTTACGGCGCACTCACAGGCCAAAGACAGGACATGACCAAAGCGCAGCGTGCAGAGGCTCGTGGGGTTACACTCTCTGATATTGTCACCAGATTTGTGCCTGCACGAGGCTCCAATGCGATCCGGAGCGCCTGGTTGGCCAATCAGCTGGCCGCCATCACGCCAAAGCGTGATCTGGGCGCCTTTGCCCGACAAAAACTGGAACCTGGTTTTGCAGGGCAAACCAGCACGGCACAGGATGTCATCCGGGAGGCCTACAAGATCGATCCCAAACTTCTCGATCGCGCTTTGAGTGAAGAGGTGAAAGCCTGGCTCGGGGTTAAGGGATTCCAGTCTGTTGTTGGGAGCAGGGCACAGCGCCCCGCCGCCTGGCCTGATCAGGAAGACCTGCTGGTGGAGAAATATGCTAAACAGGAAGTAGAGCAGGTTCCGTCGACAGCCACTCAGACAGCTGGCACTTCAGACCAGACCGCGACGGATGGCGCCCAATTGCCAGCCTGGCTTGTTTCCAGTGATGAGTATGTCGGGCGATACGCACCTGAGAAAGAAGCCTTTTCGCGGCGTGTCCATGAGCGCGCCGTGGTCCTGGCCTTGAAGTCCGGCCTGCCTGTTCCGCCCGATCTGGCGGCAGTTTATCCAGAGCGCCTCTCCTTTGCGGTGGACGATCGCAGCAGGGTTGCTTTGCCAACCTATACAATCAAGACAACAGGAGACGCAAAGGGCGGCTACTGGGCGCTAAACTCTATGGCGCATGAGGAGGCACGGGAGAACGGTGAAAGCTGGGATCCAACCATTGCTCACTCGGTCGTGTGTGAGGCCTGGAAGGAGCGCCGGAGCGAGCTTCTCGAAGAAATGCAGCAACAGCACTGTTATCAAGAGTTTTCTGATTTCTTTGAAGATGTCATAGACCGCACCGGAGAAAAATATCTCGAGAAGATCGCTGGCTATAAAGAGGCCCACTCGCTGTCTGATGAGGATGTGCTCTCCAATGCGGTCTGCGACATTCTTCATGACGAAGCCTACGATGAGGCGCTCAATGATGAAGGGCCTCCGTATAACCTTGATCAGCTTTTATACGAGGAGATAGATGAGGCCTGCACCGAGTCTCTGGACGAATGGCTGCAGTTGGATCTAGCGGAGACGTTGGTCGTCTTTGCAGACCAGGACCGGGATGTAGTCAATCAAACATATTTTGATCCCGAAGACTTGCAGTACCCCTTTATCGTTTTCAGACACGCTGATGTGGAAGCCTTTGAGGATGGCGATCTTGCTGCCGCCCTGGCTAAAGCGCGTGTTCAGGTTTTGCGGTGGAACGACTATAGCCTGGAATACGACCTTCCATCCTGGTACGCGAATGAACATGGCGACAATCCTGCAGAGGATCCGGTGCAGTGGGGTGTCGCTGCGGCGCGGCGCATGCAGGCGCGCACAACAGTTGAGGAGCGCGTTCCCAACGACGCTTGGACGGACACCCGGGTGGTGGCGAAGCGGTTCTATAGCGCGAATCTTGGCGCCAAGGGCGTTGCAGCAAAACGTCTGGGCAGGATCGCTGTTGCACCAGTGCATCTTGATCTCGGCGAGCGCGACAGCTGGACGGCGTCAGCCCTGAGCAAAGCCCGTGATGAGAAGTCGATCGAACGGCTGAGTGGCTATGCTGTTCTGCAAATGGGAGATGCCACCCCGTATTGTTTTGAGCGACGCCCACTCGTCTTTACAACAGAAGAGGAAGCGTTGCGGGCAGCTGAGATGCTCGCTCCTTTGCGCCATAATGCAGAGGCCAAATATGGCAATGAAGACTACCATTTCCATCTTGCCGGTCGATTCCGCACAGCTCCCGATGCGCCCAATAGTCTCCCTGGGGCCGTTGGCGAGATTGCATATTATGAGGCGCTTGCAAAGGCGGCGGATCCGGCTCAATGGGGTGAACCATGGCCCTATCGCCCTGCTGATCGCGGCCGTGCACATCCCAAAGACCAGGGAGCCGCGACAGCATCGGGCTTCAAGTCCACTTTTCGCCCCATTGAGACAGGGCCCAATGAGACAGGGGCTTCCGCCCTTTCTTTTGCCGTCAGTGATTCACCGACTTATCGGTTTGCTGGCGCGCTTGAAATCGCCAGCGGCAAGGACATCCTGCTGAGGCCAATGCTGGAGCAGGGCGTTCAGAATGGCGACGACTATGATCCGGATATCGTCGAAGATTTTGTAAAACGCAAATGGACGCATAACAGCGATCAGGTTCTTAAAGACTGGCAGGAGTGGGACGCGGACGCGTATCAGGACTGGATCGAGCAGCGGTATGAAGACGCCGGCACTCTTGCATGGAAAGACGCGCACGATTCCTCTGGAGAGGATCTTTCGGGCCGCGCTCTTGATGAAGCGACAGACGATTATCTGCAAGACGCCATCGATGCGGCGCCGCCGCCCCAGGGTCTGCTCGAAAACCTGTATAGTGAAGAAATTTCACAAGAGCTGGCAGAAAGTCATGAAGAAAGCCTGCGCGCCGACCTGGCAGACCTCGACCTGATATTCTCTGATCAGGATATGGCCCAGAGCGGCCTAGATATTGCGCATGGCGATCTTGATCCGGACGATCTCCTCCATCCGGTTCTGGCTTTCCGAGGTCTGGACCGAGCGTCTCTCGATCAAGCAGTCAATGGCGCGGGGCTGGTGCAGGCTGAGAGCGCACAGGTTGGCCTTTGGAACAGCATCAAAGGCAACTTTGATTTTGTTGATGCTCCATCAGACGAAGCAAACCTCTTTGTCTGGGCGACCTCTCAGGCGCGACGCATGGCCGGTCTGAACAAGGGCCCGGATCTGGATTGGAAACACTGGGTACCAGGCCATCTGCGCCTGTCCTCGTATCAGCCCTGGAACACCAATGAACCGCCTTTGCGTCTCACCGCAACAGTTCTTGGCACTCTGGCGGTTGCGCCGGCCCATATTGACCGCGCCAAACGGGCCTTTCTCAACCAGACTCCAAACCGGGATTCAGACGACGGCCGATGGGTGGCCCGAAGCCTGACTGTGCCCCAGGGTATCGGCATTGACCGGATGTCTGGCTTTGCGGTCCTCGATCGACAATCAGGCGTCCCCTATGTGTTTCGCGACCGACCCCTGGTTTACGCGTCAGAAGAGACCGCAAAGCAGGTTGCACAGACCCTGGCCTTCCGGTCGCATCGCCGTCCAGGTCCCTATGCCATTCGGGACACAGGTCGCGTGCTGGATCGTGACGAGCTTGACCAGGGCGTCTGGCAGACGCCGTCGAACCGCACATCAGCCTCGCGACAGAGGTATCTGTTTGATGCCCTGGAGAGGGCTGTAGATTCTGACAACTGGGGCAAGCTGCTGCCTGAGAAGCGGCCGCTGCCGCGCCTGCCTGTGGGCTTTTCCGAAAAATCCATCCAGAACCCAAGCTCATCAAACCAGGGCTCAAACCAGGGGCGCCAACAATTCGAAGAGGCGCTGACATTCGCTGTTGAGCAGGATATCCGGCAACCAGCTCGCTACAGCTCACCCGCTCCCAGGGGAACTGCGTTCGAGTGGGGGCAGCTTTGGGATGGCAGTCTTGTAGAGAGCCTCGTGCCTGTTCTGGCGGAGCACTTTCTCGATCTGAACGGCGAAAGCGGCTTCATGATGGAAGACGCCATAGACGCTCTCTGGCTAACACATGCTCCGGCTTATGCCGACATGTTGCGCAATGAAGGTCTTGGAGACGATGAGATTGTCGCTCGCATAGACCAAGCCATGACCCTTGAACCACGAGAGCGCGACGAAGCACTGTCTCGCATTGATATACCGGAATCTTTCCCGGACCATCATATGGCAGAGTTTTGCCAGCAGCTTGATAAGATGGCGATCGAAAACGCTCAAGGTATGGCCTATGAGTATCTGGTCTATCTGTCTGACGGCGATCGGGAACGGGAACAGGCTGGCAAACCGCTGGAGGATCCGTTTATCCTGTTCTCTGGTGACCTGGAAATCGGCATGGAGCTGCCCACCAGGACATTCCTTGTCTCTCCATCCACCAAGTTCAGCAACTACCCCGTGGATATCACTGAGTTGCACCTGGCGTCGGGCACGGCGGCGGATGTGCTTGAACAGGCCCGGACCATTGCCGGGCGTGAAGCCGGGCGTGACCGGAAACTCATGAATGATGTGCGCGGCACAGATCTGCGCCAGATATCCTTCAGGACACGGTACAGCGGACGGATATCGGGAACCATCACGGCGGGCCCCCTTGCTCTGGTTCCGGCCAAGGCTGTCAAACGGCAGATGGTCCGCGATGCGCGATGGGAGTTTGCGCCCCTGGCCGGGAGGGAACAATTTGCTCCTGAAGGAAAAGAAGCGCCAGACGGTTATGTGCTGGCCAATATGGCAACGGGCTATCCGGTCATAGACCCTGATACGGACAAGCCGATCGTCATACAGGATGAAAATCGCGGTGTCCGTCTTCTGGCAGAAGCTGGCCGCCGCGTCCGACCTGGACTGGTAGAGGCAGCAGGCGGCGCGCTCGCCGATCTGTTCGCGTCGCAGGGACACGCTGCAGAGGTTGATTGTTTTACAAAGCTTATGCCTTTCCAGCCAAAACCGAGACAGCCGTTGCAGCCTGCGGCAGCGGGTATGACTGCGGTTCGTGATGTCACGGGGAGGGCCCATGAGAGCCTGACATTTGCTGTGGAGGCCGCCGCGACCGGCATGAACCCGATCGTCAACCCTTTTGAGGCCCCTGTGCCGGCACGCATGAGTGAGGCTGCGGCTGAACAGATGCATGCAAGCCTCAATGCTCTGCGCAAGGCAGGTCAAAGGCCGAAACCACTCAGTCAGAATGCCATTGAGCGCCAACTCGATCGTGAGAGCATTAACAGGCGTGGCCCTCGGGACAGGGCGGCGCATCTTGTAGAATGGGTGCATCTCAATTCGAAGGTGGCCGACTCCTTGGCAACCTATTGTCCTATACCTGCAATCATCTTTGGTGGTGGCCTGGCGATCGTGCAGGGCAGGGATCTCAACGAGGCCTATGGAGCCGCCCAGAGCGAAAGTTTTGGAAGGCTTGCCGACAACAAATTCACGGTGCTGCACGTTCCAACCGGTCTTCCAGTGTCCCGAAGTCTTGCATTGAACAATCTTGGCGACGCTGTACGTGCGGCACAGGGCCTCCAAAGCGTTTACGCCTGGGCCCATCTCAATCCGAGGCGGGCTCTGCGCGAAGCTGATATCACAAACCAGAGAACAGTGGACGAAATGGAAACGGGGTTACGGCCCGGCAGCCCCGCGCCTGTAAGCCTTGATCTGGCCAAGCGCGCTCACACAGAGCTGCTCAAGATAGTGACTGAAGGCACGCTGCCCGATGATGCCTTTGCAGAGTGGTTCGGGGCCCATCACAGATCCAGACCGCTTTCATCGGCCCATCTCTCATCCGCAGAGGAGAAGAATATCATGACCAAAGGTGCTCAGGAGCAAGAGACGCTCACGCAGTTTGCAGTTGATCCGCAGGTTCAGAGCCTCAAAGCCGAGCCACAACCGGTCTTTACTTTGAAACCAGGCATTGATGTGGACAGTCTTGAAGAAGACATGATCGCGGCGGTTCGGAAAATGAACCCTTACATCAAGGCTGAAGCGGTGGCGCAGTTGTTTGGCAGCGGCAATGGCATGGTTGCATCCGGTGCTGGCTCAGCCGCTGAAAGCGAGGCCATGGGCGTGACAGATCATACACGCAACCTGATCACGCTGTCGCTGAATGTCGACCGATTTGGGGAGGACAAACTGCGCGACACTGCCTTTCATGAAGCCTGGCACTCTCTGGAGAAGACACAGACGCGCCAGGAACAACGCTATCTCCATGAAATGTTCCCAGGGACACACGCTGTTCTTTCCTGGATGGAGGCAAATCCGGATGCCGCCCACGCGCTTGATGAAGCCCTTAAGAAAGCCGGCAACATTAAGGGATCGTCTCCGGAAGATCGGATCGGAAAAGCCTATGTGGAGCATTTTGCTTTTGGGTTGGATGCAAAAGCTTCTGACTGGAGCCCTCGCAACGACAGCCGCATAACTCTGCCAGGGGATGTTAAGAAAGCGCTGTCCAAGGTTCGCACTCATATTGGCAGCACGCTGGACAAGGTGCCGCGCCATCAGCCCTTCGATACGCCGTTCCGCCGCCCGGGTGTCGTCGAGGTTATGCCTCATCATGAACGCGCGGCTTATGGCTTTGGGGAATGGGCCGCTGCAAAAGACCGGACCATGCGAGAGGCCAAACTGTCTGGCATCTTCGGGCGGATGAAACTCGCGCTCAGCACGATTGCTGATCGGGCTAGATCTGCGCTGAAGCACGAGCTTGGCCTCAAAGGCGAGCGTGATTATGGACGTGAACTCTTTGAAGATGCAATGGAAGGCAAGCTGGCACCCCGACAGAAAGAGCTTGAAACGCTGCGTGCTGAAATCGCCAGGCACGCCAAGACGATCCGCCCCAGCCGGCGCAGCGGTGAACGATTGACCATCCCCGGCATGGACCGGAAACTGCGCCGGCTGGCGAAGCGCTATCCTGGCCTCGCCCACTCTTATGCTGTGCAGGCCTTCAAAGCAGCCTCGCCGGATGGTTTTCAGGATTGGGCCACGGTTTCGAACAATGAACAGGCTCGCAGATTGGCCGGGTTGGATGGTGCAGGTATTGAAAAGAAGTCCGGCTTGCGAAAGATAGACAAAGCAGCAAAAACAGGCACAAAGACAGGCACTGGTGCTGGCAGCCAATCAGCCGCTCCGGAAGGGCTTACCCAACCGGGGTATCAACCCACGACGCTTGATCGCGCCTTGATGGCGTTTGGGGGCCAGACTGGCGCTGATCAGACTGGCGCTGATCAGGCTGGCGATGAAGCACCATCCCCGGAGTATGCTGACTATGCTGATCTCGCGGATGCACTTGGCGATCTGGATCTGGGGGGGACACGCTTTGCATACTCCGTTGCTCACTCCGAAGGCACCCATCTGGAAGGTGCGGAAGCCGGGAGTCCAGATCAACAGGCCCTCAATGAAGGGGGGCTTGCGGCCATCGTGGCCAATTCTGTCTTGCAGGATGCTGCCCGTGGTCATGTAGAGCAGAATCTCAGCCCGGCAGCCCGGGCCCTGTCGGGGGAAGCAAGGGAAAGGCGCGTGACCGGCCTGACCGCTTTGTCGGTAACAACCGCACTGGCGCAGATGGCACAGGGCAGTAAGCCCGTCTTTGACATCCCCGATACCGTTGACCAGAAGCGGCTCGCGACAGAGCTTGAGGCCTATAGAGGCTTCCAGAATACTATTTTGTCCCGGTATGCTTCCAACCAGGTGGCCTTCTCTGTTTCAGATGAGGGGCTGGGGACACCTGAAGAGATTGCCCCGATCCCCGCTGCAGAAATGCGCGCAGCGCTGTCGGGCCTAATCGCTGCGATCTCTGATGCTCAAGACGCACCAATGGCCGTGATGTTTGACCAGGGCCGGTCCTTGCATATGGGTGTTGCTGTATATGAAGGCCTGCTTAAAGCGGGCGCGGCAACAACGGTTTCTGCGGCTCGGGGGTCCGCAAGAAGCATGTTGCGCCAACCGGCGCTCGGTCCTGGCATGTCGGCGGGCATCGAAAACAGCCGCTTCGTTGCTGATATGACTGAAATTCTGGAGACCGCTGTCGATAATGGCAGCATCGATACATCAGATGCTCCCACTATTCTCAAGGAAGCGGATCTGGTCAGCCGGGCAGCGCAGTTCCAGACGAAGGGTGCCAAATTGCTGGCGCGCATGGCATATGAAGACTCTGCTGATACCATGGCGCTCTATCAACAGCAGGCACGCCGTATGGTTGGGATGATATCGGATCTCAAAACCCCGCTGCCTTCGCATTTCGAAATGATGCATCAGGACGTTGAAGAGGCACAGGCAGCGGCGGACGCTATTGGCCGGGCTGTCTCGGATGACAAACCACAGTCCTTCGCGGTTGACGGTGAGATGTCCGACGCCGCGCTGAAGGCCTTGTTCACATACAGGCCGGGTGACCAGCTGGTTGATGGCGACTATACGCTGAATGCGATGCCTCGGATCCACCTACAGGATTATGACAACCTTGGCGAATTTTTCAGCCTGAATCAGTCTGTAGAGGGCGAGACAGCCGACGATTTCGGAGTGATCTTCCACAGTGAGCACAAGGATTTGCGCACTGCAATGCTGGCAGCGCTGACACTTGCGGCCAAATTGGAAAACGAAATGCAGGCCAATTCGGCTCAATCAGACAAGCCTTTGTCCTTTGCCGTTGATCAGGAGAGCTCTCCCCATCCGCGGTATGATGACCTTCTGACGGCTCTGAGAAATCGGGCGCCTGAGATGGAAAAGACTGGCTGGCGCATTGAGGATGTCACTTTCCCGACACTCTCGGACACCTCCGTCATTGCTCCGGCATTTGTCAAGGAAGGGTCAGATGTTGCAGTTGTAGCCTCTATCTCTGAATCGGAAAATGATCATCGGCCCGCTGTCTGGCGGATGGTAGAGCGCAATACCGGCACCATGCTGCGCCGTCCGCCGCGGCGCTATGGCTATCCGGCAATGCCGATCGTTTTCTTTGATCCGAACATTGCTGGCCAGGCGGCCCAGAAACTGTCTGATGAATTGCCATTCCACGATGGTGATGTTGAAAGCCGGTCTGAACGCGAGCGCGCGCAAATCGCTGACAAGATTGGCACTCTTGTTGATCCATTTGAAAAACAGGATGAGGCCGCCGCTTATGCGGCCCAGACCAACGCGTTCAATCCCGCTGATCTGAAAGTGTTGGGTTTCAACACCGACTCTCCTGTCTATGTGCCTGTAGAAGATGGAGGCCGTCCGGTGCTGCCTTTGACCGGCATGGTCGTTGCCTATCGCGACGAAACGGCAGCCAGCAACGAATGTGGGGAAGACTATGCGCCCGCATACCTGCGCGCCGGTGCTCTTTTCGATACCACCAAAAGCGTCTACGACCCAGATGCGGTGATGGCGCTGCGTAGCTTCTATGAACACAACGTTGCGTCCTTAGAACAAAATTACGGCGCCTACCTGTGCGATTCAGGCATTGACGATGATGAAGCTCAGGAACAGGGCCATGACACCGCTGAGGATATGATCGAGAGCATCCTGTCTCGATTCAATTATGAGGAATTCGAGTCAAAGCTGCGAGATGGGTCTTATGGAGATCTCTGCGCGTATCAGAGTTCCGATATGGAATCCTTTATTGGTGAAGCGCTCTCTACGGTTGGCTACGAGGCGGTAAAATTCCTGCCGATCTACGCTGAACCAAGCGAAGCCTACTATTACATTTCGAGCCCTCAGAACCTGCAGCTGGCCTTTGACAGGCTGGAAAGCCGCATGGAGGAAGCGCTCGCGGAAAAAACTGCATTGAGTGAGAACCGTGCCGCCTGGGAGCAGGCGAGAACGCCGGAAGAACTGGCCAGCCTGAGGGCTGCTGTCAAAGATGAGACCATTCATTTTAATGTGGATCATCTCCGGGCTGACGGTTTCGATGTTGAGAAGACCTATTGGGCCTCAGTTGGCCATGCCGAATTTGCAAAACTTGAGGCAACTGACAATGTAGGTGCTGCCTCGGCGTTGCGCGTTTATGCCAACCGTTCGGCTGCTCTGGCGGAGGGATCAGATGCTGTGCCTGTTTACATGCGCACCCAAGGCCAGCCTGTCTTTACCCTGGATGGTACAAGCAAGGAAGCGGTCGACAATCGCCTCGCTGTGGTTGGCCGGATATGGAATGAGGATGGTCTGCGTCAGTGGCTTGAGAGCAAGGGTGTCGCCACGCCTGAAGGTCTGGATGCCGTTATCGCAGAGGGAAAATGGACGGCAATTCCGGGTCAGGGGGCCGCCCTTATGGCCCGCGTCGGGGATGCTGCACGTAGTCTGGAAGTGCGGGGTCCTATTCGCATGCTGGGTCTGAACAGGACCCCTGTCTACCTGGTGGCGCAACTGACAGATGCGTGCATCGCGCGGGATGCGCAGCATCGTGCGCGCCTGTCGGGCCGCTCTCACAAGGATACGGTTGGCAACCCGGCGCTCACGGCCGCGCAGCGTGCCGCTCGTCTGGGCCGCACAACAGCCGGTGCCCTGGATGGCAGAGGGTCACGTCTGCTTGGCTATGCCGGGGAGGGTGATGCTTATGAGTCCGCCATTGAACGGGCGGAGGATATCCGTCTCATTGCTGGTAATGATGTCGTCGTTTTCCGAGAGCCTGGCGATGAGGGGTTGTTCACGATCTATGACCATGACGCCAGACGGGTTCAGGGAAAGGGCATTGACGGTCTTTCCGTGCAGGAGCTGGAAATTGACGGCGTCTGGACGGCCCAGGCGACGATCCGGGGTGATGACGCCATGGAAGCCATTGCCACCCAACTGGCCGCTCGCGGCATTCCGGTTACGATCGGTTTCAATGCGCGGTCTGGTCTGGAGGTTATCCGTTATGGTGTGGATGGCTCCGAGGATCGGATCGCCGTTACCAGGGAACTCATCGAGCAGATGAAATCTGCTTCGGCCAAGGAAGAGAAAACCGCCAACGGCTGGGCAGCACAGCCATTGGCGGACCGGCTGGCCGCGTTGCAGGCGCCAATGCGCGCGGAAGTGCTGGCCATCGCTGAAGGCGATGGTTACGTCCTGGCTCCTGTCAGTGTGCATAAAGCATCGGGCGAAGCCGGTGTCCCAGAAGATCCGACTGATCCTGTGCGCCTGTCATCTGCAGATCTGGCAGAGCTGGGCCGTGCATTGCAGGACCGCCAGTTGCGTCTGGTGGTCGCAACCGGACCGCGGCGCAGTGATTGGCGCGAGTGGGACAAGGTTGCGTCCCGGGCCGGTGCACCGCAAAGCGATGCACCGCCAGAGGTTGGTCAGGCAGCAACTGCTGCTTCCGCCAAAAACGCCAGCCAGACCCCAGATCGGGACACCCAACAAAACGATGGCCCCCCTCCTGTAACAGATCCCAATGCCTATGGTGCGCCTCCTCCGGACGTCCGAGACGCTTCTGGTGAGGCTACTACTGGAGAGGTTGACGCAACCACTGCTTCTGTTGTCTTTATGATGACATCGGCTGTGCGTGAGCAGTTGCGTGATCGCGGCTACAGTGAGGCTGATATCCGCGCGATGCGCCCTGCAGCCGCACAGGAGATTGTGAAACAGCCCTTGACGGGTGCTCAGCAGGAGGCGGCCAGCAACCGGCAGGCGCAGCGCCTCGCTGAGGCCGACAAGACCAGCCAGAGCCCCGGCACTCAAGAGACGCAATGGGAGACCGCTCAAGCGGCGCCGCAGCCGACCGCTGACGCGGCCCACCCTGCCACAAGCCTGGCTGCGCCTGCGCAAGATGCACCCTCCCAGGACCGCCCCTCTCAGGACCGCCCCTCTCAGGACCGCCCTGGGTCCACAATTGCACCGGATATGCCACAGGAAGTGCCCGGTTCTCATCGAACGGCGGCCACTCTGGCACCTTCTGCACAACCGGCCCCCCAATCTGGGCAATCCTATACTGGGGCGACTGTATCCCCCTCCACACCTGCTTCCTCGCAACAAGGAGTTATCCCGATGGCCGCTTACACTGACGGTTCGAACACCCGTGATCCGCTGCGCGCCCGCGGCATTGCGCAACCTGATATCGTTGACAAGCAGATCGAGGGCGTCCTGGCCCATCTGGAGGACACGAATGCCCTGGGCGAGGGCCCCGATGCAATCACAGAAGCGCTGAAGGCATTTTCTATGCCCAGCATCTCCGACCCAAGGGTATCGGCGTCAGCGCTCAACACTCTCTTCCACTCTCAGGTGAAAAACCTGTCTGATCGTGTCTGGCCGCTTGCCAATGGCTATCTGCTGGTGATGGACCCGGATACGGACACGATGGAAGTCTTTACTCCGGAGAGCTTCCTATCCTCCGTTGGGATCGACGGCAGGTATTTCGGTCTCCCTGACTTCCCGCCGGAGCTTGCCGACCGGGTTGCAGACTTTTCCGGTATCTATGCGTCAGCCTTTCTTTCATCACCGGAATTGCGTCAGTCTATGGATGGCGTGCGCGCGGACGTGCTGGCCGCCGCGAAGGAAATGAACCCGAACGTCAAGGTCGACCTTGTCGACAGATTGTTCTCCTCGGGATCAAGTGTCCTCGATTCCGGCTCTGAAACCGGTGATCGACAGCCTGTTGCAGGTCTTTACTGGCGCAGCCTGGGCATGGCGGCCATCTCGATGGATACAAGTCGGGGCGACCCGGTTGTGAATATGTATCATGAAATGTTCCACAGCCTGGAGGAGCTGCTCACACCAGAAGAGCTGGCCAAGCTTGACGCTGGCCTGCTTGGGAAGCCCGCCGCGGGCACCACGTCCTCGGAGCGTCGTGCCGAAGCGTTCGCCCACTATGCATCGCAGCGACGTGAGATTGCCGTTGATATCGCGCGCCTCGACGCTCGGGAGCAGGATATCAAAGCCAGTGAGACCGGTCCTTTGCGGAAAGTTTTTGGTTTTGTTCAGCGCACCAATAACCTTCTTCGCGGACAGGGTTTCAAGACGTTTGAAGAGGTTGCTGTCAGTCAGGAGCGAGCCGATCTTGGGCTTGCTGCACCAAAAACAGAATCGGCCAGGGCCCTGGACAGCGTTGTCTCGAGCATCATGGATGGTGCGATCGCCAAGCGGGCACGGGTTTTTGACCCAGCAAACAAGATTGATGTCCGTGAAGCCGTTGCAATCGCCAAAGCCGCAGGCGCTGAAAAACTGTCAGCCTTCATCGCAGCACAGGCCAGCACCCTTAACCGGGACTATCGTGATTACACCGTTCGGGTTCAGGCCATGGCGCAGGATCCAAACGCGAAAAGCCTGGTGACCAAGCTTTACAAGGAAGCAGGGATCAATACAGGCGACATTGCAGGCCTGGCTGAGTACCTGGCCAAAGCCGCAAGTGTGCAGGCTGCTGTCGGCAACACAGAGAAAAAGGACGGTAACTCTGTCAGGAGTAAGGGTCCAAAGACTGCAAAGTCTTTAACGGAGAAGGCACTGAAGCGGGTGCGTCCACCAGAGATGCCGCAGCTGTCCGGTAAAGTGCTGGTTGAGGCTCTCAGCCAGGCTGGGTTCCCTCCTGCACGCATTCGGGAAGGTATTCTCAAAACCGGGTACGCGGCTTTGCAGGATCCCAATTCGTTGACCGCGTTGCGATATGAAATCGAGCATGGACAACAGAATGCTTTGTCGCAGGCGACAGACCTGACGCCGCGCCATGTGACCGACGTTCTCAAGCGGCGCGTCGCGGCGCGTCTGGGCGACCGGCCAGAAAGGTCGGGCCTGCAGGGACAGTCACGGGACTTCAACTCGGCGGGCCGTGCCCGGCAGGCCATTGACGCATCCAAACCACATCGGATGCGGCAAGAAACTTTTGTCGCCCAGGCGTCCCGGTTCATCAGTGTGGAAAAATCACAGGTCAGTAAATATACCAGTGATCTGCCTCATAACATCTACTACTTCGAGGACCCGGCAACAAAGAAGCGCTACCAGCTTGATGAAAAGGCACACAAGGTCACGTCTCTTGCGGACGCTGCGAAACGGTTCCATTACACGGCCGTCAAAGCGGCGGTAGAAGGGGGCAAGGTAGTGCCCCAGGAAGCGATGCTGGCCTATCCGGACCTTCAGGCGCAGCGCGGAGGGTTTGTTACCGAAGATCCCCGAGCGGCCCGCATGGACCCGGCTCTGGCCCGAATAGTGCGCGACAGTATCGGCGTCCCGCATCATGCAAGGCTTTCCCAATCAGCGTATCGATTGGATGCTGGAGAGGCTGGGCTCAGCGGGGAGGGGTCGCGCCTGGCTTTCGCAGTGGATACCGAGGAATCCGCAAAGGCGCGCATCGCCCCGAACCGGTTCCTGCGGACCGATCTGCCAAGAGCTGCCATCGGTGCGACCGCAACGGCTGCCGCTTTTGCAGCGGGTGGCCAACTTTTTGCCGATGACGCTGACCGCTTACGCGCGCTTGCCGCAGAATCGGCAGATGCTTTGGGACCCGTCGCGGATGTAACCCGGGATGCTGGCCTGTTGTACGGTTATGTACAGAATTTGTCGAACATGCCTGATCCCATTCCAACCCTGCGAGAAACCCTGCGTCTGGAGGAGTTAGGTCAGCACATCCCGTCCGCAGCGGCCTATCTGAAGACCGATGTCCTACCCCAGATGACGGCGTTCGCTCCGACAAGTGAAGGGTTTGTGGATGCCGATGTTGCCCGGAGCATTGCCAATACCGCTGCGGACACGGTGCCTGACGCTTTAATGACGGCACCAGAGATCCGCGAAGCACTCTGGCAGATTGCCCATAGCGCAGATCCGGCAGCAACTTTGACTGATATCATTCAACAGAATGATCTGGCGCCGGCCACACTGGGACTGCGGGATTCTCTGACCCCGGAAATCCTGGAACAGATTTATCATCCCCAGGCGAGCCTGGCGAACCAGGCGGTTGATTTCGTTGCTACCCATGCCGTCGACGCAAGCGCTCGGGCAGGGGCCTTCCTGGAGGGCATAGGCGTGGATCCTCAACATCTTGCCGACACATTGCAGAGCTGGACCAGCCAGCTTAATTTCGCCGTTGATGAGTCGGAAAAAACAGGTCCGGTTCATGAAACAGCACGGGCAGAAGCAAAGAGCTCCCATCAGGCTCTTTTTCACGAACTGGCCCCCAATCTTAACCCAGCTGGTGTCGAAGCCTATATGCGCTTGCTGTATAATGATGATCTCGACGATCTCCCAAGAGAAACATTCGTCCAGGAGATCAAAGTTGCAGCCCTCCATGAACACGAAGAACCTGGATTCCTAGCAAAAATCGCAGAAGATGGGGATCTGAAAGAAGATTTTGAAGCTTGGGAAAAAACATTAACCACCGTCGAGCAAAAGGATGAAATGACCACGGCCTTCAAGGCGCGCGGCATGGATATTCGAGACACCGGTGGTGACGGTACCGCGCTTGGGTGCGACCTGGAGGGCGATGACAACACCCGCGTCCTGATCACCGATGCAGAAGGGGCCCATCATCCGGATGGCAATACCCGCCAGTTCCTTGTCGGTCTCCATAACGACACGGATCTTGTTGAGGGTATTTTCAGAAATGTCGATGTCACTGAACTCTCGGACGCCGGCTTGATTGCAGACAAGGTTCTGCATGACACCAGGGCGTTCATTCAGGAAACCCTTGGAGATCGGAAGTTTGCCGGTTCAGATCTTTCACACGAAGCAATGCTTGCCGCCTTTGCAGCCGGAGGGTTCGAGATCCGTCGCACCGCCGGCGGCAACGATGCATTTGTTCGCGATTTAGACCCCGACCACGAAATACGAATTGTGATTGCCAACGATCTGACCCACCCGATTGATGCGACCCGCGTGTTCGATGTCGGTATCGTCTCCAACGACGGCACTGTTGCGGAGTCGTTCCGGTTGGACGTGTCGCAGATGGAAGAGACGGATAAGGCTGCTCAGGCGGTCTTGGTCAAAGTCGATCATCTGATGGAGAACTTTAATCCAGAAATTGAATTGCGCCACAAACAGCTGCTGGAACGGCGCCACAACCACGAATATCCTGACAGGGGGACATTCCTGGTTTACTCCGACCCGGCCAAGGGTGAGGAAGACACCATCAACGGTGTCCTGCACATTGAGGTCGCAAAAGAAAGGGCGGAGCACGGGTCCGAAACCACGGTCTACAATCTCACGATCGGGAACATGACGGAGTCCAGTGAAGATCTGGCCGTTCTTGAAGCCAAGCTCGCTCAGTGGGCTTTTGACGAAGGGTATGAAACCCTTCCGGTGGACATGAATACACCCTGGCCTGATGGGATCCAGCCGCGTGACATTCGCGACGCTGTTTTCAAAGACACTTTGGATGCGGCCTGTGCGCATCTCCAGGATAAAGCTGGGATCACAGATGGGGGCATTGCGGCCTACACTCTGTCTGACATTGAAGATGGTTGGTCTGAGATGGATCCGGAAAGCCGCTCCGTCAGGATAGAGGACTGGCTAGCCTATGAGAAGAAGACCAGCCTCGACTTTGCGTCTGAGCAGACGTTCGCGATTGACCCAACCCGCGCGGATCAAAACGGTACCGAAGAATCTCTCTCTGTCTTTGATCAGACATTAGACGCGGCGCAGCAGAATGATGTGGCCGCCATGCGGGATGTCGCATTCCTGTACGAGAATGGTATGGGGACTGAGCAAGACGCAAAAGCCGCTGCTCAATGGACAATCCGCGCCAATAGGGAAGAAGCGCGACAAAAAATCTTGAAAGAGATGCTCAATCGCGCTGAGCTCGGTGATCCGTCTGCACAATTCGACCTTGCGGTTCTGTATCACACTGGACGCGACGTTCTGTTTGAGGCGGAACAGGCCGGTCGGTTTATTCCTCAGGATTCAGCAATGGCTGTGAAATGGTTGGACCTCGCGGCTCAGCAGGGGCATGTCGACGCGACGCTATATCGCAACTTTGTCGACTCTCCTGACAGAATTCATCGCGCCGCCCGTCTGGAAAAGCCCGAAGCCCAATACACGTTGGGCCTGGCGCTGCGTTCTAATCCTGACAAGGATCAGAACGCCGAAGACACAAGGGCTGCGCTGACCTGGTTTGGTAAGGCAGCCGATCAGGGCTTTGCGCCGGCCCAGTATCAACTTGGACTTTGCCACGACCTGGGGAAGGTTGGTTGGGACGATCCCGTCACTGCGGCACGCCTCTACACCCTGGCGGCTGAACAAGGTCATGAAAACGCCCAGCATCGGCTCGGTGGTCTCTACAGCGACGGCTTTGGTGTCGAGGTGGACGCCGATGAAGCCGCCAAATGGCGGGACAAGGCAGCCGCGCAGCAGGACCGGCGACAGGCAGCCTGGCACAACAACCCGGACATGCAGGCAGCCGCTCATGAGGCCGCAGCAGAGCTGAAACAAAGGCTCTCCTTTGCGGTTTCCGAACCTGAAACTGATAACGCGTTGTCGGATTTTGTCGAGAAGGCTGTTGCTGCAACGCCGGCAGATCAGGCTATTGCGTCGGAATGGCGTATGTCCGGCGATGCCGCCCAGCTCGTGATTGGCGTGAACGACAATAATCCGATCACTGCTTTGGAAATACGTCATCGCACCGCGTTGACCCGACCCGATCCGATCTTCGTTGTTTCGGGCGCTACCGACCCTTTCAACGAAGAGCGGCTGATACCCATCTCCGCACATAACGATCTCGCCGGGGCTGTTGTCGCGGCGCATGATCTCCTCGCGCAAGAAGCAGGCGGCGATGCAACGGGACGGCGCGGCATTGATCTTGCTGTTCTGGACGGAACGTCCACTTTGCCTTCTGCGCGTGATGCGTTGGACGATGGTGAAAAGAGCGCTTCCGGCCAGAGCCCGAATGCGACACGTGAAGACCCCAAGCAGGGTCCGGATGACCTCGCGACCCTTAAACAGAAGGCGCTTGATGAGCTGCTGGCCCTGGAGGCATCGAGTCTTCTGAGCATGGACCAGGTCAAGGCCCGCCGTGATGCAATCAACAGCCTGAAAGAGCTGCCGGCGGACAAACTGGATCAGATCAACGGAAATACGGCATCTGGCTCGCTTCTTGTTCTCGCCGAACCTGATGATCCGGCCAAGAAGCGCGCTTTGCGTTCCATTCTCAACGACATGCCCGACACCCGGTATGATCGCGGTCGTGATCGCTATGTCATTGATTCCAAATCGCCGGGCGCTCAGCAGTTGCAGGAGCGCCTGGGAACGGAACAGCCTCTCGCGGGCACCGCTCTAGCGGTGCCAAAGCGTGAAGAGGATCTTGTGGCAACGCTTGGCGGTGAGCGGGATCCGGCGAGAGGCCAATGGTTGGTTCCAAAGACTCATCCGGTGCCGTCGCTTTTTGAAGCATGGCAGGGCAAAAGCGCTGAGCTTGCCGTCGCAAACGAGGCGGATGTGACCAAATCAAGCCAGGTCCGGGCCTTTATTGAGCGCCGCCAGCCTGGGAACCAGGCCGACCAGAAAGGCGCTTCTCAAGGGCTGCCAAACACAGCAGAAGCCGTCCTCAAGATGGCAGCAGACCTGGACAAGACCCTTGCCAAAACCCGAAAGAAAGGCGCGGAGGTTGTCCTTGATGCTGATGCGCCGCTTCAAGACCGCGTTCTGGCTGGCATTGCGGGGCGGGAGGCGATCATCGCGCGCCGCCAGAGAGATGATCTGCAGCGTCATGCTCGGGCGCAGGGTCTGCATTTCGACAAGCTGGCGAACAAGGGTATGACCCAAACAATTGAAGCCAATCAGGCGAAAACGCCCAAAAAGGCCAGGAAACGCTCTGCCGGACTGGAAATGTAAGTTTCTCTGGAAACGGAGTGATTTTAGGTTAAATGCTAGCCTCAATCACTGCTGTTAATTGCAGAAAAAGGGCAAAGCCAGTATGCAACGTTCGGGGCTACGACACTCTTCTCATACTCTCGTGTCGGAGTTTTACAAACTGTGACCAGCCCATAGCGGCCCACAGGTTGGTGCAGAATCGGAAGGAAACAGAAAGATGTCAGCCAAAACGCCGGAAGCCATCATCAAGGTCAGCACATCGATGGATGATATGTTGGCCGGAGATGCGATCCGTGGCGCGCGTTTTCTCCTGGCCGACCCTTATGGTGTCGAGTTTGATGGCAAAGACCTGGCAGCGACAACGCACCTGCTTGCCCGGAACCCTGACACTAAGGATCCTCTGGCCACAATGCGCATCCGGTTCCTGTATGGGACCTTGGTTGCCTGGGAGCGCCTGGCTGTGGCCGCGAACGGTCCGCCACGTTTACTGTTTTCAATGGTAAATGCGGCCCGCAGATATTCACAGGCCAAGGGAATGACCCGTGTCGTCGGCCGGGTCTGCGATGACAGGCTTCAGCAGTTCTGGACAAGACAGGGCGCCACCTTTCCTGAACAAGGCTCAAAACTGTTTGGAGGCAAGGTATATCTCACGATGCATCTGCCTCTCACGCCTGCAGCACCGCCGCCGGACGAGGATATCGATGTACTGGAAGAAGAGTGGTATCTGAGAACTCGATGACGATGCAACAGACCTGCCACTCAAACGACCAGAATGACGCCATGAACCCGAGCGATCGCGTTAATCTTACGGCATTGCATAAGTCAGCCCGCGAATTTACGCACTCACTCGGATTTACCTGTTTTTCATATCTAAATCATGAATGGCCATCAGGGCCAATCGGACCCCCTCCAAGTTTCTGTGATCTTCCCCTCGCGTGGATCGAAGACTATGAGTCGCTGAATGGATTAGCCATGGACCCGGTGCATGCGCGTGGCCGCGCGCTCACAGCCCCGGACACCGCGTTCTCCTGGTCTATCAAGGATATCAAAGACGACCTCACGCAAAGCGGCGATGCGAACTCTCCGCTTTATCGTCTCGTTGACGCCGCAGACAGGCATCAGTTGGTGGGGGGCGTCCTGGTAAGCCTTCGGGGCCCTTTATCTGCTTACACAACATTCTCGCTCATTCTCATGGGCTCAGATAAGGCCATGTTTCCCCATCAGGCGCTTGATAAGCACCGGGCAGAGATTATCGATTTTGCTTACAGTCTGCATATTGAGCTGACATCTCCGCTTGGTGACTTGCTACAAGTGCGCCTGACAGCACGTCAGGTAGAGGCCCTGGAATGGCGCGCCCGCGGTAAAGCCAACGATGAGATCGCTGAGTTGATGGGTTTATCCATCCAGGCGGTTAAGGCTCATCTACAAAAGGCGTTTGTGGCTCTTGGCGCGGCCAATGGCGCAAACGCTGTTGCGCTTGCGCTTAGTGCCGGTCTGATCAGGCTTTTCCCCCAGACGGGCACTTTCGTCTTTGATGCCAATGGCCCTGACCCGATGGTGTTTGTTCCACCAAAGAAAATGAAACGTCGAAAGTCCGATTAACTGCGGCCCAACGGGTCTTTGTTACAACAGCTCGGATTGTGAAACTCCTGCGCGCGCCTCAAACGGATGCGCTGGGAAGTAGTAAATCTTTGGTTAATTTTTTGTGATACTACCATAGCCATTTGGCTACTTTTGATAAGATTAAAATCTGATTAAACTACTGCCTTGATTTGATTGTGTTTGCATTTAACGCCTGACGGATCGTGTCAAAGATGGATGCAACATGTGGTCGAAGCTCAATGCAACACGTACTGATCGGGGAAAGCAATGTCTTCACATCGGGAACTTACAGCAAAGACTGGCTTGATACGCGATCCAGCCGCAGAGTTAGCGGCGTTGAAAACACTCGCTGAAATGGCCCAGTCTGTTCTCGACAATCCAGATCAGGCGTCGCGGATCCAGATCGATATCGGCGTTGATCTGCCATGGCTGAAGAAGTTGGCCAACCGGCAGCTTCCTCTTTCCGATATCGACGCGGGCACTATCACCCAAGTGGCTCGTTTCCTCGAGTTACCGTTCCAAGAGGTTTTCCCGATCAATCCCTATACACGTGCCCAGCAGCCAGACCCCTCAAACGGGGTCGCTTCAACCAAAGCCTCTACTCTTGGAAGACGCCTTGGCGATCTGGACCAGCATTGGCTGGATGCGATTTACGATCGTGCAACGGGTGCTATGGCGGAAGGCTGTAGCGCCTGATCCTCAGTTGGACGCGCCCTATCTCTTTCTGCTTCTTACTCAGTTGCTGCAGTTGCCATACACATAGTGCAACTGTTTGAGTTGAGCATCTTTGTCCAGCGTGTAATATTCCGGCGGATCGCGGATGAAGGTTGGGGCAGGGGCATAGGGTAACTATTCTTATGGACAACGATACAGAGTTTCTATCTGAAAATATCGGATATACAGTTCGGTTGTGGCGTCTCGCAAGCGGATACGGCATTGAAGAATTTTCCAGGCAGACGGGTATCCCCGTAGACACAATCACGATGATAGAGACAAGTCAGGCGTCGCTCAGTCTGGACCAGGCTTTTCGGATGGCAGCGGTCTTCGACATGAATCCCTCGGATCTCATGGCGTCGATTGGCAAGCCGTCGATGGAGGCCCGAATCCGGCTGCTTGCTCTCACCGTAGCGTCACATCCAGACCCGGAGGTTCGGCGGTATGTCGAGAAACTGATCAATACTGCCCTGGAAGCCGATGACGGCAAGAAAGCCGCGCCAAAGAAGGGTCCGCGTCCGAAAACGCCAAAAAAGACATAACTTATTGATATAATTTGTTTTTTCCATAATCTAAATTATAGCTGTACCGTGAAGTTTCACTGATCGCTTATCTCATGGGAAGCAAGAAAGCCTCCTAGCGCTGTGTTTCTCCAGGATCCAACGTGCCGTCCGGTGCGCTAAAACCGCCCAAGAGAGCCAGGATAAAAGCACAGATGGCCGGGAAGCCAAAAACAACATAGAGGATCCCCATAAACCAGCAGACCCAGTGACATTCTTAATGGGTACAATGCAACGAATTGCGGGCCCATCTTGCTGCAATCTGGTGACAGTCTTAGTAGGCATTTTGCAATCTGGCGACACGTTTACTGACATATTTAAGCGGTAATTGGCATTTTGAATGGGAAATGACATCCGCGTGGTATCGCGAACAAACACCATTCTGTGACACAAAACGGCATAGACTGCGCCAAATTTTCCATAAATGGCCTCTATCGACCAGAACCTGCTCTGGACTCCCTGTCAGCCTCTTCTTCCGTGTCTCTTATCTCAAGCCTCTGCGCCAGTCCCAGGGGGCAACGACAGGGCCTGACCATATCCCCCTGCCCTCATGGCGCGCAGCGTCTTCATCAGCGACATAGGCCTGGCTGTAGCGCCTGTAGGCCATTGCCCAGCCCGATCGCACCATGAACCCATTCAAGGTCTCCTGAGCGCCTTCCAGACTGCAGGTGACGATCACACGGTTGTAACGGTCAGCCTCCTGTCCCTCGCATCTGACTGTATGATTGCCCATTCGTTCGCGCAGCTTCGATGTGGCAAGCACGCCGCAGGACCAGGTCTGCCCGGTGCTGGTCTGACAGATCTGGCGCGTTTCCGGCGCATCAATGCCGGCCAGTCTGTAACGCACCCTATCGTGGATCAGGGTGTCTCCATCAAGCAGAATAAGAGCATCAGATGGGGCAATAAAAGCGAGTGGATCTGCAAGGCTCCTGATCGGTAATCCAACGCCACAGGATAGGATCACCAGGGCCCGAATGATCCAGGTATGTAACAACCGGGTCCGGATCATTCTCTCGCCCCGGCATTTGTGCCAAGATTTGTGCCAGGATTTGGGCCAGGATTTGGGCCAGGATTTGGGCTGGGGTCTACCGAAGGGTTTACCAGAGACATCGTTTCCGTCAGCGACGCCCTGCTCCCCTTTAGCACACGGTTGGCACTCGCTAGAAGGGATGCTGGTGAGGATGAGCCGTAAATGACTTCCACGGGCCCCCGCCCTGCCCAGATAAAGGTGGTAGGCGTGCCGCGAACCTTCAGGCCTGTGGCAATATGCTCGACGGCTTCAAGAATGCTGTCCCATTCTTCCAGGTCAGCACTCCCTTGCAGATCCGCAAGGCGAAAGCCCGCCTTGGCAAGCCCGGGCCCGAACTGCCCCGGCACCTTAATCTGATACAGTTGATCGAGCAAAGGCCGAAAGGCTTTGCGGTCGTTAAGCCAACCGGCCAGAGCAAACCGTGCCGATGTTTTAGATAAAGCGTTGATGCGCTGCAGCGGCACATGCACGACCTGGGTCGATTGCGCGACCTCGTTATCCAGGGCGAGATACTCAGACAGGCTCTGATGCATCACCCTGCAATGCGGGCATTGATAATCCTCAAAGGTAAAGAAAATGATCTTAGCGGTGGACAGTGGCGCTCCGGTGAAGGGCATCTCCGCCTGTAAGAGCTGATTTAAAACCAGACCGGTCTCAGGAATGAGCTGCGCGACAAGCGCGTCATCTATTATATCCAACGACCCTTCCTCCAGAGGCGCAGGCCCCCCTTCCTCCAGAGGCGCAGGCGCAGTCAGCACTAAAGGCCCCTCTAGCTCTAAAGGTTGGGCCCCGTTTGACGGCGGCGCGAACGTCATAGCGTCCGCCAGGGTTCCTTCCTTGCCCTGGTTGCCATCCGCCTTGCTGACCCTCGTATTCTTGACATTCGCCTCAGCCTCAGACGCTTTGTACTGACAAAGCGGCGGGTTTTCCGGCTGAAACCGTCCGCCTGCGATAACGCACCCCAGTTCGGTGCGTCCCAGCACAACCAGTGACATGGTTCCCGACCCTGCGATCAGCAACAAAATCGCAAAGAACAAGGCTAACAGCGCAAACGCCTGCAGCCTGTCCCTGGTTCCTTCGTATTCCGTTCGTCTTATCAAGCGATCCCGCGCCATTGACTGTCTCCTGGTGTTATTGAGTGATCGAATGAGCAGCGGTGCCTACGTCATATGCCGGGATGGCAGCGCCCGGCACTGCCCCGGATCCCGGCAACAGATCGTCAATCGGTTCATCCAGAGCCTCAGTCGGTATCTCACAAACCGGCTCGATGGCCGCCGCCTTCGGGCGACCGTTCCAGGTGGCCAGCTTGCCATTTGGCATAGGGCCGCCTGACCAGTCTTTCATCCAGATATCGCTGGGGCCTCTGGCGAACCCAGGCTTTGTAAGACCAGCCCGGGATCGCAGCTCCCGATCTTTGAACCAGATGACCGGCGTTGCTTTAATAGGCCTGTTCATCATGCCCGAGATCTGGATAACAACTTCGCCCCAGATGTTCTGCGCAGGTGTCAGTTTGGGCATGGACATCAGCTCATCCGGCCGCACCAGCGGCACTCCCTGGAAAGATCTGGAATTGTTGCTTTTGAGCATCTCGTTCATATTGACGAGCCCGGCACTGCTCGAGCTGTTCACTGTTTCCATCGTCTGGTTGCCAATCGCCTCACTGACTTCCTTGGCCTGTTTGGTATCGTTCATGGTAAAATAGATTTTAAAGGCAATCGCATCCTTCAGGATGTTCAGCGCTTCCTGACCCAGCTTTAAGGCAATCTGCGCGAAAGACTGGCCGATCAGAACCAGCTGCACCCATTGACCCCGGCCCAGTGCTGGGATCTGCTGAATCGACTCCATCTTGGGCAATGTCCAGAACTCATCGAGCATGAATATGACCGGCCGTGTCCTGGCAACCTTCTCATCCTGAGAGATCAGATAGGCGGCGGCGCCCTCCAGGAAAAAGCCGGTTGGAATGCCGACCGCTTCGGCATCTTCCAGCGGGATATCGAAATACACTGTGACCGGACGGCCATCGATGCCGCGCAGGTCTTCAAAGGTGATATCCGATCGCGACGTTCTTGCCCGAATGGCTTCCGACTTGAAGACCTGCAGCTTCCCGAGCGCGGTAGAGATAACACTGCCACGCTCCTTAGCAGGCTTATCCTTCAGAGACTTCAATTCCTCAGCAACACGAGCCGGGTATCCTCTCGCTGTCGCCTCGGCAATGCCTGTCTCCAGAAGCTTGTCTATCGCGCCCCCTTCCCCATCTTCTTCCTTCTTTTCCATCTTCTCGCCGTCCTTTTCAGGATCGCCGGTGGTATCGACACCGGCGCCGGCAAGCCAGGCAATCAATCCTCCGATCGATGCCTCGCAGGGTTGGCCAGAAAGGACAGAGCGATCTATTGCCTTGAACATCATGTAGAGACAGAACCCGGTGAAGGCTGCGCGGCCGTTCTTTTCCCATATGGAGTTAGAGCCTGAGCCGCTTTCCGGAACGGCCACGGCCGCGATCCGGTTAACATAGGTATCCAGCGAACTATGCAGCGCTGAGAGTTCTGATATCTCCTCGAACAGAGTTTCATCAGGGATGCCATTCTGCAAAGGGAACAAAGCTGCACGAATACTATCAGCATCTGTCTGCAAGCTCAGGCCGCGCGCTCCGGATATCTCTACGGCAAAATGCAAGGTAGGATCCCGATACACACGGTCACGCCAGTCATCACCAAAATCACGGGCGGCCACCATCATGGCGCTGAGCGCCCGGCCCGGGTCTACATAGGAACCAGACAAGCGCTCGATCAATTGGCGACGCCTTGGAATGATTTCAGAACAGCCTTTGATATTCTTCAGGCTGAGCGGATTGAAACTCGTGCCTTCCAGATCAGTCCATCTTACGTGAAAGACCGGTCCCAGAGTTGACCGCCAGCCCGCCGTCTTTGCATAGATTTCACCTTTGGGATCGTTAATGACCATGGACGGGCCAGGTATAGGTGCCTTGTCTGGATGATTTGCCAGAATGCCGCCAATTAGGTTCACAGTTTTCCCGGTGCCTGGCGGGCTGATAACCATTGCAGAGAGTGTTTCCTGCCCGCGGATCAATGTACCCTTGAAGGGATGCCCGAAACGCCCCAGGACCAGGCCAAAGGATCCCAGAAGGCCCTGCTTCTTGAGAAACGGCTGCTCCGCCCATTCTGCAGCCCCGAGATGAGTCTCGCGCAGCGACAACTCTGGCGCCAGGGCTTTTGCCATTAGACTAAGTCCGACACCTGCGACAAGGGGACATGCTATGAGAGAATAGGGTACTGATTGCAGCACCCAGGCATTGCGTATCCAGACTTTAAGCGTTTTGAACAGCAATGCCGGATCTGACAGTAGGCTCACAAACGCTGATCCGGCTTTTTGCAGGCTTGGTCCAGACAGACCACTATCGACAATGACGTCTACCGGATAGGCGCATAGCAAGCCGAGATAAGCCCCCAATCCGCCTGCCGCGATCATGATCGCGAGCCACAGATAAGTCTGCTCTATATGCGGGTTGAGATGGCGGGCCTTAATCCGGGATTTCATGGATTGGTCCTTTCCGTTGCCAGCCCGCCGAGATGACCTGCAATCGCCTCTACGGCTTTCCTGGCAAGTGTCAGATTGGATGAGATGCCTGTCTCATCGACAATGTCGTGCCAGTCCAAATCAGCAGGGCAGACAATTTCCTTCACGCGCGGCCGTTTGGCCCTCTCATCGAATTCCAATTGCACGATTGCCCCGATGGTCCGCACAAGCAGGCCCACAGCCCCCAGTGAACTGTGACCGCTCAGATCGATGTTGCGTCGGAACGCTTCCAGCGCTTCGGTTGGGTTGTTTGCATGGAGCGTCACGATGAATGAGCTTTCACCCATATTCAAAAGCCTGATGGCACCAAAGGCATTATCGACTGACAACTCCCCCAGGATTAGTTGCGTCGGATTGAGCCGATTTACATTGTCGATAATATGCTGATAGGTGAGCTGTGACCCATTCGCCTGTTTCGTGCGGGGCACAATCATTTCGACCTTGTTGACATGGGGCACCCGAATTTCAGGCACATCCTGGATGGTAATGACGCGAAACTGTTTTGGAATCATGGGCAGGATCTGCGTATTAAGGAAGGTCGTTTTCCCGGTAGATGTCCCCCCGGAGATCAGAATGGGCGCACCTTGCCTGACAATGTCTTCCAGCCACGCCGTCGACCCCCGCTGGTTTGGAGATTTCCATCTTATTCCGTCACCGTAATTGCTGTCATTCAGCGGCGTGTGCCTGTCAGAAACCCCAAAGTCTTCCAGAGTGAGCGCCATCTCACGGCGCAGCCGAATAGAGATCGCAACGCCAGACATCACATTCTGTTTGCTGACCAGACCCTGAAAGCGATGGCCACCCGGCAGCTGACAGCTGACGATCGGCCGTTCGTTAGAGAAGCCAGTACCCGATTCAAACCCAAGGGTTTTGCACAAGGCATAACACCATTCAAACGTAAGGGCCTTTGCACTTTCGGCCACATACCCCTTCCCCGCGATTTCAAGCCAGACTGTGCCAGGCTCATTGATCGAGATCTCCTTCACGTCTCTGCGTTTGAAGAACGGGAGAAGGGGTTTCAGCGCATCATCAACCTGTGCCAATCACCAGCCCTCCGCCTGATTCCAGGTGGGTATCTGAGCACCGTTATAGGTGGCGGGTTGCGCAGGCGGCGTTGGCACACTACCAGGCCAGCCAGGATCACAAGTGCTGCCGCCATATCCCGTTGTCCGAACCGTGCGGTTGGCGCTCGAGGTTTGATCGATCTGCACGCCATCATCCCGCGATAATATCCGGGATCCTTGATAGTCAGCATCCCGATAGGAATATCCGGCCTGGCCATTATAGTAATAGCCCCCCCCTTCCCCATAGGAGGCATAACATTGTACTGGGACAGTGTAACTTCCTACCCTTTCGGCAATCTTCTGCCATGTCGGTATCTGGACAACCGTGCAGGCATAAGCCACCACCGCCGGGTCCTGGTTGCCAGTCAGCTCATACAGTACCGTTGTGTCCGGTCTGGTATAGGCAGCGCTTTCCAGTCTGGGCGTGGTCTTGGTACAGCCGTCGTAACTCGGCGAGCCATTGATAACTGAGACACCGCTGAACTCATAGGGAGCAGGCGTCTCTTCCTCCAGCACCGAGGCTGCCTGTACCAGAACATACTGATCATAAGCCTGGAATGAGATTTCCCGGCGTGCGAGCGCTGACTTGTCCGGATCATTCAAAACCCAGCTGACAGGATCAGAGATATTATGGGTAAACGTGATTTCCGGATCCACCTCACAACCCGTTGCAAAGGTAATCACACCATCACGCTCATAACGATACCGGCTGTAGCCATAGCTGACTGCGCCCGGCACGTCGTGAGAGAAGTTGGAACGACAGGTCTCTGTCACTTTGCTCATGCCAACCACAGTCGCTTCGTCGACCAGACAGGCTGTGCGGTCAACAGGCAACCTGTCCACTTCGATCTGGACCTTCGTTCTGAGCGCTTGCGTCCCCCCCACTCTGTCGATCTCTTCGCCACAGACGATTGTTGCCTGGGCATAACTCGGGCTATCATCGCGGACCTGGCAGATGCTGGCGATCCGCTCAATCCCTTTGAGAAGATAAACGAGCTTGGTTCGCTGCTGACTGATATTGTTCTCGAAATCATCAGCCAATGTGCAGCCGGTCGTGGATACCGTGATATCAGCGACCTTCACCGCGTCCGCCTGCACAGCACAGGACAGGACTGTAACGACATCCCCCTGTGGCTTGCGATAGCGCGTTTCCGTCTGTTCAAAAACTTCCCGCGCGATCAGATCCACAAACGGGTCGCAAACATCGGAGTCCTTATAGATTGTGTAATAGTCCTCCTCGGTCCCCCGCGCACAGCCGTCACCGACCGGCGTCTTCACCTGATCGTTTCCAACATAAAAGGTGTTGAACCGCGGAAACGCCTTAAGAGAGGGCAGGTCAACTTCCACGTTACAGCCCAGCGAGTCGCGCTGCAGCGGGAAAGTAACCCCGCTTGGCTGACATTCTCCGATAGGCGTTTCATCCTCAAAAAGACGGTGCATGACGCGCACCTGATTAGCCGATGTGTCGATGGAAACAGGGCAACCGGTTGTCTGATAGATCCAGACAACGGAGTCGGTTGTCGCCGCACATGCGGCGACTGTTTCATCAGACCCGTTGAGCACGTAGTGCAGACGTTGCAATTGCGTGATTGCACCGGTTACAGCATGGGTCGATGTCCCGCAGCCCTCTTCGGTGTATTCCATTGTGGCGACCGGCGTGTCGGTCTCGCGCTCACAACCGCGCACAACCGCAAACTGACCCTGCGGTGTGGAATAGCCAAGTTCTACTCGGTTATAAACCGCAAACTCTGCCTTGTTCTCTTCAATCGTGCACCGATCCGGCCGTTCCACAATGGCATAAAAATCCGATTCGTCACCGCGTTCACAGCCGTCTGAAATAGTCTGGCGCGAGCCGTTTCCGTCGGTGTAATAGCTGGTATATGTCGGATACGCCTTCAGGGCTGCAATATCCTCCTGGATCGGACAGCTAACCGTGCTTTGTTTGATGGCAAAGGTTGTGCCATCTGGAGAGCAAGCCTCGGCAACACCATCAACAATGGTCTTGCTGGTCCGCTTCACAACACCGTTCTCAATGTCGATATCAACCGGACACCCCTCCGTTGTCGTGGTGATGACGGGGAGTTTGTCCTCTTCTTCTTTCACCGGGATTTCAGGCGAAGCTACCTGATTGCCGTCATCCTTGCTGCCACTGTCAGCGGTGCCCCCAGTCAGGGCTTCCGCACCTGCGCCAACCCCATTGCTGGGCGCATTGTCCGTTTCGTCGTTTGTGTTGTTTTCCTGTGTCTCTCCATTCTGGAGGTCTTGAGCAATTTTCAGGAGGCCGTTGATATTGCCCTGGGCGGTCATTGTTGTGCCCGACGGAATGACCGGTCGGGTTCGCAAAGCCACGTCACTCTCCAGGGCCTCATCAAGATAAAGCCTCCGGATATCGCCATTCGGCATTTCAACAGTAACTGAGTCCCAGACAATGCGGGATTGATACCGCACCCCCTTGGCCAACAGACGGGCATCCTTGGTTTCTTCAGTCTGCATCGCGCCTTCAACCGTGACGCCTTTCAAGCGGGAGTCCTCTGCTGCACCTGGCGCACCCGACCCTGCCCCGGTTTCCGGGCCTCCAGCGGCGGATACCACCCGTGCCCGGATCGAAGGCGCCGAGTTTGCCTGGTTACCACTGGACATTAACGATGTCGTTCCGGCTTCTTCCAGAACCTGCACCTGGACGCTGGTTGGCGCCTCCTGGGTCAAACCGGTTCCCGTTTGCGACCCTGGTTGAGACCCCGTTTGGGCCCCCGGCTGGCTCGTTGAGGTCTGACCGGTACCTGGTTCAACCTGACTGCCAATCTGAGGGGTTGAAACCACAGCCTGAGCCCCACTTGCCTCACCCGCCAGAGGCGAGGACAGATCAGGCCTCCCTGATTGGCTTTGGGCATATGACGATGAGCCCGTGGCGGCCAGACTGATTGCCATTGCGGCCAATACCACTGCAAGGCGACATCCCGAGAAAAGTGATCTCGCATCCGCCACCGTTTTCTTCACCAAACCAACCGTCTTGCAAACCATGGTACATCTCCTTTTCAACAAACGTTCAGAGCGACTTCGGACGATCCGGCGCCCTCAATTCTTGACTTTGGGAACCTCTACCAACTGATCGGGACTGCCGACGACAATCCGGCGGGCATCTGGAAACCAGATGTCTTCAGACAACATCAGAGTGAACCGCGCACTGCCTCCGACACTCATAATGGGCGTCAGATCAATGGTGTCTTCGAGCACGCGGGTCCCAATCTCGGCGAGCGAGTCGGAAATTTCCTGTTGGCCGGCAACAAGGCGCTCGTCGGCACCTCCTTCCGCCGCCACAGCAAAGGCGCCATTGAGAACACCGATAATCGCGCTCGTGCCAAACCGTTCCCAATAGCGATTATCAACCTTTCCAATCAGGCCCGGCCTGCCCATCTGATCGTGGCCCGCTGCATCGATGACGATGCGGGCCCCGTCGGGGCGTTCGATTTCGGTGATGATGACCGGCAAGCGCTCATCTCCGACTTTCTCAAGAGTGCCGTTGAAGCCGATGATCTTCGATCCGGCCGGCAAAAGGACGAAACGCTTCTCACTTCCGCCGCCATAGACATTCCGCGCGACTGTTGCGATGAACTTGGATTCAATCGCCGAGTTAATGGGGGTTTCCAGCAAGACCGAAAGGGTGCGGAACTTGCTGATCATTCGCGCCTGATCAACCGGGTAACCACTGTCGAGCCGGTCCTGACCCCATTTCTCTGCATAGTCCGGATCAGACATCTCAAATCGATCAAACGGATCGGCAGAGGCCTTCTCCACCACTTCATGACGCAATGCTTCGCCGGCTGATTGGATTCGCCTTACTTTAAGCACCTGCTTCATGTCCAATGCCCTGTTTACGGCGATCGGGGGTGGTGGTGGCGGCGGCGGTGGCGGCGGCGGGGCCGCCACGGTTGCCTGGAACACGCGTGCAACAGCGGGAACCGAGACTGTGCGCGGCTCATCACCTTCAATCAGTGTTATGAGTATATTGCCGCGAAACTCGCCATATTCTCCAGGAGGCGGCTGGAAAGTGACTGTGACCGTGCATGTCGGATTGCTGGCTCGTGCAAGAACAGCCGTTGCACAGGGTTGTATCAAAAACAAATCTGTACGATCCGTATTCACAGAGAAAACAGTGATCGGCTCATCTCCGCCCCCATAGAGGATCTGAAATTGTCGCTGCACACTCTGGCCAGGTGAAAACTCAGCCAGTGTCTGTTGGCCAAAATCCAAACGGCTTATGGCCACTTCGGCACGACCAGGCGCGAGGGGAGTCGACGGCAGGGAAACAACAGGTGGCGCTGGTGGCGGTTCGGGTGCTGGTAGAGGCGCCACGTCGGGCATCCTGGTTATCGACAGCTCGTCTTCTTGTGATTGGAACCGGGTTTCTTCTTCGGGCGCGCCCTCTGCGGCGTCTTCGCCAGTGTCATCACATCCAGCCAACATGCCGACGGATACACCAAGCAGCAGCGCAAGACGGAGGGAAACGCTCCTGGCACGCCGCTGTGTTAAGACGTTAAAAAAATCAAAGGGCCCGAGATGCATCACGATCCCCCGGGTTTCTGATAGACGCCACCGGAGGCGGCGCTGTTGTCGGCTGCCGTCGATGAGGACAGGGGCGTTTCTGCCGAAGACCAGGGCGTTGAAGACCGGGGCGTTTCTGCCGGAGTAGACGATTCAGACCCTGCCTCGGCACGGTCCTCCAGGCTCTCTATCAACAGCTGATCGGGTTCTTTCTTATAGAGATCGGCGCCGGAAAAGATCACGCAAACCAGCTTGCCCGCCGCCCGCAGCGTGAAATCACCAATGGCCTGGATCGCGTAGATGTTATCCTTCGGGCCGATGATTGTGTAGGTGATGGGTGTGTCGATCTCATCGAGCACCATCCGAACAGTTGGCTTCTCGATCACATCCGACTTATCTCCAAAGTCGAGATAGGTATAGATGCCGTCATGAAACACGCGGATTGGGGATATTTCGCGCGACTCCTCATCCTGCGCAAAAATCCTGTATTCATTAAACTCCAGAGAACCCGGATCAAATGGAATCTGCCGCAACCAGTCAGGACGAGACTGCACATTGCCCTCTGTTCCACTACCAGTCTGTTGCGGGGCCCCTGCATCGCCGCCAATGGCTGCAATCGCCTCCAGGGCACCTGGAGAGAGAGAGCGGGTTTTATCGGCTGAACCCGCCATATCAGCGCCCTCTGCATCACCACCCGCTGTCTCGAAGGCGTTGTTCACGGCGCCTTGGAGCGAGAGGTTCACCCCGCTCTGTGTCGCTTTACCCACATAGACCGCGACATTTGGCACCATGTCGAAATCCGGGCCGCGTGCCTCCAGATAGAAATGATAATACTTACCTGCTTTTGTAATGATATGAAGGGTCGTGTCGGCTTCGGTGTGCAACGCGCGAAGCCGCAGAACATTAGCGCGGCCAGGATGATACGTGGAATCGAAGACGATCGGGTCAGCCATATAATAATCATCGATCGGATCCTCATCCGGCGTGATGAACACGGTTTCCATAGCGGTGCGGACCCGGATTGCGTAAATCCGCCGTTCCTCAGGCGCCAGCACAATCGGGACCGCAGGGGGTTTGACTATGCCACTCCAGGCTTTCTGGATTTCCTCTAGGCTGACCTTGCCGTATTCCTGCGCAGCCGCTCCTGCCTGGGCCGTTTCCGGCCCGACAGACGCTGCTTGCAGATCCATCACCTCTGCGGCCTCAGCTCCGACCGATTCTGCTATCTCCGGCCTTGATTGCGCCAGCGCCGCCCCGTTCGCCAGTCCCAACGCCAGCCCCAGTCCCAACGCCAGCCCTAGGCTCAGCGCTGCGAAGCCAGCGCCAAACGCTGGCCCTACGGCCAGCCCGTGCCTATCAGAAGCCCTGAAAAGCTTGAAAATCGTCATGCACCTGTCCTCCCACCACATTTGATAATCTCATCGACATCGCCTTTCGCACTCGCCAGTCCGGCATTTGCCAACTGGGCTTCGCTGTATTGAAAGACGGAAATACCAATCGGATTTGCAAACCGCTCATTGCCCTTGAGGACGTCCTGGGACCCAAAAAGCACCCCAAGTGTCGCGGTCCAGTTTTGCGTATGCCGCACCTTTTTCGAGATCGGGTCATAGACGGACTCCCGAAAATCAATCCGGTAATACCGCTTTCCATCGGCAAACTTGTCGAGAAGCGATGGCGGGCTCAGCAATGTGATTTCTCGGTGAAACCCGTTCTGCTCGTAGTATTCCAGCATATCGAAGGAGGCTTCCTTGAACTTGGTAAACACCCGCTTGCTTGAGAGAAGCTGTACAACACCGTTCTGTCCCCACCGGGAGACCATGAACCCCTCGTTCGGAATGACTTCATTGCGGGCCACAACATACTGACAGACAAGGTTTTCAGTCACGTTGTCCCAGCTTGAGGTTGTTCTCTCCAACGGCTCCAGCGTGTAGACAGCGTTCTCCCGCTGATCTATTGTCAGAACGAAGGGTACAACCTGCTTCAGGGGTAACACCTGCACCACCACAATGACCGCGCAGACGGCAACGGCCCCGCACAATACGGCCACAATCAGCAGCCCAAGTCCGATGCGTTTCCAGGCAGTTACTTCACTCTCGACCTTCACATCCAGAACAGGCTGCCCTCTATGAGGCTGCCCAGTCCTGCCAGGCCCTCCTGTTCGCCCCTGGGACGGGCTTTCCTTCGGCGACGCCCCGGTTTTGGACCCCTCGGTTCTGCCAGAAAACCATTTACCCACTCCCCGCTTGGATCCAGGCTCCGCGCCATCAAGCGGCCCGTCTTCTCGCACGCCGCCTTCCCCAGCATATTGGTCATGCCGCCCGTGATCCCCTGACCGACCATCGGGCAACATTGGTTTTCTCGGAGGGATGTTGTTAGCGCCAGGGTCGGTCATATCAGCCCTGCCAACCAGATCCGAGCCACTCCTGGGTCCATCCAGGAGGATAAGACTGCTCTACAGGCAGGCAGGCACAGGGTGAACGCTTATACCCATTAACAGAGCTGTCGATCTCTGGCTGCTCTTCAACTGTACCGCTGCTGCTGCAACCGGCCAGAAGAAAACTGAGCAGCGCTAGTGTGCAACACCTGTTATACTTTTTGTGTATCATCACGCCTTCTCCTGCGCTTAGTTCTGCCAGGGTGGAACAAATGTCCCACTGTCCCCGGCTGTGTTGACTGGAGTGTTGCCATCTCCCCCGGATGGCGTGTTCGAACCCCCTGGATCTGATCCGAAGTCGCCGGACGGAGAAAAGATGTTGGTGTCAGCGCCCTGCCCTTCCGGATCCCGAACACGGGTTTCGGACTCAGCAAGTGCCGTTGACGATTCCAGGATCACCAATTCAGCCAGCAATTCGCGAACTGACGCCGTCTCCTCGAGCAGGCGAAGTTGCACCAGTGAATTGTTCGTAATCGCATGTCGCAGAGAGGTGCTGTCGCCCTCTCCGAGCTGGACCGCCTCTACGCTACCGTGAAGTTTCACAATATCCCCGGCCGTGTCTTTCACACGCTCCTTGTGGGACATACCGGTTGTCACCGCAGACTGCATAACAGCGTCCTGAAACGCCAGGCGACGCTTAACCAGAATTTTTGAAGATTCGAGAATATCGTTGGGCTGCGGCGCCGTAAAAAACATGTCCCCTGCCCAACTGAAGCCGCCGCAGCCGTTACGGAAGGACGGCAGGCTGATCGTCGGGGCGTGAAGATCCATGTTCATGAGGCTTTGCAGTGAGAAACACAGACCGCGGGCCTGATCCAGAAGCTTATCAAGACCAACATCAGACAAGCCCAGAACACCGCCAAGCGCGCCGGTCCCGCCGCGTCCGATTCCGCTCACGATGTTAGTCAGCCAGGTCGTGTGTTCCTGCAGCTCTGAGACGGATTTCTGCGCTTCTGAAACGCTTTTGGCCATCTGGGCAATGGCACCAGCATCCGTCACTGCCATGCCGGCCCGACTCGATAGCGGCGCTCCTGCGCACACCAGGCACATCGCTAGAGCGCCCCACTGCGTTTTCCATCCATTCTTCATGATCCGCACACCTTTCGTTTATATCTGCGCCCTTGGGACACAGGTCCAGGGTTACTCGACGTTGCTCTATGCCCACCAACTGTCTTATTCAGCGGCCAAAGGCGCCGTGGCCGAAACCTGTTGAGACCGGTTGCGCAGATTGCCGGTCCGTCGCAGCCGGTCTTCTTTCCGCCGTACTTCTTCAAGATATGCGTCGACCCATTTCATGCCGTTAGGATGAAGCTGCCTGGATTTGCGACAGAGTTCCGCGTAATCCGACCCGGATTTGAACAGGCTCATCAGCGGGCCAAGCCTCACGCTCATATCCGTCTCGATGACGACCGAGGTCCATCCGTCGGTCAGGTTCCGCTTTCGCACCAAAGCGGGACGTTTCAGATAACTCGAGGCCTCTGACATTCCTGCAATGAAGGCCCACTCATGGTCCTCCAACCCGAAGGCTGCATAGCGCTCGCGCTGAGCACCCGGATTGGGAAGAAATATCTGTGTCATCACATTCGAGAGGATTGCACTGGCGGCCGGTGATTGGGTGACCCCTTCCGGCTCCTGAAACGCCAGCACCGCCACGCCGTGCCGCTTGCGCGCCTGCTGCAACTCTTCCTGAATGAAAGTTGCAAGCGCCGGGATGCGGAGCATGTGCGATGTCTCCTCAAACACAACGAGATACGGAGACCCGGTTTCCACAACAGAATTGCGGATCCGATGGATCAGATAAGGCATGACTGTGCGCAACAGCTCCGGCTGTTGCCGCATATGGGTCATATCAAAGGCAACAACCCGACCTCGATCCAGGTTGAGGCTATCCCGTCGGCCGTTGAACACGAGGCCATTTTGGTCCGGATCAACCCATTGTTTCATTGGCTCCTTCAAGATAGAGCCACTGAAACTGCCATTGTAGATATAGGACAACGACCGATTTGACGGATCCACTTTACTCAGAAACGTTACAGCCTCAGAGATATCTGCCCTTGCCAGAACCTTTTGCTCCTGAGTTGGCAGCCCCTCAACATCTCCCAGCAACTCCATCCAGGCTCTAAGAAACTCCTTGTTCAAGTGGTCTCCGAGATCCATCTGCAGCGGATTTAGTGAAGCGCTCTGTGCCCCATCTCCATTCCCCAGAGACCAATACTTTCCGTTACAGGCCTGGGTAAAAACGTAACACCCATACAAGGCATCGAATATGAAAGACCGCAGATTGGGGAAACGCAGAGACATGCCGGTCAGGAATTCAATGAGAAATGTTTTCCCGTTACCAGTGCCACCTATCACCATTGTATGGCCGGGCTCTTCCGGGTCAGGGCCCCGGTGAAACGTGAAATTATACATATCACCCAGAGCGGTCTGAAACACAGCTATGGGGTCCGGGCCAAAGTCGCTCGCGTCAAAACCCCGGTTGGCCCGAAAGAAGGCCGTCATTTCTGCCATTACCTGGTCTGGCAGAAATGAGTCATTCCGAATCCACTGTTTCCCTGGCATCAAGGCCTGCCAGACCAGTTCCACACCAGCACCAAGCGTTACCATTTCCATATAATGCTTGTTGGAAATTTCAGCCCGAACCGCATCCAGGTGCTCTTCGAGCTGATACTGAGTGTCGGCAAAAACAAAGACAGTAAACCGGGTTTCAGCCCAGGTTACTTCACCCATATCGGCAACTTCTTCCAGATCTTCGGCAGCCTTCAGCTTAAGGTTCTCACCCGCATACATGCGCCGCACCTGAACCTCTGCCTGCACCTCGGTCTGACTGAGAATCCTCGTTTGCAGCAGCACGCGCGCTTCAATCGGCAGGGCAAGTATGTCGAGCACCACGCCTTTCTCCAGCCCCCCTGGAAACTGACGTATCTCGAGCGCGCGACAGTACCGCATCCGATCGCCATCCTGAAACAGGATCATGCCCAGCTTGGGCGCATTGAACACCACCTCGCAGCGGCCAATCATTTTACCGATATCGATATCATGGCCAGCCGCCCTGCCGGGTGGCGCAATGGCAATGCCGTCATCGGATCGGCTGTCTACGCTCCTGTCCTGCGCAGGCATGCCACCATTCATCCAGCGGTTCCAGAATCCCAGCAGTTCGGAGATCCCAGGTTCACTCTGTCCCAGACGGACAGGCCGGAATTCTTTCAGAGCTGTTTGCGCTGCACGCCACACCTCTTCCAGCGTTTCGCGCGCAGCTCTGGTCTTTGGACCCACAGACACCACGATATAGTAACGGGTCTCAAATCGGGTCTTGAACCCCTTCCGCCAGGCTGCGCTGATTCTTCCCATCACCTCCTGGTCTTGCGGAAACTCTTGCTCATCCAGACGTCCTCTCCGACACCGCTCAAGGAGAAACTTGATCTCGACGCCAGACTTTCGGGATACAACTTCACGAACCGCTTTGAGAAACGCTATCCGGTTAATATCCAGCGTGCTGATCCTGGCCGCCGTCATAGAGCCGATATCGGCACCATCAATGCAATAGACATGACTGAGGCGACCATCCTCATTCGCTATTGTCTGATTGTCGCTCAGCAGCATCCGGAGTGGCACCAGCTCTGATAACCGCTTTTGATCCTCCCGCGCAGGATCTATTGCCCTTCGGATTCTTGGTGCGAGAACGAATGCAACTGAAACCGTTGCCCCAGCCAGCAGCGCCACCTTTGCAACAGAGGACAACAGGACAGGTTTGGCTATTCCAACCAAACTCAGCCATGTCGGATCAAAATCAGGGGACATAGCGTTTTCCCTTCACGTCGCCTGAAAATCTGGCTTTGTTCTGGAATGGCGCAGTCTGCCCATATTCGAGCACACGCAGCAGAAAGAAAGGATCTCTCTGGATCTGCAGATAGCCAAAAGCAAAACAGCACCCTGCTCCGATGACACCAGCCCCTACTGTCATCGTCAGCTGCGCCCCAGTTGCCAACCCGATGAAGAACCCCGTCACCAGGCCGGTCATGATCACAAGGGCCCACAGTTCGAGCGGCAACCCCATCATCTTCTTCGGGTAAGCCATTGCCTGAATAATCGGCGCCTTCATTCATTATACTCCGTACAGAGATACTTTAACTTTGGAGACCGCATCAGCCCATGTTGGCCGCGCAGGAGGCAGGCTACCGGGGATGGGGCCCCGGCCCCGTCTTTTCCGGCTCCGTCTTTTTCTCCCATTAGGTTGGTGAGAAAACTTTGGCCACCTCAGTCCCCAGCCCCATCAACACGAGGCCCAGGATCACAAACCCCATAAACACAAAAACCTTCTTCTTCTCTTGGGCGAAGAACAGCCAGACACAGAGACCCGTCATCATCACGCCACCTGCGATCACTCCGACTTTCTGGATAGATCCGACAATGTCGTCCTCATACTTGCCAAGGCCGGTTGTAAGGGTTGACTGGAGGTCTGCATATGCGCTGCCGGTCAGGCCGAAAACGCACAAGAAAGCAGCGAGAATAACCAACCAGCTGACCTGTTGCCCACTCAGCCCTGACCGGAAGACCGGAAACAATTTTATCATCACGCACCTCTTCTTGTTTGCGAGCTGCCAAGACAGCGTCCTTGCTGAAACTGCCTTACAAAACCACAAAAAGGGATTTTTTGAAACCAAAATAAGAACCACTTGCTTTTCCATTGTTTGATGATTTTTGCGGCCCCCCGTTTTCAGGGTTCCACTCACCCGTGCCAGTCACTATAATCAACGCAACTTTTTACGAATCAGGCGGCAGAAAGAGAAACACTTCCCTGGCGCAGCGCGGAAGCCCGGCAAAGGTTTGGAGAAGGTTTCTTGAAATGAAGCAGCTGCCCGACCCGAAATCAGGCATGCCATAAAGAAAGCAGAAGGTCCCATGCCCCAAGACAGGAAAACCCAGGAGGGCGATCTGATCACCCACACCCTCAACGCGACTGAAATGGAATGGGACCTTTACAAGCGAGCCGCCAAGCTCGCTTACGACTTCGCACTGACCAAAGAGAACACTCTTACAGCTTTTCTGACGCGGGCGGCCAACCACTGCTTTCCTGCGCCGTCTACAACGGCCTTTGCCAAACTTCACCAAACAGGCGTGTCCTTTCATCCAGGCCCCGCCGCTCTGGCCAAGCAAGGGGTCTTCCCCGCCGATCTTTTACCTCTAGAGAAGCCAACAGCAGATGCTACGGCACTGTACGACGTCCCTGTCCACGCGATCCGTGCCACAAGGCTGACCACAACACGTTTAAGATTCTATGCCTTGTTCAACCGGGTCTCTCTGAAATGCGTCATTCTGACCGCACTGGCGCATGAGACCCGCCGGCTTTCTACTGTCGTGAAAGCCCAGCTCGAAATGCCCGATGTTTTTGATCCCGCCTTCAAGCCACTGACTGCAGCTTATCAGGATGCTGAGACAAAGGTCGTCGAGCAGGAGAACATTCTCCTGCCGGCCAACCTGTATGAGACGTGGTTCAAAGGATCCCGTGGCCGTCTTTCCGAGTATCTGGACACTTTGCTGCCTCCTGCGCCCAGACCAAAAGTACCGGCCACTCTCACTGACAAAGAGATTGCCGCAATGCACCAGGCTTTCATGAGGACGATCAAACAAGTCGGCCTTTATGTTGTGGCGAGTCAGGCGCACCAGGAACCGGCCTTGAAACGCTGTCGTTTCGTTGTCCATCACGACGGCCTCTCCTCGCGGATCGACTTGACCGCTGCGTTTCTGAACATGAACCGGGCAGAGCTGCTCACTGCCATTGTGGATGGGTCAATTCGCCAACGCGGCAATCCGTTTTAACCGGGGAAAGATCATAATGACTGACCTGAAGAACTGGCAGCGATTTGCGCTGGGTGACAGTGACGAACAGCGCCAAGGGACCCCTGCAGAGGTGGCCCTGCAGCAAAGAGAAACAATCCCACCCAGATCCTATGCGCGGCGCATACCCAAAGAGCTTCACCACGTCGTCCGCAACGGTCATACTGGCCTTGGCATGCGCATGCTAGACCAGATACGCGTGTACGACGTGCCTTCTGCTCTCTTGGTGGATCTCCGCTCACAGCCGCAAACCAGAATTAAACTCAATCCGGACGAACAGGACATCCACGACCACTTGGTCAGCATCACTGGCTACCCTTCAATCCGCATCTTCATCTGCGCCCTGCTGCTTGCAAGGAACTCACCCTTAACGCCTGCCGCACCTGAGTCCAGCTCTCGCAGGCAACGCGTTGTCAATTTACAAGCACCAGAACGAGACCGCTCAGCAGACGGGAAAGCAACAAGCCCAGAAGACCTGCCCTTCTTTGTTTCTTCAATGCCGAATTGCTACCCGGAGCAAACAGTCACCTTTCCATTCCAGGCGGCCATGCTCTTCCAAGCCGCCAATCCCGCTGACCTGGAAGAGCATATCAAAACACTTCAAGGATATCTCCGGTCAGACAGCATTTCCCAGGACGAACGCGACCTACTCGCTGTCTGTCTCAGCATCGCTCAGCGGATCGCCCCAAAATCTGCCTGACCTGCAGTTTCCCTGATCCCGTCTGCCAACGCCGCTCGCTCTATTCAAGCCCCGCACCTGACCCTGACCGTCGCATACGCTCGGGCCCGCGCTTATCAGCACGCAGGATACGACCCAGATCCCGTCTGACCGGCTCGTTCCTTACATAGAGATGAACACCAGGGATCGCCGCCAACCGGTCCAGCGCCTGGCGCTCCATCTGTTCGGCCTGCTGGGTAAAACCTTTGCGGCGCCTTATCTCTTCCGGGTCCGGCCTTTCCCGATCGCTGACCCTATTCAACAGGCGCATCCTCTCTTTGCCTTGCGATTGCTCCAGCAACGAACGCTCAAAGAATGCGGCACTCTCGCCGTCGCGCCAGTCTGGCACCGATTGCGACCCATTAGGTGCCGCGTTAGGCTGGCTGCGGCCTTGCCCAAGCGCCACTCTTTTCTCAACATCTTTCACGCGCGCCACGGCTTCTTTCATGCTCAGCCCTTCCGCCCTGGCCGTCTCAAAGACCGCTGCGCGTCCATTGTCAACGGCGTCTTCCAGACGCGCCATTCTCTCTTTCAGCACCAACAATTCTTTCTGCGGATCACCTTCCATCGCGTAGCGGTTCCACTTCGCCTTACGGTCGCGCGCCTCAAGGAGAACAGCCTCCCAGGCACGGGCTGCTGCACACCAGATTTCATCCTGTAATCCGAGACGGCCTGTGCCAGGGTCCTGGTTAGGGTCCTGGTTAGGGTCCTGGTTAGGGTCCTGGTCATCAAACCCTTTGGGGACAGGCCCAGCAGGGGAGACTGCAGCATGGGGATCATCGCCTTGGAAAAGGCCCTTCTCATTACTGCGATTGCTCTTACTCTGGACGCCGTCGCGCGCATCAATCAGGTGCGTTTGAATGGGCTTTTCCTGATCCTTCAGCCACGACCGCGCTTGTCGCGCCAGCGCAGGCAAGGCATCATTCTCAGCCAACCGACGGGCCCGTTCCAGAGATCCTTCATGGTCCCGGCGACGGCTTTCCAGAACCGCTGCCTCTGCCTCTGTTCCCCCGCTTAACCCGTCGCGCGCATCGTCCAGAATAGCATCTACCAGCCGCAGCGCTGTCGCCTCCAGATCCGCCTTCATGATGCGACCCCGGACCAGCACGCGCGCATCCTCCAGTTCATTAAATGCTTGCACGATGCGACCCTTCGTCTCCGATCCCCCGGGCCCCCCGGCGACGTTTCCCCCAGAGACGTTTTTCTCAAAGCTTCTTTCTGCCCCCAAATTGTGCAAACCCTCAAATGTCAGCAGACCTTTGCGCTCAAGCCCGGCCGTTACCGGCCCAAGATGGACATGGGGCGTTTTATCTATCCCAAGCGTCTTGTAACTGCCGGGGTCAAACCGCCTGACACTACCCTGATCCTCGAGCGCCGCATTGACACAATTTGCATACGTTCTACGCAGCAATGTCATCCACTCTTTCGTCACAGTCTCACGGCATTTTACCCGGTCCCAGCGCCACTCCGTCCTGTTCGCACCCGCCTCACCCGAGGAGGGACTGCTTGCCCTGATTTCATTACCCTCGACACCGGCAGCATTTGCCGTCTGACGGCCTGCTATATTTGCCGGAACCGGCTGGTCTCCCGGTGTGGCCATTGGCTGCTGAGACACTCTCCTGAAAGGCCGATCGTGATAGGCTATATGGACATGGTAGTTTCGCACATCTCCATGCGCATCAGGCGCATGAATTGCCGCCACGAACGGCAAACGGCGGTCCTCGAAAACCTGCACGAACTCTGCGACAATTCTACGTCTGGCCGCTGTTGAAACTTCATACGGCAATTCGGCAATGATGCGGCTTTGTATCCGGCCTGCCTGCCGCTCAGTGCCGCCCTTTTCCCTTGGCAGTTCCAATGTCTGAAAGAAGCGCGCCTGTTCAGCCAAAGTATCGCCAATGTTCGAGAAGACACTCTCAACGATCACACCGTCATCGTCATGCTCTGCTTCAACGGCGCCGCGCCGTCGAATATATCTGATATGCCCGGCAACGGTGCCCCTGCGACGTCCATTCTGCGACGACGCACCAACCACCGGCCCGTGATACCGGGGCGCGATACTCGTGCCCCTCTCTGCCTCCGGCGAGCCTTTCTTGGCATACATGACGCCCGACGCGCGATCCACCTTCAAACCCGCCTCCCGCGCGACCGGACGCTGGTCTCTGTCTACCGAGAAATATACACGATCCGGCATTGCGCAATTCACAGCCGGGCGCAGCTTCGCGACGTGCTTGACCGTGAAGGCAAACGGCGCGCGGCCATCTGCCGTCGCGCCTCTCGACGAGCGCATTGCCGGTGGCATGCCACCACCCGACAAAATGCGTGAAAGTGCCCGGTTTAACGCTGTAAAGGAGGACCCCTTCCCAAACGATACAAGCTCTTTTTCCGCTTGCACATCTCCGGACAGCCGCCCCATAGGCTGCCGCCCTGCTTCCTCTTCGAGGCGGGCCAACATGTCTGCAAGCGACTCTACATACCCCATTTTCTGCCTGACAGTTGTGTGTCGTCGGTAAAGTACGTTTGTGTATATGCGCCTACAAGCGAAATTCGTCAATAGGCTTGACTCGGACCCTCTGTTTCGCCTTTAATAAGTCATGCATGGACAACGCGCTTTTTCTCTGCAGTCGCCCAAAGGGCCAGCCATGGGTTTGTATGAGCTGGACGTTGATCCGTTGTGCCCTATGTCGGCGCTGCAAAAACGCTTTTCTCTTTGCCTGGGGTTTCGCATTCGCGCATTGCGCATCTGTCGTGGAATGGCGCAGGACGAACTCAGCAAAAAGGTTGGGTTGTCCAAGTACCAGATGCACCGGATCGAAACCGGGGAAAACGTGCATAGCACATGCTACGCCGACATCATAAGATTAGCCTGTGCCCTCGACGTGGCGCCTATTGCCCTGGTGCCTCGCAGCACAGACCTTTCCCATGGCTGGGAGAACGAGACAGACTGCCTTCTGTTCTCCGAGCCGGACAATGCGCTCCGCCTCGCTGTGTATCTTCTGCAATCCGATCCCGAAACGATGGACTCGATTGAGGCCAGGCTTAACTGTGACGCTGCGCCCATGACGGACGATTATTTGCAGCCATGGAACGTCACGGCGCTTCCGGCACCGATCCAGGCCGATCTGAGCAGCATCAAAGGGCACCATAAGAGCAAAAGCGTCAGCAGGATCGATATCCATCTCATTCTCAAAGCTGTGCGCCAGCATCGCCGTATCACCGTTGTGGACCTGGCGGGCCGCACACGCATGAACAAGTATGGTTTGCGGGATTTCGAGAAGGCCGACAGCACTGTCGCCCTCTGGCGTGTGGTCGCAATCGCGCGGGCCCTGTATATCAATCTGGCCGATCTGTTCCCCGACGATGCCGCACAAACCAAGGACCGCTCAGCAAGCAAATACGCTTCTCCCGATGTTACAAAGATGAACCGGGCAATGGACTGTGTTTGGGCCTGGTCTCAGGTCAAGAATGCCAAGACGCGCCATGCCATAATCGACGGCAACCTGTGACACCGGAATATGAAGATCGGCTCATCGCCTTCATCGATTTCCTTGGATTTAAGGATATCTGTCATATCCCATTAATAATGGCACAGAAGCGGCCGATGGAATCGGAAATACCGCTTAATTTTGTCATTTTATGCCGTTTCAATTTGTCATAGTAGTGCATTATGCCACTTAAACTTGGCACAATATTCATAGAAAAGTAAATTAATTCAATTGGTTAGATTTTACGTCAGCTTGGCACATGATGAAAACACGAACGATGTTAAACTCAGACGTCGATCCGTTGTCAGCCTTGATAACCGTCCGATCCATGATGCAAATATGAAGAAAAAGGACTGATAATTCGATCCAGATTATCAAGCCGCAGCGTGATTTTCGGGAGTAAAAATACAGGCAACAGCATGAATTGTTATATCCGTGAATATGGAGTGCAATCGGCTCACGGAAGAATAGACCACCGCAATTTAGGTGTCTTACGACACCAGTCGCCGTCGCACTCTGAAGTCGGATTTGGCGTATTCTGCCGACGGTCGCGTCCAGATGTGGGTCCAGATTCTGACCCGTCAGATATCCAGATCCTCTCTCTCTTGAATCATAGGCTGGTCCCTGTCCGGGAAATCAATCGGGTCTTTGGCCCGTTCGTCAAAGAAGTCCTTCCAGTATTCTCCCTCCCGAGAAATCTGAAGGCCATTTCCATACCTTGATATAAGGACAGTTGTCATATCCGATGGAAAGCCATTTCCTTCGGGATCCGAATCATCTGACTGTCATTATCCTGAAAAATTGTCGTCTTCATAACGGTTTTCGACATATCACACCCTCCACCGGAAAATCCGGGATCGTTTTGGTAATCAGCGTCTTTGGGTGTCAGCGATTGTTGCTATATGAACATCGATCACACGCCCAGTCTTCACAATACTGCCTTGCACTCGCGGGAAGACAAAGGACAAAGGCTATTCTCACCGCCCGATGTATTCGACAGTCCAATCAGTATCCGCTGTGCGTCGGCCGGAGTCAGACCTGCAGCGGAGTAGCTCTTCTCGAAACGGTTGGCACCGTCCTCGTCGCCGGGGAATATATTGAGATACAGCCGACGCAGTTCCTCTGGACCGCAAAGACCGAGTTCGGCCTGCATATCCACGCGGCCGGGACGGATCAGCGCCGGGTCGAGCCGATCCGGATGGTTGGTTGTCATGAATAGCATCCGACCCTCCTGGCTGGCCGGGCCGTCGATTGCGTTGAGCAGACCGGAGAAGGAGATGCTCGAGGACGCCCCGGTGCTTTCTCGTTCGATGAACAAGGCATCGATGTCCTCCAGAACCAGCACCGCATGTTCCGGTGCGTTGCCCAGCAGCGCTACGAGCCCTGCGTCATCCAGATGCCTGTGCGTCAAATGGACGATGGCGAGTTCGAGACCCAGTTCACTCGCTATTCCGCGGATGAGGCTTGTCTTGCCGGTACCGGGCGGGCCGTGCAGGAGATAGCCGCGCCGCCAGGGTAACCCACGGCGGAGATAAAAATCCTCGTTCTCGAGGAAACGCCGCGCATCCGCCAGTACCGCATGCTACCCATTAAGAATGTCACTGGCCCGGACAACAGCGCCGTGCCCTGTCGGGCGACGACCAGGTCCCAGAAGGCGCAAGCCTATCAAGAACTTAACACGGTGTTGCGTAAGATGCTGGACCCTGACACGGGGAGCGCGACCCCCGTCGAACCTTCTCTGCATCGCAAGTTATGGATTTCTTTACATTCGGCTCTTGGTTCGAATCCCGCTCGGAGTATCCGTCCTGATCAAGCGGTTTTTTGGGTCCAAGCTCGATCAGCTTTGACGAGTGCGTTTGCCGTTTCGATTAAGCTTGCGCATGACGGCGGCAATAGCGACTTTTGCTGGTTTTTCCTGCGGCGCGGAGGTTTTCATACTTTGCCTTGAGGTCGGGATTGTGGCGCATGGCGACCAGCGCCGGCATGTAGAGGGCATCTCGCAATGGCTTGCGCCCACCTCCAATGAATGCCTTGCCCTGCCATTGGCTAGATTGACGGGTGATGGGGGCTAGGCCCGCAAGACTGGCAACCTGTTTGCGTTCCAGCGTTCCAATCTCCGTTAGCAGGATCAGCATCGCAGCCGCCGTGACGGATAATGCTGGGGCGACGCTCGACAAAGGGAAAATCAAATGCGCGCTCTTTGAGCTTTAGATAAGTACTGGCGTCGGGGTTTTGGCTTACCTGCTCGTGAGGCGCGCCGTCGGTGGCGTCTGGTCGCGGGCCGATGCGGGGTGTCAGTTCAAACATTTTCAGCCTTTCTGGCTTATATGGTTAGGACCCCAGCGCCTTGCGGACATCCGGAGCGACGCGAGTTCCCAGAATCTCGATCGCGTTCATCAAGGATTTGTGATCGAGCCGCCCAATTGCCATCTGAATGGTAATCCGGGTAAAGCCGAAAATTTCATGATGGGCGAGGATCTTGTCGGTCAGCTCTGCGGGTCCGCCCACGAACAACGCGCCGCTGGGGCCGCTCATGGTATCAAACTGTTCACGGGTTGCGGGGGGCCATCCGCGTTCTGCGCCAAGGCGCGTCATGACCTCGTTATGGGGGTCACTGTAAATATCGCGGGCAGCTTGACTGGTTTCAGCCACAAACCCATGCACATTCAGTGAGGTTTCAAGGCTGGCCGGGTCGTGCCCCGCCTTGCTCGCGGCAGCGCGGTAAAGATCGAACAAAGGCGCAAACCGCACTGGTTCCCCACCAATTATGCCAAGCGCAAGGGGCAGGCCAAGTTTTCCGGCCCGCACCGCAGATTGCGGGGTGCCGCCTACGCCCAGCCAGATCGGCAGCTTGCCCCGATAGGGACGTGGATAGACGCCCTGATGATTGACCGCAGGCAAATGCTTCGTGCGGGGCCAACTTATGTGTTCGGCATCGTTCACCGCCATCAATAGCTGGAGTTTTTCGGCAAAAAGGCCGTCGTAATCATCCAACGCATGACCAAACAGCGGAAAGGATTCAAAAAAGGCACCGCGCCCGACCATGATCTCGGCGCGCCCCTGGGTCAGGTTGTCCAGCATCGAAAACTGTTGAAAGACGCGGATCGGATCATCGGAACTCAGCACTGTAACGGCGCTGGAAAGGCGGATATTCTTGGTTTGCATAGCCGCCGCTGCCAGCGACATCGCGGGATTTGAAACCGCATAATCGGGGCGGTGATGTTCGCCAACGCCGAACCAATCCAACCCGACCTGATCGGCCAGCACGATTTCCTCAACCAGATTGCGCAGTCTTTGCGAAGGGCTGATGCTGCCGTCCCGGCCAGTGTCCGATTCGGCGCCCGATTCAGCGCCCGATTCAGCGAATGTGTATATTCCAATTTGCACGAAGTGGCCTTCTTTAGGGCGGGCTTTAGGGCGGGGGCGAATGGCTCGCCCCCACAGATATGTTTGTGAATTCTAGCCGCCAAACAGGGCCAGAACCGGTGCAAACGCATCCTTCCACGAGGCGCGCGCCTCAAGTCGTTCGATCCAGGCCGCGACATTCGGCAGATCGTCAAGCGAGATATCAGACTGCACACGATACATGAATGTCGAGGCCAGCGCGAAATCCGCGACGCTCAGATCGCCCGCGATCCAGTCCTTACCCTCGAGGCCGATTTCCAGCACGGCCAGAAACTGATCGACGTTTTTCAACTCACTGTCGACAACGCTTTGATCCGGCTCTCCCATGCCGAACTTCCCCTTCAGGAACCGCTCGAACGACAGCTTCTGCATCGCCGGGCCAAGGTGTATCGTCTGCCAGTAAAGCCATTGATCCACCGTTGCGCGGGCCTTTGGGTCGTCGGGATAAAGACCGCGCTCGGGTTTCTTGCTTGCCAGATACGAATTGATGGCGCGCGATTCCCAGACCACGAAATCGCCGTCCACCAGCACTGGGACCTTGGCGTTGGGGTTCATTGCCAGGAATTCAATGCTGCGGTTTTCGCCGCCACGTAGGTTGACCTCGATGATCTCAAGGTCGATCCCCAGTTCCAGGGCAACCGCCCGCACCCGAAGGGCGTTGGGCGAGAAATTGGCGTTGTAAAGCTTCATCATGGCTTCCTCAATGCGCCGGTGGGGTCAACAGAGCCGCCTTGTTGGCAATCAAAAAGTCACGCGCCGACTGGCCGGCCTGTCCGGTCAGTTTTTCCAGATCACCCGTTGCAACATTCAGATAGTCCTTGGCCATCGCCTCGTCGAAGGACGCAAAAACCTTTGCCATGAACTCTGGCAAGCCAGCGCCGATCATGGCCTGAACCAGATCGTCGGTTGAGATTGGGATATAGGGGATATCCTTGCCCGAGATTTCCGAAAGGATGACCGCGATGTCGCCTTGGGAAAGCGCCGCAGGGCCGGTGATGTCCAGAACACTTGAACCGGTTTCCTGCATCAGGGCCGCTGCGGCGGCGCGGGCGCAATCGGCGCGGGTGACATAGCCAGTTTTCCCCACAGCAGCAGCGGCGAAATGTTGCCCCATACCAATGCTTTGGCCACCACCCATCAGCACCAGATCGGTGTAAAGGTTGTTGCGCAGGATGGTATAGCTGGCACCGGTTTCTTTAATCAGCGCTTCGGTGTCGCAGTGATCTTTGGAGAACGTGATCGGGCTTTCCTCAACCGGGTTCGTCAGCGAGGTATAGACGATATGTGTGATCCCTTCCTTCATCGCGGCTGCGATGGCGTGTTTATGCGCTTCCAGTCGCTTTCCTGGTTCCAGATCGTCGATCGAAATGATCAGCAGGCGATTGCCACCGGCAAAAGCCGCGCTCAGCGATGCGGGGTCATTGAAATCACCCTTGCGGGCCTCGACTCCCTTGTCAGCCAGATCGGCCAGCTTTTCCGGCGAACGCGAAACGGCGACGATCGGACCGGCACCGGCCGCAATCAGATTATCGATGACCTGTCGGCCAAGTTGGCCGGATGCGCCGGTGACGATGAAAGGGCCGTTTTGAATGTTTGTCATTGGTTTTTCCTAGATTTTCCGGGTTGGATTTGGATGTTCAAGCGTCTCAATGGATTCAGCCGAAAGTAAACGCGCTTTCGACTGCGCCTAGCACGTGATCCTCCAGCGTTTTCATGCCTTTGTCGGCAAGGGCTGCCCCCGCGACCACATGCAGCGGAATCAGATGTTCCTCGCGCGGGTTTGCATCGCGAGCACCGGGAGCGGCGGCCCATTGTGCCAGCATTCGATCACGCTCTACCGGATCGGTGCGGGTGGCCGCATCGCTCAGCCAGCGGTCAAATTCCTGCCCGTTCACGAAATCGGCGGCGCCACCCCGCATCGCGCGCATCATTTTTTGCATGTTATGATAGGTGTTGCCCGAACCGATGATCAGAACACCTTCATCTCGCAACGGTGCCAATGCCCGCCCGACCGCAATATGCGCAGCCGGGTCAAGATCACTTCGCAGGCTCAGCTGTACACAGGGAATGTCGGCCTGCGGAAAGGCCACCTTAAGCGGAATGAACACGCCGTGATCGTAACCGCGCGCCTCATCAACGGGGCAGGGAAACCCGGCCGCCTCGAGCAGCGCCTGCACCCTGTCGGATAGCGCCGGAGCGCCGGGCGCGGGCCAGGTCAGTTCGTAGGTGTGGGGTGGAAACCCGTTATAATCGAACAACAGCGGTGGGCCCGGGTTTCTCTGCACGGTGAACTGCGGCTCTTCCCAATGGCCCGAAATCACCAGCAATGCCTTGGGGGTTTCCGGCAGTGATACCGGTAAATCCGCAAGGAACTCGCGCTGCCGGTTCCAGGTTTCTGGCGGGGTCCAGTCCATGAAGAAACATGGGCCTCCACCGTGTGGAATGAACATCGTCGGCATCCGAGTCATGTACTGCGTTCTTTCGCTTGTTTTACTGGCAGAGCGTGATGGCCAGCCGGCATGTGGCCGTCGGAAAATCCGGTTACGCGGCGCGCTTCAGCAAATCACCGTAGGGTGATTTCTTTTCGCGCACCCGGTTTTGCGTCAGGAACGACACAAGCAGCGCAATCCAGGCAACAATCGCCGGCGGCCAGCCCGGATCGCCGGCAGCCATATGCGCCGAGGCGGCCAGCAACAGGTGCCAGAACATCGCCGCATAGGCGAAATCGGACAGAAACGTCGACGGGCGCCAAAGGATGACTACGGCCGCCACGATCTTCAGCATGGCCAACGGCCATATTATGTAGGTTGGGTATTTCAACAGGCCCTCATACATTCCCGCAACCATGTCATGCGCGGTGATGTAAAATGCCGCTCCGCCCAGATAGACCAATGCAACCAGCCCGGTTGCAGCCCAGTACGTAATTTTCGCAGATTTGTCGCTCATCTAGACGTCCTCTATTTTGTTCAAATTACCCGAGCACTCTTCCGTATGGCTCACCCTTGCCAGGTTTTGCCTTTCACTCTAGTATCTTTAGGCGTCTTAGTTCAAAAGGAAAAGTAGGCACAGAAAAGTAACCACCTTTGGAAAACCTCAAAATGAAACAGAAAACACCGCCCGCGTGTCCCATGGACTCCATTCTGCGCCTGCTGATGGGTCCGTGGACGAGTTATATCATCTGGGTGCTGAGCGATCAGGGTCCGCAAAGGTTCGGGGCACTGAAACGTGCCGTGCCGGGGATATCGACCCGCATGCTGACCGAACGCCTGCGCATGCTGCAAGGCGCCGGGGTCATCTGGCGGGAACAGGCGGAGACTATTCCGCCTGCGGTGACCTATGGCCTGACGCCGCGCGGCAACGACCTGCACAGCGTTCTGGAGGCACTGGGAAGTATCGCGGAACGATGGAAGGTTGAGGGGGTCTTTGAAGACAATGCCTTCGGCGTTGGTTGATTGCTCCACCCGGCAAGAAAAGTTAGAGTGCTAACCAGCATGCTCCGGTGGCGACCTGTCGGTCGTCAGCGCACCAGGCAGCACCCGCGATGCGAGCAGGAGCCGTTCAAATGACTGTCTAACGTCATCGCCTATGGGACAGATTAGTGGAATTGCATAGGAGAT
>TARA_R100001143_G_scaffold62950_1_pt1 | contig 109688 bp, 95 predicted proteins | sample TARA_R100001143 | Tara Oceans TARA_R100001143 (sample SAMEA2621300) | marine metagenome | biome: marine biome (ENVO:00000447); feature: mesopelagic zone (ENVO:00000213); material: "saline water (ENVO:00002010), including plankton (ENVO:xxxxxxxx)" | depth 800 m | reverse complement strand
CAAACAGCGTCCTGGTCGATCCCAAATAACCGCGCACCACACTAGCACAGGGTTTGTCACATTTTGTAATGAAAATCGAACCCTTGCCTTCACAGACAACAGGCCCCACTTCAAGTATCAAAACCAGGAAAGATCAGCATGGCACAGAAAACGGAAAGAGACTTGGACGCCGCGCTTATCGACGCGGCAATGACGCTGTTTGCAGAACGCGGCTATGCCGCTGTTCGTTTGCAGGATATCGCAGACCGTGCCGAAATGGATTTGGGCATATTGCGCCAGCGCGTCGCCAATAAGCTGGATATCCTGAAACTGTTCCTGCGCCGCCTGGACGGCGATGTGCTGGGGGAGGATGCCGGTTTCGGGCCAGAAGAAACGGTGCGCGATCGTTTGTTCGATCTGTTGATGCGGCGCTTCGATGCGCTGACTCCCTATCGCCCCGCCTTGCAGGCTGTCATGCGCGATCTGCGCAGGGATCCTGCCGCGCTTGTATGCCTTGCGCCCCATGGCATGACGGCATTGGGCTGGTATCTTGAAGCTGCGGGCACTTCTGCCGATGGACTGACAGGCGCGATGCGGATCAAGGGATTGAGTGTCGTCTGGCTGCACTGTTTGCGGATCTGGGAAAAGGATGACAGCGACGATCTGGCAAAAACCATGAAGGCCCTGGACAAAGCACTGAGCCAGGCGGAGCGCGTCGCAACCTGGATGCAATCAAGCCCGCTTCACCGATCCGCCCGTAACCGTCCCGACCATGATGCCGAGGCAGACCCGTCACTGGGCACGCAGCCATGATCCTTTCAGGCGGACACTGGGCGCACCGACCTCCCCCGTTGCGGTAAGCGATAACAGGGACCCGGTCTCCCCCGGGTTGTTTACTTTTATAGAGGCATTCAGGGTTTCCAGTCCGGGGGACAACCGGGCCTGCCCATCAGCAAACACCCCATCATTCCCTTGCAAACGCAGATTTGTGGTCAGCCCGTCTGGGGCCAGCACAATCTGTCCTGTCAACGGGCCAGGTTGACCAAAAGCCTGCTGAATATTGCGCCGCAGACGGCCCACATTGCCGACCTGCCCGCCCCCACGGGATCGCAGCACAAGGGATGCCGTACCGGTCACATCGATGGTCCCTGACAGGGTCGCAATGGCGGCATCCAACGCCGGACCGGTTCCGACCAGATCGCCTGTCAGAATCGCGGACCCATCGGGCACCAGCGGCAACCCCGCCCGCGCCGAAAACAGGCCCAGATCCACCATGCTGTCTTGCAGCGACACGGTCACATCCACTGAATCTTCCGTCCGCGTGGCGATGATGTCGCCGGTCACCCTCAATCCCGGCATTGCGGCGCTGGCACTTTTGCAAACAAAACCGCCGCTGCCATCGCCATCACATCCACCCGCCAGATCAAAAAGGGTCACGTCGTAGCCGCCCAGACTGCCATTGAAACTGCCGTCACTGACCGTCAGCTTAGGCATTAAACCCGGCGTAAAGACACCGTTCACCCGTGCATCACCCCCCGCACCCAGGACCTCAAACGCATATCCAACGCCGCGTTCCGGGGCCAGGGAAAGGTCCAATCGGGCCGATGTCTGTCCAAAGGACGCAAAGCTGGCCGCGCGCCGCGCGCCGACGCCAAAGGCCCCCAATATGCGATCCAGGGCGGGAATTTCAGCCGCCAGATGCGCATGACCGGCCTGCGCCGAATTCAGGGAAACCTGTCCCATAACCTGTGCCCCGGCCAGGTCCGCAATGGCCAAAGCCCCTTCAATGCCATCACCATCCTGTTGATTGCTGCGCAGATCCAGCGTGATGCCGGTTGCGGGAACACTGTTGAAGATCGCCCGGTCCAGGTACAGGGTGACGCTGTGCGGGCCAAGCCCCAACAGCGCCAAAATCTGTGTTATCGCCTCGGCCCCTGCCCCTGATGCCCCGTAACGATCAAGGTTCAGGGCGTCCCCCTGCAAGACGGCTTGCACCGATGGACCATCCCCGGCCCGGGATACAGACACGGCGCCCGCCCAAACCGTATCGTCCAGACGCCCCTTAATCTCCGTCAGTTCAAAGCCGCCTTTTGAAACCAATATCTTTGTAGTCGCATCAACAGCACTGAACCGATCTGGCGGCAGGGTTTCCAACAGTGGCGTTAGCGCCGGCACACGCCAGTTCAGGACAGGGCGAATGTTACGGGCGATAAGACCGGCCTCCCCGTCAAACTGCCAGTCCTCTTCTTGCGCTGTGAAGGTCCCCAATACACTCAGGTCGGCATCGCCTGGCAGCGCAATACTGGCGCGATCAATGACCGCAATGCCGCCACCCGATGCAAATGATAAGGTCGCCTGACGCAGGGTTTGGTCTGGGAAGGCAATGGACCCTGCCCGCAACAGGGCAGTGACATCCACCCCCGAAAACAGCCGAACACCCCGCATGAAATCCGTGACCAATTGGCTGCCATAGGTCCCAGCCTGGGCCGGATCCAGCCCCGTCAGATCCACCCGGGACAAGTCCAGTTTGATGTCCAGCGCCGGGCGCGACCCGGAAACCAGCGTCACGGTGCCTGCCCCGGTCACTTGACTGCTTTGCACATTCTCCAGCGTGAGCTTGAGGACATTATCAGGGCTGGAGTCGATACGGGCATCAAGGGTCGCGGCCCCTTCGCCCAACAGACGGGTGATCGCATCCGCCTTCAGAGTGGACAGGAAGCCGACTTCTTCCAGCACCAGGGTTGCCTTGCCAGACCACCCCCCATTTTCCGTGGGACGCCCCTGGATCGCCAGATCACTGGCGCTGGGACCATGACCAACAGACAGGTTGACCGCGCCATCCATGCGGCCTTCCACTGAAATCCCCAATGGTTCATTCAGAACCCGCGCTTCACCATCAAAGGCATAAAGCCGTTGAGGGGCGGTCGCCTGATCCGCGCCAAGCGTTAAGCGCCCATTCACGGCCTCTAACTGATCCGGCAACCAATCAGGTCCATCCTGGAACCGCAAGCGCCCTTCCTCTATCACAACGGAGGTCGCGCCGTCATATCGCCCGGTCGCAGCAAGGCGCAGGGGAAATTCCAGATCTGCCTCAACCAGTTCCAGATCTTCGGGGATCAATCGACCAAACAACAAGGCGCGGGGATTTAAGCTGCCGCGCAACCATCGGATCGCCCCGGTTACAGACTCGCCTGTAATTGCGATATCGGCGGCGGTAATGCGTGGCTGGGGCAAAATCTCAATCTGCAACCCACCGCGCAGAACAACTGTTACTCCCAATTGTTCCGAAATCAGGGACGCAACATCCGCCTTATAGGGGCTCCAATCGATAAAGCGTGGCCCGACCCACAGTGACGCGATGACGGTCAGCATGATTGCGCCAGCCGACCATAGCCTGATGCGCCCCTTGCGTCTGCTCACACCGCGCGTTGGCGTATCTGCACCCTGCGCCATATATAAAGCCCCCTTTACCCAAACCGGAATACCTTTCGCAGGTCTGCCTAGACGTGGTCAATAGGAAGCGATTAAAGTAAAACGGTGACCTATGGATAAAAGAGGGCATTCAATGGCTGATATCGTGAATTTGAGGACTGCCCGCAAACAAAAGGCCCGTAGCCTGAAAGAAGCGAAAGCAGATGCCAATCGGGCAAAACATGGCATATCCACGAAAACCCGATGCCTGGATAGCGCAAAGGCGCAGCGGGAATCGCATCAGCTGGATGGAAAAAAGCTCGTGGATTGAAGGATTTAACGCTATCGCCCCGGCAAAAGCGTGGTAAGCTGAGACATTATGCACGGAATCTCTGATATCACTGGAATTGCAATCGTAGCCGTCGCTGCCATGGTGTGCGGCATGGCGATGGTGCGCCTGCGTCAACCGGCCATCATCGGTTATATATTCGCGGGTTTGATCCTGGGGCCAAACGGCCTGTCGCTGGTCGAAAACCGCGAAACCATCGATCTATTGGCCCAATTGGGCGTGATCATGCTGCTGTTCTTCATCGGCATGGAACTCAGCCTGCGCAGTTTTCGCACGATCTGGAAGGTCGCGATCATCTCCGCCCTGGCACAGATCGGATTGTCCGTGGGGGCGCTTTACATCCTGGGTGGATTGTTTGACTGGCCGGTCGAATGGGCCATTCTGTTTGGCTTCTGCCTCGCGCTTTCCTCCACCGCCGTTGCGGTAAAGGTCTTGGAAGAAACCGGGGAACTGCGCAACAATACCGGACGCCTGACAGTTGGCATTCTGATCGCCCAGGATCTGGCGGTCGCGCCCATGCTGGTTGTAATCTCCAATATGTCCGCTCAGAACGAAGGCGGCATGATCCATATGATTGTGGAAGTGTCGCTGTCCATCGGGATACTGCTTGCAATCATCCTTTTCCTGACGCGGCGATCCAAGGTCAATCTGCCGTTTCACAAGATTGTCAGCCCCAATTCGGACCTGAAACCGCTGGCGGCGCTGACCTTCTGTTTTGGCTTTGCCACAATCGCTGGGATCATTGGTCTTTCGCCCGCCTTTGGGGCGTTTCTGGCTGGCCTTATCGTGGGCAACAGCGCACAGCGACAAGAAGTTCATGAGAATGCCGGACCAATCCAGGCCATTCTGATCATGGTCTTCTTTCTGTCCATCGGCCTGTTGATTGATCTGCCCTTCGTTTGGGAGAATATCTGGCTGATCCTGGGCCTGTTGCTGTTTGTGATTATTTTCAAAACCGCCCTGAATGTCCTGATCCTGCGTTTGCAGGGACAAAGCTGGCAGACCGCCTTTTCCGTCTCTCTGGTGATCGGACAATTGGGGGAGTTTTCCTTTGTCATGGCGGCGCTGGCATCGTCCGTTGCCGTGATCAGCGAGGAAATCCACAAGATGATCGTGGCGCTGACGGTGATTTCCTTGATTGTCAGCCCCCTCATGTTTGACCTGAACCGACGGATCAAACACCGCGCAGCAAGCCGTATTTCCAGTGTGGGGGCCTTGTTCCGGTTTGCGTATTTCCGCGAATGGCAGGTCACCAAACGCGCATCGCGCGCCTGTTACGGCGGGGCGTTCCAGGTTGCGACCTGGACCCAGTTGCGATTGGAAAAACTGCGGCGGGATGTTGGCAAAAAGCTGGACGCCAGTAATGCGCAAAATCGCATTGGCGGAACCATAGATGGCGCTGCCACCACCGTCATTGCCGATGCGGAAATGGATGAACAGCCACCGACGAAAACAAAATCACCCCCACAAACAACAGCCAAAGCAAAAGCATCTAGCGCAAAATCGACGGCTGCAACAGCGCCCAAGACGTCCGATGGCAAGGCCAGCCCAGCAAAGGCGGCAAAGCCTGCGGCGCGCGCCCCTACTGACGCCTCTAACTCTGACGCCTCTGACCCCGATAAGGACGATGCCTGACCTTTCCTTTGAACGCGCCCTGATTGATGATATCGGCGTGACAGGCCCCTGCCCGATTGTGGGGCTGGACGAGGTTGGACGCGGCCCCTGGGCCGGGCCTGTCATCGCCTGTGCCGTTGTCCTGCCTGATCCATTGCGGGATGATGCGGGGCTGCCCCTGTCGATCGTATCCATGATCGACGATTCCAAGAAAGTGACGGCGGCCCGTCGGGACGCGCTGTATGAATTATTATGTGCGACCGTCCCCTATGGTTTGGGATCCGCCAGCGCGCAGGAAATCGATGATTTGAATATTCTGCAAGCCAGTCTGCTGGCCATGCGGCGTGCATTATCAGCCCTGCCCGTTCCGGTCATGGGTGCCCTTGTCGATGGCAATCGTGACCCCAGACTGTGCCTGCCAACCCGACTGATTGTGAAGGGGGACAGTCATTCCCTATCCATCGCCGCGGCCTCGATCATCGCCAAGGTCCATCGCGATCGTTTGATGGGGGACCTGGCGCGGGACTATCCTGCCTATGGCTGGGAGCGGAATATGGGGTATGGCACCAAGGCGCATCAAGACGGCATAAAAACATCGGGTGTCACACCGCATCATCGCAAATCCTTTGCCCCGATCCGCGCGCAATTGGAAAGTAAGATCAAGATATAGAGTCCTCGATGCGAGGCATGACTCTACATGTAGAAAAATTCAAGTAGAATCAATTACTTGTTGACCAAAACCCTTTAAAGAATCATGATTCAAGTCCTGGCAAACACATAGGTACATGAAGAATCATGGTAAAACTTCCTCAGAATCAAATTCTGAAAGGGGACTGTATTGAACAAATGCGGTCACTTCCAGAAAACTCCGTAGATATGATCTTTGCGGACCCGCCTTATAACTTACAATTGGCCGGTTCTCTTTACAGACCCAACCATTCCAAAGTGGATGCGGTGGATGACGACTGGGATCAATTTGATAATTTCGACGCCTATGATCGTTTTACGCGCGACTGGCTGGCAGCGGCGCGCCGTATCTTAAAGCCCACAGGCACGATCTGGGTCATTGGCAGCTATCACAATATTTTCCGTGTCGGCACGGCCTTGCAGAATATCGGCTTCTGGATGCTGAACGACGTGATTTGGGTGAAAACCAATCCCATGCCGAATTTCAAGGGCCGCCGCTTTACCAACGCCCATGAAACGATGATCTGGTGCTCCAAAGACAAGGACGCCCGCTATACCTTCAATTACGAGGCGATGAAGGCCCTGAATGAAGACCTTCAGATGCGCAGCGACTGGACCATGCCGATTTGTACCGGTGGGGAGCGCCTGAAGGACGAAACAGGATCAAAAGCGCATCCGACGCAAAAGCCGGAAAGCCTGTTACACCGCGTAATCCTTGCCTCCACCCAACCGGGTCAGGTCGTACTGGACCCGTTCTTTGGGACCGGCACCACCGGGGCCGTGGCAAAGCGCCTGGGCCGTCGCTGGATCGGGATCGAACGGGAAGACAAGTATATCAAGGTCGCAACCGCGCGTATCGCGGCTGAACCGGAAGCCTCCGACAGCGAGGCCATCGCCCATACGACGCCCAAGCGCAAGGAACCGCGTATTCCGTTTGGCCTGTTGGTTGAACGTGGCCTGTTGAGCCCTGGCACGGTGCTGGTCAGCCCCTGCAACCGTCACACCGCCAAGGTGCGCGCGGATGGGACGATCATTTCAGCCGATCACCGCGGATCGATCCATCAGGTCGGTGCCCTGGTTCAAGGGGCCCCATCCTGCAATGGCTGGACCTATTGGCAGGTCAAATCCGATCTAAAGAATGCCGCCGTTCCGATTGATGCGTTCCGTCAGCGTATCCGGGCGGAGCTGCACTGATCACCGAACCTTGCATGGTCTTGGTCACCCGAAGCAATCCGCGCCGTTGTGATCCAAGGCCATGCACGCCTGCGTATCCCCTAGCAGTGATATGTAATTGGGATACGACAGATGACTGTTCGCCGGGTGGTATATTTTTCACGGTCCATGACCGGACCGTCTGAAAAAGACATAGCCACAATTCTGGACGTAAGCCGCCGCAACAATCGGCGAGACGGCGTAACCGGCTTACTATTGCACTTACAGGGCGTTTTCGCGCAAGTTCTGGAAGGAACGCCTGAAAGAATTGACGCGGCCTTGCAGCGCATCAAAGACGATCCCCGCCATACCCATTTAACAATCCTGACAGACGAAACTGTCGCGCATCCGGTTTTTACCGATTGGTCGATGGCCTATATCGACACCAATGTCTCAGAACTGCTGTCCATAGCGGGCCTGAAAGGCGTGGAAGACGCGATGGAGGCTTTTGCAAATTGCAGCCCAGATGCCACGCCTGCGGTTCTGGATCAGACGCTGAACGGTCTTTCCCTTCAATTGCACAGCACATCTTCCACCCAGCATTAAAAGTCAGGGGGGACCTTCCCCAGTTCCTCATAAAGCCAGTTCCGGAATGCCGATATTTTTGAATCGGCCAAAGCGCCTTTGCGCATCAACAGGCGATACCGCATCGAAGACTGTTCGGGCATGCCAAAGGGCGCAACCAGGATCCCTGACTTCAATTCATTTTCAATCAGAACAGATCGCCCGATCATGATACCGCGTCCAGCAATACAGCTTTGAACAATCATATGACTGTCGCTGAAACGCGGCCCCCGGGCGACATCGACCCCGGTAACATTTTGTTTTGCCAGGAACCCTTTCCATTCCAACAACTGGCCCTGCAGGGCATCGGCATCGTGCAGCAACGTATGATGCGCAATATCAGCATATGATCTCAAAGGGCGGGCCGGATCGTTCAGCGTTTCCGGGCTGCAAACGACGCCCAGATCATCAGCACCCAATTCTTCGACATGCAGATCGGGATAATTCCCAAAGCCATAGCGAATTGCGATGTCTACATCTTCCGTCTCCAGATCGACAACGCGGTCAAAGGTCGCCAGCATCACATCAATACCTGGATTGGCCACATAGAACCGGTGTAAACGCGGGGCCAGCCACAGCGCCCCGAATGACGATAGGCAGGTTACCGTCAGTGTCCGGTTGGCTTGCCCGGAAACAATCGCCCGCGACGCCTGATCTATGATGTCCAATGCCTGGGTCAATTGGGGCAGATAACTGCGCGCGATATCGGTTTGCATCAATCCCTGCGGCAACCGTCGAAACAAGGGCTGACCCAGCCAGGCTTCTAATTGTTTAACCTGCTGACTGATCGCAGAGGGCGTCACCGCCAATTCATCCGCAGCCACGACAAAGCTGTCATGCCGGGCAGCGGCCTCAAAGGCGCGAACCGCTTTCAAAGGGGGAAGTCGCCGCATCTCACACTCCAATTGAGTTAGATTTTCTTAGCCTAAGGGCTCAATCTTCGCGTTTGCGAGCAAACAGGGCAACCCCTATTTTGAGTTTCAAGAGAGCCCGGAATCAAGATTTTCAAACGGAGTGACGATCATGAGTGATGCGTTATACCACACCACTTATACCGGCTATGCCCATCAGATGACTCGCGATGGCCTGACCCTGGGTGGGTTGATCAAAATTTGGCATTTTCGCTGGAAAAGCCGCCGACAGCTGGAAACCATGACCGATGAACAACTGGCAGATATCGGCCTGACACATACGGAAATGCTGGTGGAAGCGATCAAACCATTCTGGGTGAAATGAGCCACAGGCGGCCCCCTATCCGCTGAAAGCCATATCACTCAGATAGGCCGGGACAAACATCCCGGCCTTTTATTTGTTCCATCACAGACTTAGAATTTTTCCTGGGTTCATGATGTTATCTGGGTCCAGCGCCTTCTTTACCTGGCGCATCACCGCAACGGCATCACCGTGTTCTGCGGTCAGGAAATGCATTTTGCCATAGCCGATGCCGTGCTCTCCGGTACAGGTGCCCCCATAGGAGATTGCGCGGTGGTTCATCCGTTCCACCAGGGCCTTAGCCCGCCCCAATTCTTCCTGATCATCCGGATCGAACATCAGGCACAGGTGATAATTGCCATCGCCAACATGCCCGACAATCGGCGCATACAGCCCGGAATCCTGAATATCCCGCTTGGTGTCCAGAATACAGTCCGCCAGTTTTGAGATCGGCACACAGGCATCCGTCGCCATGCCCTTCTTACCTGGAACAGCCGCACAGGCGGCATAGAATGCGTTGTGCCGCGCCTCCCACAGGGTCGTGCGTTCTTCCTGGGTCGCGGCATATTGAAAGGCGCTGCCGCCATGTTCTGCGGATAGTTCCTGAACCTGTTGTGCCTGTTCCTGGGTGCTGGCCTCTGTCCCATGAAATTCAAAGAACAGGGTCACCTTCGGCTCAAAATTCTCCAGCTTGGAATAGCGGATACAGGCATCCATCTGAACCTCGTCCAGCAGTTCTATCCGCGCAACGGGAATGCCCAATTGGATGGTCAGGATCACCGTATTGACCGCGCTTTCCAGATCCGGAAATTGACACACCGCGGAACGGATGGATTCTGGAATGCCATACAGGCGTAACTGCACCTCCGTGATGACGCCCAGGGTTCCCTCTGCCCCTACGAACAGACGCGTTAAATCATATCCAGCCGCAGATTTGCGCGCCCGTCCCCCGGTCTTGATGATCCGGCCATCGGCAGTCACCACCGTCAGGCCCATCACATTTTCCCGCATCGTGCCATAGCGTACCGCATTGGTGCCCGATGCACGGGTGGACGCCATGCCGCCCAAGGACGCATTGGCACCGGGATCGATGGGGAAGAACAGCCCTGTATCGCGCAGGTCTTCATTCAACTGCTTGCGCGTCACACCGGCCTGCACGCGACAATCCAGATCTTCTGCATTCACTTCCAGCAATTTGTTCATGCCGGACAGGTCCAGGCTGACGCCGCCTTTCAGGGCCGCGACATGGCCTTCCAAGGAGGTGCCAGTACCAAAGGGGACCACGGGTACTTTATGCTCCGCACAGATCCGAACCACCTCTGCCACGTCTTCTGTGGTTTCGGCAAAGACAACAAGATCCGGTGGCGCGGACGGGTACCAGCCCTCCCCCCGGCCATGCTGATCACAGATCGCCTGACCGCTGGTGGCGCGCTCTCCAAAGCGCTGTCGCAGAATATCCAATGCAGGATTGTCGCTAAACCCGCTGCCAACCCGTTCCAATGCGGCCGCCATATCCATCCCCTTAGAAAAATTTTGGGCGTCGTGTCCTTGCACAACTGGGGCCAGCTATACCATGTAACAGGCAGGCCGACAAAACCGAAACATGCGGTGAACTGAGCAGCTGCGACACATCAACCGTTGTCACATAACAAATTCACGATAAGGTGCTAATCTTTCGTGACGCGCGACCTCGTGCTTTCAAAAACCCTGGTAAACCGCATAAGATTGTATGGCAGAGATCGAGCCCACAAATCATACGTCCCCGCCGGATCCGGAGCCAAAACCACGTCGCGTGAAGGGGCTGGCGCGTCTGTTGCGCTATCGCTTGATCATCCCGATAGCCAGGGGGCGCCATAATGGCGTCGTCACGGCGCGCGGAACCGCCATCGGCCTGTTCTTTGGCCTAACCCCGACCGTTGGCATCCAGATGCCCATGATCCTGGTTTTCTGGGCCATGGCAAAATGGCTGAAGCCGAAATGGAAGTTCAATCTTCTGGTCGCCCTGGCCTGGACCTGGCCGACCAATGTGCTGACCGCGCCGGCCTATTACTATCTGTGCCTGATGACTGGGCGGTTGTTGATGGGCGAAACGACGTCTTTAGGCTTTGATGCGTTCCGTGCCCATATCGAAGGCGTTCTGGCCCAGGATTCCAGTTTCCTGGATTCGCTATGGGTTTATACGGTGGAGATCTTCCGCACCTGGGGTGTGCCGCTGTTTCTGGGATGCATTCCCTGGACCATCGCTGGAACCTGGGCAGGCTTTGTCCTGACCATGAAATTCACGGAAAAACTGCGGGCCCAGCAACGCCGCCAGACTTTGAAACGGCGACAGCGTTTGGCCCGCAAACGCGCGGCCCAAGAGCGCGCCCGCGCCGCCCAGCTTTAATCATGCGCGCCCGCGCCGCCCAGCTTTAATCATGCGCGCTAAGTCAGCCCCGTGATCATCATCAATTAATTCTTGACATGTTCTCTTTAATGGCTAGCATGCGTTCCGGGATGGGGCCACAATTGCGTCCAAATTTGGACAGGCTCCCTTTCCACTAAAACTCAAGCAACTCAATCCAACTGAGACTCTGGTCACGCCACGATAGGGCGGGGATAGCCCCCGCCTGTCGACAGCTGTGTACGGCATTCTGTGTGCGCACCTGCGAACGCATGATGCTCCAGGGTCTTTTTACTTTTAAGGAGACCCAAAATGGGAACGACTAGCAGCGAAGCATCTGACTTGTTACCAAAGGGCACTGCCACCAGCGCCGCGACCCCGCCGTCTGGACCAGGATCAAATGGCCCTGGCTATGGCGGTTCATCTTTCGGGCAAGGGCCGTCTTATACACCGCCGGACGCAGCGATTCAGCATTTGCCCTTCCTGACTCCAACCAACCCGATGCCAGAATACACGCCCAGCCTCAATTCAAGCTCGAATTCAAGCCAAAATCCAGGTCAGGGCTCCAGTTATAGCCCGGAGACCTATAATCCCTGGCCAACCCCCAGAACCACACCCACACATTTGGGTAAGGCAGAAATCGGATCCGATCGATCCGTCATGCCAGCACAGTCAGACCCAGACCGGGTCGCACAGACCAGCCGCGACCAAATCCAGGCCTGGAAATCCCGCGTTGAGGCTCAGACTCAGCAACAGGCAAAGGCCGCTGCGCCCGCACCGACGCCAAAACCAATGTCCGTGACACCAAAACGCCCGTCACCCCTGTCTGCAGAGGCGCGCGCTTCCAATGGACGCTTGGCGGAGGCTATGGCGCGGGCATCGGATCCGACACAAATCCTGACAATCCTGAAAGATGCACAGGATATCGACCCGGTCCAGTTCAAGGCGGAATTCCAGGATATCTCTGATCAACTGTGGCAGAACCTGCCAGCCCATCGCCGGGAAGCGGCGCATCAAGACTTCATGACCCAGGCAAAGAAAGCCCTGGGCTGGGATCAGGCCCCGACCCGGGACACCGGCCCGACACAAAGCCCCCATCCAGAGGCGAAGGATCCCACCCAACGGATCGGCCAGGTGGCACAGCAGCCCGCATCGGCGGAAGCTCAGCCGACCGCCGCCACGACGCCTGCACAACAGGCCACACCGGGGACCCCTCAGGGCGCGGCGTCAGGGGACCAAACCATGGACCCGTCTCAGCCACCCGCATCCAATCCACAGTCGGACTCCGTCCCGAAATCCTATGAGGTGCAACGCAACCCGCATACCGGTGACGCCTATCTGTATGATGCCAAAACCAGAGACCTCGTCCGAACCGCCGACGGCACCCCCGCCACAATCGGGGATGTCTCCATGCCCGTCACAGAAAATGACGTGAAAGCAACGCACCAACGCGATCAAGTGATGACGGATGTTTTGGCGCGTATAAGGGACGACAAAATTCTCAAGCCGGGTGAAGCACAAGAGCTCTTGCAAAAGGTGGCAGAAACGTATCCTTACGCCCCCGCTATCCAGGAAAAAATAGACTACATGCTGAAGGCGCATCAGACGTCAATTTCCAAGGATAACAAAGATGTCTCAGTTGATACCTTCGAACGCCTCCATCAACAGCTGAAAGACCCGTCCTTCCAGGCGAAATATGAGCAAAACATACGACACCTGAATAGGATAAAGACTGGTTATCAAGGCGGGGTACCAAAGTATCAATCTGATCGAGGGGCCGCCATAGAACGACAAAATGATGCCGCTCGAAAGGTAATATCAGCCTATGCAAAAGTTCAAAGCTTCAATTCTGGCTCGCAGGGTCCAATAAACTCGCAAAGCCAAATACATGACAAGAGACTCCTACAGGAAGCGTCGGCCGAGTTTAAAGCAGCAATGAGTGAGACCAGCAAGTATATGGACCTTCCCTATCCCGACTCTTCCTTGGGCATGGATAAAAAGTTCAAGGCAGCCGAAACAGCCGGTCAGGACCGGCAGGATCTATTGATCGGCACGGCATTACTTTTGGCAGGTGGTTTTGTGGGATCCGGGGCAAAGGCTGTCGCCATGATGGCGTCCAAACGGCTTGGTAAATCTGCTGCTTCAATGGAATTTGCTGGAACGGCGGCCAAATTGTTAGCCTCTAATGGCGTCAGGGTGGCAGATGTGTACAACGCCTATCAAACCGGAGTGCGAGACGCGATTGATACCGTGTTAAAGGATGCAACAACGGCACAGGGGAAGCCCATAGATTGGTCAGACCCGGTTGCCCGGCACGATGCCCTGTCCAACAATCCAGACCTCCAGAAAACAATCACCGAAGCGGGCGAACGCTACGCCTTCGCCACATTCATCGGCAGTAAGGCTGGGGCCGCAGTTGGTACAGTCGCAGATGTCGCAGCGCCCGGGATGAATGGCCTCATCAAATCTGGTATCGAGAGTGGGGTCGGCAAAGCTGTAGAAAAAGAAACCCAAAGGACGTTCGAGCGGCTCAAAAAGTAGGCTTGCACGCGAGAAGGTCGACTGGGAGCAACGAACGCGCCCAGTCGACCACTTCTCGCTCTAAAAAGTCATATTCTTCTCGCGCTTCTTCAGCTTCAGCACTTTCATAAGACTTAATCTTTAAAAGAATCTCATCTTTGAGTTCGTCAGCATCGGCTTCACCTAAAACTGACGCACGAAACAACCAACGAATAAATTTTTCTTGATACTTTGTTTCTAAAACCTCTTGTTCCTGTAGCAAAAGCCAAGAAATCAATGAGGCATTCCAAGCACCCTTCGATACTCCGAGATCGCCCACTTTCTCCGCGTAACCCAAGGCAACCTCAAGATTTTGTTCAGTGCCAATACCCTTGAAATAGACATTAGACATATTCAGTAAAGCTTCTGGCATTCCACACTCTGCCGCCTCGCGCATAAAACTAATTGCCTCCTGCGCCTGCGCCTCCGTAGGGTCATGCTCTAAAATCCACATACCCAAGAAATAGCCTGCCTCCAAATTACCGGCTTCTGCGGCGCGGCGGCGGAGGGTTAGGCCTTTGTCGATATCCTGGATAGAGTCCGGGCCATTGATATAGGCATCGGCCAGTAGGCCGTTGATGCGGGGATCGTCTCGCTCGGCATAGGGCTGAGCCAGGGTCAGAGCCTCCTCCCACCGATCTGCATCGGCAGCGGCCCGCGCGGCCTCATAGGCCTGGGCCACATCCTGCTGGCGCCACCATACAAAGCCGCCCCCGACCGCGCCTGCGATCAAGACCAGCCCCCACACCCAGATGATCGCCGCCCGCCTCTTCATGGTTGTAGAGTAGACTATGTCTTCAGGGGCAGGCAATCGTCTGTCGTGCCGGGCAGCGGTTTGTTGTTCTTAGGCTGCGTCCAATCCCATCTGCCAGAAGTCGATTTCAAGGCGCGTCGCCTGAGAGAAAGTCTTGGCAAGTTCCGTGCGACGGGAAACGCTGAGCGCGGACCCTGCCAAATCATCTAGATACAAGCGTGTCTCACGGCATGCCTTTTGATAGTCTGAGCCGGAATACATCGCGATCCAATCCGCATAGGGATTATCCGGGGAGGCGGGAGAATGGGCGAGGCCGATTTCGCCATAACCCAGAATACAGGGGGATAGCGCGACATAAAGGTCCAGCAGATTTCCGGCCATTCCCCGTTCCAGCACATACCGCGTATACGCCATGGTCGGGGTTGCTTCCGGTTCCCTTTCCAGATCCGCAAGCGTTATCCCCCATTTTTTGCAGTATTTTCTGTGCAGATCCAATTCAATATCCAGGATAGCCTGCATTCCCTCTTTCGCGCGGTACAGGTCCTCCATGGACCGCGCCTTATATCCGGCAAGGGCATAGGCGCGGGCGAATTGAATCAGGAAAAGGTAATCCTGTTTCAGGTAATGACGGAATGCCGCTTCTGGCAGGCTGCCATCGGCCAAACCGCGCACAAAAGGATGATGGGTATAGGCGTGCCATTCCGTGGAGCATTGCGCTTTAAGATCGTTGAAGAAGGTCATGGCAACGACACCTGCACCGCATAGCTGTCCAGTGGTGGTACCGTCTGTGTCAAGCCCGCTTGCTTCATGAACGCCGCGAAAGCCTGATACCGATCCCGATCCAGTTGGATGGGATCTGCTGCTAACAAGGGCACCGTGTCGCGCCAGGCCCGTTGGTTCAGATCATCATCCAGGGAGGGATCGTCCTGAATGAAAATCTTCCAGGCGGCATCCGGATTGCTTTGAATAAAGGCGGTCGCATCCCGCAGGGCTGCCAGAAAACGCGGCAGCCTGGAATCCTCGACTGCAACCGTGTCAGGGTGTGCCAACAGGATCAGTTCATCATACAGGGGGACACCGTGATCTTCTGGTAAAAAGGCCCGCCCCGGATGCCCTTCCAGGTCCATTTGGTTGAGTTCAAAATTTCGAAACGCCCCAATGACAGCATCAGTCTGACCCGCGATCAATGAAGGGGACAGCGACCAGTTCACATTGATCAGAGTAACATCATCCACCGTCAATCCAGCCTGATGCAGCATTGCCCCCAACAAGGCGCTTTCAAAACCGCCAACAGAATATCCAATGCGTTTTCCTTTCAAATCTGCCAGGGCCTGGATCGGCCCATCTGCCAATACGACCAGGCTGTTCAGGGGAGAGGAAATCAGGGTTCCAACCCGCATCAGAGGCAGTTCCTGATCGGCGGCCAAATGCAAATGCGGCTGATAGGAAACGGCGAGATCCGCCTGCTTTGCCGCAACCAGTTTCGGTGGGTCATTGGGATCAGCAGGGGCGATCAGATCGACATCCAGATCATACTGAGCAAAAAACCCCTTATCCCTGGCGACGATCAAGGCAGCATGATCTGGATTAACGAACCAATCCAGCAATACAACCAGCTTGTCTTGCGCATGCCCGGGTGACGGGGCAACCAGGGCGAAAAGCATAAAAAGCATCGCCCATGTAACGGCTTTGATCCTGTATAGTCTCATAATCTAGTTCTCCCTTTGGAATAGTGCGGTTCAGGCATAGCCGTTTTCCGGTTGCCAATTGGTCACCATGCGCAGCCCATGATCGACCAGGGCATAGAGCCCCAGAGCCATGACCGCCAATACCAGCAATGCCGCAAACATCAGGTCGGTCTGCATCCGCCCATTGGCATGCAGCATCAGGTACCCCAGACCGGCGGAAGACCCGACCCATTCTCCCACCACAGCGCCAATCGGGGCGACCGCTGTGGCAACCCGCAGGCCAGAGCCAAAGGCGGGCAAAGCGGCGGGCAATCGAATACACAGCAATATTGACCTGCGGGGCAGACCATTGGGTCCCGCCATGACCCGCGCCATGTCCAACCAGCCTGGATCAATTCGGCGCAGCCCGTCATAAAACGCCGCTGTGACTGGAAAATAGATGATCAGAACGGCCATCGCGACCTTGGACATCAGGCCATAGCCAAACCACAATGTCAGCAACGGTGCCAGCGCAAATACCGGCAACGCCTGGCTGGCGATCAGAACGGGCATCAGCCATTGTCGCAACGGGGCATAGAGGATCAGGCTGATGGCGGAAATCCCGCCCAGAACCGTGCCACACAGCAACCCCAACACAATTTCCATCGCCGTAATACCGGCATGGGGGGCAATCACTGTGAACTGCGCGATCAGTGCCTCCGCAACGCGCACTGGGCCGGGCAGAATAAACTTTGGCACCCCGCTGATCCAGACAACGCATTGCCAAATCAGCAACAGGCCCACAGCGATTGTAAAAAGACGCAGGGCTTGTCTCATGCCAACCCCATTTCAGCAGAAGCGCGTATATCCTGACTGGTCGCATCCTGAAGCGCCAATTGCTGTAACAGTCCAGCCGCCCGTTCTGCCATACCAGGCGCATCCAGTGGCCGGGGTGTGGCGACATCCGGCAAGCGCCCCGCATCCGTCAATTGGACAGGGGCTCCCGCCAGCAGGGCGATCCGATCGGCCAGACGCAAGGCTTCCGACGGGTCATGCGTGACCAGCAATACAGTCCGCCCCGATAACAAACGGGCGGCGGTCTCCTGCAGGCGGAACCGCGTTACGGCATCCAGAGCCGAAAATGGTTCATCCATCAAGACAAGCGGGCGGTCTTCCATCAGTGTGCGCGCCAGGGCAACCCGTTGGCGCATCCCCCCCGACAGGGCCGCCGGTCTGTCCTGTGCCCGCACGGCCAAGCCGACCTGATCTAAAAGATGCAAGGCTTTCTGGCGATCCTCTACACCGGTTCGATAATGGCGCAGACGGTGTCCGATCAATACATTATCGATGATTGACAACCAGGGCAGCAACAGGTCGCGCTGTGCCATATAGGCGATCCGTCCCGCCAAAGGCTGGCCATCGCTGGCCCGGACTGTGCCCGTTGTCACGCCGCCATCTTCCGGTAGGCCCGCGATCAACCGCAACAAACTGGTCTTGCCAACACCACTGGGCCCCAACAGGGCTGTCCATTCCCCGGACCTTAGTGTCAGCGACACATTCTGAAAAATCAGACGCCCGGCAAAGGACAGGCCAGCATCCACCACATCAACCTCAATTGAGGCCTGCCCGTCAGGTTTCGCCGCGAGGGCCGTTGTCATCGACCCTGCTCCGCCCATTGCGCATGGAAATGGTGGACCGGTCCGTGCCCCTGACCAATCTGTAGTCGATCTGCTGCCAATATTGCATTGGAAATATAGGCCTTGGCGGATTTCGTTGCCTCTTCCAGGGTTTTCCCCAGGGCCAGATGGGCAGCAATAGCGCTGGATAAAGTGCAGCCTGTGCCATGGGTGTTGCGGGTTTCAATCCGACGGCCAGGCAACCACGTACTGCCATCGGCTGTGACCAACAGATCCGCGGAGTCCTGTCCGCCCAGATGCCCGCCTTTCAGCAGGACCGCTTTAGGACCCAGTGCCAGCAAACGCTGTGCAAAAGTCACCATAGCGTCTGGCGTGTCGATTTCACTTTTACTATCCAGCAGCGTCGCCGCTTCGGGCAAATTGGGCGTAATGATATCTGCCAGGGGGATTAGGTCGGATAACAGGCTTGCCACCGCTTGGGGTGCCAACAGGGCATCCCCGCTTTTGGCCACCATCACCGGATCCAGAACGACCCAGCGCGGTTTATAGGCCTGCAACCCGTCCCGCACCGCACGAATCAGCCCAGCATCGCCCAGCATACCGATTTTGACAGCATCAACATCGATGTCACTGAAAACAGCGTCCATCTGGGCGCGCACGAAATCCGGTGAGATCGGGAATATATCCGTGACTGCGCGGGTGTTTTGCGCGGTTAGGGCGGTGATGACAGAACACCCATAAACGCCAATCGCTGAAAATGTCTTTAAATCCGCCTGAATGCCTGCGCCACCGCCGCTGTCAGAACCGGCAATGGTCATGGTGATCGGGGTCTTGTCGGTCATACAAAGGCCCTTTCATGAAGACGTTTTGCGCGGTCCACCACCCTGCGCAACTGGGCGGCGGCAGCTTGTGGATCAGCGGCTTTGGTTATGGCACTGATCACGCAAACACCGTCCAGACCCGTTGCCATCACCGCCTCTGCCCGGGTCATATCAATGCCCGCAATGGCACAGCGTGGCAGTCCAGGGGCACCCGCGGTCAGCGCCGCAACACAGTCTTGCAAGCCAGTCAGACCAATCGGCGCATCAGGATTGTGCTTACTGCCTGTTTCAAAAACGCCGCCAATGGATGCATAATCGACAATACCAGGATTAACAGCGCGCACTTCATCCAAGTTTTTGACGGTAATCCCCAGAATGTGATTTGGACCCAGAAGCAGCCTGGCATCCTGGGCTGAGATATCCTCACGTCCGACATGAACACCGTCTGCACCAGCGGCCAGGGCAACATCAACACGATCATTGATCAGCAAGGGCACGCCTGACCCGGCCAAGGCCTGTTTCAGGGCGCGGGCCTGTGCAATCATTTCGCGGGTGCTGGACGTCTTGTCGCGCAATTGCACCAGACTGACGCCCCCTGCCACAGCAGATTGAACCAATGAAATCCGGTCCCCCGTATCATGAGAAGGCCCAACGATGAGATAGAGGGATAAATCGAAAAGGGCCTTCATGCTGTCCGCTCCAACCGTTCGACATGCAGCGTCTCTATGCTGTGTTCGATGAATTCAGCAGTCAGATTTGGGAAGGCATCTAACAGGGCCACAGCGAAGCTGCCCGGTCCCTGGGCGCGGTCCCCGGCATAGGCACCGGCCGCCCCAAAAGCCGCCAGGGCGGCCAGGGTCGCCAGAAACCGATCCTCCCGATGACAGGCCAGAAAGGCGGCAACCACAGCGGACAAGGCGCAGCCTGTCGCCGTCACTTTAGGCAACAGGGGATGACCAACCGTCAGGCTGGCCTTATAGTCACGCGACCGAAGGCGATCCACTGCCCCGGTCCCGGCCAGAACGCCTGAGAACCCCTCCAGGGTTTCGGCCAGGGTGGAAGCCTCACCCGCGTTACACCGAATAACGGTTGGTTTCAGCTTAATCATTCGGATGGCTTCCGCCCGGCGTATATCCGATCGATCCACCATTACCGGATCCAGAACCCAAGGCATTCCCATATTGCTGGCCGAACTGGCGGCCATACGACGGGCCAGGAATCGATCCGTACCGGGCGTGCCCAAATTGACCATCAGGGACTGGGCCGTGCGCAGAAAGTCGGGAATTTCATCCGGGTCCGAAGACAGGCTGGGAACAGCGCCAAGCGACAACAACACATTGGCTGTGATTGGCTCTGCAACCGTGTTGGTCAGGCAATGCACCCGAACCCTCTGCTCCCCAATTTCGTGCAGCACGCGATAGGCAAGCTTTGATAAGTCTGATACTGACATCATTGTCTGTGCAACGCTCCACAGTGGCGCAAGCCACTCATCATGGACGGATATCAGCGCATAAAGGAGGTTTGGCACAGGTTAAGCCGCATAGCGTAGCGGCTAGATTTGCGATCCCCTTCCCTACGCCGGTCCGAACCGGGTCAGGTTCCACGGGTCGGCGGGTTTCCCGCCTCTCAGCTTAGGACCCGCTTGCGCAAACCCTGAGCACCCCGAGGAGATTTCAACACCAACCCTACGCCATCGTCGCCTTTGGTCAAGCCCCCGATCACATTATCCAATCATACCGCTTGTTTTCTGACGTTGTTTAACCGAACCCTGTTTTGATAGTGTGCCACCTGATACAGGGGAGAGACCGGAATGACCGTCGCGTCTGACATGCCCGCACCCGATCTTGTCGCGCTGGTCCATCAATTTTTAGCGGATCGCGATTCGACGTGGAGCATTGCATCCTTTGGTGCCATCGCTGAATTTCATAGCGACGGGACGCCCATGACAGTCGAAACGCAGGATCGCGGCGGGGAGATAATATCCGAAAGCGGTGGTTTGCGTATCGCCTTGACCTGCGAAACACAATTCATTCCCTACGAAATCCTGTCCAAACGACAGGCCTATTGGATGCAGGGCGGTAACTTCTGTTTACCCAAGGACCGCGCCGCCCGGCACAGAAGAACAACACTGACCGAATTGGGTCCAGACAGCCAGGCCCTGCGAAAACAGGATTCAGACGGCATCCTGTTTGATCTGGGTCTTGGTCTGGAATGCGTAACCACCATGGTGCGCATTCTTGATGCCGACCTGATCAAGCAATTGCGAGAATTTGAGGGTGAGGCCCTTCTGACTCCAAACGGTCATGGGCATGATGCCTTCGCCCTTTTGATTCAGGAAAGCCCACACCGGGTGTTCGAAAGTCAGCTGGGCCGTGTCGAAGTATATTCCCCGATTCCAACCCCGGATGGTGATACCGGTACAGGCTGTCACACCCATATCCTGCCAGACCTGCTGGCGGCTGGCCAAACCCATTCCGCCAATGTGCCCATGCCTGATGGTCTGCGCCCCTGTCTGCAGCTTTTTCCACCCAACCCGATCCTGACAAAAGGCGGCGACGCGCGCCCTTCCTTAAATCGCGAGCGATTTGAGATGTTTCAACACCTGTTGCATCGCTATGGCCTACCCGACCTAGTTGCTGCCAAGAAACTGGCCCGGCTTGGTGTCGGGAATGGCAATACCCCGCCTGACAGCAATACCTTCAGCCGATCAGAACGAACCGCCATTCGCATTGCCCTGCGCCAGATGTCCTATGACACCCCAGACAATCCTTATCTTGTGCAATGGAGATCTGCCTTTGAACCGCAAATCCATCAAGATCAATAGGGTTTTCCTGGAGCCCCCGTCAAAGCAGGGACAATTGCGCACTGGGCTTTCGCGGTGGGGTGAAGGCCGTGCAATCCATCATCGCCAAAGTCCTGCGATCCAGGCCTAGTTTTTTACGGGCCAATTTCATGCGCGTTGCGATCATATCCGCATAGGGGCCCGTACCGCGCATCCGTTCCCCGAAGTTGGATCGATACAATTGCCCCCCGTGGCTTTGGCGGATCAGGGACAGGACCCGTTCGGCGCGGTCTGGCATATGGGTTGCCAGCCATTCCTTGAACAAATCCTCAATTTCCAGCGGCAGGCGCAACAAGACATGCCCTGCCGATGTCGCCCCAGCCGCTGCGGCGCGGCTTAAAATCTCCTCAATCTCATGATCATTCACTGCCGGAATGATCGGTGCGACCAGCACACCGGTCGGAACCCCGGCGTCACTGAGCCTGCGGATTGCTTCCAGGCGTTTCTCCGGCGTGCTGGCCCTGGGTTCCATCTTATTGGCAAGGCCCCGGTCCAGTGTCGTGACCGACAGCATGACCCGCGCCTGATTGGCCTGCCCCGCCGGGGCGATCAGATCCAGGTCCCGGCAAATCAGGGCATTCTTGGTGACAATCGAAAAAGGATGCGAACAGTCCCGCAGGACCTGCAACAATCCCCGCATGGCAAAAGTTTCGCGCTCTACCGGCTGATAGGGATCCGTATTGGTGCCAAAGGCAATGGGACCACAGCGATATTTGGGTCGGGCCAATTCCGAAGTCAGCAATGCGGCGGCATCAGGTTTCCAGAACAGCCTGGTTTCAAAATCCAGTCCCGGTGACAGGCCCAGATAGGCATGGGTTGGTCGGGCAAAACAATAGACGCATCCATGCTCACATCCCCGATAGGGATTGATGGACCGGTCAAAGGGGACATCCGGGCTGGTATTGCGGGTAATCACACTGCGCGCGGCATCAATTCCCAATTGCGTGCGCAGACGGGGCCGGTCGCCCAGATCCTCTTCCAACAGCCAGCCATCATCAATGCGGGCCCGCTGCTGCCCCTCAAACCGGCCAGACCGATTGGAGACGGATCCACGCCCCTTTATGGGCCGGTCCGGCAATATACTGTCATCGCTTTCTGTCCATGCTTTCGTCATGGCGTAAGGTATAGGGTAAAAACGGGAACAAATAAACAAAATTCTCATTATGTTCTGATTTGAAATCCACACAATTTCCCTGAAATACGCGGCAACACCTGTTGCGAGTGACTGCGCATCTTCTTACAGTATCCGACAGGCCGGATCATACAGATCGCCGCAGCAGGATAGTCACGGTTAGGACGCACCGCATGCCCTATGTATCACGCGATGATGATGGTAAAATCAACGGGATCGGCGATCGCCCCGCCCCCCATGCCAAAGAATTTCTAGGCAATGATCATCCGGAAGTGATCCGCTATCTGCGTGGCGCAAGCCCTGGCGCAATGATGGACCGCCTGAACCGGACCGATACGGAAATGGCGCGTATCACAGAAGATTTGATCGATGTTCTGGTCAGCCGGAACATTCTGAACTTCACGGATTTCCCGGTCGAAGCCCAAAAGAAACTGATGGCCCGCCAGAAACTTCGCAAAAGCCTGTCTGCGCTCAGCAATCTGGTCACCGACGAAGACGATATCATCTGATAGTCATAGGGCCATCCCCCGGATGGAAGCCAGGGGACGACATTACGGGCGCTATCGCTGACCGTCGCCAACGCTGATCTGATCCTGGGTCAGCCCCCCCATGCGAGCATGAATGCGTCCCCCATCAGCCATGGCGATGACAAACATCAACTCCCTGGCACGTGGCGCATCTGGAACAAATACAGTGACCGTGGAAAAATGACTGCGCACATAGGCCGCGTTGATATGGTGCAGTGGGACATCTAGTTGCGTGCCTGGCACCCCCATTTTCTTGCTGGATGGAACAATGGCCTTTGCTGAGCCCAGCAAGCGGCGCATGGCATATCCCCCCGGCACATGCCACAGCGCGCCGTGTTCCAATTCACCGTCCATCCCGACCAGCGATCCTTTGCCATAGGCTTCAACCGCTTCGGGCGGGCAGCCCAAGGTCTGGCGCAAGGCGTCGGCCATTTCGTCCCCCATGGGCTTCAAGGCTTCCATCCCCGCTTCCAGATCCGCGACATAGCCACCAGCATAAGGATTGGCAACAATGGCTGCAGCCCAGGCAACGACCAGGGGGCGATCCGGGACAGGGCCAAATTCATGGCGGATTTCTTCCCGATGGGTCACCAGTTTACGGATTGGAAATGTTGGGGTCATGCGGAAACCTCCTCAAGGAATTTTGATTGCGGCAAAGGGCCAATGACGCGGCTTTGCCCCTGTAGAGATAAATAGGCTGAATCGATCAAACCTGCCTGATGATAACGCCGCGCCAGGATTGCGCCCTGGGCCAGGGCCCCGGCACAAACAGCAGGCGGCAAAGCCCCTACGGCAGTTGTGACCAGACGATCCCCCAGATCACTGTCTGGATCCAATTCGTTGGCGGGTTTCTTTTGAATGGCTGGATGATCCCAGGTCACGGCATTGGCGATCAGTGTGGCTGCTGCATCCGCTGCTGCCGCCGAATGGGCCAGAACGGTCACAGAATCCGCAATACCCAGGGAGAAGGACCGCCCCCCCTGACCGCTGGTCGCGATCCCCCGCACGGCGCTGGTCGATTGAATGGTTGCCATCGCGACCGCTTTAGGGGCCTGAACTGTGTCAATAATCCCGATATCCATCGCCTGCCCAGGTTCCAGATAGAGCGCGATATCACCGCCATTATTGACATAAGCGCGCGTCAGAGGGGCCACCGTGACCATAGCCTGGAGCATATGATCGGCAACAGATCCAGCCACGGCTGCCATTGGTGTAATGAATTGGCTGCGGGCAAAGGGGCGACAGGCACGGGCCATGCGCTGTGCAATCGGCCCTTTAAACGGCCCCTCCCCCGATTGGCGCAGTCTGGGTAGTTCCTGGACCAATCCCGGCAACACATCGACAAAGACATCTACCGCCGCATGATATGCCAGCTCAACCGCTTGAACGTCGCCGAAAGCCTGGATGATCAGATCAATGGGGCCATGCTGCAAATGCAGACGATTGCCCGACAAGCGCGCACTGATGGGCCCGGACATCCTCAATCCCCCCGCTTTTGAATGGGGGAAAGAGGCCAGGGGTTTTCTGGTGACCAGGGTGACATACGTATTTCCGACTTGGATTGAGCCAGGCTTTCCAGGGATGTGACGGACGCCATATGTCCGCCCAGCCGTTCAAAATCCACCAGGGGCAAGGTAAATTCCAGGGGCGCGACCAGGGCCGGGGTGGGCACGGACCCGAAACTGTTTTCCGGCATGCGCAAGACATCGACCATGACGGTAATGCCCCCGCCCGGCCAGACATAACAGGGTGCACCGCCCATAGTGACCCGGGTCAGACTGTCCTGCACCGACCGCGTCAGCCGCACTGGGTTTTCCGTAACACCCGCCCGCAGGCTGCCCCCCGCACCGGCTACAAAGACGACCGAGCATAGGGCGGGTTCGCAGTTTTCTGCGATACGATCCACCACGATCTGCAAAGGGGCGGGCATAGGCTGTATTTGCGGCACCAGGTCGTTATCCAATTCACAATACAGTGAATCTTCCCCCGTCGTACTGACCAGCAACAGACGCAATCCAGGCCAGGCTTTCTTTGGGTCGATCTTCTGGATGATCGACAGGGGATCGGTGATATTCGTGCCCCCCCAGCCTGATCCTGGCTCTGCGACCTTAAAATACCGTCCTGGCGTTGACTTGCGGCCCTGAACACGGATGCCTGCGGGTTCCATGCCCAAATAGGCACCCGCCTGGTGTTCACTTAAAACGCCGGTGATATGGTCATCGACGACGATCACCTCATCAACATGACCATGCCATTGCTGGGCAAAGATCCCAATTGTCGCCGACCCGCACCCAACACGCATGCGTTCTTCCCGTTTGCCGTCGATAACAGGGGCCTGACCAGCCTGAATATTGATCTGTGCGCCACCCTGGATTTCGAAATCAACAGCATTTTTATTACATAAATTAAGCATTGATTCACAGGTTGCGATGCCTTCCTTTTTCGACCCGCCGGTCAAATGCCGAACGCCGCCAAGGGATAGCATCTGGGACCCATATTCCGCCGTCGTCACATGACCAACAGGTTCCCCGTTATACAATACGCTGGCCTGTTCCGGGCCGATATGACGGTCGGTATCAATCTTCACCTTGACCGAACAATAGCTAAAGATGCCCTCTGTCACGACGGTGACCGTATCCACGCCCTGCCACTGCCCCGATACGATAAACGGGGCGGGTTTATAGTCTGGATAGGTGGTCGTTGCCCCAATACCCGAAACAAAGACCGGGGACTGGCTGGTCAATTTCCCATCCCAGGGCGCATCCCCTGCCAGAAATGGAACAAGCGCGCCATCTTCTGCCTCCACCGTCTGGCTCATCAAAACCAGGGGATCGGTCCGCACAAGGGTTCCGCCGTGATTGGCATAGCGATCACAGGCCCCGCTGCGCCCGTCCCGAATGCGGCACAGCACCGGACAGGCATCACAGCGAATGATATCCCCGTCCTTATCGGAAGTATCTATCGCTTGGGCTTCGACAGCAGGCGCGATGCGGGTTTCAGTCATTCTGCACAGCCTTAATCGCCGCCAATACACGATGGGGCAGCGCTGGCACCTGGGTTATACGCGCGCCTGTCGCATGACGTATCCCCCCCAGAATTGCAGGCGCTGTTGGAATAAGCGCAGGCTCCCCAATCCCCTTTGCGCCAAACGGCCCTTCCGGATCTTCATCTTGGATCAGGATACACTCAATTTCAGGCATATCACCAAAAGTGGGGATAAGGTAATCGTGTAGGTTTTCTGTCCGCCCCGGCAGATATTCCTCCATCAGGGCAAGACCCAACCCCTGAGCAATGCCGCCATGGATCTGTCCCTCTACCAGCATCGGATTGATCGCGGTGCCCACATCATGGGCCGCAACCATGCGCAGGACCTTGACCGTGCCCAGTTCAATATCCACGGCCACTTCAGCAATCTGTGCCGCGTAGCCATAGGAGATATAGGGAATACCCTGGCCGTCCGAATCCAGCGCGGTTGTCGGCGGATCATAGGTCCCTTGACCTTCCAGCACCATTCCGGCCTGATCCACAGGAAGGGATGCCAGATCCAGATGGCGCACGCTGCCATCCTTTTCTTCAATAATCAGTTGGGGTCCGTCTGGAATGATCTGCGCTTCAGGCCCTGCATTACAATGCCGCAGTATTTCTGCCCGCAAGGCTGCCCCAGCCGCCTGCGCTGCGCGCCCGGAAACCAATGTCTGGCGCGATGCAGAGGTCTTCCCCGCATCCTGAGTCAAATCCGTATCCCCGACCACCTGATGCAACAGATCAACGGATATCCCCAGCGCATCGGCACAGATCTGGGGCATGATCGTATAGCTGCCCTGACCAATATCCACCGCCCCGTTATACAGGGTAAAGCATCCTTTCTGATCCAGCGTCACACGCATTTTGGACGGGTTGGACATGGATGTATTGCCGCAACCATACCACATGCAGCCAATGCCCACGCCATGACGGATGGGGCCCCTTGTCGTCTGGTTAAAGCCTTCCGCCGCCGCGCGCCAGTCACGCCAAGCGGGAGCAACAGCTTCAAGACACTGCACCAATCCGGCCGACGCCCCCAAAACCTGACCCGTGGCTGTCGTATCGCCCGGTCCGATAGCGTTCTTTAGGCGAATTTGCAGGGGGTCCAGGTGCAGCTGTGCGGCCAGATCATCCATCAGTGTTTCGGTCGCAATGGCGGCCTGGGGCACACCAAACCCCCGAAAGGCACCAGAGGGTGGATTGTTACTGTGCAGCGCGCGACTGGTCGCCAAAACATGGGGAATGCGATAGGGGCCGGTGGCGTGAACCGGCACCCGCCCGGCAACCGTCGGGCCCCAGGACGCATAAGACCCGGTATCAAAATCAGCACGGAAGACCATGGACCGTAACGTCCCATCCGCCTCTGCCGCTAGGGAGGCCTGAACAATGGCGGGATGACGTTTTGTGCTGGCCCGCATGGAATCTGGGCGCGAATAGACCGTGCCAACGGGCCGCCCCAAAATCCAGGCCGCAACCGCAATAATGGGCTGCACCCCCACATCCAGTTTGCCGCCAAACCCGCCCCCACAGGTCACCGGCACGATGCGCACGGCATCGTCTGAAATGCCCAGAACATCGCGCACTTCTTCCTTGTCCATATAGGGGGCCTGGGTGGAGGCATAGACTTCGATCCGATCCCCAACCCGTTTTGCATAGCCAGCCTCGGGTTCAATATAGGCATGTTCGACAAAGGCAGTTCTGAAACCGCCACGGGCAATCGCCGGGGCATCAGATAATGCAGATACGGCATCCCCACGGGCCACGCGTCCCCGGATCAGCGTGTTTTTCTCTGCCTGGCCGGGATGTAATACCGGCGCATCGGGATCACAGGCCATTTCCATACTGGTAATGGCTGGCAGGACATCCCAATGGATCGGCAGGTCGGAATCCGGCAGGGCTTCAATCGTTTCCCGGTCTCCAACCAACGCGATCACAGCATCGCCGCGATACAGGACCCGGCCGTCTGCCAGAACCGGCTGGTCCTTGATATGGGGATAGATCCCATAGCCATTGCGCCCTGGAATATCCGATGCTGTAAGGATGCGCTGCAATCCAGGCCATGCCTTATAGACTGGTGCAAAATCCCCCAGCGTGAAATTCGCATGGGCATGCGGTGACCGAACGACCCGCAACCACAGGCAATCGCTGGGCCATCCATCTGCCCCATAATGCTGTGTCCCATCCAGTTTATGGGCTGTATCCAGGCGCAACAGGCGTGCCCCGACAGCATGACCTGCAATCGGTTCAATGGGATCCGCCCCACCGGTAACATCCAGAACGGCATCGATTATTTTAACATAGCCCGTACAGCGGCACAGCACGCCCCCCAGTGCATCCATCACCGATTGTCGACTGGGGGGGCCAGGCTCATGGCGCAGCATATCCATCGCGGCCATCAACATACCGGGCGTACAAATTCCACATTGCGCCGCCCCGTGTCGGTCGAACGCGGCACGCAATCGCACCAGCATCGGGTCATTCGATTCCGCCGCTGTTTTGATTTTCTGCCCGGCTGCTTGTCCTGCGGGCACAAGGCAAGAGCAGACCTGCTGATCGTCCAGCAGGACCGTGCAGGCCCCGCAATCCCCAGCATCACAGCCAACCTTGACCGAAGTAACGCCGCACTGATCCCGCAAAACCCGGCTTAGGCGCTGCCCTGGTGACCCTGCAATCTGATGAACAACGCCATTGATCGTCAGGTCCAGTGTCTCTGTCATCGTGATATCATTCATGCGGCAACACCCATGCGACATTTCAAGGCAAGTGCGTTCAACAATCGCACCACAAGGATCCGCGCCGCCTCTCGCCGATACGCGGCACTGGCCCGGGGATCATCAATGGGATGCAAATCAGAAAAATAAGGATCCGTCACAAACTGTGAGAAATCCACATCCAGAGGCAACCCAACAAGTGCTGCCTCCAACTCTGACAGTCTTTTCGCAACGGCTGAACATGCACCAACCGCCAGCGACACTGACGCGATCCTGCCGTCAGATGTCGGGACTAATATTCCAGCCACCATTGCAATGGAAATCACCAAATAATGCCTGGCCCCCAATTTAAGGAACGCGCTTTGTGCCATCGGGTCTGGTTTCGGGATCATCAGTCCGGTCACAATCTCCCCGGGTTTCAGCACTGTCTGGCGGTAACCGGTGATAAAATCCTGCAGGGCGACTGACCGCTCCCCCGTTGGGCCGGCGACGACCACCCGGCTGTCCAATGCCACTAGCGGCGAAATGCCATCCGCGGCTGGGGATGCATTGCATATATTGCCAGCCACGGTGCCGCGATTCTGGATCTGTACCCCGCCCACCTGACCGGACGCGGCCTTCAGCGCCTCAAAGGCGGGTGGTAAATTCGCACGCCTTATATCCGACCATGTCGTGGTCGCACCAATCCGGATACCCTGCGCCTCTTCCGTAATACCGCGCAATGCATCAATTCCGGTTATATCCAGAACAGGAACAGCAGGCGCCGGGGCGACACGGGCGGGGAAAAAATCCGTACCACCACCCAAAATGGTCAGGGTTGGGTCTTTCCGAAGGCAATCAATCGCCTGTGGAACCGTCGTCGGCCTGTGATAATTTCCAATGCTCATCAACCCCATCCATTCCACAAATGTCAAAATGGTTAAATTTCTATAATCATTTGTGTACGTATGAAGTGTGCGCCGGTTCCTGATTGCTCGCAACAAAGAATTTTAATGCCCCGGAAAACAAAGCCTGACGCCCATAGTCTGGTAAAGTTTTGTTAGCAAATTTGTGCGACCATTCTATGGACGCATCAGAGTCATACATGACACTCAAAAATGGAACTAAGAAAAGAACGCCCGCATCATTTAATCGTAACAATAGGTGGCAAGAAGCAACAAGAGCAACGTGTTGATTTCAATTGTAAAAATAAATAGACAGGGGTAGCATGGCAACTAACAAGATGGAGTTTGTGGGGGGTGGAACCGCTTTCCTCTTGGATTACGGGGCGCAGAATGTTGCGCGGTAAGGCAACATTAGGGGATTGGCTTCTGTGATAGACAGCGCCATCAACTTTGAAAAATCTCTCGCTGCACAAGCGCTGCTGGCGTCTGGTGACTTGGCCTATTGCTGGAATCTGAAGGATGACAGCATTGCCTGGATCGGCATGCCAAAGCCTGTTCTGGGCACGGATACATTTTCTGAAATTTTAAGCGGGGAAGCCTTCAGCGAACGCTTGAATCCGGAAGACCTGGCGCGGCGATTACAGGTGCTCAATCGTCATTTCGCGACCACAAAACCCTATGACTGCGAATATCGGATTCGTCGTAAAGATGGGGCATTCTGCTGGGTTCATGATCGGGGCGGCGCAGTCTATGACGATGATGGAACGCCGCAATTCATGTATGGAACCCTGCGTGTCGTAACAGGACGAAAACAGCAGGAAAGCCTGTTGGAACACCGCGCCAACTATGATGATCTGACGGGGCACCTCAATAAAGTCCGCCTACGGGAAGCCCTGCAAAACGCCCTGTCTTATAACGAACGCTATAAGGTTTCCGGCGGATATCTGGCCGTTGGGATTGATAAGCTGTCCATGATCAATGACGGCTATGGGCATGAAGCGGCCGATGCGGTCATCATCGGCGTCGGACAGAGGATTGAGCGCTGTCTGCGCGTTACTGATGTGATCGGGCGCATTGGGGGGGATCGTTTCGGCTGTGTCCTGTCCCACTGTGATGAGAACGGGTTGACGATTACAGCGGAGAAAATTCTGGACTCATTCCGATCCAGCCCCATCGAAACACCCAGCGGTCCGGTGCATGTCACAGTCTCGGTCGGGGGGTCCCAAATCCCCGGATTCATTCGCACCGCGCTGGACGCCATGACCGGCGCGGAAAGTGCGCTTTCCGATGCTAAGGCGCAGGGCCGCAACTGCTTTGTGGCCTATCGTGTTACAGAAGAGCAACGCCTGCGTCAGCGCACGAATATATCCCTGGGTGAAAAGGTCATGAAGGCCCTGGACGAGGGGCGCATCGTGCTGGCCTATCAACCGGTTGTCGATGCTCAGACCCGGAAGACCAGCTATTATGAAACATTGATCCGTATGATTGATGACGTTGGTGACATCATCACAGCCGGACAGTTTATTCCAATTGTTGAAAAGCTGGGCATGATTCGCCCCCTGGACCTTCGGGCCCTGGAACTCGCGGTAACGGATCTGCGCGACTATCCCGATGTGCGATTGGCTGTGAATGTGTCCAGCCTGACCGTGACCGATCCGGCCTGGCTGCGCACCCTGGTCAGTCTGATCAAAGGCCGGTCAGACGTTGCCAAACGCCTGACAATTGAGATCACGGAAACAGCAGCGCTGGAAGACTTCGACGTCACTGCCCGTTTTGTCAGCTCGGTCCGGGATTTGGGATGCAAGGTGGCACTGGATGACTTCGGGTCCGGCTATACCTCCTTCCGGCACATGAAGTCCCTGACCGTGGATGTGGTGAAGATCGATGGGGCCTTTGTCACTGATGTGGCGACCAATCGCGAAAATCAGATGTTCATCCGCACATTATTGGGCCTGGCGGAAGGGTTTGGTCTGCAAACGGTCGCGGAATGTATTGAAACGGAAGAAGAGGCTGCCATTCTGACGAAAGAAGGCGCAAACTTCCTTCAGGGCTGGTATTTCGGACGACCAGAGGTCAATCCGGCCTGGCGGAAGGCACCAAAAAAGAAATCCCTGAAAAGCGCCGATATCCTGACGATGAAGAAAAAAGTCCGGAAGGTCAGCAGCGAATAATCTGCCCGCCGGGTCGGCGCGCCATCAGCCCTTGCGCAGTGCCTGCAATTTCTTCTGCATCTCTGCCAGCTGTTCTTCTAATTCTGAGACCTTTTCGGCCCCTTTGTCAGATGTATTTTTGCTGTCGGATGGCGACTCCCCCGTTGGGAAAGGGGAAAACATCTGCATCGTGCGCTCAAACATTTCCATGTTCTTCTTGCCCATCTCTTCCAGCGGGCCAAACGGGAAGACGGTACCAAAGGTTCCCTGCATGTAATCGCGCATCTTTTCCTGATTTTCTGAGAAAGAACGGATCGACAGGTCAAGATATTGCGGCAGCATCATGCGGTGCATATTGTCCCCATAATAGCCAATCAAACTGCGCAAAAAGCTGATCGGAAGCAGGTTCTGGCCGGTCTTGCCCTCTTCTTCCACGATAATCTGTGTCAGGACAGAGCGCGTGATATCTTCGCCGGATTTCGCATCAAACACGGCGAAATCCACCCCCTCCCGCACCATCTGAGAAAGATGATCCAGGGTGACGTAGCTGCTGGTCGCAGTGTTATACAGGCGTCGATTGGCGTATTTCTTGATCGTGATCGGATCCCCTTCCGACCCCCGAGACGACTTACCGCTATCCTGCTTTTCCTGGCTCATCATCACCAACCTTACCAATAATGCGCATATGGCCAACCCAACGCGCGTTTAGAATATGCCTAGAAAGTGTGCACCTGTCAGCGCTGCAGCGCAATAGGCGCAACAGTGTTTTCGTTCCGCGATGCAATCCCTATAGTGTTGGCACGATGACAACACGCAAGAACACCAAAGAAGATCAGGATCCGGAACGGACCGCTGCACCCGCTGCGGATGCCCCGCCAGAAATCGCGGATCTGGCCCGGGACTTTGCCGATCTGTGGCAAGAACAGCTTACCGCCATGGCGGCCGATCCTTCCCTGGCCGCCGGGATGACGGAAACAATGAAGCTGTGGCAGCAAGGCCTGGCGACGATGGGCGGCACCCCGCCAGTGGCGTCCGATCAAGCCGGACTGACCCAGGCATGGGATGCGATGAACACCGCCATGCAGGGTGCGATGACCACCGCGTTGAGCGCCTGGACGCCACCGCAATCCAAGGCAGCCACGGCTGCATCCGCTATGCAGGCCAATAGGGGACCGGAAAGAAATGGCGACAAAGACGAAACCGCACCAACGGCTGGGGCCGCGCCCGCTGCCCATCCATCTGATGGCAGCCAGCGGCTATTACATGAGCTTGATCGCCGCTTCACTGACCTTGAAAAACGGATCGATCATCTGGAGTCCCGATCTGAAACCGCGCGCGCAGGATCTGATGGAACGGTTGGAAGCCCTGGCCCGGCATCCGCACAGAAAACCAAGTCCAAAAAATCAGCCCCAAAAAAACCGCACACCAAAAAGCCTGCACGCTGACACTGCAGCTCCGCTGCAAGAGCGGAGCATTGATGTTCTGTTCACCCAAGCGGTAGAGGCTGAAGCGCGGAAACGTCTGGGGGCGATGCTTAAGGGGATTAACATCTACCGCCATCACCCCTATCATCGATCGGTTTCAGAACCCGATATCCTGTGGCAGGAAGGTACCAGCCAACTGCTGGATTACAGGCCTTTTCGCACAGGGTCGGAAAGCCACCGCCCCGTTATCCTGATCCCATCCCTGGTCAATCGCGCCTATATTATGGACCTGCAACAGGATCACAGTTTTGCACGTCATCTGGCGCAGGCTGGCCATTCTGTATTCCTGTTGGATTGGGGCGCGCCGGGGTCAATAGAACAGACATTTGATCTGGGGGATTACATCGCCAGAACGCGCCGGGCCATCGATGCCTGCGCCGCGGAATGCGATACCCCAATCGCCGCCATTGGATATTGCATGGGGGGCGTTCTGGCGCTTGCCGCATCCCTTGGCATTCAGGACCGTGTCGATGCCTTGATCCTGATGGCGACACCCTGGGATTTTCACGCAGAACGCCCGGACCAGGCAAAAGCACTGGCCGCCTTGCTGCCAGGCTTGGAACCCGGCATGACGCAATCGGGTGAACTGGCCGTCGACGTGTTGCAAGGCTTGTTTGCCGGTTTGGACCCAATGCTGGCCGTCCGAAAATTCATCACCTTTGCCCAACGCGATCCGGACGGCGCAGCGGCGCACGCCTTTGTCGCCCTGGAAGACTGGCTGAACGATGGCGTGGCCCTGGCGGCCCCCGTTGCGCGCAACTGTATCACCGGATGGTATGGGAAAAATTCCACCGAACAGGGCACCTGGCGCGTCGATGGATTGCCTGTCGACCCGTCACAATGGTCCAAACCCACCCTGGTCCTGATCCCCGCCGCCGACCGGATCGTCCCCCCCGCATCGGCCCATGCTTTGGCCGCAAAGATACCGCAATGCCTTGAACTGACGCTACCAGTCGGTCACATTGGAATGATGACAGCGCGTAACGCACAAACAGAAGTATGGGGCCCCGTGTTAAAGTTTTTGTCGGACCCGAAAGGATCGGTGCCACAGTGATACAACGCATCCCTTGATCCCGTATAGTAGACAGGAGTATTGTGCGCCGCACAAAACAATAGCGATGTAGCGGGCAAAGACCCATCCCATCGTATCATGATCGCAAAACAGACTTTATTGGAGGAGCACCCCTATGACAGATATCGTAATCGTCAGTGCCGCACGGACCCCTGTTGGTTCCTTTAATGGCGCGCTAAGCGGGGTTTCTGCCTCGCATCTGGGCGCGGTTGCCATTAAAGAGGCGTTAAGCCGCGCTGGCGTGGCCCCGGAAGAAGTTGATGAAGTGATCATGGGCCAGATCCTGGTCGCCGGTACTGGCCAAAATCCGGCCCGACAGGCCGCTGTAGAGGCAGGTATTCCTTACGATAAAACAGCGTATCAGATGAACCAGCTGTGCGGATCAGGCTTGCGCACTGTGGCGTTGGGCATGCAATCGATCCTGGCTGGCGATGCAAGCATCGTCGTCGCAGGCGGTCAGGAAAGCATGAGCCAGGCCCCCCATGCCGCGCATTTGCGCAACGGTCAGAAAATGGGCGATTTGAGCTTCGTCGACACGATGATCAAGGATGGCCTGTGGTGTGCTTTTAACGGCTATCACATGGGCAATACGGCGGAAAATGTTGCCCGCCAATGGCAATTGACCCGCGAGGAACAGGATCAGTTCGCCGTTGCCTCTCAAAACAAGGCGGAAGAAGCCCAGAAGGCCGGGCGCTTTAAGGATGAAATCGTGCCTGTCACGATCAAAACCCGCAAAGGCGAAGTCATCGTTTCCGATGATGAATATCCCAAACATGGCACCACGATTGAAAGCCTGGGCAAGCTGCGCCCGGCCTTTGATAAGGAAGGGACCGTCACAGCCGGGAACGCATCGGGCATTAATGACGGGGCCTCCAGCGTCGTCCTGATGACCGCCGCCGAAGCCGCCAAGCGCGGGCTTACTCCCCTGGCGCGGATCGCCTCCTGGGCAACGGCTGGGGTTGATCCTGCCATTATGGGGACTGGCCCGATCCCCTCCTCTCGCAAAGCACTGGAAAAGGCTGGCTGGTCTGCCGATGATCTGGACCTGATCGAAGCCAATGAAGCCTTTGCCGCGCAGGCCCTGGCCGTGAATAAGGACATGGGCTGGGATACGTCCAAGGTCAACGTGAATGGGGGGGCCATCGCCTTGGGCCACCCGGTCGGGGCATCCGGCAACCGCGTGTTTGTCACCCTGCTGCATGAAATGGTCAAGCGCGATGCCAAGAAGGGCCTGGCAACCCTGTGCATCGGCGGCGGCATGGGTATCGCGATGTGTGTAGAGCGCGAATAAGTCGATAAACAGACCAACAGCAAAGGCCCCGTCGGATATCCAACGGGGCCTTTTCTTTTAACATCTTAAAAAAGGGGGGAGACAGCAGCGCTATCTCCCCCAATTTCACTCAGCGATGGTGCCTAGCCTCCTTCAGGCTCTCAGTCGGAGGCCACGCCAAGTGTGGGATGATCTGTCAGCATCGGCGCACCATAGAGGGGCTTGCTTACACCCTGGTGGCAGGTATTGCAGGAAACCTTGCCAATGTCGCCTTGTGGGCCCAGATGGGCTTCAGGCAACAAGGGCTGTAATGGCAGGACAAAGGTATTGTTGATGTCACGCGCCATTTGGATCCCATGCCACGCCTTGGTCCGGACCGGGTTGCTTTGCTCCCAGTTCCCAAGCGCGCGGGTATTGTGACAGAAAGTACAGTTCTGACCCAAAGAGTCAGACATATGCATCATCAGCGAATAGGTGCTTTCAGTGGCTTGCAGACCAACCCCGGGCTGTCCGGCAATCGGCAGAGCACTGGCACTTTGCACCCGGATGTTACCATCCTCGACCAAAAGCTGCTCAAGCGCAGTGTATGGAAGGGATGTATATCCAGCCCGTTCCGTGGCCACATTCTGACCCTGACGGCTGGCATTAAAGCCACCTGCTGACTCGGCAGGTCCGCTTTCCAGGAACCAGGCCTGCTGAGGGATCGGATTGCCCCGGTGACAGGTGTAACAGTTCACCCCTGTATCCGCGACGTGATCCTTCCACTGGCTGTTGATCGTCTTGGTCATCTGCAGCATGCGCCGTGCCACCTGTTTCGCATAGACTTCTTCCGAAGCCATATTCTCAACATTGTGACAATAGGCGCAGCTTTGATCTGGCGAGACCCAGGCCGTGATGGAAATCATCAAAGCCGTGAATTCATCTTCCGTCAGATCGCCCAGAACCTCAACATTCTCATAGATTTCTGAGGCTTTGGGCCCGCCTGGCTCCGTTGGGCCATAAGAGTCCGGTGCTTGATTGGCTTCTACCAGTTTTGCCTCGGTACGCGGATTGATATTTTCTTCCATACCGGTTCCGCGAAAGCCTTGCTGAACGGTATCGACGGGGGGACGTTCGAAGCTGACGATAAGCTGAACGCCCAGCAAGACTGCAACGATCAGTACGATTGGAATGAGCGCTTTCATCAGTTGCCTCCCATCTGTGGGTCAACGGCAGCCGGATCCCAGACCGGTGGATAGGCTGGCGCAACCCCGTGTTTAACAGCCCACAGGTACCAGTTATCAACCACGGTCCCGGTCAACAGAATGCCGATACCACCCACCAATGTGGTCAGAACGGCAAACCACCATGCCCAGCGGTGAATACTTTCCATCGAGGCGTTGAAGCCCATCGTCCAGCGCCAGAACAAGGCCGCGCGTTCAGAGGCCGTACCCCGATCCACGATCTGTTCAATTTCCCGGTCCCCGCCATAACGGGTCACGGCCAGGATGGTCGCCCCGTGCATGGCAAACAACAGTGCCGACCCATACAGGAAGGCAATGGAGAGCATATGGAACGGATTATAGAACAAGTTGCCGTATCGCAGTGAGAAGGCCGCCGTCCAGTCCAGATGCGGGAAGATGCCAAAGGGCACCGCCTCACTCCAACTGCCCATCAGCAGGGGTCGGATGAACCCAAGGACCAGGAACAGCCAGATCGCAGACGCAAAGGCCCAGGCGACATGCGTTCCCATGCCATGAGCCCTGGCCCTTGTATAGACCCGCACCCACCACAACATTACAGACAGGGTCAGGAAGAACCCGGCCATCAGCCACCAGCCGCCCTCTGCAAGAGGCGGAATCGACAGACCGTATTCCGGTGCAGGCGGCTCCAACCCCAGCCAGAAAAGCTGGCGGATAAATTCTATGGGATCCCAGTTGACCGACGCCAACATGTTAAACCCGATTATCATGAAAGACGTCAGACCCGCCGCCAAGGCAGCCACCCCGGTAAAGCCGAGATAGAAAGGACCGATCTGTGCGTCCCCGATGCGGCCCATCAACGTGCTCTTGCCCGTTGTCTTGCCACGCCACACGGGGCTGTCGCCCGCCTCTACGCCCAGATCCGGTGCTCCATGGACCTGAATGCGCGTGAAGATGTTTTGATACTCAACCATGGTTCGTCCCTCCTCAAGACCAGAACGGTAGGCTCAGCCACCAGTTCCACCATTCAGGCCAGCCCCGTGTCCAAAGCGGGCCGCTGATAACGATACAGACCGCGCTGAAGAAGACCGCCGCCAGAGCCAGAAACAGGCCTAGGCGGTGAATGCCCAAGGTTCCAATCGAATAGCCGATGCTGTCGCGGAAGAAGGAGTTTTCATGCTCCGCCGTGCGTACTGTTTCGCCTTCTTTCGGATTAACCGATGACAGGATCAGCGCGCCGTGCAGGGCGAGCGCCAAGGCCGTTGTAAAGAAGAACGAAACCGCGATCATATGGGCTGGATTGTAGTGGAAGTGCAGGTACTGATACCCAACGTTAGATACCCAGTCGAGGTGGCTTAGGATACCATAGGGGAAACCGTGTCCCCAGGCGCCAAGCAACAGCGGCCGGACCACAACAAGTGTGATATAGGCTCCGATTGCGAAAGCAAAAGCGATGGGAACATGCAATCCCATGCCTAACTTTCGACAGATCTCAACCTCTCGCAACGCCCACGATATGAAAGAGCCAATGGCACAGATCGTCACGATCTGCCACAGCCCGCCCTCCATCAAAGGCGCGAACCCCAGACCATAGGACAGGTCTGGCGGTGCAATGTTAATTTGCCAGGGGTTCCAGGTTCCGCCCTGAGAAGCCCCGTACAGAATGAGAACGGTGCCCAGCCCGGCGAAAAACGCCGTCGTCACGCCGAAGAAGCCGACGTAAAAGGGTCCGACCCAGAAATCGAACAAATCTCCGCCGATCAGGGTTCCACCGCGGACGCGATATTTTTTTTCAAAGTTGAGCATAGACATCGCTCAATCCTCCGGGCCGTTGCCACGATTAGTGTTGGTCGGTTCAGCGGGCGGGCCAATGGCCCTTTGGGTAAGACCTGCGGGGGTTGCCCCGCCCGTTGATCCAATTCGGTGCCCCGCCGCCCGAACGGGGTCGATAGCTCGACCGCGTCCGGGGCAGGCGGTGCCCCAGCTGAATTGCCCTTACGGGTTCATCAACCAGTTGAAGCGTTCGGTGCTCAGCAGGACGAAATGAATCATCGCAGCCAAGGCGAACAGGAAAACCCCTTGCGCAACCATTACGCGGCGGGGATCGAAAAGCAGCCAAATGCGCCACATTGGTCTCTCCTCCTATCCGATAACGGAAGTTAGGGTTAATGCCGCGGTATGCAGCCCGTCAGAAACGGACGCCATGCCGTCACCTTGTAACCAGGGGCGCCATGCCCAGACCAGGATGTGAGCAACCACAGCCACTGCCACGAAGAGGAAGAACCCCTGCATGTAGTATTTGTGGAACTCTTGAGCTTCCTGCTCTGACAGGCCAGACATGGAATTTGCCATATCAAAACCTCCCTCACTTAGGCCCGAAGGCCGTTACCACGTTGCCTACGTGGCGAGGTACTTTCGATGCCGAATTTTACTCCGACACCGAACTCCACCCCCCGATCTGATCCAGAAGCCCGGATCAGGTGCCGATGGGTGAACCCGGTCGCTGCGCTTAAAAGCCGAGGCCTAGCGCATGAAAGCGAAGGGAACCGTCCCATTCGCGCGAATTCGTGCTTCTTCAAAAACCGATCGGACCTGGCCTTGGCCACCGAACATCTGCCAGCGCCAGGGCAACAGGCGGGCGATGATCCCTGCCCCCAGAAATGCCGTGAACCCGATGGAATAGAGAAGCTTGTATTCCAGTCTTTCCCGCTGCGCATCGCGCGCTGGGACGAAACTTGCGTCTTCAAGACCGATTGCCATTATTAGTCCCTTCCGTATTCGGCCCCGTGGGACCGTTTTGTCGCAGCCCATTCGCCGCGGCGGTAAACTTCCAAACGCTGTCTTATGCGGCCCGCCCACTCATCAACTGGGTGCGGGCGCGCACCAAATCGTCTATCGAAACCGTATTGCGATCCGCTTGCTGCGCCGTCGCCTCTGCACGATCGCGCAGAGACTTTGCGGCAGAAATTCGGCTGATCACGGGATACATCTCAACCGCCTTATCCAGGGCCAAACGGGCCTCTTCATCCCAGGGCATGTCACGGCGCAGGCGGGTCGGCGTCGATTCCGCCATATCCAATTGCGATCCAAGGGGGATGATGTGGAACAAGGTGTCGAACAGGGCGTTGCAGATTTCCTGCACCAAATAGGTCGCGCCGGAATAGCCCATATAGGGGGATCCCGTGTGACGCCGGATAAAGGTTCCGGGAAAGCTGGCCGGGACAAAGGTCGCGCGGCTGTTTACTTCAGCCAGATACATGCGCTCGTTAAAGCTGCCGAAAACCACCATGGGGGTCTTTTCCTGAACCAGCTTGCGCACTTCATTATTGTCGGTTTTCTTGCCCGCCAATCGCGATACCGCGAAATGACAGGGCAGCCCCAGATCGTTTTCCAGGAAATTGCGAATGCCGCGGGAATAGGTCTCGGGCGCGACGATGCCAAAGCTTGCGGTGCCAAAGAAATCCTGCGTAACCGACCGCCACAGATCCCAAAGGGGTTTGATGGTCGTGTGCTTTTCCCGTTCGATAAAGGGTTCAGGATCCAGCGACAGTAATTCCCCCAGCTTGCGCAGGAATTTGGTTGTGCTGTCCAGACCAATCGGCGCTTGCAGATAGGGCTTTTCCAACCCTTCACACAACAGCCGCCCGAATTCACGGTACAGGCAGATATTCACATCCGCATCGACCAAGCGGCCAACATCCGATAAATGGCTGCCCAGCGGGAAAACCATATTGATTTCAGCGCCAATGCCTTCGACCAGTCGGCGAATTTCCGCCAGGTCAGAGGGCATATTGAACATGCCATAGGCAGGTCCGATAATGTTCACGCGGGGTTTTGCATCCGCAGCGCGTTTCTTCGCCTTGGGCAGTTTGCCACCCTTTTTGGCACCATATTCGGTCCACAGCCAATACAGCGCGCGATCCGCACTTTGCCATTGGTCTTCGTCGATGGTGCGCGGCAGGAAACGGCGAATGCCAGTGCCTTCCGGTGTGACACCGCCACCGATCATTTCGGCGATCGACCCTGTGACAACCACCGCAGGCAGATCAGGGTCCAGGGCGGCATGGGCGCGTTTCATCGCCTCTTCCGTGCCGGTCTGTCCCAGTTCTTCTTCGCCCAGCCCTGTCACGACGATGGGCAATTCATGGGGCGGCAGGCCGTCGGTGTAATGCAGGACGGACGTTACCGGCAGATTCTCACAGCCCACAGGTCCGTCAATGATGACCTGCAATCCCTTGATTGCGGTAAAGACATAAACTGATCCCCAATACCCACCGGCGCGATCATGATCCTGCACTAACATCCGACCGCTCCTTCCACTTTATCAGCGGTGCGGGCGGCTGTGGCGCGTTCCCGTGCCTTGGCATTGCGCAGGCGGAAATCAGGCTTGTCCTCAGGAACATCTTCCCAGATCCCGGCATGATCGCCCGTGCCAACGCCTTCAAAGAATTCTTTCATCTTGTCGAAGCGGCCTTTATTGGCGATTGCGGCATTGACGATCTGGCCCAATTGCCCAGCCCCAGCGGGCCCCATCAATGGGCGCGCGGAAATCAGATTGGTGAAATAGAGACCGGGAATGCCCATCTCTTTTGCCTTCTGAACCACCGGTGTTGTCCCGATGGCAAGGTCCGGCTTGAATTCGCGCACCGCCGCCAGGTCTTCTTCCAAAGAGGCGCGGTAATTGACCTGAACACCATGGGCTTCCAGCCAATCACGATCAGGGTCGGACCATTTTGTCTTGGGGCAGGCTGTGCCGACATAGGGCACTTCCGCGCCGCTTTCGATCAGCAGGCGCGCGACGATTAATTCGGAGCCCTCATAGCCAGACAGCGTTACACGCCCCTTGATTTGCGCACCCGCCAGGGCTTCGGCAATTGCAGGCAGGAAGGCATTTTTAGAGGCTGCAACCTTGTCTTTTGCGATGCCGCAGGCTTCCCCGATGCTGTCCAGCCACATCGCCGTGCCGTCATGACCAATGGGCGCAGACCCGACAATGGAGCGACCGGCTGCCGTGAATTCGCGGCAGGATGCGGTATAGAAAGGATGGATTGCGGCAACCGCTGCACAGTCCAGGGCGGAATAAAGCTCACGCCATTCGCGGGTCGGCACCACCGGCCCTGCCGCCAGGCCCATCGGGGCCAGCATCATGCCAATACCCACTGGGTCTGCCGGGAACATTTCGCCAAGCAACGTGATTGTTGGTTTGTCGCTGATACCGCCAACAGGGGCCTGAACCGGGCCTGCTTCAACTTCCGTGCGCGCATATTTCAACATTGCGCCTGCCAAGACATCTTTCGCCTCTGCATGGGTCGGAACACCAAAGCCCGGCACATCAATACCGACGATGCGAACGCCATTGATTTCCTTGGGCAGCATCTGCAACGGAATACCGGATGCCGTCGGAACACACAGATTGGTGACGATCACCGCGTCATAGCGTTCCGGATCAGCGATTTCATGCACCGCATCGCGGATGTCTTCGTACAGTTTGCCAGTGACCAGTGTTTCTGAATTGAACGGCACATACCCAACCGAGCGGCGCGCGCCATAGAAGTGACTGGTAAAGGTCAAGCCATAAACGCAACAGGCCGATCCAGACAGGATCGTCGCCGTCCGGCGCATCCGCAGACCAACCCGCAACGACCCAAAGGCCGGGCACATGCCCTGTGGCTTATCATGGGGACCAACTGGATAATCAGCGGCATATTGATCCAGGATTTCAGACTTGCCCGCTGCCTCTGCTGCTGCACGCATCTGCGCCGCACCACTGTGACAGCCCTGCCCATCGGCACCGGTCGGATTGACCGGTGTCTTCGACAAATCAACACTGGAGGCGGCGCTTTCGATGTCGCTGGTCAGTGTTTTGTCTGGGGCATCATAGGGCATACAAACTGCATCCAATCCTTGTGTTATCGCAATTCAATCCGTGCGGGCCAAAAACCCTCAAACCGTGTCGTAAACCACTTCCAGACTGTCTTTCGCCAGTTTGGACGTGCTGCACATATCTTCCATCTTTGCCGGGATCAGCGTGTAATCACCGCCGGTTTCCTTGCTGGTGAACAGGCCCAGCAGCCCATCCTGATCCAGGGCTTTGGGGTGCATCGGCTGGGCTTCTGCGACATTGATCGCAAGCTCCGCAAACAGCGGCGCCCATTCCCCACCGGGAATGCCAACGATTTCGTAATTCGCACTTTTGCGGCGGATGTCTTCATTGGCGGGGATCGCCGCCAGAACCGGAATGCCGACCACATCAGCAAAGGCCTGAGCCTCCCCGGTGCCGTCATCCTTGTTGATGACCATCCCGGCCACCCCGACATTGCCACCCAGCTTGCGGAAATATTCCACCGCGGAGCAGACATTGTTGGCGACATACAGGCTTTGCAGATCGTTCGATCCAACGACGATGACCTTCTGGCACATGTCACGGGCAATCGGCAGGCCGAACCCGCCACAGACAACGTCCCCTAAGAAATCCAGAAGGACATAGTCGAATTCCCAATCGTGGAAGCCCAGCTTCTCCAGCAATTCAAAGCCGTGAATAATGCCGCGACCACCGCAACCACGCCCGACTTCTGGACCGCCCAGCTCCATGGCGTAAACCCCGTCGCGCACGAAGCAGACATCGCCGATTTCTACTTCTTCACCGGCTTCCTTTTTGCGGGAAGAGGTTTCCAGGATCGTCGGGCAGCTTTTGCCACCAAACAATAGCGAGGTCGTGTCAGATTTCGGGTCACAGCCGATGAGCAAAACCTTTTTGCCCTGCTGCGCCATCATGTAGCTGAGGTTGGACAGGGTGAAGGATTTACCGATCCCCCCCTTGCCATAGATCGCAATGATCTGTGTTTCTTTGGTCACAGGTCCGGTTTGAACCGGATCCGGACCTTGTGCCGCTTCTTTGCGCAGTTCTTCGGTCATCGTGCTCATTGAGGCGTGCTCCAATCCAGGATCATTTTAAGGCAGGTCGGATCTGTGAAGGCGGTGTGATACGCTTCCGCCGCCACATCCGGCGTTTTGTGATGGGTAATTAATCCGTCCAGGGACAGGTCACCGGACTCGATCAACCCTTTAACAGCGCGCAGGTCAGGGTCTTTCCATTCCGCCGCAACCCGCATCCGGGCCTCGCGCAGGAAAGCCGGGACAAATTTGAAACTAAGGGAGACATCATAGAAACCAGCCAGCACGACTTCCCCACCTGGGCTCAGGCGTGAAATCAAACTGTCCAGAAGATCATGGGACCCACTGACATCATAGATCGCGCGATAGCTGCGATTGGTGTCTTCATCTGAATTTGTGACGCTATAGCCCATGGCCCCGGCGACACGATCTGCGTTCGATTCCCAAACAACAGGGGCATCACCGCCCAGCGCAATCGTGATCCGCGCCAGCAATCGGCCCAAAACCCCGTGCCCAACAATCAAATCCGGCAGCGTGTATCCTGCTACAGCATGATAGGCCGTGGCCGCCAAGGCCAACAGAACGCCCCGTTCCTGAAGGCTGTCGTCAATCGCTACCGCGCGGCGTGCCGGGACAACCAACCGTCGCGCCGAACCGCCAAAAAGACCGCGAACCTCTCCAAAACAAGAGGCACCCGGAACAAAAACAAAATCACCTTCGCGCAGGCTGCAATCCCGCGCAGACCGTGAAATTCGCCCTACCGCTTCATAGCCAGGGACCAGAGGATATCCCATTCCAGGAAATTGGGGCATACGGCCTGTCCATAACAGACGCTCGGTTCCGGTGCTAACGCCACTCCAGGCGACATCAACGATCAGATCGTCTTCCGCTGGCGCTTTCAATTCGACAGCGCGGACCGCAAGGGCCTCCGGCTTTTCGAATATGATCGCTTGCGTTTCCATTCCCATTCTTCCCCTACCGCCTTCGCGGCCCCCGCTGTAGCAGGCGTTTTCTGGTTTCCTGAGGCGCTGCCGCCTTCTGTTATTTTTGCCGGACCTTCTCCAGCGCCCTTCACTGTAAATTTACACCAAAAAATGTCAACTATAATTTACACTTTTATTGTCAAAACTTACTGACACACAGAGTCATGCCCTCAAGGGCGCGCCTCAATCAGGCGCACCAAATGCGGCATCCGGCTGGAAAGCGCCCGGACTTTCGAAAACCCCGCAGCGTGCAGCAGGTTTGTATGATGTGCTTTTGTCCGCACCTGCCCCTCACCCATGGCCAGCAGATAAAAGCCGAAATAGGAATCTGCGATTCGCTCACCACCGGGTGTTTCTGACACAGGCTCTGCAATCAGCAGCGCTCCATCCGGGGCAATGGCCGACCGGATCGCCTTCAGCAGGGGGGCGACGACACGATCTGGATGGTCAAACAGCACCCGGATCAGGGTGACTAAATCCGCATCCCCCGGCAGTGGTGTTTTCAGGAAATCGCCCCCCACCGCCTCAATCCGGTCCGCCAATCCCTTTTCGGTCAGGCGGTTCCGCGCGGCCTGGGCAACCTGGGGCAGATCAAACAGGGTCAATTTGGTATCCGGTGCGGCGCGACGGGCAACAGCGGACAGAAATGTTCCATCACCACCGCCAATATCAAGAATGTGACGCCGCCCCTTAATGGAATAATCGTCCAGAACTTCTTCTGCGACCCCTTCCTGGGACTGAGCCATCAATGTGCTGTAATCAGACGCAACAGCCTCCGTCACACCCTCCCGGTCACCGGCATAGGGCCAATAGGCCGCCAAAGCGGTTTCAGGAACCTCCCGTTTCAACAGGGCAACGGGATCGCGCAGATCGGCATAGAAAGCGACATGATGTTCAATCATCGCAAGCGCGGCGGCATTGTTTGCAACATCTTGCCCGACCGGCCCCAAGCCATAGACATCCCCGCGTCGTTTTTGCACAAGCCCCAGGGGAGCCGCCGCTTTCAACAATCGGGTCATGGCCTCTTCTGTCAGGCCAGTATCGCGCGCCAGTTCAGAAAGACTGCGCGGGCGCTCCAACAAAAGATTTGGTAAATCAAGCCGAACACAGGCCAGTAATATCTGGCTGTGAACGAACCCTGCCATAAGGTCGAACAACACCTTGGAACGGTGACGCGCTATCGGTCGAAAAGGCAAAAACCCCGCTGAGAAACGGCGAAACTTCGGGCTTGCGACCAGGCGGTCAATGATTTCTGGAAGTGCCATGAATGTTCAAATCTACCCTCTTTTAGAACAGGGCGATCTTGATCTAAAGCGCGCTGACTGGGATTTCGATGGCCATTCCCTTGGGCATAAAACGCCGCGACTCTTGCAATATCTGTTGCCTCAGCACCGCCTGCCCGGGCGACGGGGGAATCGACTCAATCGCTTCGACGATCAGGGTTGTCAGGCGTTTCGCAGCGCCGTCCATCCCATGGGCGGCAACCGCATTGGGCCGCCCGAATGTTGCATCCTGACCCGTTGGTTTACCCAACAGATCCGGGTCGCCAATCACATCGGCAATATCATCCGCAACCTGATAGGCTTCGCCCAGACGCTCGCCCAATGTCTGCCACAGTGATGCATCGGCACCAGCCGCCGCGCCGCCAGCTGCGGTTGCTGCAGCAAAGAGAGAGCCTGTTTTCGCCCGTTGATAATCCGCCAGGATCGCACCGTCTTCCGACTCCCAGGCCTGACCTGCGGTTATGCCAAAGGGCATGCCAACCGCGCCTGTAATGATACGCAACAGGGTCGCAGCCCGTTCCGGGTTATCGGGAATGCGGCGCGCCAGAATTTCAAAAGCCAGAATAATTAAAGCATCACCCGCCAGAACGGCCACAGGCTCCCCATGGGCGCGATGAACGGATGGTTTCCCACGGCGCATTTCAGCATCATCAAAACAGGGCAGATCATCATGCACCAGCGATGCACAATGCAGCAGTTCAATTGCGGTTGCCGCCGCATCTGCCATTGCCGGATTATCGTCCCCACAGGTCAGCGCCACGGACAGACAGAGTTTCGGTCGGATGCGTGCACCGCCAGGAAACACCGCATAGTGCATTGCCTGACCCAATTTCGGGGGAGAGCCCGGCGCGCGTGCCCGAGAAATCGTCTGTTCAATGCTGCGTTCAATTCGCTGTGCGATATCCATGCCTACGCTCCCACCAACTATCTCCCGGTTCCTGGCTTAAACAGGACGGGTATTTGTGTTGCTTTCGGGACTTCCTGATCACTGTGACAGCGAAGCCTTCCCGATAAGTGTCAACTATGATAGACATCATTTGTGTAAATAATCAATGACAAAGGAAATTCATATGACCGCCAACCCGGTCATCATTGTTGGTACAGGAATTGCGGGACTTAGCGCGGCCGTCACATTGCTGGCGCGGGGCGTCGACGTGGTCGTCCTGGAAAAAGAACCGAAACCCGGCGGGAAAATGCGCGAAATTGAAGTGGAAGGCCAAAGAATTGATGCGGGCCCCACGGTTTTCACCATGCGTTGGGTGTTCGACCAATTACTGACCGACACGGGCAAATCCCTGGATGACTTAATCACATTGCAGAAGGCAACAATTCTGGCGCGCCATGGCTGGAGCGATGGCAGTCGATTTGACCTGCATGCGGACCGCGACCAGGCGATTGACGCGATTGGGGATTTTTCCGGTGCCGCAGAAGCAAGGCGGTTTCGCGCTTTTCTGGCCGATGTCGCAGATATCTATCGCCATGTCGGTCTGCCTTTCATGCGCGCGAAAGATACCGGCCTGGCCACCATGGCGAAAACAACTGGCCCTGCGGGTGCAATGGCATTGTTTCGAAGCCAACCCCATAAATCGATGTGGGAGGCATTGGGAAAATATTTCAAGGATCCAAGGCTGCACCAACTATTCGGTCGCTATGCCACATATTACGGATCATCCCCATTTCATTGCCCACCCAATCTCAGCCTGGTCGCCCATGTGGAACAGGAAGGCGTCTGGTATATCAAGGGCGGGATGCACAAATTGGCCACTGCCCTTACTGGGTTAATCCAGGATTTGGGCGGATCGATTTCGTTTGGGGCGCATGTTGAGTCGATATCGATACAGAGGAACCATTCTTTCAACGTCACCCTGTCGACAGGCAAGGTTATGGCAGCCTGCGCGGTAGTCCTGAATTCAGATGCCGCCGCCCCGGCAGCAGGCCTGTTTGGCGGGGCCCTGAAATCCACCGGTGCGCAGCCTGCAACACGGTCGCTGTCGGCCATGACCTTTTCGACCCTTGCGAAGACTGATGGATTTCCCCTGCATCGACACTCCGTATTCTTTTCGGATGACTACCGCGCAGAGTTTGAGGCTATCTTCAAGAACGGCACAATGCCCGCAAGCCCAACCACTTATATTTGCGCCCAGGATCGTGACGACATCAATCCTGACCCGACTGGTCGTGAACGCCTGTTCTTTCTGATCAATGCGCCGGCCAACGGCGATACCCATAACTATTCACCAGCGGAGATCGAGCAATGCGCCGAGACGATGCAGACCCTTTTGGCGCGTTGTGGCCTGACCCTGTCGGCGCAGTCGGACACGCAACAGGTCACCACGCCAACGCATTTCAACCATCTGTTCCCGGCGACCGGGGGCGCGCTGTATGGTCAGGCATCCCATGGCTGGGGCAGCTTCTTTGCCAGACCCGGGCCCAGGACGAAGATACCGGGCCTGTATCTGGCGGGGGGCAGCGTGCATCCGGGATCGGGGATTCCGACAGCCAGCCTGTCGGGACAAACGGCAGCAGATTGCCTGATGGCGGACCAAGGCTGGACATCAAGATAGGGCCCAATGGCTATGCCTGGTGGTATCTGGATGGACTCAGCGACGATGGCCGCCACGGCATTACCATCATCGCCCTGATTGGCAGTGTGTTTTCGCCCTACTATGCCTGGGCCAGAAGAAAGGGGCCCGTACCGGCGGAAAATCATTGTGCCATGAATGTCGCCTTATACGGACGCCCCGGTTCACGCTGGGCGATGACAGAGCGGGGGATGGCTGCCCTGGATCGGGGTCCCAAACATCTGAAAATTGGCCCCAGTTCTCTGCGATGGGAGGGGGGTACAGCCATTGTCGATGTGAATGAAATCGCAGTCCCCGTCCCCAAACGCATTCGGGGCATAATCAGAATCACACCCATAGTGCTGAACGATCAGGATTTTTCCCTGCACAGCAACGGCCAACACCATTGGGGACCGATTGCCCCTTGTGCCCGCATAGAAGTGGAAATGACACATCCCAATCTGCATTGGGAAGGGTCCGGCTATATGGACAGCAACCGGGGCAGTGCCCCGTTGGAGGATGATTTTCAGGGTTGGGACTGGTCCCGGGCGGAACTGCCCAATGGGGATTCTGTCGTATATTATGACCTGACCCAACGGGATCAAACCCGACGCGCCATCGCCCACCGATTTTTTGCCAAAGGGGGCGGTGCTGCAGTGGATGCCCCGCCAAAGACACGGCTGCCCAACATAAACTGGCAGGTCGCCCGGAGCACCCGCAGCGATTCGTCCAGCCGTGTTAAGCTTTTAAAAACCTTGGAAGACACACCATTCTATGCGCGGTCTGCCATTCAGATGGGAATCGAAGGCGAAGTCGCAACCGGCGTTCATGAAAGCCTGAACCTGGATCGTTTCAACAAGCGTTGGGTACAGGTCCTATTGCCCTTCCGAATGCCACGGCGCGCTGGATAGGCCCCAAATCAGGCCAAAGGCACCAGGGATTCCGGCGCCCATCCGATACGAACCGGATCGCCTTCGGACAGGATCGGGCGACCGATGGCATTGCGCATCGATACCGTCACGGGCGCATCCCGGCCCGGCAATGCGACATCGTAATAGGTCATATCACCAAAATAGGCGGCCTGTCTGATTTCACCCTGTAATTCGCGTTCTTCCGTATCGCCCGCATCAAACAGCAGGGTCAGGCGTTCAGGGCGCACCCCGACCGCGAAGTCGGAATCAAAGCGCAGATGATAGGGGTTTTTGATCGTGACCTTGCCAAAAATGGCGGCATCGACCGTCACAGCCTCTTCCGTCTGATCGACGACAGAGGCGTCGATAATATTCATCCCACCAATGAATTTCGCGACCGAAGAACTGATCGGATTCTGATAGATGTTTTCGGGCGTGTCGCATTGGCTGATCTTGCCGCCAAACATCACCGCAATCCGGTCCGACATGGTCAGGGCCTCTTCCTGATCATGGGTCACCAGAATAAAGGTGATTCCGACCTGACGCTGTAGCTGGCGCAACTCGACCTGCATATGCTCCCGCAGCTTTTTATCCAGCGCAGAGAGTGGCTCGTCCAACAGCAGAACCTTGGGGCGCATGATCAGGGCACGGGCCAGGGCGACCCGCTGGCGCTGACCACCGGACAATTCCGTGGACCGGCGATGGCCCAGCCCACCCAGCCCAACCTGTTTCAGGGACTCTTCAACCTGGCGATCACGATCACTGGAACTTATGCGCTGTTTCCGCAGGCCATAGGCGACATTCTGCGCCACGGTCAAATGTGGGAACACGGCATAATTCTGGAACACCATATTTGTCGGGCGGCGGTTGGCGGGCACCCCCATCATGGGCTGGCCGTCGATTAAGATCTTCCCTTCGGTCGGATCATCAAACCCGGCGATCAGGCGCAGCAATGTTGTCTTGCCACAGCCCGATGGTCCCAAAAGAGAGAAGAATTCCCCACTTTTGATATCAACGCTGACGCCATCCAATGCCGCCACGTCGCCAAAACGACGCCAGACCTGATCGATCTGAATAATCGGTCGACCACTCATAAAATGCTTCCTTCTATACCAGTGCGCCGTTGCGCACGCCGCCGCACCAATTCAGCGATGCACAGCAGCACGAAAGACGAGAACAATAGGATGCTGCCCAGAGCAACAACATTGGGGAGTTTGGCGATAAATCTGAGCTGCCCCCAGATATAAATCGGCAAGGTCGGTTCGGTTCCTGTCAAAAAGAACGCGACAATAAATTCATCCAGAGAAATCGTGAAGGTGATCAACAGGCTGGAAATAATGCCGGGCGCGACCATCGGCAGCGTGACCCGCATGAAGGTCATGAAAGGCCCCTCCCCCAGATCCATCGAGGCTTCCTCCAGGCTTTGATCAAAACCTTCAAAACTGGAGATCAGAACCGCAGTGGAAAACGGTACGGTCATCAGGATATGACCCAGGGTGACACTGATCAGCGACAGGTTAAAGCCCAACCACAGGATCACGACCAACAAGGAAATCGCCACAATGATTTCCGGCAGAACCAGCGGCAGCATGACAAAAGCAGTGATCGATTTCTTGGCAAAGAAATTATAGCGCGTCACGGCGCGTGCCGCACATATGCCCAGCAATGTAGAGATAACCGCCGTCGACCATCCGACCTGCATGCTGTTGAAGAATGCCTGATGCATGGTCGTTTCAGACAGCAGGTTTTCGTACCATTCCAGCGTAAAGCCTTTCAACGGGAAGGCGACAATCGTGCTGTCATTAAAAGAAAACAGCGGCAGGAACAGGACCGGCAGATACAGAAAGATCATAAAGGCGACCGCATAAAGCGTCAGAAACTTAAACCGCATGACACTCTCCCGGCCCGATAATTTTGATTGCAATGCGTGTCATCGCGCCCTCCCGCCAAGCCATTTCGCGAAAAAGACGAAGCCTGTCGCAACCAGTGTCACAGTCACCATCGTCGTCACCGCCAGGGCTGCCCCCAGGGGCCAGTTATTGGCCTTGCCAAACTGAACCTGTATCATATTGGCAATCATCAGACCGTCTGTGCCGCCGACCAGTTTTGGTGTCACGTAATCCCCAATGGTCGGGATGAATACAACAACCATGGCGGCCAGCACACCTGGCAGCGACAAGGGCAATGTCACCCGCAGAAACCGGCGGATTGGTCCATCGCCCAGATCGGTCGCGGCCTCAAGATAACTGCGGTCGATCTTTTGAAGCGAGACATAGATCGGCAGAATGGCGAAGGGCATCCAGGCATGGGACAGCGTCAGGATGACGGCATTCATATTATAAAGAATGAAGTCCAGCGGCTCCTCGATTAAGCCGATCTCCATCAGACTGGTATTAACCACGCCATTATAGCCCAGGATCAGTTTCCAGGCGAAAATGCGCAGAAGATAGCTGGTCCAGAAGGGAATTGTGATCAGGAATATCCACAATGCCTTGCGCTGATGCACATGGAAGGCCACGTAATAGGCCAGTGGATAGGCCAGAATGACCGTCAGGAATGTCACCGACCCGGCCACGATCAGGGATCGTTGCAACAAAACCCCGTAAATCGGTTTTTCAAAGACTTCGCGATAATTCTGTAACGTGAGGGTGGTATCGATATCCAGGTAATTCTGTGTCCAGAAACTGAATGTGATGATCACCCCGATCGGCACCGCCAGCAGCAGCAGGGCGAAGAGGAAGGACGGGCTCATCAAGGCAAAGCCGCGAACCCCTTCACGTCGAAAGAACATCGGCCAACCGCTGGCGTTAGACACGCTCACCGGCAATCACCTGATGTGACGATAGGATCGTCCCAATACTTACAAAATCTTTGTCGCTCCACCCGCATCCCCCTGATATGGACGAACCCTATTTCGACCCCATAGACGCATTTATTTTTGCCATCGTGTTTGGCTCCGGCTCTTGTGGCAAGCACATAACCGGAACTGCGGCGCGAAATGCGTCATGATAACAGCGTACATTGTATTCCCGGTCTGACAAAATGATTCCATCATAAGCGCTGGATTCAGTTGCCTCGCAGGACCATTCGATCAATTGCGTATCCTCATCCTGGGTATCCCGATCAATGCGTTCTGCCAGATACCGCGATAGTCGCATTTCCCGCGTTTCCTCGGCATAGCGATAAGTTGCGCCACGCTGTACCGTGCGCCGCGCAGAAATCGGATATTCCTGATAAAAGATCACGCTGGTCGGATAAAACCCGATCACGACATTTGGGAAAATCCCCAGATACAGCCAGGCTTTCTGACTGTCCGGAGTCAGATTTTCCATGACGGGCAGGATTTTTTTGTAATTGCGCACGCTCCAGCTTCGGCCTGGATGATCGCTGAATTGTCCAAAGGACCGGCTGGTACCCTTGCTTAACGGTTCATCGAAATAGTTGCTGCCGTATAATTCCTGCAAGCCTGGATGCGCCTTGGCGACATGGTATCCTTCATTATCGACATCCCGCACTGATTTCCAGTTCACCGCCATTTCATGCTGCCAGAATGTATTATCAGCCGGCACCATGGTCGCCATTTTATACTGTGCGACTTCTTCTTCATGCCGTTCAAAAATTTTCGCAACAGAAGGCTGGTCACCCGGCAGGAAGCGCAGGAACACAAAGCCATGCCAGATTTCCATCTCAATGGACTTCAGGCCATGTTCTACGGGATCCAGCTTAGGCAGGCTGGACGGAACCGCAGGACTGCGCAACGTGCCATCCAGATTATAGCTCCAGCCATGAAATGGGCAGGTGATGACATGTGGGCATTCGCCCCGTTCCCCCGCCAGAACGCGCGCACCGCGATGGCGACACAGGTTATGAAAGGCGCGAACCTCCCCTTCCTTGTCACGCATCACCAGGGCGCGCTCTCCACACATATCGAAAGAGATATAATCCCCCGGATTGGGCACATCCGATACATGACAGGCAATCTGCCAATGGCGCCGGAACAACGCGTCCTTTTCCACCTCTGTCAGTTCGTCGCTGCCATAGGTCCAGGCAGGCAGGCCGCTGCGGTCCCACTCTTTCGGGGCCCCCATAGCATCTGCGGACGGTTTAACGATGGTATTCATGACGGATCGCCTTACTTTCATCTATATTTTTCTGAGCACTCATTTAAATTAACTCACGCCGCAGAATTTGTCACCTAGAATCTCAGCGTATGGTTCATTTGAGTAGTTATTCAAAAAAACGTTTGATGAATCTGAATGGGATGCGTTATGTTAGTAGAACTAACGGATGGGGTCACCGCACCGATAAATTAGTTGGCTGCCTGGGCAATTTGCGTGATGGTACCACAAGATAAAAACTGGTGACCGCATTGGTTCGCACAACGAACTGGAGCCTCCGTGACGAATATCGATTCGACTGCTGCCCCTGTGGCAGGCCTTGACAGCCGAAAGCGAAACCTGAGACGACAAAGAGTGCTGTTGATTGGCCCGGCTGCCGGGGCGATTACCATTTTTATGGTCGCGCCCTTATTGCTGATGGCCTGGATTTCCATCCAGACTCGCGATTATTCCGGCAGTGTGGTTTGGAACAGCTATTCAATGGAAGCCTATATGCGCTTCATTTTTGAGCGGAACCTGGACGATACTCTGTCGCTGAATTTCGATTACCTGTTGATCATCTGGCGGTCCATGTGGCTGGCGGCCATCACGACAATACTGTCCCTGCTGGTCGGATTCCCGACCGCAATGTTCATGGCAACACGACCGAGAAGCTGGCGTCCAGCCCTGGTCTTTCTGGTGACGGTGCCGTTCTGGACAAATCTGCTGGTGCGCAATTATGCCTGGATCCTGCTGCTGCGCGATCATGGTACAATCAATTCCGCCTTGATGGGTATCGGGATTATCAATGAGCCCCTGCCCCTGTTGCATAACAGTTTCGCCGTTTCGGTCGGACTGACCTATTCCTTCCTGCCCTTTATGGTGCTGCCGATTTATTCCAGTCTGGAGAAATTGGATATGCGCCAGGTCGAAGCTTCTTTCGATCTTTATGCAACAAGACTTCAAACCCTGCGCAGGATCATTCTGCCATCCGCGATGCCCGGCATTATTGCTGGGTCGATCCTGGTCTTCGTGCCCTGTCTGGGGTCCTATGTGACCCCGGAATTGCTGGGGGGCGGCAAGACGATGATGGTCGGCAATCTGATTGGCCTGCAATTTGGGGCGGCCAGAAACTGGCCGTTCGGGGCAGCACTGGGCTTTGGCCTTTTGGCAATGGTGCTGTTGGCGATGACCTTCTATGCGCTGAAATCCGGAAAGTCCAAACAGGGGATCAGTTTATGAGCGTCGTCACCAGCACATTGGGTGCCTTGATACCGGGCCGTCGTAAGGCCGGGGACGCCAATCACTGGCCGGGGCTGGCCTTTATGGCCTGTGTCTTTTTCGCCTATGTCTATCTGCCCATCGCGGTCCTGATCGCCCTGTCGTTCAATGAAAATGAACTGGTGACCATCTGGACCGGATTTTCGCTGGATTGGTACAGGGTCGCCCTGCAGAACGAAGATATGCTGCGGGCGGCGGGCAATTCCCTGCTGATCGCGTGTGTCGCCTCTTTGGGGGCGACGACACTGTCCACCCTGGCCGCCGTGCAAATGGCGCGGGACCGTTTCAAGGGGCAAGGGGCAATGAATGCCCTGGTCGCCCTGCCGCTGACCGTGCCAGAAATTGTCACCGCCGTGGCGTCCCTGCTGTTTTTTGCCACGCTGGGTATCACGCAGGGACTGATGACGGTCATGATCGCCCATACGGTGTTTTGCATTCCTTTTGCCTATCTGCCCATCCGGGCCAGGCTGGAAGGGCTGGATCCGCGCCTGTTCGAGGCTGCAAGCGATCTGTATGCGACGCCGGTTCAGACATTCCGGCGCGTAACCCTGCCCCTGATGATGCCTGGCATTCTGTCGGGGGCGGTTCTGGCATTTATCATTTCATTGGATGATTTCGTCACCACATTCTTTGTGGGCGGTGCCGGATCAACAACATTGCCGATCTATATTTTCGGCCTGATCCGGGTTGGCGTTTCACCAGAGGTCAATGCGATCTCTTCGCTGATGCTGGTCGTCTCGGTCGTGATGGTATCGATTTCTCTCCTGCTCGGCAGAGGACACGGGCGGGGGTAATATCCTTTCGAAGTCAGTCCTCATACCAATCACAACAGGGAGTATTGAACATGATGCGCGTATCAAAATGGGTTTTAGGCATGACCGCAGCGGTCGGCCTGACCGTTGGAGCGATGGGCAGTGCATCTGCCGATGGCGAATTGCATCTGTATAACTGGTCCAACTATTTCTCACCGGAGCTTCTGGAAAAGTTTGAGAAAGAAACCGGTATTAAGACGACAATGGACAATTATGCGTCCGAAGAAGACCTGCTGGCCAAACTGCAAGCCGGCGGTGGCGGATATGACGTGATTTTCCCCGGCCCGACGACCCTGGGCACGATGATCGACAAGGGGCTGGTCGCGGATATCAAAGTCAACCAGATGGAAAACTTCAAACACGTCCTGGGCCCGTTCCAGACCTTGTCCGTTGATGCAGACCGCAGCTATTCCGCACCCTATATGTGGGGCACGACCGGGTTTACCTATGATCCGGCCATGGTTCCCGGCGGAACACTGGAAGAAAGCTGGTCTGCCTTGTTCGAGCCCAAGGAAGAGCTGAAAGGCAACATCGCCATGTTGAATGAAATGAGCGATGTTTGGAATGCGGCAGCCTATTATACCGGTGTCAGCAAATGCACCGAAGATCCTGCCGAAGCCCAGAAAATCCTGGATGTCCTGATGGCGCAGAAGCCCTTTGTGAAGGTCTATTCCAACGACGGCACCATTGACCGTATGTCGGCTGGTGAAGTGGCTGTGCATATGCAGTGGAATGGCGCCGCGCACCGCGTGAAGGCCAACAAGCCAGGCGTTGTCTATGTATATCCGAAAGAAGGCGTGACCTTCTGGACCGATACCATGGCCGTGCCCGCAAACGCCCCGAACATGGATAATGCCAAAACCTTCATCAATTGGATGCTGTTGCCGGAAAATGCCGCGGCTGCGTCTAATTACACCGGTTATTCCAATGCGATCAAAGGATCCGGTGAATTCTTGAGCGACGTCCTGTCATCCGACCCGGCCGTGAACATGCCGGAAGAATATGCCGATCGCTTGTCCGGGTTTGAGGTGTGCAGCGATGCCTCCAAGAGCCTGCGCGAACGGGTTTGGACCAAGCTGAAGTCCTAACCGGTACTATTTGCAATCAGAACCGCCCGGCAGAAATGTCGGGCGGTTTTCTTTTAGAGCATCATGCGCTCGCATGAGCTCACAAATGATACTCTAACCACTTATTTTTTCAGCAAATACGTCATCGCAAACGATTCCGTTTGCTCAGTATTTTCTCTAGGGGGCTATTGTTTCGTATCCAGGCTTTCGGCATGGGCCAAAATGCGGTCAGCACGAGAGGGATAGACCGTTGCCAGAAACCGCGCCAGCAGCATGCGCCCGGTTTCCAGGGCCATGAATCCAGGCGTCACATGCATTCGGGTCCACATTCCGTCGGTCATTGTATCCAAAACATCAGCAACCGTGACCGGTGTCCAATAGGGTCCGACCATCATGGGGGCCGCTGCCTCGCAAAAGCCAATCAGCGTTTCATAGCGCACGCGATCATAGGCTTCGCATATCTCAGCGAATTTGGGACGGGCAACCGCCTCTCCCCAATACGAATTCCACAGTGTCAAATTGCGTGTATTGCAAATTTTCGGATCAACATCCGCAAAAACCAATGCCATCAGTTTTTCCAGGGGATCATCCGGCGCGTCTGCCAGGGCCTTGTGCCAATGGTCATCATATTCGTGATAGTGATGCCGCAAGGTTTCAATCAGCAGGTTTTCCTTGCTCTTGAAATAAAACACCGCAACGCCCTGAGAGAGACCCGCAGAGGCGGAAACCGTCGCCAAAGTCGTCGCCGACATGCCCAGATGAACGATGGAGTGGATTGCCGCTTCAACCAATTGACGACGCCTGCGGTCTGCGTTTTCCGTCTGTTCACCCCGCGGTCGACCGGGCGGCTTTTTGGGCTGCATCTCTGCCATCTGAATGCGACGCTCCCCTTTCATATGAATATGGATCAATAGCCTGTCACTGAAAGAATAGCACTTATTTGTGCGAATGCGACAGGGCGTCTTTGCCCCAGAACGGCAAAATGATCAGAAAGAAAAGGATGGTACGGGCGGTCGGACTCGAACCGACACTCCAGAGGAACTGGATTTTGAATCCAGCGCGTCTACCAATTCCGCCACGCCCGCAGGGAATGGTGGCTATCTACAACGCCGATACGCCTAAGACAACCGAAAAACATTTACCACTATTCTGACGTCAAACTTGCAAAGACCCAATCAATTCCTTGATCTAAACCTCAGGAACGGTAGGGTCTTGAAATCTGTCGCCAATTACCAGCCGCTATATTAAATTCTAATGAGTAAGAAAGCGGAACCAAAGGGAACCATGACACAGTCCAATCAGGAAATTCATCATCGGGAGGCCACGCGCCGCGATGAAGACCATATTTCCGCTACCCTGCGGGACGCCGCCTCAGAAATTGATCAGGGGCTATTGGTTATTGATGCCAATATGAATGTGGTATTTGCCAATCCGCCATATCTAAGGATGAACGGATTGCCGTTGGATTGCCCTTTTACACAAGAAGGACAACCCTTTGAACACTTGCTCAGGTTCATGGCAGAAGAAGGAAAGTTCGGACCCGGCGATGTGACGGAGCTGGTCGCGGAACGTCTGAAACCAGCGCTGGAGCGCCGAAACTATGATCTGGATCGTGCGTCTTCACAGAACGGGGTCATGCATGTTGCCGGTGTCGCCCTGAAGAACGGCGGATATGCCTATACGTTTAATGATGTAACGCACCGGGTCGCAGAACAGCAGCGCCTGGACCGACTGGTTCAGGAACAGACACTGGAACTGCAAGAAGCCAATAAGAAGCTGACCGATGGCATTGAATATGCGCGGTTGATCCAAACGGGAATCCTGCCCAATCGCAGCTTTTTTGAAACCCATTTGGGGGATCACTTTCTGTTGTTCCGCCCGGTGGATATCGTCGGCGGTGATTTTTACATCGGCGTGCGCACGGATTTTGGGATTTATGTCGGGCTTGGCGATTGCACCGGACATGGGATCCCAGGGGCCATGATGACGATGATGGCAGCCTCTGTCTGTCGGCGTGCAATCAACGATACCGGTGTAGGCGGACCGGTGGCGGTGATGATGGCCATCGACCGTATTGTGCGCACCAACCTGCACCAAGCCAACGCACAGGTCGGACCGGATAATGGTCTGGAATTGACGCTGTGCCTGATCGAGCCAGAGTTTAAACGTATCCGCATTGCCAGTGCTGGCCTGGAAAGTTTTATCCAGAGCAAGGGCACTATTGAGCGCATTCAGGGCAGCAAGCTTGGTTTGGGCTATGGGCGTCAGGCGACATCCGCTGCGACCCTTCAGGAAACAGTTCTTTCCGCCAAGGAGGCAGAGCGTATATTCATGTCTTCTGATGGAATCCTGGACCAGTCCGGCGGAGAAAAAGGGTTTGGTTTTGGGCGACGTCGCCTGGTGGAGGCATTGCAAAATAACACAGACAAGCCAATCGAAGATCAGGGGCAGGCCTTGTTACAATCATTGGAAGCCTATCGCGGCAATCATCCGCAACGGGATGATTTAACCGTTCTTGGCTTCTGTCCGATGCACCCGTAACTTTGGTACCTGTGGATGTTGATCTGGGGGAGATAAGGGGCACGCAATGAATCATGATGATATGAAAGCCTTGCGGGCTATTTTTGAACGCTGTCATATTGTGATCAGTTTCAACGGTCCCTTTTCACAAAGCGTCATTGAAGAATTAGGGGAAGCCATACAGCGGCACCTAGAATCCCAGACACAGCCGCGCAAGCGCATTGCCGACGTTTTCGCGGTATATATCGAAACAACACAGAATATAAGACATTATGCAGAAGCGGTGGGACACAATAAGGCCGATGTTGCCCGATTGAACGCTGGCACAGTCCTGATTGCGCGGGAAGAAGATCACTATACCGTGGTTTCTGGAAACCTGGTCCGCCGAGAGGATGTCCCGGCCCTGACGGCCAGACTGGATAAGGTAATTGCGTTGAATGACGCGGACCTTAAAGCCGCATACAAAAGTCGATTACGCGCGCCATTGGAAGAGGGGGCTATTGGGGCGGGGCTGGGTTTCTTGCAAATGGCGCGAAAAGCCTCCAAACCCTTAAGCTATAGCGTATCAGATGGAGATGAGGTTTATTCCTTCTTCAATCTGACAGTCACAATTTAGCGTTTTGAGAGAGCAGGAACCAGGATGGTTGAGCATATAAAAATCATGGGGACCAGATCCTCTCCCACCGTCGAGTGCAACCCGGAAACGCTGGTATTGCACCTGGCTGGAGAGTCTTATCCAGAAAATACCTTTGATTTCTATAAGCCCATCGCTGCATGGCTTGAGGCCGTGCTGGAGCAGGATGGCGACGACCGCCCCGTTACCTTGAATGTTGAACTGGCCTATCTGAATACGGGCAGCATAAAATCCATGATGGACATGCTAGACAGGCTGGACGAAGCGCATGAAGATGGGCGCGTGGTTAAGGTCATCTGGTTGTGTGATCCAGACAACGAACGCATCATCGAACTTGCAGAAGAATTACTGGAAGATGTCTCGCTGCCCTATCAAATCATCACCGACTGACGGGTCGGACCGCATTGCCTGATCGGAGGCTTTTTTGGCAGACCAGAACAGGACCGATTCCCGCATTAACGCCTTGATCGCGCGGTTGGACGGCCTTGATGGGGCCGATGCGGATGACCTGCGCGCGGAAATCGATTGGCTGATTGGTCGCTATCGCCGCCTTGATCGGAATCTGAACAAGATATCGCGTATGAGCGACCGGCTGCAGGCCGAAATCATGCAGTTGAACGATAAGCTTCGCGCGGCGTCCATTACAGATCCATTGACCGGGTTGATGAACCGTCGTGGAGCGCATGATGCCCTGCAGATGGAAACCAAGGCCGCACAGGCTGGCGATTCAAAGGGATTCTGTCTGGCACTGATCGATATCGATTTCTTTAAGGCCGTGAATGATACGCATGGTCACGATGTCGGGGATGAGGTCCTGGTCAACTTCTCCGCGCGATTGTTGGGTTCGATGCGGGAAACCGATTTGATCGCCAGATGGGGCGGTGAAGAATTCCTGATCCTGATGCGCGAAGCCAGTCTGGCGGACGCCATGGCCTTGCTGGAAGGATTTCATGAAGCCCTGCGCAGTCGCCCCGTCAAAACCGCGATCGGCCCCCTGACCGTCACAGCCAGTTCTGGATTGTGTCAATATCATTCCAATGACCATGGTTATGACAGCACCGTTTATCGGGCGGATCACGCTTTATATGCGGCCAAAGAAGCCGGGCGGGATCAGTGGCTGTTGGCGGACGACCCCAAATGTGACTGATGTCAAATCAGCACCCCTATAAAAACAGAGGAAACCCAAATGGCAAAAAGTGTAATTATTACCTGCGCCGTCACCGGTGGCATTCATACGCCCAGCATGTCGGAATACCTGCCGATCACGCCCCAGGAAATTGCCGATGATGCGGTTGCTGCGGCAGAAGCAGGGGCGTCTATCCTGCACCTGCATGCGCGCAATCCAGACGACGGCCGCCCAACGCCAGACCCGAAAGTCTTCATGGAATTCCTGCCCCGCATCAAACAACAGACCGATGCTGTGGTGAATATCACAACAGGCGGTGGGCTGGGCATGACCCTGGACGAGCGTTTGGCCGCCGCCCGTCAGGCCAGTCCGGAAATGACGTCTTTGAATATGGGGTCGATGAATTTCGCATTGTTCCCGATCCTGGATAAGATCAAGGATTTCAAGCATGCCTGGGAACCGGAAATGCTGGAAATGACCCGCGATTTCATCTTTCGCAACACCTTCAAGGATATCGAATATATCCTGAAAGACCTGGGCGAAGGCCATGGCGTTAAGTTCGAATTCGAATGTTACGATGTCGGCCATTTGTATAACCTGGCGCATTTCGTCGACCGGGGCCTGGTGAAGCCGCCCTTCTTTGTCCAGACAATTTTCGGGATTCTGGGCGGCATTGGGGCCGATCCAGAGAACCTGATGCATATGCGCCGGATCGCGGACAAACTGTTTGGCGAAGATTATGAATGGTCCATCCTGGCCGCCGGTCGCCATCAGATGCCCTTTGTCACCCAGGGGGCCATTCTGGGCGGCAATGTGCGCGTTGGTCTGGAAGACAGCCTGTATCTGGGCAAGGGTGAACTGGCGAAAAGCAATGCCGATCAGGTCAAGAAGATACGACGCATCGTTGAAGACCTGTCCCTGACTGTCGCAACGCCGCAAGAAGCCCGCAAACGATTGGGCCTGAAGGGTGGCGACCGGGTGAATTTCTGAGCTAACGACAGGAGGGCACTATGGCCTATCCAACGCCAGAGTCTCTGGACCGCGTTGCTGTCATCGGGACGGGAACGATTGGGGCCAGTTGGGCAGCCCTGTTTTTGGCCCGGGGCATGGCGGTCAACGCCTATGACCCGGAACCAGGGGCCAGCAAAGCTCTGCAAGCCTATGTGGACCGCGCATGGCCCGTTTTGAATGAATTGGGCGTGATCGTTGCGGGGGCGGACCAGACCGCAATTGATTTCTATGATGACCCGGCGGACGCCGTCCGCGACATCGCCTTCATCCAAGAAAGCGTTCCCGAACGATTGGATGTCAAACACACCCTGTTTCAGGCCATGGAGGCTGGAATGGCGGCGCATGCCATCCTGGCAACCAGCTCGTCCGGCCTGTTGCTGAAGGATATGCAAAAGGGATTAAGGCATCCGGAACGTCTAGTCCTGGCCCATCCGTTCAACCCGCCGCATCTGATTCCCCTGGTGGAGCTGTTGGGCAATGAACTGACAGACCCCGCCGCTGTTGACTGGTGCCAAAACTTCTTTGAAGACCGCTGTGGCAAAAAGACAATCCGGGTGCTGAAAGAGGTTCCGGCCCATGTTGCCAATCGATTGCAGGCCGCCCTGTGGCGCGAGGCGATCCATCTGGTCCTGGAAGGGGTTGCGTCTGTTGAAGATATCGACAAGGCCGTGGTTCATGGACCTGGGCTGCGGTGGTCTGTTATGGGGCCGCATATGCTGTTTAATCTGGCCAGTGGCGGCAAGGGAATGGACGTCTTCATTGAACGCCTTGGTCCCAGCTTTGCCGTTTGGTGGGACAGTCTGGGGCAACCAGACCTGACACCCCAGACCGCAGCGATACTGGCTGAAGGATGCCGCGCAGAAGAAAATGGGCGATCCTTTGAGACATTAAGCGCTGAACGGGACCAGAAACTTGTCGCCGTGCTGAAGCAATTTAAAACATCTGAAAAATAGGACACGCATCATGATGGCAGTTATATTTGAAGTGGAACCCCAGGACGGTCGCATGCCAGACTATCTGGAAATTGCCGCCGATCTCAGACCTTTGCTCAATCAAATCGATGGGTTTATTTCGATAGAAAGATTCGAAAGTCTTGTGACGCCCGGGAAGATTTTATCCCTGTCCTTTTGGCGCGATGAGGCCGCTATTCAGGAGTGGCGGCGCCTGGAAAAACATCGCAAAGCCCAGGCAATGGGCCGCGGAGAGATGTTCCGGGACTATCGCTTGCGCGTCGCCGAGGTTCATCGGGACTATGGCATGACGGACCGTGCACAGGTACCGGAGGATTCTAAAATCAGGCATGGACAGTAGATCTTAGAACATACGCCCCTTGATCGGTCGAAAAAAAACAGCTTAATGTGGGAAATACACTTAGCACCTAAATTTTTTCGACTGTAGATTGAATTGGACGTTATGATAGGGGACCAAGCCAAGGGCGGCATTTACAATATTGATGATAGCTATCCATGCGAAAGAGAACCCCTTTTAATTGAGTCAGCTTATGATAGTTCGCGATTCAAAGATATTTTATCGCTTTGGATGTCCTTGCGCACAGAACAATCACTGCCAACAAAATCAGACTTTTCACCCCATGCCTTTAATCGAAACGCTCTCCCCTATCTAATTCTGATTGATGTGGAGCGTGACCCCATACGTTTTCGCTATCGGCTTACGGGGACCATGGCAGAAAGCATTCAGAACATAAATCTGACAGGGTATTACGTTCATGACCAGAATCCCAAAAAGCTGCGCGAATTGCTGCAGTCTGATTTGGAAGAGCTGGTGCGATCCAAGACACCGCAACATGTTCGTTTGTCCTTTACGAACATCGCGGGATATCCCCGCCGCCTTCAAATTCTGCGCCTGCCCTTAAGCAAGAACAGCCAGGACCAGCCCAATCAGGTCGACCATATTCTGGTTGTGGTCGAATTCGAAAGTTCAGCTGCGTAGCTTTACACTCAATCTATCACAACCAACAAATCCTTGGCGTCCACCTGTGTGCCTGCCTTGGTCGCGATGCGAGAGATGGTGCCTGCCTTCGGCGCGGTTATGGATGTTTCCATCTTCATCGCCTCCAGCGTCAATAACACATCACCCGCCCGAACCTTCTGACCTTCATTGACCGCCACCATCGCAACCAGTCCCGGCATTGGGGCGGGAACATGATTTGCGTTGGACATATCGGCCTTATCATTCACCGGCGCTGTTGAGGCGACCGCCTTGTCGGCAACCCGGACCACGCGCGGCTGACCGTTCAGTTCAAAGAATATCTCGCGCTCCCCCTTCTGATCCGCCTCCCCGACGGCCATAAGGCGAATGACCAGCGCCTTGCCTGGGTCCAACTCTACGGTGACTTCATCCCCCGGTTTCATGCCATAAAAGAAAATCGGGGTCGGCAATACATCCAACCGCCCGAATTCCCGGCGATATTTTGCGAAATCGGCGAAAACCTTGGGATACATGATATGGGATGCAAGATCGAAATCACTGATCTGGCGCTGGGCGGCCTTCTGCGCCTCATTGCGTTCCTTTTCAAAATCGATTGCTGCCAGATGCTTGCCTGGACGATCCGTCTTTGGCGTTTCGCCTTTCAGCGCCTTTTTCTGTATGGCTTGCGGCCATCCGCCGGGCGGCTGTCCCAGATCGCCCCGCAACATCGCCACCACCGAGTCCGGAAAAGTTATATCAACCTCTGGATTGATAACATCCTCTGGCGATATCCCGCTGGACACCATGTATAGGGCCATATCCCCCACAACCTTGGAAGACGGCGTCACTTTCACGATATCGCCAAACAGTTGATTGACTTCCGCATACATGCGGGCGACCTCATGCCAGCGTTCGGCAAGCCCCAGAGACCGGGCCTGTTCTTTCAAATTGGTGAATTGGCCACCTGGCATTTCGTGCAGATAAACTTCTGACGCACCGGCCCGAAGATCCGGTTCAAAAGCCGTGTACTGCACCCGCACGGCTTCCCAATAATCAGAGAAGGCCCGGATAGTCGCTGGATCCAGCCCGGTTGCCCGATCTGTATCCTGCAACGCCATCGCGATAGAGCCCAGATTCGGCTGGGACGTTAAGCCCGAAAAACTGTCCATTGCCGCATCGACAGCATCCGCGCCAGCCTCGCACGCTGCCAATACGGTCGCCGCCGCGATGCCAGACGTATCATGGGTGTGAAAATGGATCGGCAACCCTGTTTCCGCCTTCAACGTCGTCACCAAGGTTCGGATCTGCGCTGGGCGGCACAGGCCCGCCATATCCTTTATGCCTAGAATATGCGCGCCATGGGACTTCAGTTCCTGTGCCAATGTGACATAGTAATCTAGATCATATTTCGGGCGGCTTTTGTCAAACAGATCCCCTGTATAACAAATCGCAGCCTCGCACAGGCGGTCGGTTTTCAACACCGCATCCATCGCGACCTTCATATTGTCGGCCCAGTTCAGGCTGTCGAAGACGCGAAAAACATCCATACCCGCATCGGCCGCTTTTTCGACAAAATACTGAACCGCATTATCCGGGTAATTGGTATATCCCACGGCATTGGACGCGCGCAGCAGCATCTGTAACAACACATTGGGAACCGCCGCGCGGATATCGGCCAAACGATCCCAGGGGTCTTCCTTCAGGAACCGCATGGCGACATCAAATGTTGCCCCACCCCAGCATTCCAGGGAAAAAAGCTCCGGCAGCCGCCTGGCATAGGCATCAGACGCCTTGACCATGTCATAGGACCGCATGCGTGTCGCCAACAGGGACTGGTGCGCATCGCGCATCGTCGTATCGGTGATCAGCACCCGCTGTTGGTCCAGCATCCAATCGCGAAAGCCTTCCGGGCCCCGTTCATCCAAAATCTGCTTGGTGCCCTTGGGCGGATCGCCAAAGACTGTGATAGGTACAATCGGCTGCAAGGCGTGTGCTGGCGGTTTTGGGCGACCCGCGACCTCCGGATTTCCATTCACGGTCACATCGGCGATAAAACGCAACAGCTTTGTCGCCCGGTCGCGCCGCTTGGGGAAATGGAATAGGGACGGTGTTGTATCGATAAAGCGCGTGGTGATATTGCCGCTGGCGAAGTCTGGATGGTTGATGACATTTTCCAGAAACGCCAGATTGGTCGCGACACCCCGAATGCGAAATTCCTTCAACGCCCGATCCATACGGCGTACAGCCGCCTCTTTCGTAGCAGCCCGCGCCGTGACCTTTTCCAGCAGGCTGTCATAATAGCGTGTGATCACTGCACCGGAATAGGCCGTACCGCCATCCAACCGGATGCCGAACCCCGTTGCCCCCCGATAGGCAGTGATACGACCATAATCAGGGGTAAAATTCGATTCAGGGTCTTCCGTTGTAACCCGGCATTGCAGGGCGTGACCATTCAGGAAGATCGCATCCTGGGGCGGGACACCGGTTTCTTCCTCATTCCCGATGTGACCACCCAGCGCGATCAGAATCTGCGCCTTGACGATATCAATACCGGTCACTTCCTCTGTCACCGTATGTTCGACCTGAACACGGGGATTGACCTCGATAAAATAGAATTCACCGGTATCGGAATCCATCAGGAATTCGACCGTGCCAGCGCCGATATAACCAGCCTCCCGGCACAGATTCAGGGCCGACTGACATATCCGTTCCCGCGTGGCGGAATCCAAATAGGGGGCGGGGGCGCGTTCCACCACCTTCTGATTGCGCCGCTGGACGGAGCAATCCCGCTCAAACAAATGCACCAGATTGCCATGACTGTCGCCCAGGATCTGCACTTCGACATGACGGGCGCGCTGTACCAGTTTTTCCAGATAGACTTCGCCATTGCCAAAGGCGGCTTCCGCCTCTCGCCGTCCGGCATTCACCTGTTCTTTCAGCTTGCTGGCATCCTCGATCACCCGCATGCCGCGACCACCGCCGCCCCAACTGGCTTTCAGCATGACGGGATATCCGACTTCTTCGGCCATTCTGGCGCATTCATCCATATCTTCTGGCAGCGGATCTGTCGCTGGCATGACCGGCACGCCCGCCTTAACCGCCATATGGCGCGCAGAGACCTTATTGCCCAGCGACCGCATCACATCCGGCGGTGGCCCGACAAAGATCAGGCCATTTGCGGCGCAGGCTTCGGCAAAATCAGGGTTTTCAGACATAAACCCATAGCCAGGATGAATAAGCGTCGCCCCCGATTTCTTCGCGACCCGAATGACTTCTTCGATGGTCAGATAGGCCTTGACCGGTCCCAGCCCGTGACCGATGTGATAGCTTTCATCTGCCTTGAACCGATGCAGGGACAGCTTGTCTTCTTCCGCATATAACGCGACGGTGCCAAAGCCCAGTTCTGTGGCGGCCCGCATCACACGGATGGCAATTTCGCTGCGATTGGCGACCAAAACCTTTTGGGTCGCATTGGCTTTTTGCGTCGGCATGGTGTCCCCCTGAACAATGCGTACAGTTGCAAACTGTTGCATCTTAATGGCGTAGTGTGCAACTGCGAAAGGAAACAGGATAGTGTCCAGGCAAGTCAGCGTTCTTATGCCACGCGCCCTTCCATATCATAGGCCTGTGCCTGCATCGCATCGCTTGCGATCTGGGGATGATGGTCCAGCCATAACTGGGTCCAGGTGGTGCCGGACTTGACCGCCCCACAGACAAACAATATCTGTTTGTCGGATAAACGTGCGATAGACGCTTCGACATCCTGCCATTCTTGTGGGTAAATCAAATCCTTCATGATATTCAATCCCCCTAGAATGTCATGATAAGGTCCAAATCATGCGGTGACCACCCCTCGTCAAACAGCCCAAAGCGCGCTAGGTTAAGGGTATGATAGATACATCCGTAAAGGTGAAGCGGCAGCGCCAGATCATTGATCGGCTGGCCCTTCAGGAAGAAATGTCCAACGCCGTGGCCAATGTCCAGGGCGAGGCTCAGGCACGCGCGGCGTGGCTTGGCATTCTGAAGAACGCCCTTGCCAACGGCCGCGAAGAAATCCGATCCCGATTTTATGAGGATCAGGACGGGGCGGCCTGTGTTGCAGGCAACTGCTTCCTGATCGATCAAATTCTGCGCGTTCTGTATGACAGCATTGCCAAACATATCTACCCCGCCCCCAACCCGACCGATGCAGAAATCATCAGTGTAATCGCCGTTGGTGGCTACGGGCGGGGGGAATTGGCCCCCCAATCCGATGTGGACCTGTTATTCCTGCACAACCGGAAACCGGCAGCCCGCGTCGATCAGGTGGTTGAAACCATCCTCTACACGCTATGGGATATCGGCCTTAAGGTCGGGCATTCCACCCGGTCTGTCGATGAGTGCCTGCGCCAGGCAAAGGCGGATTGGACAATCTGCACCGCCTTGTTGGAAACACGCTATATCTGGGGCGATAAGGCCCTGTTTTCCGAGCTGCGGACACGCTTTCGCAAATCCATTGTCACAGGCCGGGAGATGGATTTCCTGGAAGCCAAACTGGCAGAGCGGGATGAGCGGCACGAACGCATGGGCGACAGTCGCTATGTGCTGGAACCCAATATAAAGGATGGCAAGGGCGGATTGCGAGACCTGCATGCCCTGTATTGGAGTGCGAAATTTCTGTATGGCGTCGAAGATATTGCCGAGATGATCGAAGAAGGCGCCCTGACCAAAACTGAGGTCGCACGCTTTGCTAAGGCGCAATTCTTCCTGTGGTCCGTGCGATGCCATTTGCATTACCTGACGAACCGGCCTGAGGAACGCATGACCTTTGACGTTCAGCCGGAACTGGCCAATCGGATGCTGTATAACGACCGCGCCGGGGGCAGTGGCGTTGAACGCTTCATGAAGCATTACTTTCTGGTCGCCAAGGATGTGGGGGATCTGACCCGCATCTTCCTGGCTGCGTTTGAGGCCGCACAGAAGCGACGGTCCATTTTCCGCCTGCCCGCGAAATTCTTTCAGCGCGATGCGGAAGGCTTCCCGCTGGAAGGCCAGCGCATCACCATTGCCGATAAAAAAGTTTTCCGGGAATCGCCCCTGGAAATGTTGCGTATTTTCAAGGTCGCCAATGAAACCGGCCTGGCCCTGCACCCGGATGCGCTGACGGCCGTCACCCGCTCTTTAAGCAAGGTCAATGCCGCCTTCCGCAATGATCCAGACGCCAATCAGATGTTCATGGAAATTCTGTGTGCGAAAGAATCACCGGACCTGACACTGCGCGACATGAATGAATGCGGCCTGTTAGGTAAATTTGTGCCTGATTTCGGGCGCGTGGTCGCCCAGATGCAATATGACATGTATCATGTCTACACAACCGACGAGCATACGATCCGCGCAATTGGAATTCTGAACAAGATTGAACGGGGCCTGTTGACCGAAGAACATCCGGTCGCCTGTAAAGTTATTCGCCAGATCCAATCCCGCAATGTGCTGTATGTCGCAACCCTGCTGCATGACATCGCCAAAGGACGCGGCGGTGACCATTCGGAATTGGGCGCAAAGGTTGCACGCAAGCTGTGTCCCCGTCTGGGCATGAACGAGGCTGAAACCGACACGGTGGCGTGGTTGGTCCTGCACCATCTGGCCATGTCCATGACCGCCACCAAGCGGGACCTGGAAGACCCTAAGACCATCACCGATTTTGTCGCCTTGGTACAATCACCTGAACGGCTGCGGCTTTTACTGTGTCTGACAGTTGTCGATATCAAGGCCGTGGGCCCGAATGTCTGGAACAATTGGAAGGCGACGCTGCTGCGCGATCTGTTCTATCGTGCCGAAGAAGTCATGGCGGGGGCGTCCGCTTCCGAAGGGCGCATTCTGCGCGCCGCTGCGGCCAAGACCCGTCTGGCGGATCGATTGTTGGAAGATGGCTGGGAACAGGCCGATATCGACGCGCATCTGAAACGCGGTGGGAAAGGATATTTCCTAGCGCTGGATCTGGACACGCTGGCCCATCATGCGCGTCTGGTGCGCGGCGCAGAAAAACATCGCGACGAACTGACCCTGGAAACTCGCGTTGATGAAGAAAAGTCTGTCACGGAACTGACCGTCTATTGCCTGGACCATCCCGGTCTGTTCGCCCGTTTGTCAGGTGCTATTGCATTGGCGGGTGCTACTGTGGTGGATGCAAAAATCAGCACATTGAAAGACGGCATGGCGTTGGACACGTTCCTGATTCAGGATGCCGAAGGGGGCGCATTCTCTCGCCCGGACCGGCTGGCGCGCCTGTCTGCCATGGTGAAACAATCCCTGGCGGGCGAAATCCGTCCCCTGGATGAATTGATGAAGCGGGCAAAGGTCTCGCTGCCATCGCGCACACGGGTCTTCACCGTCCCGCCCCGCGTCTTGATCGACAATCGCGCATCAGCGACCCATACGGTGATCGAAGTCAACGGGCGCGACCGGCCGGGCCTTCTATATCGGATCACGTCCGCCCTGGTGGAACAGCGCCTGCAAATCGCGATTGCGAAAATTTCCACCTATGGCGAACAGGTCGTCGACGTCTTTTATGTAAAAGATACGTTTGGTCTGAAAGTAGAGCATGCCGGGCGACTGGACCAAATCCGCCAGGCCCTGCGCTATGCCCTGCTGGAGGCAGAAGCCCAAACCGCACCGCCCCCCACCAAACACGCCCGCAAGGCACTGGCCAAAAAAACCGCCAAACGCGCCGCCAACCCAAAGGCTCAAGCGGCGGAGTGATGTTTTGCCCTTAAAACGCCTCTTTCCCGCACTCGCCAGGACACACGAATCCGGCTAATGCTGCTGCTTCTTGTGGTTGGAGGAAGTGTATGGCGTTGATGCGGTCCATTGCGACGGTAGGCGGCTGGACAATGGTCAGTCGGGTGCTGGGCTTTGCCCGGGATGCGATGATGGCCGGCGTGTTGGGGGCTGGTCCGGCGGCAGAAGCCTTTGTCGTCGCCTTTCGTCTGCCCAATCTGTTCCGTCGCTTATTTGCCGAAGGTGCGCTGAATGCCGCCCTGGTCCCGATCTATGCCAAACGGTTGGAACGTGACGGCAAGGAAAGCGCCATCCGCTTTGGGGGAGAGGCTGCGGTCCTGCTGGTCCTGACCATGTTGGTGCTGACCGTGCTGGCCATGGCCTTCATGCCTTTTGTCATCCTGGTGCTGGCCCCTGGATTTGGTGCGGATGCCGATACTTTCGCCCTGGCCGTTGCGTTGAGCACCATCACCTTTCCCTATCTGACCTTCATGGCCCTTTCTGCCTTGCTGTCTGGCATGTTGAACACAGTGGATCGGTTTGGGGCGGCGGCGGCGGCCCCCTTGTTGTTGAATATCGTGCTTATCATCGCGATGGGGCTCAGCCTTTCTGACCTGCTGCCAACCCTCCCGGCCTTTGCCCTGGCCTGGGGGGTATTTATCGGCGGCGTGTTGCAGTTCGGACTGATCGCCTGGGACTGTCATCGTGCCGGAATCCTGGTGCATCTGCCGCGCCCACGCCTGTCACCCGACATCATTTCCCTGTTGCGGCGCATGGGGCCTGGGGTTTTGAGCGCCGGTGTCAGTCAGATCAACACGGTTGTTTCCACCATGCTGGCCTCTTTGCTGCCCGCAGGCGCTATTGCGCATCTGTATTACGCAGACCGGGTGGCGCAATTGCCGCTGGGTGTGATCGGCGTTGCTATATCCGTGGCCCTGCTGCCCCTGTTATCGCGCCAGTTAAGCGCCAAGGATATGACCGGGGCCTCTGAAAGTTTGAACCGTGCCTTGGAAATCGGGCTTTTGTTCACATTGCCCGCCACCGCCGCCCTGATCGCGATGCCCATGCCGGTTGTCGATATTCTGTTCCAGCGCGGTGCCTTTTCGCCGGAGGATGCACAGATCACCGCAGCCATTACCGCCGCCATGGCGATCGGCCTGCCCTCTGTCGTATTGGCAAAAATACTGTCCCCGGCCTTTTTTGCCCGTGGGGATACCAGAACACCCTTGATCCTAGCGGCGATCTCCATGGCCGCAAATGTCCTTCTGGCCGTTCTGTTGATGCAGGCGATGGGGTCTGTTGGCATAGCGCTTGCCGCCTCTTTGGCGGCCTGGATCAATGCCGGAATGATGGCGGCCATCCTGTCCCAGCGCGGGCATCTGCCGCTGGATGCAAGATTTCGCCGCCGCCTGCCGCGCCTATTGCTGGCAGCGATCACGATGGGCCTGGCACTGTACGCGGGGGTCCAGTTCATACCGCAACTGGTGGAAGGGACTCTGGTGCTACGGATCGCTGCTTTGGCAGGATTGGTCCTGATCGGCGCAATCCTTTACTTCACCCTGGCGCAGGTTTTGGGCGGCACCGACCTTAGAGACGTAAAGCGCGCCCTGACGCGCCGTCGCAGGCTTACAGAATAATCCCGCGTTCCAGACTTGACCCCCCACCCGGAACCCGCGATAAGCGGGTCGCATTTTCATCAACATCGTTCGGGGAGTCCACATCCCATGACCGCGCCGACCAAGACCACACCGTCACCGCATAAACCCCGCGTTTTCTCTGGCATTCAGCCAACTGGCAATCTGACGCTGGGGAACTATCTGGGGGCAATCCGCAACTGGGCACCGCTGCAAAAAGACTATGAATGCATTTATTGCGTCGTGGATCAGCATGCGCTGACCGTATTTCAGGACCCGGCAGGCCTGCGCGAGGCCACCCGACAGGTGGCAGCCGCGCTGATCGCCTGTGGCATTGATACGGACAAGCACATCCTGTTCAATCAGTCGCAGAACCCGGATCATGCGGAACTGGCCTGGTATTTCAATTGCGTGGCGCGCATGGGCTGGCTGAACCGCATGACGCAGTTCAAGGAAAAGGCTGGATCGAACAAAGAGAACGCCTCAACGGGTCTGTTCGTTTATCCCAATCTGATGGCTGCCGATATCCTGGCCTATCGCGCAACCCATGTGCCGGTGGGCGAAGATCAGAAGCAGCATCTGGAACTGGCCCGCGATATTGCGATCAAGTTCAATAATGATTGGAGCGTGCCGGATTTCTTCCCCGTCATCGAACCCTTGATCCTGGGCGAGGCGACCCGCGTCATGTCCTTGCGCGATGGCACCAAGAAAATGTCAAAATCCGATCCATCGGACATGTCGCGCATCAACCTGACCAACACCGCCGACGAGATCGCCAAGAAGATCAAGAAGGCGAAAACCGATCCAGACAGCCTGCCCACCGACAAGAAGGGCTTTGCCGGTCGACCGGAAGCAGAAAATCTGGTGACGATCTATGCCGCCCTGACCCATCAGACGGTTGAGACAGCCTTGACTGAAATCGGCGGCAGCCAGTTTGGTGCGTTCAAGCAAATTCTGGCCGACGCAGCGGTCGCGCATCTGGAACCCATCACGACGGAAATGAACCGACTGCTGGAAGATCGGGCAGAAATCGACCGGATTCTGGCCAAGGGTGGCGAACGGGCAAAAGCCCTCTCCGCGCCCATTCTGAAAGAAGTCCGCAATACGCTGGGTCTGGTCAGCGCTTAGAGCGGCCAGAGCAGTATCATGTCAATCTTATCCACTACAGCGCCCAGGTTGCGCTGTACGCTTAACTTTGCGCAAATGGCATTTGGTGATACGATTACATGTGATTACAATGGAGCACACTATGTCAGAGCGCGCCACATCTGAGCCGATTACGATCCGCACGGCCAAAGTGTCCGAAATTGACGCATTGGCAAATGCGATGGACCGGTCTCGCAATTACATCGTCAATCAAGCTATTGAACAATACCTGGAAGCCAATGCTTGGCAGTTGGAACGGATCACAACCGGGATTGCTGCTGCACGGTCCGGTAACGTCATTCCTGCAGATGAGGTATTTTCCAGCATTGCCACGAAACACGGCTGGGAACGTTGAGGCAATTAATCATTGCCGAACCAGCGGCCCGTGATCTTGAGGAGATTGTGGAATATATCGCTCTAGATAACCCCGTTGCCGCAGAGAACGTGTTTAGAGGGATCGTGCAAACAGCGGAAAAATTGCTGGAATTTCCATCTCTGGGCCGTCCAGGTCGCCTGCCTGAGACGCGAGAACTCAGTGTCTCTGGGCTTCCCTACCTGATCGTCTATGAAGTCGGCACCGAGACGGTGACTATATTAGCAATTTTCCAGACATCCCGCGATTTTGTTAAGGCGCTTCGAGACAGGAAGAAGAGCGATTAATACGACAAGTCGAACAGCATTTGGCAATCAATCAGTTCCTGCAACAATTGTCATAATCCATTCCCTTTCCTCCTGACACAAAAGACCTTATGCGTGTATCGGGCGGGCACCGATGTTATCGTGATGTGGCGATTGACGAAGGAGTTTTGAATGGCGGAACCAGGACCCTATGACGTCTTCGTCATCGGTGGGGGAATTAATGGCTGTGGTATCGCACGCGATGCCGTAGGCCGTGGCTATTCCGTTGGCTTGTGTGAGAAGAAGGACCTGGCCAGTGGCACATCCTCTGGCTCGACAAAACTGATCCATGGCGGCTTGCGATATCTGGAACATTACGAATTTCGCCTGGTCCGTGAATCCCTGATGGAGCGGGAAACCCTGTTGCGCAATGCGCCCCATATCATTTGGCCGCTGCGTTTCGTTCTGCCCCATCACAGTGGATTGCGCCCTGCCTGGCTGTTGCGGTTGGGATTGTTTCTGTATGACCATCTGGGGGGGCGAAAGCTGCTGCCACCTGCTAAATCCCTGGACCTGCGCCGGGACCCCGCCGGTCTGCCGCTAAAAGACGACTATGTCACCGGCTTTGAGTATTCAGATTGTTGGGTGCAAGACTCGCGATTGACCATTCTGAATGCCAGAGATGCCGCCGATCGCGGGGCGGATATCATGACCCGTACTGAATGTCAGGCGCTGAAACGGGATGGCAAGATCTGGCACATCACCCTACGTGACATCAATACGGGCGCCCTGCGGCAGGTGACCGCCCGGTCCGTGGTCAATGCAGCAGGACCCTGGGTCGACCATCTGTTGCGCACAGCCATGGGCGATAACAAGGCCCACCATGTCCGCCTGGTTCAGGGCAGTCATATCGTGGTGCGCAAACTGTACGATCATGACCGCTGTTATATTTTCCAGAACACCGACAAGCGGATTTTCTTCGCCATCCCCTATGAGCAGGATTTCACGCTGATCGGCACCACCGACCGGGACTTTACCGGCGATCTGGACCATTTTGGCATTTCCGACGAAGAAACCGACTATCTGCTGGCCGGTGCCGGGGCCTATTTCAAACGCCCGATCACGCGGGGCGATATCGTTTGGACCTATTCCGGGGTACGCCCGCTTTTTGATGACGGGGCCAGCGCCGCACAGGAAGCAACCCGCGACTATGTTCTACGGGACGAGGGGGGGCCAGACGACGCGCCGCTGATGAATATATTCGGCGGTAAGATTACCACCTATCGTCGGCTTGCCGAAAGCATGCTGCAGAAGATTGAAGCCCGACTGGGGGCAAAGGGTCCAGCCTGGACCCAGAATGCGACACTGCCGGGCGGTGACTTCCCGGCACAGGGCGCACCTGCCCTGGCAGAATCAATTCAATCAGCATATCCCACTCTGCCAATTGGCCTGATTCAGCGCTTGATCCGTCATTATGGCACTCAGACAAATGACATTCTGGGGAATGCCAAGTCCCTGGACGATCTGGGGCGCTGTTTTGGCGCGGACCTGTACGAAGCTGAATTGCGCCACCTAATGACCCGCGAATGGGCCTATTGCGCTGACGATGTTTTATGGCGGCGCACCAAGCTGGGACTGCATTTCACCCCCGACCAGATCCAAGCCCTGGACGCGTGGATGAAGGAAAACCGCTGATGTCCAAAATCATGGCACTGGATCAAGGAACGACATCGACCCGCGCGCTGATTTTCGATGGAGATTATCACATCCTAGGCAGCGGCCAACAGGAATTCGCCCAACACTTCCCAGCTTCCGGTCATGTGGAACATACGCCGGAAGATCTGATCACCACAGCCGTTGAAACGATGAAAACGGCCCTTGCGCAAGCTGGTTTAGAGGCCCGGGACCTGGCTGGTCTGGGCATCACAAACCAGCGTGAGACAACGATCCTGTGGGACCGCACAACTGGCAAGCCGATCCATCCCGCCATTGTCTGGCAGGACCGGCGCACGGCGGATCTGTGTGCGGCGCTGCGACAATCGGGGGCTGAAGCCGAGGTGACGGCCAAAACAGGCCTGCTGCTGGACCCCTATTTTTCCGCAACGAAGATTGCCTGGATCCTGAACACTGTACCAGGTGCGCGCGCCCAGGCGGAATCAGGAAAGCTGGCCTTTGGCACGGTTGATAGCTGGCTGATCTGGACCTTGACCTGTGGGCGGGTCCATGCCACCGATGCGACCAATGCGGCGCGCACACTGCTGTTTAACATCCATAGACAGGACTGGGACGACGATCTGTTGCGGCTGTTCGACATTCCGCGGGCGATCCTGCCCCAGATATTGGATTGTGCTGCGGAATACGGGGCGATGGATGCAGCCATTCTGGGTGCCAATATCCCAATCCGAGGAGTCGCAGGCGACCAGCATGCGGCTGCAATTGGCCAGGCCTGTTTCCAGCCCGGCAGTTTGAAATCCACCTATGGTACCGGCTGTTTTGCCTTACTGAACACAGGTGATACGGCCAGCCGGTCCCATAATCGCCTGCTGACCACGCTGGCCTATCGCCTGGACGGGAAGCCGACCTATGCCCTGGAAGGGTCAATCTTCGTGGCGGGCGCTGCGGTCCAATGGCTGCGCGATGGATTGGGGCTGATTAAAGACTCAAAGGATGTGAACACCCTGGCGCAGCGGGCGGATCCAGCGCAATCAGTCTATCTTGTGCCCGCATTCACTGGCCTTGGTGCACCCCATTGGGATGCAGATGCCCGCGGTGCCCTGTTTGGATTAACGCGGGCAACCAGTGCGGCGGATTTGGCCTGGGCAGCACTGGAATCTGTGGCCCACCAAACCGCCGATCTGTTGGAGGCAATGCATAAGGACTGGCCCCAATCCACCACTGTGGAAACCGTCCTGCGGGTCGATGGTGGCATGACAGCCAGTGACCTTGCGATGCAGCAACTTTCAGACCTGCTGAACGCGCCGGTCGACCGACCACAGGTCCTGGAGACCACGGCCCTGGGGGCGGCCTGGCTGGCAGGGCGTCAAGCAGGCGTCTGGCCAGATCAAGAGGGCTTCGCCGCCGATTGGCGTCTGGACCGACGGTTCCAGCCCGAAATGGATGACTTGATGCGCGGCACAAAAAGAGCGGGCTGGAAGGATGCGGTCAGACGTACGCTTTCATCCACTTAGAATCATCCAACCTGATATCAGATACGTACAGATAACAGGAACTGTTTATTTAAGGATCATTGTGCGTGTCATTTTCCATCGAAAAAAAAGTGATCGGAGCCTTTGTTGCGTTGATATCACTGACCGGTTGTTCCCCTTTGGGGTTTTTCAATGCCGTTGTTCCCTATGATCAGGGCAGTGAACAGGTCGCCCAGGACATCGCCTATGGGGATGATCCCAGACACAGGCTAGATATCTATGCCCCAAGCGACCGGGCACAGGGAAAAAAGCTACCAACAATTGTCTTTTTCTATGGCGGCTCCTGGAAGACCGGTCAAAAAAATCACTATGAATTTGCCGGGCGTGCATTGGCCGCCTTGGGGGCGGTTGTGGTGGTAGCAGATTACCGTCTGGTACCAGATGTCCGGTTTCCGGATTTCATCAAAGACAATGCCGCCGCCGTCGCCTGGACACAGCAACAGATCGATCAATATGGGGGGGATCCGAAACGGGTCTATCTGGCCGGACATTCGGCCGGGGCTTATAATGCGCTCTTATTGGGATTGGACACACGGTATCTGAAAGACGCTGGCGCTGTTCCGGGGGATATCGTCGGATTGATCGGTATTTCCGGCCCCTATGATTTTGACCCAAAGGAATACAAGGTCACGCGAGACGCCTTTGCAGGCTCTCTGGATGACCCGGATGTGTCACCGGTCAAATTTGTCAGTGGCGATACGCCCCCCACATTGTTGTTCCATGGGGAGGATGATAGGACGGTCCTGCCAAAAAACACGCGCGTTCTGGCCGCGGCCCTGACTGAGGCGCAACGCCCGGCGGAAACGCATTTCTATCCCGATCTCAGCCATGCCGACACGGTCCTGGCACTCAGCACCCTTTTGCGTGGCAAGGCCCCCATCCTGGACGAAATCAAGCGCTTCATTCAGTCACCGTGACCGGAAACAGGCGCGCGACCTCTTCCGGGCTGTAATATCCTTTTCGGATATCATCTTGAACCATCTTTGGGTCCCGACGGGCTGGATTACCGTAACCACCGCCACCTGGTGTGCAGACATCAATCACATCGCCGGGCCGCACGGTGATGTCCTGTTCTTTGGACAGGTGCAGGGGTGTATGGGTGCTGCCATCCTTAAAGTCGAAGCGGACGGTATTCGCGCCGCCTTCTGATCCATTCAGCGCCCCTTGCGGCCCCGTGCGCCCATGGTCCATAACCATGGAAGCCCGTGCCTCCCCCCGGCGTACGCGTACGCGATAGTTGATGCCAAACCCGCCGCGATGCTGGCCAGCGCCGCCCGATCCTTCGGCCAGAGCATAACGTTCAAACAAAACCGGGTAATACTGTTCTAGAACCTCAATTGGTTGGGATTTTGAAATCCCGATGGTGGAGCAACCATTGGTCAATCCATCGCCGCCTGCATGGCCCCCATATCCCCCGCCGGAGATAACATACATGACATAAGAGCGCTGCTTGTCCGGGTCATAGCCGCCCAAAGCAAAATTGCCGCTGGACCCGGCGGGTGCGGCGAATAATTGATCCGGGATCGCCTTGGTCAGTGCGGCAAACACCGCCTCTGCAATACGCTGGGAAACCTCCGCCGCACAGCCTGAGACGGGGCGGGGATATTCCGCATAAAGAAAGGTGCCCTTGGGATCGATGATCTTTAATGGCGCATAGGTGCCTGCATTCAGGGGCACATCCGGAAAAATATGCTTGATTGCCAGGTAGATGGACGATCGCGTGGTCGCGATTACACTGTTCATCGGGCCACGACAGGGGGGCGAAGATCCGGCCATATCAAAGGTCATTTCATCGCCTTTGACCGTGATCTGCATGGCGATTTTCAGGGGTTCATCAACGACACCGTCGGAATCTACAAAGGCTTCCCCTGTATAAACGCCATCTGGCACATCCGCGATGGTGGCCCGCATCAGGCGTTCGGCCCTGGCCCGCAATTCCGCAATCGCTTGTGCGACGGTATCGCGTCCATATCGATCCAACAGGGCGGTCAGGCGTTTGTCCCCGATCTTTAAGGCCGCCGCCTGCGCCTGGATATCGCCGATGCGTTGATCGGCGATGCGGATATTGGATTGAATGATCGCCAGGATTTCCGGATCCAATACCCCTTGCTTGAACAGCTTCACCGGGGGGATGCGCAACCCTTCCTGCTCCACCTCTGTCGCGCGAGCGGAAAAGCCACCGGGCACCATACCGCCGGTATCGGGCCAGTGGCCAGTATTGGCCAACCAGCAGAACAATTCGCCCTGATAAAAGAACGGTCGATAGAAGCGCACATCCATCAAATGTGTGCCACCCAGATAGGGATCATTGCAAATAATCACATCATCCGGCTGTGGATCAGAAACCCGCTGAATAACCGCCTGGGTGCCATATTGCATTGTCCCGACAAAAACGGGCAGCCCAAGATCCCCCTGGGCGATTAAGGCACCATCCTCTGCGGCATAAATCCCATCAGACCGATCCATCGCCTCCGCGATCACAGGTGAAAAGGCCGCACGGCAAAAGGCCAGATCCATCTCGTTACAGACCTGTTGCAAGCCGTTCTGGATTACGCCCAGCGTGATGGGGTCAATTTCTGTCGTCATGCTGCCAACCCTCCAGGTCCGACATGGACTATCATATTGCCGATCTCGTCCACCTCAACCCGCATGCCCGGTGCCAGAACGGTTGTTGTATCCATCTGTTCGACAATGGCGGGGCCAGTCAGTTGCGTTCCAGGGGTAAGGGTCGACCGTTGCAGGATCGGGGTCTTGGTCCACCCCCCCTCTTCAAACCAAACCGGTCGGCTTTCCGGGTGCATTTCTGGGGACACAGGATCCAGTAACAGGCGCAAATCCACCTGCTGGCGAATACCAATGACTGCGGTATTCAGATTGACCAGATTGGCTTTGATCTCCGGCAAGGACACCTCGAATCGTGCCCAATAAACCGCTTCAAACGCTGCCTGCAAATCTTCTCTGGAAATGGCAGGGTCGGCAATGGGCACAGACAATAGGTGACTTTGCCCGATGAATTGCATGTCGGCCCTGTGGATCACCCGGACCTCTCCGGTACCACCGCCATCCCGGTCCAGACGCGCGCGCCCTTCAGTGATTTGCGCTTCAAATATATCCCGCACCGAGCCCATATCGACACTGGCCATCGGTTTATTAATCGTGTTGACGAAGTCGTGGCGCAAATCCGCAACCGCACAGCCCAGGGCATTCGTGATGCCGGGCCGCGCCGGGATCAGCAGCGTTGGAACGCCCAATTCCCGGGCGATAGCACCGGCATGCAATGGACCCGCCCCACCAAAGGCGAAAAGTGAAAAGTCCCTTGGATCATGGCCACGGCTGAGCGATACCATACGCACCGCACCCGCCATGCGATCATTGGCGATACGCAGAATAGCGGCCGCCGCATCCTCCCAGGACAGGCCCAAAGGATCCCCGATAACCTCCCCAATCCGGGCCTGTATTGCCGTGATGTCAGGTGCCCCCTCCACCGCCAGCAGACGCGCTGGATTCAGGCGACCCAACACCAGATTGGCATCTGTGATCGTTGGCTGGGTACCGCCGCGCCCATAACAGATGGGGCCTGGCTGTGCCCCGGCACTTTCTGGACCGACCTGCAGCAAGCCGCCTGCATCAATGCGCGCAATGGATCCACCGCCAGCCCCAATGGTGTGAACATCAACCATGGGCACATGGACCGGCATGGCATATTCGATTTCCAGCTCGCTGGAGACCTGTGGCGTGCCATCCTTGATCAAGCCAACATCACAGGATGTTCCGCCCATATCAAAGGTAATCAGATTTTCCCGACCCGACACGCTGCCGGTACGGGCCGCGGCCATAACGCCAGAGGCCGGGCCGGACATGACCGTATTGACCGCCAGTTTGGAAATCGCTTCTGCCGAAACCGTGCCGCCATTGCCCTGCATCACCAACAGGTCCTTTGTATAGCCACGCTGTGACAATCCCTTGGTCAGGCGCGCCAGATAGCGTTCCAGAATGGGCTGGACGGCGGCATTCACTGCTGCTGTCACACCCCGTTCATATTCACGAAATTCCGACAAAATCTCATGCCCCGCCGTGACATAGGCGTTGGGCCAGACCGACAGGGCAATTTCCTTTGCCCGCTTTTCATGGGTTGGATCGGTATAGGAATGCAGGAAATGGATCAGCAGAGACTCGCACCCCTCCGCGACCAAGGTTTCTGCGGCCCGCTTCACGGCCGCTTCGTCCAGCGCGATGACGACATTGCCATCCACATCCATACGTTCTGGCACTTCCAGGCGCAGATTACGGGGGATCAGCGGTGTGAAACTGCCAGTCAGACCATAGGCGCTGGGCCGTGTGCGCCGCCCCAGTTCCAGAATATCCCGGAACCCCGCTGTTGTGATCAGCCCGGTCTTGGCCAGTTTCCGCTCCAACAGGGCATTGGTTGTTGCCGTCGTGCCATGCACCAGGCTGTCCAGGGCGGCAATATCCACCTGGGCCTTATCCAGGGCAGCCAGGACGCCTTCCGATTGATTGGCGACTGTTGTTGGAACTTTCGCAATACGCGCACTGCCCGTCGCTTCATCCAGGTAAATCAGGTCTGTGAAGGTTCCCCCAACATCGCAGCCAACAATCTTCGCCATGTGTTCCTCGACGTTTTCCAATATGAAAATTCAGCCTGACAGCAGACCAGCACGCGGTCAATTCGTTCGTGTACAAATGAATCTATCTGGTGAAACAATGATACCAAATGGGGGGAAGGAGCCCATCAACAAAACTTATTATACACGAAAAAGAAACAATTCTTTTCGATATGGCCTCTTTGTTTCCCTCGTAATTGATCGTATATATCCGCCATCGTAAAGGCCATTGGGGCCTGGAAACCAGATCGATGATCACTGAAGGGACTTACAAATGGCGTATACAACGACAGAACCAAAACCGATTATCCCGTTTACCAAATCCATCACCACGGCGCTGACACCCTATACAGATCCGCTTTTGCGCATCACCACCGGCGCACTGTTGATACCGCATGGCTATGGCAAGTTGTTTGGGGGCGGCCTGGAAGGAACCGGGCAGTTCTTTGAAAGCGTGGGCTTAACGCCAGGCTATGAACTGGCCCTGTTGGTCGGCTTGGTAGAATTCTTTGGCGGATTGATGCTGGTTCTGGGGCTCTTAACCCGTCCGGTAGCAATTGCCGTCGTGATCTTCATGGCTCAGGCTGCCCTGTTCCATGCGTCGAATGGGTTCATGTGGTCGAATGGCGGGTATGAATATCCCCTATTTTGGGCTATTGCCGCCTTGATCCTGGCCATACGGGGCGGTGGCTACCTGTCCGTCGACCGATTGATCGGTCGCGAATTCTAAGATTAATCGCCTATGGTTTTTGCGCGGTGGCGGGGACATCCTTGCCGCCGCGCAATTCTTTCAGACACCATAAAGCCAGACAGAATGTCATTGCGGCACCGGCCTGATGCATCACCGCCAGCGGCAGCCAGACAATGCTCAACAATGTCGCGATCCCCAGACAGACCTGAACACAGACCATTGCGAACAGCGCATGAATGGCGGCCTTGGTCCGGCGTGGCAAGGTCATCCGGCGGGACCACCAGAACAGGCCAAGCACCGTGATCACAGTGATGTAAGCCAAAATCCGATGGTTAAACTGCACGGCTTCCAGCGTTTCAAACAGACTGGCAAAGCCCAATGCCTCGTCCCAATATCCATCGGGAATGAATTGGCCGCCCATGGTTGGCCATTCATTATAAATAAAACCCGCATTCAGGCCCGCCACCAGGGCGCCCGACAGGATAGTGATAAAAATAACGCCATGCGCCCATGCACCCAACCGCCGGAAGGGGCGCGGGGCGGGCTTGCGGTTCTCCTCAATTGGCAACAATAGCCCCAGCGCCAGCCAGACCGTATAGCCCAGAATGAAGAAGGCGATGCCCAGATGCATGGCCAGGCGATACTGGCTGACCTCAACACGGTCGACAAAGCCGCTTTTCACCATCCACATGCCGATCACGCCCTGCAAACCGCCCAGGAACAGCAATGCCCAGAAATGGCCTGTATAGCCTTTTGGAATCTGGCCCCGGATCAGGAAATAGAAAAACGGCACGGCGAAGACAACACCGATCAGCCGCCCCCACAGGCGGTGAAACCATTCCCAGAAGAAAATATGCTGAAACGCGTCCAGCGTCATACCCTGGTTCATCATCGCATATTGCGATGTCTGCTTGTACAGCGCGAAAACCCGCTCCCATTCTGTGGTTGAGATTGGGGGCAGAAACCCCATCAAGGGTCGCCATTCAACCATGCTGAGACCCGATTCCGTCAGTCGGGTAATAGCGCCAATAATCATCATGGCAAAAACCATGAAGGCGACGGCGACAAGCCAGAAGCCAATCGCGCGTGGGCGGGCTTTTGGATTTTGAGAGGCATCGATAAAGGATGCAGTTGGGGCGGTATCTGTGCTCATGGCGGTATATCTACCCCGATACAGACCATCGGGAAAGCGCGACCCGGCGTCGCGGGGCAAACCTTCTAACAAATCTAGGCGCGGAAATAGGCCCAGCCTTCCATCTGACGCCGCGCGATATATTCAATCGCAGCAGCCTCTATCCTATATCCTTCTGGTGCCGCCAGATTCGCGGCCTTCAGACTGTTCTGACACAACACCAGATAAGGGTCAGTGTCCGGGTCTGGTGCGGCCAAAGCCTCCGGCACTGCCTTGCCATTGATCACCAGTTCAACCTGCGCGTCCGGATTGGCCCGCAATAGGTTCTGAATGTTGCGTCGGGCGCGGATCAGTGCGTCCGGGGTCGGTGCATGGACGATCAATTTCATCATATCTGGAAATCCAGGGCACCCGCGACGCTGTCTGCATAGCGGCTGAGGTCTTGCGAATCGCGCCGCAAATCCCGGTCCACGGGGACAGTGGTTTCGTTCACGATGCGCGCCGGACTATCGCCCATCACAATGATCCGATCTGCCAGAAAGGCGGCTTCATCAATATCATGCGTAACAAAGATAATCGCCGTCCCGCTTTGCTGCCAGATCCGCACCAATTCTGTCTGTAAATGGCGGCGGGTCATGGCGTCTACCGCGCTGAAAGGTTCATCCATCAGCAAGACATCAGGCTTAACCGCCAGGGCACGGGCAATGCCGATACGCTGTACCTGTCCCCCTGACAATTGATGGGGCCAGCGATCCGCCATGTCAGACAGATTGACCAGTGCCAGAACATCAGCGATGCGGCGGGTTTTCTCAGCCTCACTCAAGGCCAGCCCTTCCAGGCCAAGGGCAGTATTCTGGGCGACCGTCCGCCAGGGCATCAGGCGACCATCCTGAAACACAAGGGCCCGACGGCGACGGGTCGGTTCTTTCGCGATTGCGATCTCAACCGTCCCGGATTCCGCCTTTATCAGACCAGAAGCGATGCGCAAAATCGTTGATTTCCCAACCCCAGACCCACCCACAATGGCGACAAATTCGCTGCCGCCGACAGACAGGGAGAAATCCCTAAAAACCGGAGACGTCGCGCCCGGATACGTGAAGCTGAGATTGCGGAGGGATACGACCGGCTTGTCCGTCATGGCCGCCACCGTAAGAGTCGGCCCTCCACCGTCGCAAACAGAATATCACTGAGGGCATAAACTGCAGAGATCGCCAGCATATAGACCACCACTGCCTCATAGGCACCAACACCTGCCGCTGAGTTCATTTCCTGACCCAGCCCCGGCACGCCCAATAATTCGGCGGCAATCAGGGTCATCCAGGCCTGCCCCACGCCGGTGCGCACGCCCCCCATGACGCCGGGCATCGCTGCGGGCAGCGTGACCTTCATACTGCGCGCCAGGTAGTTGCCTTGCCCAAAAGCCTTCGCCAATTCGTAATAGCGGGGATCGACATTCTGAACGGCGGTATAGGTGGCAAAATAGTTCACCCAGAAGACGCCAATGGAGATGACAAAGGCTGCGCCTGCATGGCTGACCTGGAACCAAGCAATCGCGAACACAACCCAGGCCAAAGGCGGGATTGGCCGCAACACCCGGGCAAGATAGCGCTGAAAATCATCGAATGACCGGATGGTCGCAGCCAGGGCTCCAACGATGAACCCCATCACCGTCCCCAACCCAAGTCCCCAGAAGTAATGGATAAGACTGGACCCTATAGCCGGCAGAAAGCGCCCGGACCGCCATTCATCCATCGCCGCGGCTGGAACCAGAAGAGGGTCCGGCATCGTCCCGCGACGGACCCATTCAAAGCTTTCCGTCGCTTTCCACAACAGCAGAAAGGTCAGCAAACCGGCAACGCCCAGCGCAACCCGGCGCAAATGTGCAGTGCCCGTTATCATGCCCAATGTCCTACCGCGCAGTCCCCACTGGCTTGGGGAAATTTACTTCAATCCATCGTAAAAGGATGTGTCGAACAAGCTGTCGATATCAACCTCATCCTTCAACGTCCCGATTTCAAGTTGGAAATCGTGCATTTCGCGCGTTCCGTCAACAATTTGCGTTGGGTCGGCAACAAAACTATTCGCCGACGCAGTCAACGCCGCCAGGACTGTTTCAGACTCCATGCGCCCGCCACCGACATATTTCTGAACCGCCGCAACGGCCTGATCCGGATTGTCATTCAAGACCGCGGTCGCGCGCTTATGCGCATCAACAAGGCGGGTCACGATGTCTGGATGCTGGGCAATCAGGCCCTCCCGAACCGCCATGACCGCGCCGGGTTGTCCCTTGAACATCTGCGCACCGGCGGCAACGACTTTCGATCCTTCCACTTTCTTCAGAACGCTGGTCACGACAGGTTCCAGGATCGCCGCGCCATCCACCGCACCGGTCAACAATGCCTGTTGAACCTGGGCCGCCCCCTGAAAGATAATCTCCACCTGGTCAGGATTGATCTTTATCCCCTTGCGCAACCAGTATTGCAGCACGGTTTCGGGAACCGACCCGACCGGGAAGGTCGTGATAACTGCTTTACGGCCGGTATCCGCCTGGAAACGCGCAAAGGCGGTTGCGGGGTCCGTTTCAAAATATCCGGCCAAATCCGCCAATGCGATCAGGCTGATCTGTTCCTGAATGCTGGCGGCGACAACCTTGATATCCGCACCCTTGGCTCGGGCGACCATGGCAGGACCGATCCCAAAATGGGCGACATCCAGCTGTCCCGCCAACAACGCCTGCACCATGGCCGGGCCGTTTTGAAACTGCACCAGTTTGACCGTGACGTCATCGCCTTCCAGCCAGCCGTTTTCCAGCGCAACAAATAACTGCGATACCGGCAGGATTGGCATATACCCAACCTCAATCACCGTATCGGCCTGGGCGCGCACCGGCAGAACAGATGCAAACAGAACCGTCACCACCATCAAAATGCGTTTCATAAAGGACATGATCAAACCTCCGCTGCGAAAAATTCTGACCCAGCAAATCGGTCTTTCCAGCTATTTTGTCAATCAAAACCGTAAAATATTATAAACAACATATTTTATGTGTTTTATCGTTTCGCATCCTCCAGGATCATGGCTGAGGCTTTTTCGGCGATCATGACGACGGGGGAATTGGTGTTGCCAGATGTGATGGTCGGCATGATGGAGGCGTCGACCACCCTTAGGCCTGCGATACCCCGCACTTTTAGCCTGGAATTGACGACAGCACTGTCATCGCCATCGGGGCCCATTTTAGCCGTGCCGACCGGATGGAAAATGGTCGTTGCGATATCCCCCGCTGCCTTCGCCAAAGCCTCATCCCCATCAATATCGATCCCCGGCTTGAATTCTGTTGCCTTGAATTTTTGCAGGGCGGGTGCCTTGGCGATGCGCCGGGTCAGTTGAATGGCCTGGGCGGCGACACGACGATCCGCCGGGTCGTGCAGATAGTTCGGGCGGATGACCGGCTTGTCCATCGGATCCGCAGAGCGCAGGCGTACCGTGCCGCGGCTTTCCGGTCGCAGATTACAGACAGAGGCGGTGAAGCCCGGAAAAGAATGCAGGGCCTCCCCCAGTTTTTCTGTCGACAGCGGCTGGATATGATATTGCAGATTGGGCGTTTCCCGATCCGGGTCGGATTTCGCAAAACAGCCCAGCTGGCTGGGGGCCATGCTCAAGGGGCCTGATTGAAACACGGCATATTCCAATCCCATCATGGCCTTGCGGATCGGGTTATGACTCAATTCATTTAAGGTTCTGACGCCTTGCACCTTAAAAGCCAACCGAACCTGAAGGTGATCCTGCAGGTTTTCCCCTACGCCCTTCAAATCCTGGCGGACCGAAATACCCTGCTGGGACAGGACAGCGCCCGGCCCAATGCCAGAGCGTTGCAGGATCACGGGAGAGGCGACAGCCCCGGTGGCCAAAATCACCTCACCGCGCGCGGCAACAGTCGCATCCACCCCCGCGACCGATAGGGTCAGCCCGGTTGCGCGCCCCTCTTCCAACACGATGGTCTTGCACAGGGCATCGGTAATCACACGCAGGTTCTTGCGGTTCCTGGCTGGTTTCAGGAAGCCCTTTGCAGAAGACCATCGAAAACCGCGCCGTTGATTGACCTGGAAATACCCGACCCCTTCATTATTGCCAGTGTTGAAATCATCTGTCGCGGGAATGCCGGATTCCATCGCGGCCTGACGAAACGCATCCAGAATATCCCAGCGCAGCCGCTGATGCTCAACCCGCCAGGGCCCGCCACTGCCATGAACGTCCGTCGGGCCATCAACATGGTCTTCAGACCGCATGAAATAGGGCAGGACATCGTCCCAGCCCCAACCGGGATTGCCCTGTTGGCGCCACTGATCATAGTCACGCGCCTGACCGCGCATATAGATCATGCCATTGATAGATGAACATCCCCCCAGAACCCGGCCCCTGGGATAATCCAGGGCGCGCCCATTCAGGCCTGGCTCCGCCTCAGTCTTAAACAGCCAGTCCGTGCGCGGATTGCCCATGGTAAAGAGATATCCAACGGGAATATGAATCCAGGGATAGGTATCACGCGCCCCCGCCTCTAACAGCAGAACCTGGTTTCCTGGGTCGGCGCTCAACCGATTGGCCAGCACGCATCCGGCAGTTCCAGCCCCAACGATGACAAAATCATAGCTGCCTAAATCCATAAAATAACCCGGACAATTTCCCCCAACACACCTGAATCCTTTCTGATTTCTTGCAATGCGCTGTGACCATGATAGCGTTACGCATCAGAGGCGGAAAGAGTGATTGGCTGAGTGGTGAATTCAACTAAACCAAAGGCGAATTTAGTTTCGCTTACAATTTGCCGCGCATATCTTTACCGTCATCGCTTTAATGCATGCACTGGGGCACGCAACACACACGAAACAGGGAGTGTGGATATATGACCACCAAGATGGACGGGGAACTCCGTCAGAAATTTAACCGCATCAAATCCGCGTTTGAGAAAGGTCAATTGGACCGGCGCGGATTTATCGTCGCCGCACTGGGCGTCGGTGTCGCATCCAGCACGGTTTTCGGCCATGTTAAACAGGTTGAAGCTGCCACGCCTAAAGCAGGCGGGCGATATCGTCAGGCACTGACCGGCGGGGGATCGGGTGATACACTCAATCCAGCACAGATTCTTGATTCTTACATGATCAATGTCAGTTCCGGGATGCTGCGCAATAACCTGACGGAAATCGGGTCGGACAATCAGCTGACCAGTGAACTGGCCGAAAGCTGGGAAGCAACGCCCGACGCAGCACAGTGGACGTTCAAAATCCGCAAGGGTGTTGAATTTCACAATGGCAAGACACTGGATGCAACCGACGTGGTCGATTCAATCAATCACCATCGGGGCGAAAGCGATTCAGCGGCAAAGGGCATCGTTTCCGCCATCACGGATATTAAAGCCGATGGGGACACGGTTATTTTCACCTTGTCGGGCGGCAGCGCCGACTTCCCATTCCTGATGTCCGATTATCACTTAGGAATCTGCCCATCCAAAGGCGATGGCACGATTGATTGGGAATCCGGCGTTGGAACAGGCGGATACAGCCTGGACAGCTTCGAGCCTGGCGTTCGCACCGTTGTGAAAAAGAACCCGAATTATTGGAAAGAAGGCCGTGCATGGTTCGATGAAGTCGAATCCCTGTTCATTGCCGATGCAAACGCCCGCAACACCGGCCTGCAAACCGGTGAGTTGGACAGCATCACGAACCTGGATTTGAACACGGTCAGCCTGATGCGCATGGTACCGACGGTGAATGTTTTCGAAACTTTCGGGAACAAGCACGCGACGCTGCCAATGAATTGTCAGGCCGCCCCGTTCAACAACAACGACGTCCGTCTGGCGCTGAAATATTCTCTGAATCGCCAGGAATGGGTGGACAAGCTGTTGCAAGGCCTTGGCGAAGTTGGGAACGATCACCCGATCGGACCGGCAAACGTCTATCGCGCCACCAACGAAGAACTGCCACAGCGCCAGTTTGATCCGGAAAAGGCGAAATTCCACCTGAAGAAGGCGGGGATGGAAAACCTGAAGGTTGACCTGAACATTGCCGACACTGCCTTTGAAGGCGCGGTCAACGGGGCACAGTTGTTTTCAGAAACGGCCAAACAATCCGGTATCGAACTGAATGTGGTGCGTGAGCCGGATGATGGCTATTGGTCGAATGTGTGGCTGGTAAAGAACTTCTGCGGCAGCTATTGGGGCGGACGCCCGACCGAAGACTGGATGTTCAGCCAGGTTTATTCCAAGGGTGCTGACTGGAATGAATCCCGCTGGGAGAACGAGCGTTTCAATCAGCTGTTGATCGAAGCCCGCGCAGAGCTGGATTCGGCCAAACGCCGCGAAATGTATGTTGAAATGCAGACACTTTGTAACGAAGACAGCGGCAATATCATTCCAGTCTTCATGGCCTATACCCATGCTGCCAGCACGAAAATTGGTATGCCCGAACAATTGGCCAGTAACTGGGAATTGGACGGACATAAAAACGCTGAGCGTTGGTGGTTCAAGTAATCACCATTGCAACGCCATTCGCAAGAATGACGCCCTGAATGGAACGACCCGGCTCTGTCCGGGTCGTTTCTTTTTGGCACATAGCATACTAAACTCGTCTTCCCCCCGATATCCTTGTTATACACAGGGTGCGTTCGCGCATGTTCTCCCTGCACGTTGGGGCGACTCAGGTTACAGTGTCCGACCCTACAGAAAGCAATTGCACCATGGATCGCGCCGAACCAACCAAATCAGACACCGCCGCCAATAATGTGCGTCCCCTGCACGGGGATCGCGCCCAGACCGGCGAAGAGGCACAAAAGGCCTTTCGCCAGCCCCCCTACAATGCGGAAGTTGAACAGGCCCTGCTGGGGGCGATCCTGCGCAACAACCGCGCCTATGAGGCGGCCGCAGACCTGTTGCGCCCGATGCATTTTTATGTGCCGGAACATCAGCGCCTGTATGAACATATCAAAAAGCTGATCGACAAAGGACAGGTCGCCAGCCCCGCAACCCTGAGCCATATCGCGCAAGGCGATGAAATCCTGCGAGAGGCCGGCGGCACAGCCTATCTGTATGAATTGGCGACCAATGTTGTCACGGTCCTGAACGCATCTGATTACGCCAAAACAATCCACGACCTGCATCTGAAGCGGGAACTGATCGGCCTTGGCGAAGACATCGTCAATGATGCCTATGACAATCAGGATATGGATTTCACCGCCGACAAGCAGATCGAAAAGACGGAACAGCGCCTGTACGACCTAGCCACGACAGGGGAAGTGGACCGCACCGTCAAATCAATCGATTTCGCTGCAAAGGCCGCCCTGATGATGGCGGAACAGGCATTCAGCCGGGATTCCCATATCGTGGGGGTCACGACGGGGCTGCGGGATATTGATGACCGGTTAGGCGGTCTGCACAAATCAGATTTGCTGATCCTGGCCGGGCGTCCCGCCATGGGGAAAACAGCCCTGGCCACCAATATCGCCTATAATGCCGCATCGGCCTATAAAAAGATCGTAACCGACGATGGCCGTGAAATCGAAGAAGGCGGCGTTGTCCTGTTCTTCAGCCTGGAAATGAGCGCCGAACAGCTGGCCGGGCGTCTGATCTCCACCTGTGCCGGGGTGCCGTCTGACAAGATCCGCCGTGGCGACATTCAACAGGAAGAGTTTGAACGGGTGGTGGTTGCCAGTCAGGAACTGGGTCGCCTGCCGCTGTATATTGATGATACGCCCGCCTTGTCGATTACCGGCCTGCGCCAACGCGCCCGCCGCGTGAAGCGCCAATACGGCCTGCATCTGGTCGTGGTCGATTACCTGCAACTTCTGCAAGGCCCCCCGGAAAAGCGTATGGACAACCGCGTCCAGGAAGTGTCGGAAATTACGCGGGGCCTGAAAACCCTGGCGAAAGATCTGGAAATCCCGGTTCTGGCCCTGTCACAGCTCTCGCGACAGGTCGAAAACCGCGAAGACAAACGCCCACAACTGTCTGACTTGCGGGAATCAGGCTCCATCGAGCAGGATGCCGACGTCGTATCCTTCGTCTATCGCCCGGAATATTATCTGGAGAAAGAAACCCCTGAACAGCGCCCGAATGAGGCCCCCGATAAATTCGAAGAACGCCGCCTGCGTCACGAGCAATTGCTGGTGGAAAAGCGCAATGTCGCGGAATTCATCATCGCCAAACAGCGCCACGGGCCGGTTGGCACGGTGGAACTGTTCTTTAACGGTGAACTGACCCTGTTTGATGACCTGGACCGCCAGCATGACGGCTATTGATCGCCTTTATTGAAGGCTGCAGACATTTCCATTCTGGCGATAGGGGCGATTACAGTCCCATCCGTTTCCAGAATAATCCAGATGGGCATTTTCCGGCAGGATAACGGGAACGCAATCGTCCCGGGTTGCCCTGAACCCGCGATTGCACAGCCATCCGGTACCATCGGACCGTTCCGCCAGATACCCATTCTTTGGCACGATGATCTCTACGCAAGTCTCACCGGATTCACGATACCCGTACTTGCATTCCCAGCCGCTGCCATAGGCTTTGTCGACCAGATAACCATGTTCGGGGATTTTGATCTTCTCGCAGGTGTCGCGCGCCGTGCGATAGCCCCGTTCGCATTCCCAACGCTCTCCTGACGAGTCCAGAAAGCCATTGGCGGGCACCCGGATTTTCGCACATTGACCTTTGCTTTCGCGATACCCGTAATTGCATTCCCAGCCCGGCCCATAACTGGACTGAATGGCATAGGCATGATCCGGTACCTGAATTTTCAGGCATGCCCCATTATCCAGGCGATACCCGTCATTGCATTCCCACCCGCCGCCATAGCTTTTCTCATGCGCATTCGCGGGCACGGGGCCAGTTTGGGCCAGCGACATGGACGACATACCACCAACGATTAGACCTGACATAAATATGGTCGTCATCAAAAAGGCAATGCTGCGCCTCAGCCCGCACAAAAGTGCAGACATCGCAAAAAGTGAAATCATTAAATACCGCCTAAATTTTTGAAAACCCGGTTATCCCGGTAAATCCCATTAGGATTTTGCAGGAGCAGCCGGCGCTTTTGGCGCTGTCGCCTTGGGGTCTGCGGCAGCCGGTTTTGCGGCATCAGCAGATTTCTTGTTTTCGGATGTCTGTGTAGAAAAGCTTTTAAAAGACATAATTGTTTCCTTTAAATATGCGATAATTATTTATCGCATCGCTAATAAATGGGTGTTTTTTATTTTTTTACAACACAGAATAATTTTATAATATAACCTCAATATTGTTTTTATATTTTGATTTTTATTTAAAAAACAGCATCTAACGCATCGCCAAAGAAGCCCCGCTGATTTCCCGGATCAGCTTTCGTTTCATGGCCTGGGCATAATCCTGATATCCATTGGCCACCTCGACAAAGGAACCGGGTCCCTTGGCAACTTGGGTGCGATAGAATTCTTCCGGGTCCGGGTCAGAGCCCTTGATGACCAATCCGTTGACTGTGATATCGGTAAAATCAAAGGCGCGATAGGCGGATTCCGGCGGGAAACCCTCATTATTGACGCCGTCGCCAGCAACATCCACAACCTGCCTGGCACAGCGTTCGGGAACTTTCCGCAGATGAACCGCCGCAAAGCCCAACGCATATCCCAGTGATGTTGGATAGTCGGCATGCCCGCGCGGCGCAGCAGCGATGGTTTTCGCCACCCGTCCTATCGCGGCCAGACTGTCCAAATAGGTCCAGTCGACATGCACGATCTGGTTGGTGCGACCGCTCCATTCAAAGGCGGAGATCCACATACCGCCGCCCGACAGGATTGCGGCGACAACGTCTGGATCTGTCAAGGCAGAGGCCAAGCCGCGCGATTGAAAATCATGTTCCCCCGCATCGACGCTGGAAGAAACATCCTGCGCCAGCACCAACGCCAGGCTGCAGGCTTGGACGGGCAAACCAACAAAAAGCCAGCCGATCAGGCCCACGGTCCCGGCAAAAATGCGTCTTTGGAAAACGGTTTTTGTCATCCATTGCATTCTAATATCTCTTTTGCGGCCATCCCAAGTCTAAAAAATATTGCGATGCAGCATTCGATCCCTCTATACACCACCCTTAGCATGCTCGCGGCGTCGCGTCATAACCCCTCCCCTAGAGTCAGGAACAACATGATCTCGCTCAGCGCCTATCGTGACCAATGGTTTGGCAATATCCGTGGCGACCTGCTGGCGGGTCTTGTCGTATCGCTGGCCCTGATTCCTGAAGCCATTGCGTTTTCGATCATTGCCGGGGTCGATCCCAAGGTTGGGCTTTATGCCTCCTTCGCGATTGCCGTTGTCATCGCCATTACAGGCGGCAGGCCGGGCATGATCTCTGCCGCGACAGCCGCCACAGCGGTGCTGATGGTGACCCTGGTGCGCGATCATGGGCTGCAATATCTGCTCGCCGCCTCTGTCTTGGCGGGCCTGATGCAGATCGCCGCCGGTTTCCTGAAGCTGGGGGCCTTGATGCGATTTGTGTCACGCTCTGTCATGACAGGGTTCGTGAACGCATTGGCAATCCTGATCCTGATGGCGCAATTGCCGGAACTGATCAATGTACCCTGGTTGACTTATGTTTTGGTCGCCTCTGGTCTGGGGATCATCTATCTGTTCCCCTATGTCACCAAGGCCGTCCCATCGCCGCTGATCTGCATTCTGGTCCTTACCGGTATTTCCATATATTTTGGTCTGGATGTCCGCACGGTTGGCGATATGGGGGAATTGCCCTCGACCCTGCCGATGTTTCTGATCCCGGATATCCCCCTGACAGTGGAGACCTTCCTGATCATTCTGCCTTACTCTGCGGCAGTTGCGGCGGTGGGTCTGTTGGAATCGCTGATGACGACCAATATCGTCGATGACCTGACCGACACAACGGGCGACAAGAACCAGGAATGTATCGGCCAGGGCCTATCGAACACAGCCTCCGCCTTTATCGGCGGGATGGCGGGATGTGCCATGATCGGGCAATCCATCATCAATGTGAAATCCGGGGGCCGGGGCCGCCTGTCCTGTTTTGCCGCCGGGGTGTTTCTATTGTTCATGATCGTCGTTCTGGGTGATTGGGTGCGCCAGATACCCATGCCCGCCCTGGTCGCGATCATGATCATGGTGTCCATCGGGACCTTCAGCTGGTCGTCTATCAAGAATTTGCGCAGCCACCCGCGCAGTTCCTCCATCGTCATGCTGGCCACCGTTGTCTGCGTGGTTGCCACCCATAATCTGGCGATTGGTGTCTTTGTCGGTGTATTGCTGTCCGGCCTGTTTTTCGCCTGGAAGATTGCCCAGATTTTCCGCGTCACATCCCATCGCAGCACCGATGGAAAAAGCCGGACCTATATTGTCGAAGGCCAGGTCTTCTTCGCCTCTGCCGAGTCCTTTACCAATGCTTTCGATTTCAAGGAAGCGCTGGAACATGTCACCATTGATGTCAGCCGCGCGCATATCTGGGATATCTCCAGCGTCGCCGCCCTGGATATGGTCGTACTGAAATTCCGCCGGGATGGCGCGACCGTGGACATTATTGGCATGAACGAGGCCAGCGAGACCATCGTCGATCAGTTGGGCGTGCATGACAAACCAGGTGCCCTTGACCGATTGTTCGGACACTAGTGTGGTGCATTTGCTTTAAAATATGAAATGCTGGAGCATCTTGTATGCACTCATGCGACCGCATGAGGCTCCAGAACACTGACGGTGGGAGGACGAGTATGACGAACATCATCGCCCTGGTGGATGGATCAACCTATTCAGAAAGCGTCTGCGATCACGCTGCCTGGCTGGCCGAGCGTCTGGAGGCCTCAATTGAAATCACCCATGTTCTAGGCCGCCGCCATACGGAAAGCACACCGCAAAACCTCAGTGGCAATATCACACTGGGCGCGCGCAGTTCTTTGCTGGCCGAACTGACCGCGCTGGACGAACAACGCAACAAGCTGTCGCAAAAACGGGGGCGCGCCATCCTGGACGATGCCAAGGCCCGGATCGATGCCAAAGGCAGTGCGACGATCACCACCACCCTGCGCATCGAAGATATCGTTGATACCGTGACAAATTCCAAGGCGGATATCGTCCTGTTGGGCAAGCGCGGCGAAGCCGCCGATTTCGCCAAGCTGCATCTGGGCTCGAACCTGGAGCGGATCGCGCGGGCCAGCCACCAGCCCCTTTTTGTTGCATCCCGCGCCTTCCGCCCGATCAAACGCTTCCTGATCGCCTATGATGGCGGGACCAGCAGCCTGAAAGCCGTCGATTATGTCGCCCGCAGCCCCCTGTTTCGCGGCCTGGACTGTACCCTGCTGACCGTCGGCGCATTGTCGCCAGAAGTACAGAAGCAACAGGATAATGCCCTGGCTATCCTGGCGGCTGGGGGCATCAAGGCCCAGGCAGATATCGTCCCCGGCCAGGCCGACTCGGTGATTTCAAATATTGTCGACAGCGAGTCCATCGATCTGCTGGTCATGGGCGCCTATGGCCATTCCCGCATTCGCACCCTGATCATCGGATCCACCACCAGCACCATGCTGCGTCTGTGCAAAATCCCGGTGATGATGTTCCGATAGGAATTGCCCGCCTGCGCGCGCCTGACGCGCGTTTCTTAAGATGCCCCCAGCCCCCCCTAACACACACTCTTTCTCGTCATCCCGGACTTGATCCGGGATCCAGGGCAGCAGGCACCGGGTGCAAGGTTGGCTCTGGGTTCCGCCAAGTCACGCGAAAAATTTAACTCTATTCTCCTCCTGAGGAGGCGCGATAGCGCCGTCTCGAAGGAGCGGCGGCAAGCGCGGTGCCTACAGTGAGGTCACCCTTCGAGACGCGTCGCTCCTCAGGGTGAGGGTGCACTGACCTTCCCCATCGTCGTTATCCAGAAACGACCCCACAGCCACGGCACCCCTGACACCACCCTTGCGTTCCGCCCCCCTTTTCCTATATCTCAGGCCTTATGAGCAGCGCAGAAACCCTTCTCGCCGGATTTGACCCGGCCACACTCGACATGCCCGCCGGTGCGCGCGTGGTCGTTGCCATGTCCGGGGGCGTCGATTCCTCCGTCACCGCCGCCCTGTTGAAAGAATTGGGCTATGACGTGGTGGGGATCACGCTGCAACTGTATGATCATGGCGCGGCGATCCAGAAAAAAGGGGCCTGTTGCGCTGGGCAAGACATCCATGACGCCCGCAATGTCGCCGACCGGATCGGCATTCCCCATTATGTGCTGGATTACGAAAGCGCCTTCCGCGATGCGGTGATTGAGGATTTTGCCGATTCCTATGCACGGGGCGAGACACCGATCCCCTGTGTGCGCTGTAACCAGACCGTGAAGTTCCGCGACCTGTTGAGCACCGCACGGGAACTCAACGCCGTCGCCCTCGCTACCGGCCATTACATCCGGCGCCAACGCCCCACAGACGGCCCCTCGGAGCTGCATGCCGCCGTAGACCCCGGCAAGGACCAGAGCTATTTCCTGTTCGCCACAACGCAGGAGCAGTTGGATTATCTGCGCTTCCCACTGGGCGGATTGACCAAGGCGGAGACCCGCCTGCTGGCCGATTATTTCGACCTGCCCGTCGCCGACAAGCCAGACAGCCAGGACATCTGCTTCGTCCCCGACGGCTCCTATGCCCGCATCGTCGAAAAACTGCGCCCGGAAGCCGCCCGCCCCGGCAATATCGTGCATCTGGACGGCACCGTGCTGGGCCAGCATGACGGCGTGTTGCGCTATACCATTGGTCAGCGCAAGGGGATCGGCATTGGCGGGCGCGCCGACGACACGGACCGGCTGTATGTCATCCGCCTGGACCCCGAAAACGCACAAGTCATCGTCGGCCCGCGTGAAGCCCTGGCGGTCAGCAGCCTGACATTGGGCACGGTTAACTGGCTGCACCCGTCGCGCCTATCCGATGGGCCGCAATCGGTGCTGGTCAAGATCCGCAACACCATGGCCCCGGTGCAAGCCACCGTCGCCACAACACCGCTGGGCGATGTCACAGTCGCCTTCGACCAGCCGCAATTTGGCGTGTCCCCCGGCCAGGCCTGTGTTTTCTATGCCCCAAATGACCAGGCACAAAGCCGCGTTTTGGGCGGCGGATGGATTTTACGGCAAGGAATGTCGACCCAAGGCAATGTCGCCGCTTGACAGGTCGGGTCAGTCTTTATATTGAAGCGCACCTCCGCAGTGCAAAGGCCCCCGCGCCCCAGCCTGCAGAGAAGATGCCCAGCGCATCGTGGCGGATTAGCTCAGCTGGTTAGAGCGGCGGAATCATAATCCGTGTGTCCGGGGTTCGAATCCCTGATCCGCCACCATTTTTCTCCAAGCACTCCCAATAAAGCCAAATCCCAAAACTTTCCCTGTGCGGACGGCCCATTGCGCGTTAGCCTGTTGTGGCTACTATTTCGCATGGACCGTCGTAACCCTACCCCCGTTGACCCAATCCGTTTCCCCCTGGGCGGACCCTTGGAGCGTTTATCATGACTGAGCAACAGCGTGTGCCTGCCTTTTGTACGCAATGTCGGTCGCGCTGTGGGTGCGAGGTGTTGGTTGAGGATGGGGCGATTGTGGGGGTTGAGCCGATGCCCTCTCATCCCAGTGGCAAGACACTGTGCCCCAAGGGGAAGGCGGTGACGGAACTAGTCTATCACAAGGACCGCCTGACCCAGCCGTTGCGGCGCACATCGCCCAAAGGGGCCAAGGTACCGACCTGGGAGCCGATTTCCTGGGATGCGGCGATGAGCGAAATTGCGGGCCAAATGGGGCGCATTCGCGACGCGCATGGGGCAGAGCAGGTTGCCTTTTCCGTTACCACGCCCAGCGGTACCCATATGTCGGATTGTATTTCCTGGGTGGAGCGTTTCATCCGTGCCTATGGCAGCCCCAATACGATTTATGGGACAGAGATTTGTAACTGGCACAAGGATTTCGCGGCCCGGCTGACCTATGGCAGCGATATCGGCACGCCGGATTTCGCCCATACGGATTGCGTGTTGCTGTGGGGTCATAACCCGGCGGCGACCTGGCTGGCGCGGTCGATTGAGGTGCAAAAGGCGATGCGGCGCGGCGTTAAGATGATCGTCGTCGATCCCCGCCCGACCCTGTATGCCAAGCGGGCGGAGTGCTGGCTTAAGGTGCGGCCCGGAACCGATCAGGCGCTGGCCTTGGGGCTGGCGAATCTAATGCTGAAGTCAGGCCGGTTTGATGTCGCCTTTGTGCGGGAATGGACCAATGCGGCCTTTCTGGTGCGCGATGATACCGGTGCATACCTGCGCCAAAGCGATGTGGACCCACAGGGGGACCCGGCTGTCATAATGGCCGCTGGATCAGGGGATGACTCGCTGTTGGCCTTTGACACGGCGGGGCCTGGACAGTGGCGGGCAGACCCCGCAAAGGCCACCCTGATGGCCAGGAATCAGGTGTCCACGGTTGCGGGAGACATCCCCTGCCGGACCGCCTTGCAGATCTTCGCAGAGGCGGCGGCGGAGTACCCCCCCGCCCGCGTGGCGGAGATAACCGGCGTTCCGGAAGAACAGCTACAGAAGGCTGCAGGCATTCTGACCGACAGCGCATCGGTCGCCTATTACGCCTGGAACGGTGTGGGGCAGAGTGCGACGGCAAGCCAGACCGACCGCGCGATTTCCATTCTGTATGGCTTGACCGGCAGCTATGGCCGCGCGGGCGGCAATGTGCCGGGCGGTGCCGGGCGGTTCAATGATATTTCAGGTCAGGACCTGCTGACCGATGCGCAACGATCCAAGGCACTGGGCCTGGAAGCGCGCCCCATTGGCCCCGGCAGGCAGGGCTGGGTGACGGCCAGCGATGTCTATGACGCGATCCTGACCCACAAACCCTATCCGGTGCGGGCACTGATTTCCTTTGGCGGCAATCTGTTGGCGGCGCAGCCCGATCCACAGAAGGCCAAGGAAGCTTTCAATCAGCTTGAGTTTCACGTCCACACAGATTTCTTCCTGAATGCCACCGCCGACTATGCGGATATCGTTCTTCCGGTCGCAACCTCGTGGGAGCGCGAAGGCCTGAGGCCCGGATTTGATGTCAGCCTGGACGGATTGCGCAAGGTGCAACTGAGGCCCGCCATCATTCCCCCGATTGGTGAGGCCCGCAGCGATACGGATATCGTGCTGGACCTGGCCCGGCGTTTGGGATTGGCCGATGTCATGTTCGACTGTGACGCCGATCAGGGACATGCCCATATTCTGGCCCCGTCAGGCATTGATCTGGAGGATCTGAAGGCCAATCCCGAAGGGGTCACGCTGCCCGTCAGTGTGAAACTGTCTGCCTATCTGGAAGCGGGTTTCGCCACCCCCACGAAACGGCTGGAAATCTATTCCGAACAGTTGTTGCAGCACGGATATGACCCGGTGCCGTCCTTGGCAGCAGAGACCCTGCCCGCCCCAACCGATGCTGCCTATCCATTGCGCCTCGGCTCTGCCAAGACCATCACTTATTGCCATTCCCAGGGACGCAATATTGCCTCGCTGCGGCGGCTGACCCCGGACCCGGTTCTGGAATTGTCGCTGGAAACGGCAGACGCCTATGGGATCGCGCTGCATGACTGGGTGGAGATTTCCACCAAGACTGGCCGCTTCATCGCCCGGGCCAAGCCAACCAAGGAACTGGCCCCGGACGCTGTCTTTGCACAGCATGGCTGGGCGGTCAGCACCCACGACGATTCCCCCAATCCGGACGGCGACAGGCTGGCAACCAATTTCAATCAGGCGATCTCAACCGAACACCGGGACCCAATCAGCGGCTCCATCGCGCTTCGCTGCTCCTGGTGCGAAATCCGCAAGGCCTGAGGGTTGCATGGCACTGGAATACTCAACCGCACGAGAAAGTGAGTTGGTTGCTCAGGTCGTTAGGACTGAGCATCATAATCTATTTGTCCTGAGTACAAACCCCTGATCTGCCGCAACTTTCCTCCTAACATAGACTCAATTTTCTTAATCCTTAGTTTTGTTGGTTTTACACCAATTTAAAACCATCCTCATAAAAAGTATCAATCGAGAACCCGAAACACTGTTCGGTTTTAGATTTTCGGCTCTTCTACGTATACATCTCGATCTTCTTTACTATCATTATTTTCATCTTTTTCGCTATCGGACAATGGCATTGAGAGCGCCAAGCTAGCATCAAGCTTTTTTTGATCGAAATCTCGGCGAAGTATAATTGGCCTTTCAGCTTTGATTGCCTTTCCGTATGCGAGAAACTCGAACCGGCCAAGATTTGGAATCAAACGCGTGTGTTGCGCGCTGTAAACGCTCTCAAGGAAAGTTAAGCTGGTCTGATCAATTAGGCTATGGGTCAAGAATGTATTGCATTGTGACAGTATTGTTTTGCTTACAAGAGCGGTGCGCTGACTTATTACCATTAAACCCACCCCATATTTTCGACCCTGTAGGGCAATCTGCCCAATTCTACTGACAACATACTGCGTATCCGCATCAAACCCTGACCCAAATACTTCCGGTATAATTGTATGGGCCTCTTCCAGAACTATCAATACTTTTCGAGCTCTCCTGTTTGCGCGTGCCCATTCCATTATGCTTGAGAGGTATAATTCCGTAAGTCGAAGAGACGCCTTCGTGTTTGTAATGTCAGGTAGTTCAAATATTGCTAAGAATTCTGATTTACTTTTTAAGAAGGTGTTTATTTGTTCTCTCGTTGATTCACGCAGAATATCGAGTCCCTCCTTAAGAATTTTCTTCTCCTCTGGGGCACCGTATTTACCTGTTTCGACATCAAACAATTTTGCTTCTAGTGTTGTGGCTTCTTCTTTGGTTGGGGCGGGATAGCATGGATTCAACTCGTTAAGTCGATGCTTGTAGTCACCAGTGAAATCTACACAAAATACTTTCACTCCATTCTTTACAGCTTCCCGAACAATATCGAGCGCTAATTCGGTCTTTCCTGTTCCCGTTACTCCAAGAACAGCGGAGTGGTATTCCACTAACTCATCGATGTTTGCTATGGCTTCGATATTTGTCGAAGGCACTTTCCCTATCGCGAACTCTCTGGCAGTTTGGTGCGGCTTTTGAAATGTACGACTCTCTGCAGAGAAAATTGGAATGTTCATACTTGGCAACCAAGCGTACTTCGTAAAGCCATCTTTAGCAGAATAAACACCAAGCTGAGATGCCCGCACCACATGCGTTCCGCGCGGATTTTGATCGAAACTTTCTTCGAATGTTTCTGCTCCAATAATTTGATAGAAAACATCTACGTTGGATAATCTTACAAAGACAACATCTCCCTCTTTGATTTCCGCGTTAGCGGCAATTTCAAAGGCGATTACTCCAATGTTGGAATTTTCTACAACAAACCCCACTAAACGAGAACTTACCGATCCACTTAGATTTGCCAAAAACTCGGCGGTTTTCTTATCATCGTGGCTACGGCACACAGAGCCAGCGGGCAATGAGATCATCTCTTGTGCTTCAGCAACGCAAAGCCCGGTACCAACAACTTCAATCCCTTGAATTTGTGAGAAGAGAGATACTGCATATCGCTGACTCCCGTCTGGCATGCTGGCGGTGAAGAGACAATTTGGTTTCCACGCATTAGCCGAGGAAAGTTTCACGCGAATAATATTTGGGTGGTCTACTCGGCTGATAACACCAACCGTTGGCATTTGTTTTTCACTCTTGCTACCGTCGTTTAACTGCCGAACTGCAGACACAATGCGCTCGATTGGCTTAGCGATCATTATGGTCAACCAGAAAAGGAGTAACCATGCCATCGCTGCAAATGAGGCTTGGTATGCGACGATGATACTGATCACCGCAGGGAGAGAAAAAAGGATCTCACCGCAACCAAATGTGTTTGTTAGCTTGAAGGCAAACCGCCCTATTGATGACCTCTGGTCTTTGTCATGAAGAAACAAAGCCACAATGGCTAAAAATACTACTAAGACTGTGTATGCAGCTCCCCAGCCCTTGATTTGCTCCAGCTCCGCTGCAAACTGCGCCTGTGTTCCAATATCCATCGTAGTAAGGAGTAAGAGGGAAGTTATACCTGAGGCAACAACATCCCTTGGCGGTAAAAACCATGGAGCAGAAAACAAGCTTAGAAACCAATATGGTATAGCGCATAGTATCCAAACAGATTCCGCTGCACCCGTTGGCAACCAAACTCCTGTTACAGTCACGAAGAGCGCATATGCGACAGCCGAATTCACAAAAAGTGTTAGTGCTCGCTCACGTATTGAAGGGAAATTTTTCATGAATTCCACCTCACTCCTAATTAACAGTTTATTCTAATAATATTCCAAGACTGCACGACTTATTACGCTTTGAAAACTGGCTGTTTGGGCCTCAGGCAAAAATGTGAGAAATAATTTGGACAGAAACTTGAATGACTTTCGCATATTCATTGCCAACTTCTAATAAATCCATTGTCGTTCAAAAATTTATTTGACGATGGCCAACTCTTTCCTTGACCCAATGCACCATACTCTGCCCCTTAATCCTCCCTTGACCACCACATCACATTCCATTATTGAATTCTGAATTCAGAATTCTAAATGTGGACAAGATGAAACCATTGACGCAGACAGTTGGGCTTACGGAACGGGTGTATTCCGCGATTCTGGATGAGATTCTGGACGGGCGGTTGCCGACTGGGGCGCATTTGATTCAGGAGCAATTGGCCGCTGATTTGGGCGTGTCGCGCCAGCCGGTGCAGCAGGCCATGGCGCTGTTGAAGGCCGACGGGTTGGTGGAGGAGATCGGGACGCGCGGGCTGAAGGTGGCGGCGCTGGATCTGGGGCGCATGAACAACCATTATGACATCCGCGCCGTGCTGGATGCCTATGCCGCGCGATCATCGGCGCAACGGGTGCGGGATCACCAGACCAGCCGGCACGTGGTCCAGGACAAGCTGAACCGCATTCTGACAGCGGGACGCGATGCGGTGCGTGCGGCATCGTTCAGTGACCAGATCCGACAGGATGAGGCCTTTCATACCTGCCTGTATGCCTTTTCAGGCAATGCCGTTCTGGCAGAGTCTGCCGAGCCGCATTGGCGGTTTTTGCGCCGTGTCATGGCCGATGTTTTGCGCCATGCCGAACCACCGCCCGAAATCTGGGACCAGCATACACAAATTGCAGAGGCCGTCATCGCGGGTGACCCGGACCGGGCCCATTCCCTGGCACAGTCCCATATCGATACGGCCGCGCGTAAGCTGTCCCGGGCGGCGGCGGAACATGCCGAACACACCAACGCCGAACACACCAATGCTGTAGGGGTGCAATCATGACACCAATCCTGTTGACCACGGGTCAGATATTGAGCGCCCATGCCAGACTGCGCCCCACCGAGATCGGCGCACGGGACATGGAACGGTCGTTGAGTTATCAGGAATGGAATGCGCGGGCCTGCCGTTTGGCAAATGCCCTGATCGGCCTGGGCCTAGCAAAAGGTGACCGGGTCGCCGTGCTGGCCTATAACCGTCTGGAATGGGCGGAAATCTATACCGCGACGGCCAAGGCTGGATTGATCCCCGTGCCGATTAACTTCCGACTGACCGGGACAGAGGCCGCCTTTATCATCAATGACAGTGGCGCTGCAGCTGTCATCGTCGAAGACGCATTACTGCCAACACTGGACGCGGCACGGGCGGATATCCACATCCCGGAGGATCGGTTCATCCTGATTGGCGGGACCCCGCGCGCTGGGTATCGCGGCTATGAAGATCTGTTATCTGCGGCCAGCGACACGGAACCAAAGGCGATGGTGCTGCCCGATGACCCCTGGTGCCTGATGTACACATCGGGCACGACGGGCAATCCGAAAGGGGCGATCCGCAGCCATCGGGGCATGGCGATGTTGGCCCTGATGACCGATATTGAATTCCATCTGCACCGCCAGGATGATGCCCTGTTGGTCATGCCGATGTGCCATGCGAATTCTCTGAACTTTTTTACCGCATTCCTGTATTGCGGTGGGAGGATTACGATATTCTCCCGCCCCAGCTTTGATCCTGAACTGTGCCTGAAGGCGCTGGGCCAGGCGACATTCTCCTCTCTGGTGCCAACGCATTATGCAATGATGCTGGATATCCCGTCTGGGAAGCGTGGCAACACCACAAATGTCGAAAAATTGCTGATTTCCTCTGCGCCGTCTTTCGCGGAGACGAAAAGACGGATCATGGAGATGTTTCCCAATTCCGGCCTTTTTGAGTTATACGGATCAACGGAATCCGGATGGGTCACCATGCTGCACCCCCATGAGCAATTTGATCATCTGGGAACGGTCGGGCGGGAAGTTGTCGGGTCTGCGCCGATCCGGCTGTTGGATGATAACGGCCAGGACGTCCCGGATGGCGAAGCCGGGGAGCTTTTTAGCTGTAACCCCTATCAGTTCGATGGCTACTGGAATCTACCAGAGAAAACCGCAGAGGCTATGCGCGGCCCCTATCTGAGCGTTGGTGATGTCGCCATGCGCGATGAACAGGGTTTCATCCGCTTGCTGGATCGCAAGAAGAACATGATCATCTCCGGGGGTGAAAATGTTTATCCCTCAGAGGTTGAGCAGGCCCTGATCAAGCACCCTGATGTGCGTGATGTTGCGGTGTTTGGCATAGAGGACCCCAAATGGGGCGAACGTGTCGTCGCCGCCGTGGTTCTGGACAATGGCGCGACCCACACGGCAGAGACATTGATCGATTGGTCGCGGGGACATCTGGCCGGATTCAAACGACCGCGTGAGATCATCTTTTTGGCACCGGACCAAATGCCCCGCAATGCGACGGGAAAAATCCTGCACCGCACCCTGCGCGAAATATTCAATAAAGGCCGCAGTTAACGCGGTGGGAGGAACTATCATGAAAAACCCTGATCCAAAAATACAGGAAGACCTGAATACCGACCGACACAGTGTCGCCGCCTGGATCGCAAAATCGCTGGTGCGCCGGGGTGTGACCCGTGTGTTTGGATTGCAAGGCGGTCACATCCAGCCGATCTGGGATTTTTTGGCACAGGATGGCGTGCAGATCGTCGATGTCCGGGACGAAGGGGCTGCGGTTCACATGGCCCATGCCCATGCTGAACTGACCGGCGAACTGGGTGTATGCCTTGCGACCGCAGGCCCGGGGGTCACAAACTGTGTTTCCGGCATAGCCAATGCCCATCTGGCGCGGGTCCCGGTGCTGCTGATCGGGGGCTGTCCACCCCGTCCACAAACCAATATGGGCCCGCTGCAGGATATCCCCCATGTCGATATCATGGCCCCGGTCGCGCGCTACTCCCGGACCGCGCGGGTGCCTGAACAGGCCTTGCGGGAATTGGATGAAGCCATCGCCCGCGCCATGGGTGATATGGGGGAGGCCGGGCCTGCCTATATTGAATTTCCAACGGATGTGCTGCGCGTGTCTGTCCCACCGGCTTTGGTGCTGGAGGATTGGCTGGCCCCCAAACCCCGCCGACGGATCGCCCCAGACCGGACCGCGATTGAAGACGCCGTTGCGGCCATTCGCGCCGCCCGTCGCCCGCTGGTTGTCAGTGGCCGGGGGGCCGTGGGGGCAAATGCCGCCCTGATACATTTCCTGGATGCGTCCGGTGCGCTGTATCTGGACACCCAGGAAAGCCGTGGACTGGTGCCAACCGATCACCCTTCCGTCGTTGGGGCGGTCCGTGCCGCGGCGATGGGCCAGACGGATCTGGTGATCACCCTGGGCCGCAAGCTGGACTATCAGCTTGGCTTTGGGTCGCCAGCGGTTTTCCCGGACGCCCGATTCCTGCGCATTGCCGCCACACCAGGGGAATTGATCGATAATCGACGGGGTACGCCCGAAATCCTGGCATCTGTTGATCTGGCATTGCAGGCCATCACCGATGCGCTGGGAAATGATCCAGGGGATAGAGACAATGTATGGCTGTCAGGTTTGCAGGCAAAACATCGCGAACGGATTTCCAAAGGGGCGGCCACACCAGCGCCTAAAACCGGATCTGATGGAAAGATCCACCCGATGGCAATTTTCGAAGCCATCCGGGAATGTGCCGATCCAAGCTACATTGCCGTCGCCGATGGCGGCGATTTTCTGAGCTTCGCGCGTGTCGGTCTGGAGGCGAAGACATATCTGGATGCCGGTGTTTTTGGTTGCCTTGGCGTCGGTGCCCCTTTTGCCAATGCGGCGGCCCTGGCCTGTCCGGATCGTCAGGTGATTTGTGTCAGTGGCGACGGGGCCTTTGGCATCAATGCAATAGAAATCGATACCGCCGTCCGTCATAACTGCAAGGCCGTTTTTATTATCTCTAACAATGCTGCCTGGAACATTGAACGGTTTGATCAGGACAATAATTATGGGGGCCGCGTGGTCGGGACAACGCTGCGCCATTCTGATTATGCTGGAATGGCCCGCGCGCTGGGTGCATATGGGGAGCGTGTTGAGCATGCGGATAATTTGAAAGGTGCGATCGAGCGCGCGCTGGCAAATGCGCCTGCCGTTGTGGATGTCGTAACGTCCCAGGATGCGATTTCTTCCGATGCCACCAAAGGGCTTGGCTTTGTGCCAACCTATCAGGCACTGGCGGCATGGGACGACGCAGAAAGAAAGCGTCGGGGCGAGTCATAAAGTGTTGGTTTTGAGATAAAGGATATAGTGTGACATTTGCGGTCAGCATTGGATCGAACATTCGGAAATCCCCCTATTTTGACGCAACTGTCGCGGATGGGGTGCGCAGTTTTTCCGTCTATAATCATATGTATATCCCTGGCAATTTCGGGGACCCTGATGCCGAATATGACCGGCTGATCCATGGGGTCTGTATGTGGGATGTCGCCGCCCAGCGGCAGGTTGAAATACAGGGCCCCCAGGCCGGAGAATTGGCGCAGTATCTGACCACCCGCGATCTTTCTAAAACCACGATTGGTCAGGGACGTTATGTCCCGGTCTGTGACCATGACGGTATTCTGATCAATGATCCGGTCTTGTTGAAACTGTCTGAAGATCGCTACTGGATGTCGATTGCCGATAGTGACATCCAGCTATGGGCCAAGGCAATCGCCCGGGAACGGGGACTGAATGCTGCGGTTTTTGAGCCGGATGTTTCCCCATTGGCCATTCAAGGCCCCAAGGCACTGAACGTCGTCCGCGATCTGTTTGGCGATTGGGTGGCAGACCTGCGCTATTTCATGTTCCGGGAGACCCATCTGATGGGCATTCCTCTGGTCCTTGCCCGCTCCGGCTGGTCAAAACAGGGCGGGTTTGAGCTGTATCTGATGGATCAAACGCGCGGTGCGGATTTGTGGGCGATTGTTAAATCGGCCGGTCAGCCGCATGGTATTGGTCCCGGTGCCCCAAATGATGCTGAACGGATTGAAAGCGGGCAGTTGTCCTTTGGTGCGGATTGCCGATTTCAGACCTATCCCGCCAATCCATTCGAAGTGGGACTGGGGGCCCTTGTCAGCACTGACTCTGGGATTGATTTCGTCGGTCGCGATGCTTTGATAAAAATTCAGAAGGACGGCATCAAGCGTCACCGGGTGGGTATCATCATCGACGGCGACACCATCACCCAGAACCAGCACCCGATCACACTGTTCCAAAACGAAACGCCCATTGGCTATGCCAGTGAGGTTATTTATTCTCCTCGTTTGCAAAAGAATATCGGGATCGCACTGGTCGATATCCGCATCACACCAGAATCGAAGGACCTGTCGATCTCGATTGATGGGGATCATCGTAAATTAAGCACGACGCCCCTGCCCTTCATCTCATAAAGGGATTAAAAGCTGAACAATCTTGCCATCTTCCAGGATTTCTTTTCCCCTGAAAGTATCTCCGGCACGCCGATATAACTGCCGTCCAGGAATAGATTGAAATAGGCGGGGAAGACGCCACTAGTTATTGTTGCCTTGATAGAAAGCGGGTTCAGATCGGTTTCGAAGTCTGACTTTTTTGCACGCAGGGCATCAATCAAAGACATTGGATCTGAACAGAAATCATAGAAATACGATATTTTGGTCGTGATGCTGAGATCGCCCTTCTCATAAAACAGCATCGGCAGGTCGACCGGCAGGGAATAGACCAGACCAGTATCAGCCTCAAATACCAGGCGAAATGAAAGGCCCTGTTGGATCGCCTTGCGCAACGCTTCAAGGTTATTGCGGTCGTCGGAATCCCAGACTTTTTGAAGCGGGTCCCTCACAACAAACTTGAATTCGCTATATTGACGTAAACTACATAGGGTCAGTTGCTGGGTCTGATCCCGCAAGGCAGTTTCGAAAAACTTACGCGCGGCTGAAAAATAGAGCGGTGCGCTGTTCGTATAGCCAAAATGAAGCGGGTCAGAGATACCCTTTTGCGTTTGGTACAGAAGGTGTTCCCCATCGGTCAATCCCCAGAACTTGTCCCCCAATAAACATAACCGACTTAGACTATAGCATTCCTCATATCGGGGCAGAGGGTTTATGTAATGGGCGGCGAGAGAATCATCAGGCACCATAACCGCAACAACCTGCCCGCCATCCAGAATTTTCTGTCGGGCATTGTCCAGACTGTAATCAAAAACCGACATAAACTCACTTTCACTCAGGATTGCCGGTCAGATATTACCGTAACCGATATCTGACCCTAGTGTGGTGCGCGGTTATTTGGGATCGACCAGGACGCTGTTT
>TARA_R100001143_G_scaffold57251_2_pt1 | contig 113327 bp, 102 predicted proteins | sample TARA_R100001143 | Tara Oceans TARA_R100001143 (sample SAMEA2621300) | marine metagenome | biome: marine biome (ENVO:00000447); feature: mesopelagic zone (ENVO:00000213); material: "saline water (ENVO:00002010), including plankton (ENVO:xxxxxxxx)" | depth 800 m | reverse complement strand
CTGCCATTGTCCACCCGGATCGTCTTGGGATAGCCGACATCCCGAGATACGCGCTCGAGCGTCTGCACCACGAAGGCATCCGACACGAAGTCCAGCGACCATCGCTGGTTCGGCCCGTCCGGCAGCGCCATCGGCGCCCGCGTGCCCAAGGCCCGCTTCTGACCGCCGCGCCGTCGCACTTGCAGCTTCTCTTCGCGATAAAGCCGCCTCAGCTTCTTCTGGTTCATCGCGATACCCTCCCGTGCCAGTAGCAGATGCAAACGCCGATAACCGAAACGACGACGCTCCCGCGACAGGGCGCGTAGCCGCTCCCGGACATCGACATCGTCCGGTCTACGAGACCGGTAGCGGATCGAAGTCCGGTCCGCTCCCAGCACAAGACACGCCCGCCGCTCGCTCACCCCGTGCGTGGCACGAAGATGGGCGACCGCCTCCCGCCGTGCAGCGGGCGTCACCATTTTTTGAAGCGACATCCTTCAGCATGGCGTTGTACAGCATCGTCTCGGCCAGCAACTTCTTCAGACGCGTGTTCTCGTCCTCCAAAGCCTTCAGGCGCTTCGCCTCCGAGACCTCCAGGCCGCCATACTTGGCCTTCCACTTGTAGAACGTGCCTTCGCTGACACCATGCCGACGGCAAACATCCGCCGTCCGCTGGCCAGACTCCTGCTCCTTCAAAATCCCGATGATCTGCTCTTCGGTGAATCGACTGCGCTTCATTAATCCGTCTCCTTAACGTCGACGGACTCTACCCAAATCTGGAGGAAATTTAAGGGCTCAGGTCACAGCACATGTTTATTATGATCGCGTTGATACGACTTTTGTAACATATTATTGAGAAGTAAATTTTAGAATATTGAGCACGAGTCACGGATTGGGATGTGCTATGAAAAGGTTTGAAACAAGAACAATCAAAAACGATGAGGACCTCGCCTGGGCGGTTGGTCAGATTGATTTATTTTGGGCTTCGGAGGAAGGGACACCTGAGTTCGAATATCTCATGGTCCTATCCGACTTGGCGTCTAACTACGAAGACGCGCGTTATCCCGTCCAAAAACCCGATCCCGTAGATAAGTTTTGCTTTCACATGGAGCAGAATGATTTGGACCAAAAGGCGCTCGCAACAGTGTTGCATAGCAAATCGCGCGCGTCAGAAATTTTAAGGCGGAAGAAGGCGCTGTCTATTGCGCAAATTAGAGCTTTGCACAATGAATGGCACCTGCCAGCTGAAATTCTGATCAGAGAAACGCGTCTTGCGGTTAAACGGTGAGCAGTAATGTTTACTGGAAGGATTGCGAAAATGAGCATGCTAGAAAGCCCAATGCACCCTGGCGAGGTCCTGAAGGAACTGTATCTCGAGCCCATGGGCATTGGTGCAGGAGCGTTTGCCAAACACCTTAGTGTACCTCGGACCCGGATTGACCGAATTATAAAAGGGACTGCTGCGATTTCAACTGACACAGCTATGCGCTTGGCACACGCTTGCAACACGACACCGCATTATTGGCTCAACATGCAAACCAACTTTGATATGTCAAAAGCAACCAAAGAGATCGATGTGTCCAACATCGAACCACTTCTTTAAGGTTACGCGGTGGGCTTTCCCTAGATACCCGTTGCATTCAGAGCGCATCGACATTTCTGAGAAATATCCAAAATGTTTATGTCCTCGGCCTTAAGCCCGCAGTCGATGTAATGGGTGTCCAACTTCCCCTCGGGTAAATGTTGATCCCAATGGTGTATCCTATTGCCGGGGCCTATGGGGTAGCCTGAAACTCAAAATATGACTGATAATCTTGAAAATGCCGCTAAGGTTTTGGAAGCTTCGCCCAACTACCAGATACAGCAACGCCTGGTGCCGAAAGAATCCTATGGCGAGCCCGACCCAAACGAAGAAGTTTTGGTTGGTATCATTCTGGATACCGAAACAACGGGATTTGACCCTGAACATGACATCGTGATCGAGATCGCTGTTCTGCCATTCACCTTCTCCCGGGACGGCAGACTATTCTCAGTTGGCACAGCTTTTCAGGCACTGCAGGAACCGCCTGCGCCACTTGATCCCGAAATATCAAAAGTCACGGGCCTCAAGGACGAGGATCTTGCCGGTCAGACGATTGATATCGCTGCCCTAGAAGCTGCGATTGCACCTGCCGTATTGATCATAGTTCACCACGCGGCTTTCGTTCGGTCCTTTGTCGAACGTCTCAGCACAGTGTTTCAGGAAAAGGCATGGGCCTGTTCAATGAATGACATCGCTTGGAAAGAGGAAGGGGTTACCAGTCTGAAACTCGAATGGATCGCTCTCATTTTTGGTCTATTTTTTAAAGCTCATAGAGCGCTTCAGGACTGTCAAGCGGTCCTGGAGCTTTTATCACTCCTCTTGCCTGTTTCTGGGCGCACTGGATTTACACAGTTGCTGGAGGCCGCCAGGAGGCCCACCAGGAGGCTCTGGGCGGTTAATGCCCCCCCCTAGGAGCGGAAAGATGTCCTGAAGCGCTGTGGGTACCGCTGGGGCGGCGGAGAGGACGGGCGGCTGAAGGCTTGGTACCGAGATGTTGCGGAGGAGAAATTGGATGAAGAAGTAGAATGGCTAACATCTGAGATTTATTCTGGCCGCGGTGATTGGATTGAGATTACCAACATTACCGCCTTTGCCCGCTATTCGGGGCGGGTCTGATTGCCGAGAAATGTTTTTGATGAACTGTCCTCAATGCACTCAGAAGTGTGCCGCTTCGAACATTGATTAAGTTCTGGTCGCTCGCGAGGTATCTGATGTTCCCATTGTTCTTAGATCATCTCCATGAATTACAAATTGCTTTAAGAGCTCATTAGATGCTCAACCAACGCGCCAGATTGGCAATGAGTAACACAGTGCAAACTGGATGATGTCCAACATGGAAACTCCATTCGCGTTATACTTCGCTACAGCTTTAGGAAGCGATGTGAATTCAGAGATGCGGCCACCATCGAATGGAGAAGAGATTTCTGAAAGTTGATCGATTAGTTCTTCAATTGAACGGCGGTCTATCCTGGAGCTCAGAGATCGATCAGCAGCAGCGAGAACAGGAATTTTCCGAATCAATTTCGCACGGATCAACTGAGATAAAACATGCGCCGTAACACCTAGAAGTTTCTCCGTCTCGCCTAATGTTAATGCCCTTGATTGAAGCTCCGAATATGCTTCAACAGATTCAGCGCAGAGAAATTGCTTGGTATTGTTAGCGTAACGGAATGACTGCCCAACAATGATTCCAGAACCAACCAAATTTCGAAGCTTGCTTTTTGACATCTTCAGTTTTTGAGCTGCTGTCTGACGAGAAATGTATTTTGCCTTCTCCTCTTCAGGTAACGCTGCTGCATTTCCACGCCTGTTGACTGGAATCTCACCAATCAGGGCATCCATGAAGTTTTTGATTTCGGCCCATAGCATTGAATATCCAGGTAAGTGCTTGCTCTCTAATACAGCTCTATAGTGAGTATTGAAGTGACTCTTCAGGTGAAAAACAGTGACCTTAGACATTGAACGATCAACAATGTTACGCAAATGAGCATGGTAGGCGTAAGGCCAGTCCCCCAGCAGGCGAAAACCGAACAAAGGGTCCTGGTTTGTTGTAGAAACCTCTTCCTGATCTTCTTTTAGGACGGCGCTCGCGCGCAGCAGCTTCAGCACCGCGAGTTGCCGGGCAGCGGGTAACTCGGAGTATCCCTTTGGGGGAAGAAAACCTTCCACTCTGTTTTTTTTCAGCTTCCCCTGCGAACTCCACCGCTGAATGTGCCAATCTATGATGTCGCGCTCTTCCTTAAGTAAGGGCCACGGTCTTTCTTTAGAGCGATTGCCGCAAAGACACTTTACTGTTGGTCTCAAATGCCGAAATTTGGTTTTGCACGAGCTGCAATGGGTTCGAAGCGTGACCCCATGTATATGGCATACTGGGATTGCCTTTATTGTCCAATGCCATCGGATGTAACCGAACTCGTGCAGGCAACATTCACACACTCTGACCTCTTTTAGTGAGAGATCTTCATATCGAACGAAGTCGCCAGATGGCAGCAGAACTCGGTGATTTTCATTGTCGATATTTCTTATAAGCGTCCTCTCGAGCACTGCTTTATCTTGCCTAAGGCAAATCGACATTCCGCTTGTATGATCGGAGAGAGACAGTGGACTTTTGTTAGAAATCTCTGATCCCCACAGCTGCGTGACCCACGTGGGGGTTGGATATCCATTTATCTCAGATACTCTAATAATGTATCCCATAAGGCATTCATCATCGAAGGGTCGAACAGCGACAGCAACTTTCTGAAACGAAGTCATTGCAGCACCTCCGTCTTCCGGTGGATATCATGTATGACGCCTTTTCTCTTGAAGTTGGGCATGAATGGATTGTTTTCTTTTGGTTTCGAGAACCCCTCGAGAACATTGTAGGCTTTTTGGAAGTGATGGGCCGTAAGTGTTTCCGCCTCCTGATCAATAGCCTCTTCAGCAGCCTGTCGAATAAGGCGCATTACAAACGCAACGTGCCCGCCAGTCGCGTAGATTATTCTTGCCGGCAGATTACCAGTTCGAAGGCAGCCGTCGTTATTGGGTACAGGCACTAAAGCTTCGATCGTTCCCAGAAAACTTAGGAACCGGTTTCGGTCATCTGGAGTTGACCAACTGAAAGGATGAAGTTGAAAACGACCTCGGGAACGCCGGTGCCATTGTAAATTGTCGTGCACAACCTCTTCGAATTCAGGAAGTCCGACCAATACAAACCCAACATTTAAAGTATTCATTTGGGTCTTAAGCCATTCCAAAGTCGTATGAGCGACTTTCCCTCGTTCTGGATCAATCATGTGTTGGAATTCGTCCAGTATTATAAGTTCTACCCCCTTGTTTTGTACAAGTGGCTTGATCCTGGCCTCAATTTCAAACTTTGTGCCCCTGTGGGAATAAGGGTCTCCAAGTGCCGCCAGAAGACGAACACATAACTCTTTGACTGTGCAGTCTTCCGGAACAGTCACAAAGACAACGGGGGTTACATCATTTTTGTCCAGGTCAACCGTTGGAACAGCAATGGAAGCGCAGTATAGCTCAATGACAGTTGTTTTCCCTGCACCGGAGTCTCCAATCAGGGAAATGAACTTCCCTCCAGATGTTTCGCGCGCGCCCATGTGAAACCGACGTAACATCTCACAGGCCCTCTGCGTTTGATCATAATTGACGTAAAGCGTTTCCAGCTTGGATAGTCTCGCGATATCAGAGTCACTGAGTTGATTTAATGGCGATTTTGGTTGTTGTGCATTTGAAGCCTGGTTCATTCGCCTGCTCCCTTAATACCTTTCAAAAATCCCACTTCCCAGGTGATGTTCTCAGTCGCTTCCACCCGTTCATTTTCACGAAAAATATTATCGTCATTTAAAGTATTGGTTGGTTTCAACTTGGAATAATCCGCTGCCGCGCGAATCGTAGCGCCTTCCTTCATGCGGCCTAATCGTTTCGCCGTGCGCTTCTTGCGACGAGCAGTTTCGCCATATTCTTGGATGTCATTTTGCAACTCGGCGGTGCCTTCAACTAGGGATTTACGCCGCCCCTTCTGTTGAATCTTTGCGTCCGCTAAGAGCCGGCTTCGAACTGCTTTTACTTGCCAGAGGGGTATTCCATCAGAGGCTTCCTGATCAATACAAGGCACATAAATTGGAGGTTCGTTCGGGACTGCGTGTACCCAAACACGTCCCATATCCGACGCGTCGAATTTAACTTTTACCTTCCCTTTTGCTTTGTTTTTCCCAAGCACAGCGATGCGTCTGCGCAGACCCAGTGCTAGCTCTTCAGATGAAAACATAAGCCCATACAACTCGATCCCCCTGCGTGTTAGAGATCGAAAGACGATTTCACCAAGCAAGACGGCCATTGGAATCGATGGATCTGGCAACCGGATAGACGTTAACTTAACACCCTTCCCCCAGCGATCTAAAGGTGCTTCCAGTATACCCATATGAAGGCTAGGCATATATATTTCGATCACAAACCGAGTAAACCACTCCTCGAGTTTAGGAAGCGTGACACACGCTTCTTTTTCAGATTTGTAATCTCCTCGTGCCTTAGTATTGGAGAACGTGGTTCCTGGTAGGCGATGCACCAGCTTTGTATTAGCCGTTCCAAAGTAGCGCTCAACAATTCCCTTATAGTAAGGTTTTTTAGCTGGGCAGTATCTAAGCTCAATACTTAAGCCGTTAGCTGCATCTTCGATGGCATGGCCATGAAACTCCGGGCCATTATCGAGCAGCACTGTCAGCATGATGCCATGGCATGGCCAGCCAAACCTCAGAGAACTATATCGTTTGAAAATTGAATCCTTGGGCTGTATTGCCATCGACAAACAACGCATCACAGATTTCCACCCGGGCGCGTCAAAAGAAATATGGAATCCTAAAACTGCGCGACTGTAGACATCTATCGCGACAGTAAGCGTAGGACGACCGAGTAATGTACCGTTTTCGTCCGTTAGAATTACATCCAAAACGGTATGATCAATTTGCACAACATCAAGTGGAAACCGGCTTGTTACCCCCATGCCAACATGCTTGTAAAGCCTGTCGGCATGGGCTTTCCCTTTTCGTGCAACAGCTACAACGTATGGATCTAATGCTCGGATTCGCCTGGTCAAAGTGGATAGGGCCGGTGCTTGTAACTGAAACTCAACTGACCTACCTACATTCTCCTTCTCCAGCATTTCCAACAACTTGATATATACCACACCCACAGTGTGACACTTCTTTGTCAGGTATCTGGAACGGATAGCATCAGCTATCATCCTTTCAACTGCAGGGGAAACCTTGGATGTTCGGTTTCCTCTTAGGTGATACCGTGGGAGCAAACTTTCGACTTTAAAGCCAGAATAGACCCAACGTTGCCACCAACCCCGAACCGTTGTTTGAGATGGAACTGAATACAGCTTGGTTTCCACGACGAAATCATATGCTTCTCGTGTCACGCCACCATGCCCAAAATCTTGAATTAATTTCAATATATTCAGGCGCTGTTTTACCTCGGATTTTCTATCTGTAGGTAGAGACTCAAAATCAAATACGCTTTTGAAATCCGGTTTCTCAGAAAACTCTTCATTGTCAGAATCATTCACACAACTTTCGTCATCAAATACCCAATCATGTTTTAAGAGATGATCAATCATTGGCCCATCTCCCAGCTTGGAATCCAAAGCTTAGAATGCTCACCAAATCTAACGCCGAAGTTCATCCTGATTTGACCAAATGCAATAAATGGCAAAACGGTCTTCTCAAGAGTGTCCCCCCTCAAGTGCTCCCATAATCTTGATGCTGTTGTTTGGGGGGTATGATGAAAAAACGCTCGTGCAGCGAGAAGGTCAGCTTTAGAAGGCACAAATGCTGAGTATCGGAAATCGTTTACTAGCCTAGCATTCTGGAAATGAGGTGAGCGCCTAATTTCACTCGCAGTGAAAATTCGGAACCGCTCATTGCGTTCGCCAAAGGCAACCGAAATGCTCTTTAGCCGACTTAAGATCTGTGGATCATCCCAAATACTGTCTGGTTTCACCTCAGCGAAAAACGACCCATGCCAAGTTCTAACCCAGTAATCTGGAACGTAATGTGAGGGATTACCATTGTGACTGAACTCAATCTTGGTCGGCTGGCTCCTAAAATCGATAACGAATGGGCATGCCTCTAGGCGGTATACGAAGTCCTTTTCGATCTGTGATTCATAATCAACCATTCCTCGCGCCTTCCGACTTGGAAAGCGGCCTATCACACGGGCCGTTGAGCGGGTGATAATCTTGCGAATTTTCATCGGCATTTGAGTCTCCTTGTTTTAGGCAATAAAAATCCATTGCCTGAATCGTGTTTCAGACTTGAAGAATTCCCGCCGCTGCTGTATTGATTAAGTGCTAACTAAATCAAAATGGGCTGCGCGGGTAACTGCGTGGCTCTTTTTTTCCTCCATTTAATTTCCCCAATGGATTAATCTCATGGAATTACCCAATGGGATCACCAAACGGAATTATCCGACGGATTCTTAAGAATCAAAAATTATTTCTGAAAATCATCCGAAAATAATAGAAATTTTCGTTCTATATACTGAGAATCCCAAGTTTATTTTATGACTTTCAATAACTGCCTCGGAAAACCACAAAAGGAAACTCCTTAGCAATATTGATTTTACTATGTATTTAACTACAATTTATTTATCAGAAGAAAAAAGTAATATTAAATGTCGACTGCATAGTTGAAATAAATGGAAAAATTTAGATTGATTATAAATTTTAAGAAATCAACGAGAACTCTACGATGAAATCCCAGCCCATCACGTCGACGGTGCTCTTATTGAACTAGAGGCCCTCGCGCTCGTAGAGCAACTCGAACTGCCGCTCACCGATGCGACCTATGCGGTCTGGATCTAGCTCGCTTTCGATTCAGCTCATATGGCCTGAGCCTTAAATGCGTGCCGGCATATGAGCGGCGTCCAGGCGCCTATGAATCAGCGATACGATTGATAGTAGGTCTTCGGCGTCCTCCTTGGACATTACCCAGTGAATGCGTGCCTCATGCGCGGTCGGGTTGCGGAACATGCTGAAGGTGCCACGGACAAGGTTGGCAAACCCGCTTTGTTCGCTGCGTTCGCTGACTGTGCTGCGTGGATTAATAGCTAAGAGTGGAGGGTCACCAGCGAGCACTCTATCGACCAAAGGTGCCCCATCGTCCGTCAGACCCGTGCGTGTACGCATCTTGTCCGCGACGCTCTTCACCGCCTCCTGGACAGCATGGAAGTAGTTGTCCGAAACCAGCTCGGCGCGGCAAAACTTCAGCACGTCCGGATGTACGCCTCGGCCCTCGAGATCGGCTCGAAGGTTGCGGGCGCGCCGTTGTGCCTCCGGCAATGTCTGGGCGGATTCTGCCGATGTGAGGTTTCCGGCCTGATCCACGACAAGGCCGGCAAATGCCAAAGCCTGATTTAGAAGTGCTCGCATCGGCTCGTACCGATCCGGGTCATGGTTATATCGAGCTGGCTTCATTGCGAGGCGAATGAATTCCAGGACGTGCGTGCGGTTTTGTTTGGTGTTCTGGCTCTCTACGAAGGCATTGTAGATGCGGACACGTTTCGTCACCGGGCCTGGATCGATCATCTTGCTGGACGCGATCAGGTGCTGGATCTCCAGCCCTGTAAGGCCTTGGTTGGTGTCGCCCAGGGCGCCGGCAATGGCTTCCAACTGGTCCTGCGAGAAGAACGCCATGTCGGGCCTCACTTGCCGTAGACCAGCCGCCGCAAGAAGGTCCTGGCGGTGACCAGAACGACATGCAGGCGGAAGGTGCTGTGATCTTCATCCGAGAGGCCCGGGTGCGAACCCTCCGTGTGGAGCATTTTGAAGAGCCCGTTGACGTAGTTCTTCCCGTCCTGGGTCCACTCGTTGCGATCCATCGCGAGGAAACCGATTTCTGCGAGCAAGGCGCGCCGGTTTTCTGAACTCAGCTGTTGACCCGCTTGCTGCGGTAGCACATTACGTGCGATGTCGTCGAACAGGCTTTCCAGGAAGGTCCGGAGTTGACTGTTGCAAGCCGCCCAATTGCCGCGCGTATGCGCTGCAACGGCTTGGTCAAGATGACCGAGAGGGGTTGTGAAGCCGAAGAACTTGAGAAGCTGATGCACCTCGTCATCCGTTTGGGGGAGCTGGATTTCGCCGGGCAATGCCGCACGGATGGACGTGTTTCGCCCGAAGTCGTCCCACGTCAAAATGTATCCGTCACGCGCAAGGCCCCGTGCGAAGGCCGTTTGCAAAGCTTGCGTAGCGTTTTGCTGCGCTAGCTGCGCAGCTTGCCGGATCACCGCCTCGCCCAAGGTCATGCTGCCTTCGAGCGTGTCGAGCACGGCCTCGGCCCGTTGCACAACGATCCGACCGAGCAGGGCGCACTTGTTGGCGACACTGAGGGAGGAGCTGGAGGAAATCTCGTCCTCCAGGCCAAGGCGGAGGACCATCTGGTTGAACCGCGCCTGGCTGTGTTGCTCAAGCAACTCGACGGCGGCGACAAGGGTAGGACGGGTGAAGGGCGCAGATCGCATCGGCGCTCCTAGTTGAAACGAAGCCCGAACAACCCACCGGTGTCGGTCGCGTCCGTGAGTTTGGTCTCCAGGACATGGTCCTTGACCCTGAAGCTAGTTCGGAACCCCTCCTGGGGAAGAACATCGGAATTCATCGTCACGATGTACTGGAAACCAGCGGCCTCGGCACGCTCGGCGCCAAGCTGAAGGGCTTTGGCGACCTGTCGCTCGTCGACGCCATCGAACAGGTGGCTGTCGTGCAGGAGAAAGCCGGGCCCGCGACCCTGCTTCAGGCTGATTTCGGTGAGCATCAGGTCGAAGCAGAAGATCTGCATGTTGGTGATGCCCTTACTCCGCTGCCCATCGATATGGACGTCGAACTGCGGCCCACCGCCTGTCTCGGCGATGGTGAGGCTTCCGGCTTTCTCGTAGAGGGATTCCGACAAGTACTCGAAAGTCAGGATCGCCTCGCGCAGGATGTCGTTGCGCTCGTGCAGGTCGTCCCGAAGCGCCTTGGTCAGATTGGCCCGCTCAATGTCCAGTTCGGCCTTGGTACTCTCGATACGCTCTGCAGTCTCGAGGCGCTGGCGCAAACCCTCTACCTCGGCCTCGGCACGGCCAGCCTCCTCGCGCAGGTTCGTGTAATGCTCTAGCGCGCCGCCCGAACTCAGCACATTCATGATCTGGCGACGCCGGCGATCGAGCTCAGCGGTGCGCTGGTCGCGCTCGTCGATACGCGCTTCGGTGGAGGTGATTTCAGCACTCAGGTGGGCGCGGCGGTTTTCGATGATTGAGCGATGAAATCGTTCCACCTCGTAGAAACGCCGCCGTACCATGTCTGGCAAGATGACGCCGACTTCCGCGTAGAGCTTGGTGACGTCGCTGAGATCGGAGGCACCTTCTTCACCGAGTGAGGCGCGAAGTTGTTGAAGCAATTCACCGTCCATCACGCTGTCGACATTGAGTACGTCGATCTCGCGGGTGATAAGGTTGGCTTCGCGTTCAAGGTCCTTGTATGCTGGCACGACTTCAAATGAGGCCAGCTGTTCGAGCAGCCTGATGGCGTGGGCCTCTGCGAGGGTGAGGCGTGTGCGCAGATCGGCGGATTTGCCGAAATAGCGGCCAAGGTCGCCGCTCTTGGCGGCCTTGCGTAATTCTCGGGCGACTTTCTCCTGCCCGCGCAGTTCCTGGAATTTGCCCGGAATGGTCCAGTCGAGGCCGAGCAGGTAACAGATCGAGACCTGCTGGTCCCATGCCTGTTGCATCGTAGAATGCTGCATCGGCTGTTGGAATCCGCCGCTGAGCTGGCGGCGAGCGAAATAGGAGAACAAGGAGCGGAAGGATGGTTGGAAGCGTTCGATTTCGTCACCAGAAGCGAGCGGCAGGCCGAACCAGAGCTTGCCGAGATTGGCCTTCCACTGTTCGTTCGAAAACTCGAAATGTCCGGCCGCCAAGTTGGACTGCGGTGCAAGCGGCCAGTTTTCGACGGCGCCGTTGATCATGAGTTGGCTAGGCTTGGCGCCGCTGCGGACCGCGGAAATTGCCTCGTCGGCGACATCGACCACCACGTCGAAGGTCCATTCGGTGAGAACCTCGGACCGGAAGATGCTCTCCTTACGGACGTCGGCGCCGAACAGGAAATGCACCAGCTCCACAAAGCTGGTCTTGCCAGCGCCGTTGCGAGACTGGCGGTCATTTGCGCCCTCGCTCTTGTCGGCCAGCAGGATGTTGAGGCCCGGCTTGAAAGCGAGGGTCTTGAATGAAGCCAGGTCGCTGCCAAAACGACGGATCATGACGCGATCCTCCGCACGAGGCCGCGGTCGAAGTCGAGCGCTCCGATCGTGTAGAGCAGGTCCAGTGCGAGAATAAACCATTGATAGTCGATCGGCGCGTTGGGAGCATGTTGCGCCCGCCGGCCGCGCACCTCGTCCCACAGGCGGGACATGGTCATCGGCCGCTTCAGGATTTCCAAGATCTCGGCACCAACGCCGATGAGAGCGCGGTCTGGACGGACATGCTTTGTTGGCAGAATCATGACACCTCCACGGAGACGAGAGGATCCTCGAAGATGTCGCAGCTATCGAAGAAATAAGCGAGCACGGCCAGCGCGGCGCCCTGGCGCTTGGGTTCGCCATTCATGCCGGCATAGTCCTGCAAGTGCTTGAAGATCTTGTCGGCCGGAAGATCGAGGGCTTTCAGTTCGGCGTAGCGCATGCGGAACGCTTCCGCGATCCTCTCGCCGAGATCCGGTCGGGGGCTTTTGCGAAAGAAGATGTCAACGAGGCTCGACTTGCGCCGGCCGATCCGCAGCAGGAGCCCGGATTCATCGGAAAGCGCGTTCTTTTCCAGCTTCTCCAACGACGGCGGGGTGAGCGGTGGATCGCCGGCATTCGGCTCCTGACGCTGCAGCGCTTCGATTATCGGCACGAGGTCAGCCATTACCAGGCGATCGACAATGGCGATCGAAGCCGCGGGGCCGAACAGCGCCTGCAAGGCGGCCGGTTCAAGATCCATGGTGAGCTTCAGGAGTTCCGGCTCCGACCAAGTCTCGATGACAACCGGCGCATGCACCTGACGGAGTCCATCGATATGCCGGACCGCATTCGGCGGAAGGCCTCGACCATCATTATGGACGAAGACCCATTCGGCCATGTCGGCATTCCAATGGCCGCGTGCGCCATGAAAGTCCTCATCGACCTTGGCGATGAGTTCGGCTTCCTTCATGGCGTCGGGGGCATAGCACTGGAAGACGGACTTGGTACTGATGCGGCGGCCGTCGCATTTCAGATCGCCAAAGGGGCCGTAGGGGCGCACTTCTTCGAAATCGGCCCCGAAAGCGTAACCCGCAAGACGAACGAACCAGTCTTGGAACGCCGTGCCGTGATGGGTGTGGAAGGCCAGCCGAAAGCGATCGACATAGATAGAGTGCTGCAGTTCATCCCTGGTGCTGCTTGGCCGCCCGGATTGGCTTTGGCGCACGCACCGTCGGTGCGATGTCACCCAGATGATGAATGCGCATGGCCGGCCGCTTCGGCAGTTTCACCATGAGTTCCAGCTTGCCGCCGACTGCTTCAACATAGCTGCGGAGTGTCGAGAGATACATGTCAGCCTGATTCTCGATCTTGGAGACCGAAGGCTGCTTGATGTTAAGCGCGGTAGCGATATCGGCCTGTGCCTTGCCGGTAATCTCGCGCAACTCGCGCAGACCCTCGACCTCCTGCTTCAGGGCTTGATATCGCACGTCGATTGCGGCCTGCTCTTCAACAGGCAGCGCGGCGATGACTTCATTCAGGCTCCGGCCCATCTCACATTCCCTTTTTCGCGGCTTTCAGGTTTTCCATATGCATGGAATACCGCAAATCCGCTTTTGCTTTAAGCTGCTCGTGGAAGAGCTTCTGGCTGCCGCCAGATTTATCACCCGCCACCAGCAGGATTGTCTTTCTCTCTGGGTCGAAGGCGAAGGCGGCACGCCATTGGCCATCGGTAGCCCCGAAGCGCGTTTCCTTCATATTATCGTGTCTCGACCTTTTGGGCGTGTCGGCGTGCGGACGACCAAGCTGCGAGCCATAATTGTCAAGCAGCTCGGTAATAGCCAGCAATTCGCTTGGCACCTGTCGCTCGAAGGCCAGAAATTCCATCTCGAAGGTATCGTCTAGTCTAATTTCTCACAAATTGATATAGCCTGGAAGCTATGTTTGGTCAATGGGAAGGATGTGCGGCTGGGCCGACGACGCCGTGTTCATTAGTCGGCAGCTTACGTGGGATCGGAGGGATATGAAAGGCGCGGGCGTCATTGCGCGGCCAGTCTTGTTCGGCATCGTTTTCTTCTCGCCTCCCCCGACCAACGCTGGCATCAGATAGCAGCTGGCGGTGGCTGCTGTGTCCACTAGCCGGAAATTGATGAGTATCTCGGCACCGAAGAAAAAGAAGGAACGTCACACTTACCTAAGTTAACATTTGCGAGATCACCAGTGTATTCTTGTTATGTTCGTATATGTAAGCCTTAGTGAGATTCAGCGCAAAAATTAGTGAAATCCGACAATAAGATTCTACTTAAAAATTGTTGAAATTTAGATATGTTTCTTAAAATGAACAAATATGGTATATGCAGCTTTATGCGCAAATTTTGACTATTAACTATGAAAAATCACAGAAGGAATATGGTGGGCCTGGCAGGACTTGAACCCGCGACCAAACCGTTATGAGCGGTCCGCTCTAACCAGCTGAGCTACAGGCCCACCGACCGGTTCTGTGACCGGTAGGGAGCGCTATAGCAAAGCTTTCAGGGTTTCACCAGAGTTGGGTGACGGTGTTTTGTGGTTTTTATCGCACGGCTTCGATTCTGCGGATGAAATCATTCAGAATGATCCGCCATAATTCATCTTTCAGCAGCTTGTCTTCGACCCCGGCATCCAGGTTTGGGTTGTCGTTTACTTCAATCACCACAGCGCGGTCGCCAATCAATTTGGCATCCACACCATATAGGCCATTGCCGATGGGGGCAGCGGCGGCCAGCGCTGCCTTTAGGATGCTGGGTGGGACGGCATCGATTTCAACGGTTTCAAAGCCCCCCTGATCCGGTTCGCCTTTTTTGGCGTGATTGATAATCTGCCAATGGCCGCGCGCCATCATGTATTTGGACGCAAAAAGGGGCTGATTGTTCAGGATGCCAATCCGCCAATCATAGTCGGTGCGCAAATATTCCTGACCCAGGATCAGGCTGGAATGGTTAAGCATTTCCCGGCCCAGCTGGATCATCTGGGCTGGCGTGTCGGCCCGCTTCACGCCCTTGGAAAAGGCACCGTCTGGCACTTTCAGAACGATGGGATAGTCACAGTCGGTTGAGACCTTTTCCAGATTGGTCTTATCGATGATCACTGTTTTGGGGGACGGGATGTTGTGGGTTCGGAACAGTTCCGCCAGATAGACCTTGTTGGTACAACGCAGGATCGAGGCGGCGTCATCCAGACAGGGAATTCCCTCTGCATCCGCCCGTTTGGCAAAGCGATAGGTGTGGTGATCCAACGCCGTCGTCTCGCGAATGAAAAGCGCATCAAATTCCGCCAGGCGGGGCAGGTCGCGCTGACCGATTGTGTCCACCTTCACCCCCATTGTCGCGCCAACCCGGGTCAGCCGTTGAATGGCAAGCGGGCTGGAGGGGGGTATGACCTCTTTTGGATCGATCAGCACGGCCAGGTGATATTTCGGTAATTTCCCAATGGCGGGCATTGGCCGATGGCGCTTGGTATAATGATCCAGGCCGCGCCCGAACAAGGCGCGGTCGGCATTGGGCAGTGTTTTCCAGTTAGGGACCTTCACATCCTTGATGCGATACAGCGCAGCGCCCCGCTTGGTTTCGCCCCGTTCATATTGAATGCGCACAATTGGGCATCGGAATGCATCAAAGACGGCGCGGGCCAGGGTTTTGAAACGAAGCTCGTCCGTCAGGCCGAAACATACCGTGATCGATGGTGTCGGGGCATCGGTGGCGGCCGAGCGCATTGCTTTATTCAGAAAGCGCTCCATATCGCCAAGTGCGCGGCGGTAGATGCGTTTCCACCCCACCCATAACATCGCTTCGGCAGACGGCATGATCTTGTCGCCCCGTGCTTCGGCTGTCAGGGCGCAATAATATCCAAGACCCAGATAGCTGTAATCGCTGCACAAATTCACCACACGGGTGCGCATGGGATAGGGTTTGGAGCGCGTCAGGTAATCATGGGCGGAGATGGCTTCGCGTCCGGGACCGGGGAAGGGGAAATCAGACGCATCATCAACGACGAAAACGGTTCTGCTCATTGTGGGCTGAAACTCCTATTTCGGGTTATTTTGGATCCGTCAGGCGCAGCACCAATGCGGCACGCTGGCGGGCCCGGCCATAGCGGGACATGCGTTCGAAATCTTCCCGGGGGATGGGCAGGGCCATCCGATCCGTCTGGCTTTGGATCACATCCGGGTCGACAAAGGGGTCATGCACAAAGACGAAACGGTCACTCAGCGCCACCACGACAACCCAATGGGGGACCTTTTCACGATCCAGCGCATAGGTCGAGATCAACACGATGGGGATGCCGCCGCTGTCCAACACTTCCTGTACTTCCGGCAATGTCAGGGCCCGGTTGTCGACGGGAATTTCAAGATCTTGCAACTGCGCCAGATAATCTTCCTGAACCAGGCGAATGACGTCCTTTTTCTTCTGGCTGCGGACGGAGTCGATGAACATCACGTCTGGATCGCGCACATGCACCCGCACGTCAAAGCCGCGGGCCGCAGCGGCCAGCGCCATGCCATAGGGAGAACATCCGGCGGGCCCTTTGGTCATAAAGACCGTCGTCGCCTCCCGCCACAGGCGCAGTTCTTCCCGGCGCGTCATCGGTGTTTCTGGCTTAAGCGCGGTCATCGCCATCATCAGACAGGCTGGCCCACAGGTGAAATCCAGGCTTTGTGCGTAATAGGGTATGCGGTCGGCGGATGTGGGGCGACTGCCGATCAGGGCCTTATCCAGGCGCAGCGCATCGCCGCCATCCTCATAATAGCCGGTAATGCGACCAAAGGGCTTGTACCCCGCCTGGCGATACAGCGCGATGGCGCCTTCATTTCCGGCATGGACTTCCAGACGCAGATAGGCAGCATCCCCCTCAGCAGCGGCATCCTCTGCAGCCGCCAGCAGCGCCCGTGCATAGCCTTTGCCGCGACGATCCGGCAGGACCGCCAGTGAATACAGGCGCGCCAGGGACGTTCCCTGGTGAAACAGAACCATCGCATAGCCGATCAACTGCCCTGTCTGGTCGCACAGCACGCGGGTGGTTTGATGGCCCTTGATCAACAAATGGCGAAAACTGCGCCGGCTGATGCGGTCGGTCAGGAAACAGGCGGTTTCCACATCCACCAGGCCGTCCAGGTCCTCCAGAACGGCAGGGCGAATAATCGCTTCGGATACAATACTGTCCATAACGGGCAATCCCAACGCGCCTGATCCAACCCCCGATGAGCGGACCAGCGCGTTTAGAACGCTATATCGGGCAAACCAACGCAAACTTAAAATGAATTCATGCTGCGAAAATTAGACCATATCCCCGCACTGAATGCATGGCTGGGATTTGTATCACAGCGTCAATTGATGGTGGCAGGCCCTTGCACCGTGGGTTACGGCATCGACAAGTCTGTGGAGGATCGGGTGTTCCAGACCTTCTTGCTGGCACTGTGTGGCAACGGAAAGTGCGTGATCAGGGGCAGAGTCTGCTATTTCCCTTAAGCGATGTAGAATATAGTCGCCGTCCAATCGGGCTTTCTCGGCCAGTCGTTGCCAGTGTCGACCCATGACCTGATCAAATTCCGCCTTCTGTTCTATTTTCATTGCCATTTTTAAATCGCGACGCTCATATTTTTGAGGATAGGCTGTCGCACTGGCAATGTCATACAGGGGGGCTAAACGTGTTTGGTTCGGGGTATGGAGCATGGAGTAGTTTTTTGCATGCCCATCTGTGCCGCCGATAATCCAATTGTACCCCAAGGCTAGGATAAAGTTGGTTTTGTCGATCTCCGGTCGATCAGATGAGTCCAGCAAAGCCAGGCAGGTTTCTGGGGATGGCCCTCCCAAGGTCTGGTATTTGTTGTCAGGATGAATGCCCGCAGCCTGGCAGAAATCTTCCTGATGAATGCGCAGAATGCGTCCATCTGACATAAACCGCCGATCAAACCGCGTCACAACGATGGCAATCTGGTCGCCAAAATGCTCCACCTTAGTTGCACAGCTAGATAAGCCTAATCGTTTTGCAAGCGATAGGCAGAAATGCTCGTTTTCAACGAAACCATCAAATCCGGATACTGGAGGCTTTATGATATGGGTTGTTGGGATACGTCCGCTGGGAATGCCATAGCGGCCAGAGGAGTCTCGTATGAAGGCAGTTTTGGGCTGCGCCCCTGCCAGGCTGAACTGTCCATGATCAGTTGTCTTGCGCCCTAATGGATGGCGCGCCAGGTTTCGCAGGCGATCTGCGATTTCAGTTTCCGACAACCAGATTACTTGCTCTGGTTCCGCCTCCAAAGCGGTATCGGTCAAATCGGGCAGAATGCGTATTGCACCCGGACATTCGCTGCCAATGGCCTGCAGCAACCCCATTAGGCTGCGGACAGATGTGTTATGGTCCTCAGCAATTCGCTGAAGGATTGCCTCGTTATCCGGTAGCAATCCCCAAAAGAAAGCCTCTGATATTCGTGCAGGGTGTTCCCCGCTAATGAGAGGGAGGCTGATCGACAAAGGGTAGGCATTAGGATTGGCGAGCCAACTTCCATCATAGACGAACACTGAAGACCCTGACCTGTTGAATAACATGCCGACGGAGGTATCGTCTATCAGGATCGCAAGTCGACCTAGCTTTTGCCCCCGTGCCATTTAATCAACGATCTCGCTGAGATTGATAGTGTCTGAAGTGTTAGAAGGGGGGGGGATATCCCCTAATGTTATCTGAAGCCCTAATGTGTGGAACAGGGCGAGCAGAGTGGATATTGACGTTCCTTGCGCGCCGTTTTCGATTCCAGACAAGGTCTGTTGTCGAATTCTAACCTGTTTTGCCAGGCTGGCTTGGGTAAGGCCCATTGCCATACGACGCGCCCGTATTATGGCCCCAATGTCAAAAGGGGTTTTTACTTTAGGGGTCATGATATGTCCGGTCCCTATCTCCTGATTCTCAGTTTATTTTACACGGTTTTACGGATAAATCAATATAATCGATATTTCGGATAAATGAATTTAATTGAAATATCGGATAATAAGCTAAGCCCCAACAGGAGGGTCGCTGCAAATTATACAGCACTATTTGACTGGGGGCTAATTCAGCACCCCCTGGCCCGGCGACCCCATGATGAGGATATGCGCCGGGCAGAGGAAGCGATTGGCATTAGAGCATCATGAACTCAGACAGGATGTTCTAACCATTTGTTTTCTAAGCAAATACGTCGTCACAAACGATTCCGTTTGCTCGGGATTTGCTCTAATAATCCAGGAAGCTGCGCAGTTTGCGGCTGCGGCTGGGGTGTTTCAGCTTGCGCAGGGCCTTTGCCTCGATCTGGCGGATACGTTCCCGGGTGACGCTGAACTGCTGACCGACTTCTTCCAATGTGTGGTCGGTGTTCATCCCAATGCCAAACCGCATGCGCAACACGCGCTCTTCACGGGGCGTCAAAGAGGCCAGAACCCGTGTTGTGGTTTCCCGCAGGTTCGAATGGATTGCGGCATCAGACGGCAATAGGGCGTTTTTGTCTTCGATGAAATCGCCCAGATGGCTGTCTTCTTCGTCCCCGATTGGGGTTTCCAGAGAGATCGGCTCTTTTGCAATTTTCAGGACCTTGCGGACCTTTTCCAGCGGCATGGCCAGTTTTTCGGCCAATTCCTCCGGGGTCGGTTCGCGCCCAATTTCATGCAGCATCTGGCGGGATGTGCGCACCAGCTTGTTGATCGTTTCAATCATATGCACGGGGATACGAATGGTGCGTGCCTGATCCGCGATGGAACGGGTAATTGCCTGACGAATCCACCAAGTCGCATAGGTCGAGAATTTATAGCCTCGGCGATATTCAAACTTATCCACCGCCTTCATCAGGCCGATATTCCCTTCCTGAATCAAATCCAGGAATTGCAGGCCGCGATTGGTGTATTTCTTGGCAATTGAGATCACCAGGCGCAGGTTCGCCTCAACCATTTCCTTCTTCGCACGGCTTGCTTCGCGCTCACCCTGTTGAACGGTCGAGGTGATGCGGCGGAATTCCTGAATGGGCATGCCGGCCTCGTTGGCAATTTCGCCAATACCGGCCCGCAATTCTTCAATTTTGGTTGCGTATTTCGCAGCAAATTTGGCCCAGGCGTTGGAAACATCCGCCATTTCTTCCAGCCAGTTCGGATCCAACTCGCGCCCGTAATAGCTTTCCAGGAAGGCCTCGCGATCGATTTTGCATTCCAGCGCCAGGCGCAGCAATTTGCCTTCCTGGGTGATCATGTTCTTGTTGATCGAATACAGCTCTTCAACCAATTGCTCGATGCGAATATTGTTCAGGCGCACCTCATCCATCAACTGGATCAATTCTTTGCGGTGCTTGTCATAGGTACGCTCGGTAGAGCGGGAGACGGATTCCCCTTTTTGCATGCTGCTGACGCGCTTATCCTGCGCCCGTTGCAGCTTGCCATAAGTGTCGGAAATCTTTTCAAAAGTCTCCAGGACGGTCGGCTTTAAAGCCTGCTCCATGGCGGCCAGCGACATATTGTTTTCTTCGCCGTCCTCGTCCTCGTCCCCGTCCCCAGTGGGCGAAACGCCGTCGACAGGCTCACCATCCGCGGCGGGGTCGGCGGTTTTTACGGCTTCTACGGGTTTGATCACTTCTGGTTTGGCCGCAACCTTGGGGGCCTCTTCTTCTGTGTCGTCCTCGTCTTCTTCTTCCGGCTCTTCGGCCTCTTCCTTGGCTTTTTCAGCTTCCTTCAGGGCCTCAGATTCACCGGCTTCTTCATCACCAGACTCGATATCGGCCATATCGTCGGCATCAGGACCCGACGACATGGTCGCATCCAGATCAATAACATCGCGCAGCAGAATCTGGCCTTCCAGCAACTGATCGTGCCAGTCGGTGATCGCGCGCATGGTCAGCGGGCTTTCGCACAGCGCACCGATCATCTTCTCGCGCCCGGCCTCAATCCGCTTGGCAATGGCGATTTCGCCTTCGCGCGATAACAGCTCAACAGACCCCATTTCGCGCAGATACATGCGCACAGGGTCATCAGTCCGCCCGACTTCATCATCCGAGATATTACCGGCATCGCCAGAGGCTTCGGTGGTCCGCTCCTCGGCTGGCTTTGCTTCCGGGTCGCTATCAGGCTCTTCACCATCGACAACATTAATGCCCATGTCGTTCAACATGGTCATCACGTCTTCGATCTGTTCAGAGGATACTTGCTCCTGCGGCAGCGCCTCGTTCAGTTCATCAATGGAGATGAACCCGCGCTCTTTGCCTTTTTGCAGAAGCTTCTTTACCGCTGAGTGCGCGTCTTCAAGAACTGGACCGTCTGCCTGTTCTTCTGTTGACTCGGTCGCTTCACTCGCTTCGGCTTTGCTCGCCATATTGCCCGTCTTCCTTCCACCGATACCCTGGCGCGATATGCGCCAGCGTCCTAGCTCTTGTCACTATAGTCCGACAGATCCTGGCCCAATTGGCCTTCACCATCATCCACCGATCGGCGCAAAGCCGCCAATCGGGCATCTCGCTTTTCCCAGTCCCCCGGGCTCCAGCTTTCAGAGTCCGCGTTCACAGACCCAGGATCCCGTCCCGCTGTTTGATATTCCCCCAGCAGCGCCCCTTGCTGCCGGATTAACAGGATATGCTCCAGCAACTCCCGCGCCTCCGATGTAGAGGCGGTGGGTCTTGCCTGCGGAGCCAGACTGTAGACGCCCGGAACAGTAACAGCAGACAAAGACGCTTGCACCCCGCTTGCGATCAAGTGGTGTGTAAGCGCCTCCGGGTCAAGCATAATGCCCAACACAGCGTGTTTTTGGAGTTCGGCGCGCAGCTTGTCAAGGTCGGCATCAAAGGCGAAGACGTCTAAAACCTCATCAAACTCGGAAATCAGCTCTGGATGATTGACCAGGGTCGCCAGCACGATCTCTTGACGGCGGCGAACCAGGCGACGCGCAGCATCGTCCATCAGGCGTTTGCCAAACGGGGATTCCGCCTTCGGGCCCAAGGAAGTATCGCGGTTTCCCCGCCATTCCCGGATGGCCTGGCGGCGGGCTTGCTTCAAGCGGCTCTGGCTGTGTTTCCGATGCAGATTAAACAGCATGTCGCGAAATGTACGCTGGTATTCCTTCCGCACCAGATCATTCTGAATGCCTGCGGCCAATTGAAATAGGTCCGCTTCCAGGCGGGCGCGACGCTCTGGCGTGTCCAGCCGCATGCCGTCTGATTCGGTTTCAAACAAAAATTGCGCCAGGGGATGGGCTCCCCCTATCACATCATTCATGGTGCGGATGCCGTCATGGCCGCTGACCAGGCTGTCTGGATCCTCCCCTTCTGGTAAGAAGGCAAAGGACAGGCTCTTGCCCGGTTCCAAGCCACTTAAGGCGCGTTCTGCGGCGCGAATGGCGGCCTTTTGACCGGCGACATCGCCGTCCAGGCACAGGATCGGTTCATCCGCGTGACGCCATAATTCTGCGATCTGCAATTCTGTTACAGCCGTGCCCAAAGGGGCGACACTGGCCGGAAAGCCAGCCTGCCACAGGCCGATTACGTCCATATAGCCTTCGACGACCAGCAATTGCTCACCCTGGCGCGCTGGCTCTCGCGCACGATCCAGATTGTACAGGGTGCGGGATTTATCAAACAGCGGAGTTTCCGGGGAGTTGATGTATTTCCCAACCCCGATGGCCTTGGCATCGCCCATGAAACGCCCGCCAAAGGCGATAGGGCGGCCGCGCCGGTCATTGATCGGGAACATGATGCGGTTGCGAAACAGCGGGTAGGGGGCGCGGCCATCATCCGGGGCACGGTACAGGCCGGCCTCCAGCAATTGCGCCATCTCGATCCCTTGTTCCTTAGCCGCTGTCGCCAGGGCGTCCTTGTCATCCGGGGCAAAGCCCAGTTGGAACGCCTCAATCGTCATAGCCTCCAGCCCGCGGCCTTGCAGATAGGTGCGGGCTTCCTTCCCCGCCGGGCTCTCCAATTGGCGACTGTACCAATCCCGCGCAAAGGCGATGACGTCGCCCAGATCTTTGCGGCGTTCTTCGCGCTGGCGTTCCTCTGGCGAAGATTTTGGCACTTCCAGCCCGGCAAGGCCGGCCAGTATCTCTACCGCCTCAGGGAAGCTCTGTCCCTCAACCTGCATCAACCAGGAAAAGTGATCGCCATGCTCCCCCGTGGAAAAGCAATGATAGAAGCCCTTGTCGTCCACGACATGGAATGACGGGGTTTTTTCATTCGTGAAAGGTGAATTGCCCCACCAGTCCCCGCGTCCCTTCTGCTTTAACTGTACCCGCCTGCCGACCAGTTGCGACAGGGAAACCCGGGCGCGGATTTCATCGAGAAAGGATTGCGGAAAAGCCATGGAACGCGAAAACCTGTCCGTTTGGGTGTGGTGTTTGGGCGCGACCGGTTGGGATGGTTGGGCGAAACCGTGCGTCGAACTTCATAACATATCGTGCGAAATTAGTACATCCCGAATGGCTGTTAAGGCGCATGTCGACCAGGTCGGTAAAGGGGGGCCGAATGGTGTCACGCAACCGTCATGAATACAGTGGATAGTGCGCCTCAGAAACAGTCTTTCACGCAGGAGTTGGAATTATGGCGATGTATACGGCCCGTCTTTTGGACGCGAAAAGCGGCAATGAAGGGGTATATGATTTTGAAGGGCCAGACGATCTTATGGGCCAAACACCAGTGCGAATCGTTCGTCATTTTATGGAATATATCGATCGAGATGTATTGCCGACACAGCATGTCGACTATGAACTGAACGCGGCATTGAAGAACAAACAGCGCCATGTTGTGACCGCCATGGGTGATTTGCATTTTGAACATGGCGAAGATCCGGCACCTTTTATGCTGATGATCGCGGCAAAGCAGAAATAGCAGTTAATTTTGCCGCATGACAAAAATCATCACTTTTGATGATTTTGCTGTCTTGCCCCAACCGGATGCTCCGATTAAAGTGCGGCCCGCTCAGCAAGAGCGGCGAATGGGGCGTGGCGAAGCGGTTAACGCACCGGTTTTTGGTACCGGCATACCTAGGTTCGAATCCTAGCGCCCCAGCCACTCTCTTGCTCCTACTACAGCACAAGTGCTGTCAGATCTGACAGTTCGGGCGGTGCTGATTTTCTAACTCTTTCCCACAAGGCGCCAAACGGTCGCAGACCGTGTGCCTGAACGGCAATAGGCCAGGATTGGGGTGGGCAGGTCGTCCAATGCCGCACGGAAGGCTGTGGCGTCCGATTCGGATATGCCTGCTGGCGAAATTGGGATGTATCGCGCGGATATTCCGATCTTGGTTGCAGCCGCTTCGATATCTTCAAATGTCGGCTGACCCGGCTCTTCCCCATCGGGTCGATTGCATATGATGGACTGGAAGCCCAGGCTATGCGCCTGGACCACATCATCGGGCGTGATCTGGGGGCTGACGGACAGGGTGGGGGATACGGGATAGGGCTGCATGATGCTCCAATGGGTTAAAGGGCGTTGACGGGCACTTTCAACATCTGGCGACCATCTTTATCAGTGGGTATGGTTCCGGCACGCATATTGACCTGTAAGGCGGGAATGATCAATTTCGGCATTCCCAGTGTTGCATCCCGCTGGGTCCGGAACTGCACAAAGGCAGCTTTGGTTTTGCCCTGACCAACATGGATATTCTGTGCCTTCTGTTGCGCAACAGTGGTTTCCCACTGAATGTCGCGACCGTCAGGGCCATAATCGTGACACATGAACAGGCGCATGGCGTCTGGCAGGGACAGAACCTTTTGTATGCTATCATACAGGGTTCCAGCGTCGCCGCCGGGAAAATCTGCACGGGCCGAGCCGCCATCTGGCATGAACAACGTATCCCCAACAAAGGCGGCATCGCCGATGACATGGGTCATACAGGCTGGGGTATGGCCAGGTGTATGAAGGGCGATGGCCTGCATCTGCCCGATTGAATAGGTATCCCCGTCTTTGAACAAGGCGTCGAACTGACTGCCATCGCGCTGAAAGTCGGTGCCCTCGTTAAAGATTTTTCCGAAGGTATCCTGCACGACAGTAATATTGCACCCGATGCCGATTTTTCCCCCTAGTTGTCCCTGGATATAGGGGGCGGCGGATAGATGATCGGCATGAACATGGGTTTCGATAATCCAGTCAAGCGACAGGTTCTGCTGGCGGATGTGATCGATGATCCGGTCCGCATTGTTGTAGCTGATGCGGCCCGCTGCATAGTCGATATCCAGGACGGGATCGATTACCGCACAGGATGGGGAGGCCGGGTCTGCCACGACATAGCTTATGGTGTTGGTCGCGGGATCAAAGAACCCCGCGACCTTGGGTTTGGTGGCCATAGTGATTGGATAGGGCGTCATCTGCACCTTCCCTTTGGTTACAGCTTACAGGTGCGGATACCCAGGATGGAATACAGTGGGCACAGCCGCACCAATCCGGTGACGATCAGCACAAGGCCCACTGCCACGGTACCATATTTGACGTAAGCTTCATCAAAAAGCGTCAGGCCGCTGAGCAAGGCGCATGCAATCAAGGCAGCACCAAGTATCAGACGCAGCAATCGATCCAGACTTCCAACATTTACTGTCATAGAATGATCCTCCGGTTAGAATGTCCCCAACCGTAGCGCCTGGGAAGTACGCTGTCGGTGACGAAGTCACCAAACCGTCGGCTTTTTACACACTATCGTTTCGATGAAAATTCTATGCCGGATCTAATGAGGCCAGATTCGTCAGGGCATCTCTGTCCAACAGGCCCAGGGTTCCGCGCGTTTGTTGTATCCAGTCGCGCCGCTGAAATTCACCCAATTGGCGCGAGATAACTTCGCGCGCCGTCCCCAGTTCCGCCGCAAGCTGTTGATGGGTCACCTTGATCTGATCCGATCCCCGCGCAAGATCCAGCAGCTTCTGGGCAAGCCGGATATCCAGCCTTTGGAACGCTATTTCTTCGATCACCAGAAACAGATCCGTTATGCGTTTTGAATAGGCTGTGAAGATAAAATTTCGAAAATCAACCGATTGGGAAATCAGGGTATCGAATACCGGGCGGGGGATTGCGGCTGCCCGAATATCTGTTTCCGCAACGCCTTCTGCTGAATAATCCTCATAGGCCAAAAGACAGGCCGTTGTCAGGACACAGCTTTGCCCGGCTTCCACGCGATACAGCACGATTTCGCGACCGCCTTCTGAGATTTGGTGCACCCGAACGCGACCCTCTAACAGCAGTAACAGATTTTCCGGGGGCTTGCCGGGACCGAATATAACAGTCCCTTCGGGCACGGTTACAATCGCGCTTTCCCGCATCAAAATTTGTTTGATCGCGCCATCCAGTTTGGCCAGACCTTCAAACTTTTCGATCCAACCCGCAGCAGATTTTCCCCTTTCCAGGGAGGTGTCTTTTTCGTGCATTTGGTGGCCCTTTCCCATTCCCACAACACTATATCTGCATGTGATGAATGGCGAGGGGAGATTAGCCCACAGCTTTAAACCCCTGTATATATTCGTTAATGCTTATTATTGCGAATAGTTATCACTTGCAATTTATTCTTTTCATCTCTATGACCCCATTCGCTCTTTACGGAATGCTGTGGTCGCGCAGCCAGTGAAGGGCGCGTGACACACATTGAACCAGCCAGCCAAGATCTGCGTGTTTGCACCTCTTATAGCCAGCCAGGATTTCAACGAAACCTGAAGCTATCGGAGCTGTAAGACATGTATAACGACCTATCCCGGAATAGACTTACCGCAACAGACATCCCTTTCAGTCATCGCCTTAAGGCGGGAACGGCCATTGGGGCGCTGTTAGCCTGTATGATGGCCGCACCGGCGCATGCACAATCAACCAATCAGCCCGCCAATGGCACACAGGCTGGCGACGCGCCTATTCAATTGGCACCCATCGCTGTCGAGGGACAGGAAGACAGCGGGTACAAGACGGATAAATCCGCGTCCAGCAAATTCACCGCACCATTGGTGGACACGCCCAAAAGCGTCACCGTCATTCCCCAGGAAATCATTGAGCAACGCAATGCCACCAGCCTGGATGAGGTTCTAAGAACCACGCCGGGGATTACCTTGGGCGCGGGGGAGGGCGGTGTCCCCAGCGCGGACCGGCCCAATATCCGGGGGTTTTCTTCTGAAGGAAATATCTTTGTTGATGGCATTCGTGATACCGGCTCACAGACACGCGACACGTTCAACGTGGAACAAGTGGAAATCATCAAAGGTCCAGGATCCGCCTATAGCGGGCGCGGCTCTACCGGGGGCAGCATTAATCTGGTGACGAAGAAAGCCACCCTGGACGAAGATTTCCTTGGCGGAAACGTGTCTGTTGGATGGCCGTTCAGCAAGCGGGCCGCTGGGGATGCGAACTATGTCCTGTCAGAATATGCCGCGCTTCGATTGAATGTGTTGGTTGAAGACAGCGAAGTCCCCGGCCGGGATGAGGTGACAACCAGCAGCCTGGGCTTTGCCCCGTCTATGGCGCTGCAATTTAATGATACGACCAAGGCGACGGTAAGCCTGTATCACCTGCAAACTGATGATATGCCCGATTATGGCCATCCCTATGATCCTGCAACCGGAAAGCCAGCCGATGTTGATCGCGATAACTTCTATGGTTTGACCAACCGCGATTTTCAGGAAACGCAGGTTGATTCAGCCACATTCGATTTTGAACATGAGTTGAATGACAGCCTGACCCTGCGCAACGTGTCGCGCTATAGCTGGTCCGAAAATGACTATATCGTCACCAACCCGAATGACAGTGCGGCCGATAACATCTCTGAAGGCAGTGTCTGGCGGGCCATTAAAAGCCGCAATTCAGACACGACAGTTGTGTCCAATCAAACCGATCTGTCGGGCGATTTCGAAACCTACAATCTGAAGCACACCTTTAACGCCGGTATCGAAATCAGCTATGAAACCAGCCGCAACCGGAACTATGTTGTCGATACTGGCAATCGTGATTGTTCCGTTGGGGGTGTTGGCGCTGCGGGTGGGTTCAATTGTACAACCCTGGCCGCACCCAATCCAAACGATCCATGGACCGGGTCCATCACGCCCAGCGCGAATTCCACAAAGACAACGGTCAACACGCGGTCCATCTATGGCTTTGATACGATCGAACTGGATCCGCAATGGCAGGTGAATGTTGGCTTGCGGGTGGATGATTATAAGACGACATCCGGTGCGCTGGAGAATGAGTCGACATTCATCAACTATCAATTGGGTGCGGTTTATAAGCCAGCGTCCAATGGCAGTATCTACGTATCCTATGGCACATCTTCAGAGCCCCCGGGGTCCACCGCTGGGGAAGGCGGGGATAACATCTCAGCCAGCAATGCGGACCTGGATCCGGAAGAATCCCGCAGCTATGAGGTCGGGACCAAATGGGACCTGTTGGAACAGAAACTTGCGGCAACGGCGGCCCTTTTTCGGACAGAAAAAACCAATGCACGCTATGCAACGGCACCTGGACGCGGCGCGCAACAGGCTTTGGGGGGTGAACAGGTCGTCAATGGCCTGGAACTGGGCGTGTCTGGGGATATCACGGATGCCTGGCACGTATTCGGTGGCTATACCTTCATGCATTCTGAAATTGTCGACGATGGCCCGGTTTCAACAGATGAAGGCAACAAGATCCCCAATGTTCCTGCCCATAGCATGAGCATTTGGTCGACCTTTGACGTGACGCCGGATGTGAATCTGGGAGGCGGGGTTACCTATGTCTCCCATCGCTTTGCCAATACGGCAAATGACAAGAAAGTCCCTGCCTATTGGTTGTTCGATGCGGTGGCGACATACACCGTCCAGGAGAATGTCGATCTGCGCCTGAATGTGAACAATGTGTTCGATACGACCTATTACGTGAAGCCTTATGCGTCGCATTTCGCAACCGTAGGGACAGGTCGATCAGCCGTAGTGTCCACCAGCTTTAAATTCTAACGACGGAATACCCGACCCCCTGCGTCCTGTGGGGGGTCGGTTGGAGGCCCCCATTCATGATGTTGCAGATCCCAAATGTTCTGGACCTGGATCAGGTCGCTGAATGCAGAAAGCATTTGGATGCTGCTGAATGGGTTGATGGGCGGGTAACTGCGGGACATCAATCGGCGCAGGTGAAGAAAAATCAGCAGATACCGGAAGACCACCCGGTCGCTCGCCAGATTGGTGATGCCATTGTGTCGATCCTCAACAGGCATCCTTTGTTCATTTCTGCAGCACTGCCGAAGCGAATTTTCCCGCCTCTTTTTAATAGTTATGCAGGGGGGCACAGTTTTGGCAGTCATGTTGATAATTCCATTCGCCAGATTCCTGGCACGAATGAGCGGATAAGAACCGACCTATCTGCGACCCTGTTTCTATGTGCGCCGGAAGATTATGACGGTGGGGAACTGATTGTCGAAGACACCTATGGCAGCCATTCCGCCAAATTGGGGGCGGGCGACATGGTGCTGTATCCGTCCACCAGCTTGCATCATGTCCGCCCCGTTACGCGCGGTGTGCGTGTGTGTTCCTTCTTTTGGATGCAAAGCCTGATCCGGGACGACGGACAGCGCACAATGCTGTTCGACCTGGATCAATCCATTCAACGCCTGGGGCGGGATCACCCGGATCATTCAAGCATCATGGAATTGACGGCGATCTATCACAACCTTTTGCGGCAATGGGCGGAGCTTTAGCCACGATGAGCAACCTTGATACAACACGATCTGAAAGCAATTCCATCTTCACAAAAGCAAGTGGAAAGGGGCTGCGCTGGTTATTGGCGGAAATCCATCTTTGGTTTGGACTAATTCTATGTGCGCCCCTGGTGCTGTTAGGGTTAAGCGGCAGTTACCTGATGTATCATGACGAAATCGACGCCCTGTTGGCAGGGGGGCCGACTTTTGAAGTATCACAGGGGGTTCCCCAAAGCGTCGATGCCATAATTGCTGTGGCCGCCGCAACCGCGCCAGAGGGGTTCAGTCTGCGCATGATCAGAATGCCAGAGGGGGCGGGGGAGCCAGTTATTGCGCGTATTGGGCCCGATGGCGCAAGCTTTCGCGATCCCCGTGCGAAAAGCATTGCCGTTGATCCAGTTACTCTGAACGTTTTGGGGGAGGTCGTGGGCGGGCGCAGCCTGTTGACCGGGATTATGCATGATATTCACAGCCATGCGCTGATCCCAGGCGGAATTGGACGCCCGATTGTAGGGTGGTTGGGCGTTATCATGCTGTTCCTGTGTGGATCAGGGTTGATTATCTGGTGGCCCAGGCCCCGAAAACTGTGGGCGGCCCTGACCATAAAGCGCGGTGCACGCGGGTTGCGTCTGCACCGTGACCTGCATGGCGCTGTAGGGTTCTGGACCTTGATTGTCTTTACCATTGTCAGCTTTACAGGGGTTTACATCGCATTTCCCAATCCGGTCGCCAGCCTGATGGAAACGGTCTTGATGCAGGAACGTTCATCCCCTCCAGGACCGCCGGTCAAAGCGGCTGACGGCATTTCTGAAATGCGCTTGCAGGATGCGGTGCGTCTGGCCGATACGGTCGTGTCCGACGTGGATTTTGTGCAGGCGCTGATGCCGTTCCGCCCCGGACAGCCCTTGCGCGTTCAGTATAATGTGCCTGGCTCTGCGGAGGGGGCACCAAAAGTCACCGTGATGATCGATCCTTGGAAGATTGACATTACAAAGGTCGAAGACCCCCGCACCTTTGGCCGAACGGATACAGCGGTTGCGTGGCAGCGTCCGCTTCATGCCGGGGTTGGGCTGGGACCAATCTGGAATGCCCTGGTGTTTATCTCTGGCTTTCTGCCGCTGTTGTTTTCGATCACGGGTATTTCGATGTGGTGGATCAAACGCCGCGCGCGCCAGAAGCGCGGCCGGGCTGCCTGATCCCGCCTTCTGGTGTTGGCGTATCCTGCATTCGCATGCGCTTACACAGAATAGTTTCAGTCAAAAAATAAGCCTTCGCAAACGGTTCTGTTTGCGAAGGCTTTGCGTCTGGCGATCGGCTATTTGATAAATGTAAGGTCGCCCTTTGCCGTGGGGGTAATATAGGTCAGGCAATCGGCCACAGGACCATTGGCATCCGCACAGGCCAGGACATCATTCAACAGCATCCGGCCCAGATTGGGGCAGGCCATATCGGCGATGTCAAACAGCTTAAGCCCTGTCTTACCAACAGCCAGCGGTGCCGTCTCCACGGCCAATCGCTTGGCGACCACACCGTCCGTATCGAACAGGACAAGGTCCAGTTTTAAGGTTTCCAGCGCCCGTCCACTGTCATTTTCAATGATCATATAGACGCGACAGGCATCGCCTTTCGGTTCGGTCTTGTTCAGTTCGACACGGATCGCCTGTTCCGCAGCCTGGCTCGAATTGCCGACCAGAATTGGCCCGCAAAACACGGATAAGGCCAGAAGCCCGATTGCGACGCTATTTTTCATCTCATTTCCTTTCCGACGCGTGTTTTCGTCGATGATAGACTTTGGGCGACACCCCGAATAAGGGTCAGGGTCCTACAATGCCATCAAGATACTAATGATAATCATTCTCAGATAAAGCATTTAGATTAAATTTTTCTCCCCATGTCACCCCACACATAGAATTTGGGTATATCTGCGGTCCTTCTGATTCCGCGCCAATTCATCACAGGTCCGGTGCGATCCAAAAAATCTGTTGTCCTTGACCAACCGCAAGAAAGGAGAATACGTGTGATGGTAGGAAGACTCAGAAAACCCCGTTTGGCAGGCGGAAAAGAACTGTATAGGGACTGATGCACATGGAATTTGCCGGGTTTGTTACCTATGCGGTGGCGTTGGCGATTGCGGTGGCGATACCGGGGCCGGGGGTGATTGCGCTGGTTGCGCGGTCGTTAGGGGCAGGGTACCGTCCGACATTGCCCATGATGTTTGGGATGGCTTTGGGGGATGTCGCCTATTTGACGGCGGCTGTTCTTGGATTGGCTTTTATCGCCAGCACCTTTGGCCTGGTCTTCACGATCATCCGATATCTGGGGGCGGCCTATCTGCTGTTTCTGGCCTGGAAATTCTTTCAGGCAAAGCCGGAGACAAGCCAATTCCAGACACAGAATGCGCAAGGGCCCCTTGCTAGTTTTCTGGGGGGATTGGCAATTTCCTTGGGAAACCCGAAGGTGATTGTCTTTTACCTGGCGCTGTTGCCGACCTTTGTGGATCTGCGAAGCGTTACGGCTTTGGATCTGGCCTTATTGATCGGCCTGACATTCATCGTTTTGATGCTGGTCCTGCTGCCCTATGTCATTCTGGCCGGGCGGGCGCGGACCCTGTTGCGCACGCCAAGGGCGCTGCGGCTGCTTAATCGCACAGCGGCAGGATGCCTGACCGGGGCGGCGGTTTTCGTTGCCGCGAAATCCGCTTAAGAGGTTGGTTTCGCTGTCGGTTTGGCCGCTTTTGCCTTCACAGTGGTCTTTTTGACACGGGCTTTCTTGGCTGGCGCTGCAGGTTTGGTGCCGGATGCCTTTTCCAGCTTTGCCAGGCGGGCCTCAAGCTCTTTCACCGCAACGGTCAGCTTTTCCTGCTCTTCCCGGGCGCGACGGGCAACGGCGGCCATGGCGTCGAATTCATCGCGGGGGACCAGATCCATATCGGACAACAGGCGTTCCACCCGCTGCCGCACCGCAGATTCCGCTTCCTGTTTCATGCCGCCCAGGGTGCCCATGGCACCACCGGCCACTTTCGCGACGTCGTCGAAGAATTTGCCTTTGGTCTGCATGATACAGGCTCCCTGATTGCGAAGGACTAGTTGCCCTATACATATTCCTGATCCCCCTATAGGGCAATGGGGCGGGGTAATCGGGTGGGGCAATGGTTGCGGGCCCCGGTCTTGGGGATTATGAAGGAACCCTGTATTCAGTGTGTCAGGTTAGGAGAGCCGAATGATCCTGGTAACCGGCGGTGCGGGCTTTATAGGGTCCAACCTTGTGGCGGCCCTGGCTGCCCGAGGGACGCGACAGATCGCAGTCTGTGATCGCTTCGGCACGGATGCCAAATGGAAGAATGTTGCGAAGCATAAGATTGCCGCAACGATCCTGCCGGAAAACCTGATGGATTGGCTGGGGGAGAATGGTGGCAGCATTCACTGTGTCTTCCATATGGGCGCGATTTCCGCGACGACAGAGACGGATGTTGATGCGATTCTGGAAACCAACCTGAACCTGTCTATGAAGCTGTGGTATTGGTGTGCGGAAAATGATGTTCGCTTCATCTATGCCTCGTCTGCGGCGACCTATGGGAATGGGGCGCTGGGCTTTGACGATGATAATGACCCCCAGGCCCTGGCCGCATTGCGACCGTTAAATCCCTATGGCTGGTCAAAACAGTTATTTGATTGCAATGCCAGGCGGTTGTCGGATCAAGGGGCTGCCCCGCCGCAATGGGCTGGACTGAAGTTCTTTAATGTCTATGGCCCGAATGAGTATCACAAAGGCGGTATGCGGTCCGTCGTCCATCAGGTTTTTGGCCAGGTTCAGGAGACAGGACGCGCGACGCTGTTCCGCTCGCACCATCCAGATTATGAGGATGGTGGTCAGATGCGCGATTTCGTTTGGGTCCACGACTGCGTCAATTTGATGCTGTGGCTGTATGACAACGAACCCGTTTCCGGTATTTTTAATTGTGGATCGGGCAAGGCCCGCAGTTTCCTGGACCTCGCACGGGCTGTCTTTGCCGCCATGGGCTTGCCCGAGGCGATTGATTGGCGCGACACGCCAGAGGAAATTCGCCGCCATTATCAATATTTCACAGAAGCGCGCATGGACCGCATCGTTCAGGCGGGCTATACCCTGCCCGCAACGACACTGGAATCGGGCATTGCCTGCTATATTCGTGATTATCTGGCGACAGACGATCCGTACCGCTGAATAAAGGCCACAGATTATGGAACAAAGCGTCTGGATACATGATTTGGATCCGGTGATTTTCTCAATCGGCCCATTTGATCTTCGCTGGTATGCCCTGGCCTATATCGTAGGGCTGGTCGTCGGGTGGCGCTGGGGCATGCGATTGGCCGCAAAAAGCCCGCAAGCCATTCAGCCCGATCATGTTGATCGCTTCCTGAACTGGGCGGTAATCGGGGTGATTGTCGGCGGGCGTTTGGGCGTTGTCTTGTTCTATCATCCGGCGGCTTACTTCGCGGACCCGATCCAGATTCTGATGGTCTGGAAGGGCGGGATGTCGTTCCATGGCGGGGTGCTGGGCGTCCTTGTGGCGATGCTGATTTTCGCCCGGATGAACAAGATTCCTTTGTTTTCCCTGACCGATATCGTCTGCACCGTGGCACCCTTCGGCATCATGCTGGGGCGGATCGCCAATTTCATCAATGGGGAACATTGGGGACGTGTCACCGATGTTCCCTGGGCAATCGCATTTCCCCATTCCGGTGACTTGCTGCCGCGCCATCCCAGCCAGCTCTATGAATGTGCGATGGAAGGTGTGTTGCTGCTGACCATTCTGATCATCGTCCAGCGGCGGTTCAATGGATTGGCGCGCCCCGGGCTGCAATCTGGTGTGTTTCTGATTGGGTATGCCTGTGCGCGAATGGCGGGGGAAATCTTCCGCGAGCCTGAAATCCTGATGCAGACATTGCCCTTTGGCACGACATGGGGCCAGTGGCTATCCCTTCCCATGCTGTTGGGTGGTGCCTATCTGGTCTATCGGGCCTTGCAGCAAGCGCCATTGTCGAAATCCCCCAAGAAGGCTTAACAAAGCAAGTGACGGTACCGTATTCTATGCCCGCTCAGACACCAGTCTCTGCCCTTATGACGCCTTGCGAGGAACATCTTCGCCGGCGCATTTTGCATGAAGGGCCGCTGACCATCGCTGATTTCATGGGGGATGCGTTGGGCCATCCTCAGCATGGCTATTATATCACCCGCGATCCATTCGGGCGGGCAGGCGATTTCACGACGGCCCCGGAAATCTCTCAGATGTTTGGGGAATTGATTGGCTTGTGGTGCGCCGAAGTATGGCAACAGATGGGCGCGCCTGATAAACTTCATCTGGTGGAAATTGGCCCTGGGCGCGGCACCTTGTCTGCCGATCTGCTGCGGGCCGGTAAGCGTTTGCCGGGATTCCTGAAGGCCAGTGATCTGCATCTGGTGGAAACCAGCCCAGTCCTGCGCGATGTTCAGGCCCGCAGTCTGGAACGCGCGCCCGTGCCTGTATCCTGGCACAGTGATATTGCGACCCTGCCAGAAGATGCGCCCCTGTTGATCGTCGCGAACGAGTTCTTTGACGCCTTACCGATCCGTCAGATTCAGCGCGTTCAGGGCGGTTGGCGGGAACGCTTGCTGGCGATTGACCCCCGAAATCATGCCTTGGCATTGACCCTTTCGCCGGGCCCCAGTGTTTTGGAGCCCTTGATCGATAAGACGCTGAGGGACCGCGCAAAGGTGGGCCGTGTGGTTGAGCTTGCCCCCCTGGCCTGGCGTATAGCCGCGGATCTGGGGGCACGTTTGGCGGTCCAGGGCGGCGCGGCGCTGATTATCGATTACGGTTATGCGGGTCCGGCAACAGGCGATACCTTGCAGGCGGTAAAGGCACATAAGCCCTGTGGCGTTCTGGAAACACCGGGGGAGGCGGACCTGACCGCCCATGTTGATTTCACGGCGCTGGCAAAGGCTGCGGCAGAAGCAGGCGCGCGCGTTTCGCCCTTGCGCACCCAGGGGGATTTCCTGCGGGGGCTGGGCATTGAGATCCGCGCCCAGAATCTCATGAAGGTGGCATCCGGTTCAGGGGCGAAACAGATTGAAAGTGCACGCGATCGCTTGATCGGGGCCGATGGAATGGGCACTCTGTTCAAAGTTCTGGGCCTTGCCGGTCCAATGACGCCCCTTTTGCCAGGTTTGGAGCCCGCCTGATCCATGACCGATGCGCCGATCCCCCTGCAGGATGATGCTTTATCTGGACTGTCAGGGATTGTGCATGGCTTTTTCACGCGACAGGGCGGTATCAGCCAGGGGATATATGCAGGTCTGAATATTGGCCTGGGGTCTGCTGACGATCAGGCTGTAGTCGCGGAAAATCGGGCGAGGGCTATGGCGGCCCTGGATTTGCCAGCCCATGCCCTGAACACATTGTATCAGATCCACAGCCCGGATGTGGTCGTGGTGGATCGGGCGTTTGATCCAGACGCATTGCCCAAGGCGGATGGCATGGTGACCGACAGGCCTGGCCTGGCCCTGGGGATCGCGACAGCAGATTGCGCACCGGTATTGTTTGCGGATGACCGGGCGGGTGTTATCGGTGCCTGCCATTCTGGGTGGAAGGGCGCGATAGGCGGCGTCGTCCAGGCCACCGTGGCGGCGATGGAAGGCTTGGGGGCCAATCGATCCAATATCACAGCGGTTCTGGGCCCCTGTATCCATCAACCTTCTTACGAAGTTGGACCTGAATTTCAGGCGCAGTTCGTGGCGCAGGATCCCGCATTGGATCGGTTCTTTGTGCCCTCTGCACAGGCCGGACATTATCAGTTCGACCTGCCCGGATTTGTGCTGGACCAGATGCGCGCCAGCGGCGTTGGGCGTCGTGCCCATATCGCGGAAGACACCTATGCCGATCCTGATCGCTTTTACAGCTTCCGTCGCGCGACGCACCGAAAGGAGCGCAACGCGGATGGTTCCATTGACTATGGCCGGTTACTGTCAACCATCGCCCTGGTATCAAAATAGGAGACCCCATCATGGCCGTTCATTTCAGCGTTGAAGAACTTGCCGCCCGTCGCGCCAAAGCCTGTGCGGCGATGCAGGATCAGGGTCTGGATGGCATGCTGATGTTCCTTCAGGAAAGCATGTATTGGCTGACCGGCTATGACACATTTGGCTTCTGTTTCTTTCAGGCATTCTATCTGGGTGCGGATGGGAAATTCTTCCTGTTGACCCGCGCGCCAGACCTGCGCCAGGCCCAGCATACCAGTGTCATCGAGGACATTCAGATCTGGGTGGACAAGGAAGGCGCACAACCCGCCCTGCAATTGCGCGATCTGCTGGACAGTTATGGCGCGAAGGGCAAGACGCTGGGCGTGGAATATGAAGCCGCAGGCCTGACCGCCCATCGCGGTAAACAGGTTGAGGCAGCGCTGGACGGGTTCTGTACCCTGGTTCCCGCAAATGACCTGATCAGCCAGCAACGCATTGTGAAAAGCCCGGCTGAGCTGGATTGTATCCGGCGCGCCGGGGAATTGGCGGATGATGCCTATGACGCGGCGGTTGCCGTAACTGCGGCTGGCGTGGATGAAGGCCTTATTCTCTCGCGCATGCAAGGCGCTGTGTTTGAAGGCGGCGGTGATTATGCGGGTAATGAATTCATCATCGGGTCGGACCGGGATGCCTTGCTGTGTCGCTATAAATCAGGTCGTCGCGCCTTGTCGCCAAATGATCAACTGACATTGGAATGGGCGGGGTCCTATCGCCGCTATCATGCCGCCATGATGAATACCTTTATCATTGGTCAGCCCCAGCCGGAACATCTGCATATGTACGAGGCCGGAAAGGCCGCCTTGTTAGAATGCGAGGCAACATTGAAGCCCGGCAATACGATGGGCGATGTGTTTCAGGCCCATGCGACGGTGCTGGATTCCTATGGCTTGCGGGAACATCGGTTGAATGCCTGTGGCTATGGGATGAGCGCACGCTTCACGCCGTGCTGGATGGATTATCCGATGTTCTATGCGGATAATCCGGTGGTTCTGGCTTCCAATATGGCGTTTTTCATCCATATCATCATTGTCAATTCCGACAAGGGACTGGCCATGTGCCTGGGGCGCAGTTCGATCCTGGATGAAACCGGGTCAAAAACCGTGTCACGCAGTCCCCTGGACATGGTGCGCCTGTAGGATAAGGGAAGCGATCAGCGTCGATGCCGTGGATTATTCAGATGGTGGTGGTCAGCCTGCTGCTTGTTATGGTGGCGTGCCTTGTATAAGCGCCAGTGGTTGATTTGCATTGGGATACTGGGCTTGCTGAATGCCTGCGGCCCTATCCCAAAACCGTTTCAGTCTGCCCCCGCGACCAAGATATCCAACCCCTTACTGGCGATCCCGGATGGGGCCGGGGTGACTGTAACCCCGGTAGAAGGGGCAAATCCTAATATTTCCGGGCCGCTGACTGAGGCCCTTGTTGCGGCATTGATCGCGCGCGAAATCCCCGCCACAGCCGGGGGCGCGCTGACCAACGGCCTGTTGTTGGAAGGCACAGCCCATTGGCGGGACCGCAAGGCATTGGTTGATTGGCGTCTGACGGATCATCTGGGCAATCAGGTGGCTTTGATTCAGGCGGAAGTGCCTGCGACCCGCACCGCCTATGATCAGGGCTATCCTTTGCTGGTTCAGGAATTGGCTGATACGGGGGCAGATCTGGTGGCAAACTCCCTGCGCCCGGATACGACGGTTCTGACAGAACAGACAGGACCGCGCAGCGTTGCTATTATGGGGGTGGAAGGTGCGCCAGGGGATGGAAACACAGCCCTGGCAAGCGCCATGACAACCGTGCTGGATGAGGCCGGCGTGACCATTGCTGACAGTCCCGAAGACGCAACCCTGCTGTTGGCTGGATCGGTCCTTCAGGGGGAGCCCCAGAATGGATCCCAGGAGATCACGATCCGCTGGTGGTTGATGGATGCCACAGGGACGGTTCTGGGGACCCTGCAACAATCCAACCTTGTCCCGGAAGACAGCCTGAATGACAAATGGGGCGGCGCTGCCTATGATGCCACCCTGGCTAATGTTCAGGCAATTCAGGAAATTCTGGGCAAGATCGATACTGTTCGATCCGTTGATCCGTCCGTTCAATAGGATTGTTTTTAACATCTGGCACAAGTTGCATCGATGCGCGGCTTGTCACAGGCTGTAAGTCATGGGACGAAAGTCCCGAAAGATTTCAGGATTGGATCACAGCAAATGACAGCGAAAAGCACGAAAGAGCCTTGGATGGACCCGGCGGATTTCGGTAAATCTATACCCAAAGGTCTGGGCATAAACTTATTGGTCCGGGATGTCGCCGCCTCTGTTGGGTTTTGCAGCCATGTTTTTGCAGCAAAGGCTGTTTATGAGGACGAGGATTTTGCTGTGATGGCGGAACCGGTCAGCGGCGCACAATGGATGCTGCATGCGGATCACACCTATGACAAGCATCGCATGTCAGGCTTGGTGCGGTCGGTGCAGGGGCGCGGTGCCGGGGTGGAATTGCGCCTGTATGGTGTTGACCCCGATGCGGCAGAGGCACGGGCGCGGGAATGGGGCTATCAGATGCTGGAAGGCACGATAGACAAGCCCCACGGCCTGCGGGAATGCTATATCTTTGATCCTGATTGGTATTGTTGGGTGCCGTCCGTCCCACGTATTGAATGACCGCTTAAAGACCGCTGATCGGCGCAATGCTGGCGGAGTCTGGAAATACACGCTTATCCAATACGGATCGGGTCAGCCCCCAATGTTGGGCCAGGATGCCTTTAAACAGGGCGCGGCTGTCCAGGGTCGGGTCCAGCCCGCCCGCTTGCAGCATTGGCAGATCGCCCAGCCGCTGCGACTTCTTTAAGGCCCCGCCCAGGATCAGCGCCATACCAGCCGTGCCATGATCCGTGCCGCCCTGATCATTTGGGCGAACTGTCCGCCCGAATTCCCCGATTGCGACAATCATGGTGTTGTCCCAAACAGGCCCTAACCCATCGGCCAGCGTGGTCAGGCCACTTGCCAACCCTGCCAGCGCACGGGCCAGCGGACCTTCCAGCGACCCTTGTTGCAGGTGGCTGTCCCATCCCCCGCATTCGATAACGGCCACGCGGGGACCGTCCTGGGTCGACAGGGCGCGTCCGACCATTTCGGTTGCGATGCTTAAATTCTGGGCGGCGATGCCTGCGGTATCAGCGGCGACATGATCAGGCCCCATGACAGAATGGCGCAGGTTTCGCGCGCGAATGCCTGTCGTCAGGGCTTCTGACAGAATCGGATCATTGGCATACAGGGTTGCAATCCGTTCCAGATATCCGGCCCGATTGGGGGCCAGTTCCGATGGCAACCATGGTTCCGTTGGTGTCGCGCCTGACAGGATCAGGGGAACGGTCGTGCCCAGGGACAGGGCGCGAATCGATCCATCCCCAGCGCCGCTGGCCGATAGGGCACGGTTCAGCCATCCCCCTGCGGCGTTGTTGGGGTCATAGTCTTGCAGGCCTGATTCCAGGATGCTCTGTGCTTCCTGATGGGATTGCCCGCGATAGGGGGTGGCAACGGCTGGGGCGATGACCATCTGTCCGGCCTGCCAATAGGGTAATAGCGGTTCTGCAACCGGATGCAGTCCCAAACTGCCATCCAGGTCCAGTAATCCGCCATAACTGCCAGGCGGTGCCAGCGCCAGCGGCCCGCGCAGGGACCGATAATTGGGGTCAGTGTATAACGGGAACAGGGCCTGACTGTCCAACCCACCCCGCAACAGAATGAGGATCAGGGGCCTGTCTTTTGGTCCATCGGCAAAGCTGATCTGGGGCACCAGCGCGGCGGTTGCGACGGTCGCGCCGGTCAGGGCCAGCAAGCGTCGACGGGTGAAATGATGGGGGGCGTGTGTCATCGTCTTTTCACCGCCTTTGGAATTCCGGGGATGCGAACAGCACCGCCAATCCTTCGCCCCGATCGGCTGCGACCGCAATCCGTCGATAGGTGACCGGCGACAGAAGGGGACCCAGAATTTCCAGCGCGGTTTCTGTAACCGGGGCATCGGGCATCAGGGCGGCACCGCGCCTGGCTATGGCACCGGTCCATGACAGGCGATCCATCATCTGTTGGGGGGCAATCCAGGCCCCCGCCTGCAGGGGCCACCCTTCGGGCGATGGGGCATGTTTGGGGGACTGACCCAGAACCCGCTGTGCCCGCAGCGTCATGCCGCCAGCCTCTCCCCCCATCCCCAGCGCGCGGGCGGTGGACAGGACCAGGTCTTCCGGCGTCTTGATTTTGCTTTGTATGGGCGACCAGGCCGCTTCAGATGTGACCATGCCCTTGGCCATTCCAGCCAGGCTGTTCGCGCCGTCGGTGAAACCGCGCAGCATGCTGTTTATCAACTCAGATGGTGGTGTGTCGGTAATGAAATACTGTGCCATCCGGGTCGCGATATAGGTCGCCACCTGTTCTGTGCGGCCCAGCTTGTCCAGCGCGGCCTCAGCCTCCAAAACACCGGAAGGGGGAAAGCTGTGTTCCAGGAAATATTTCGCATTCGGCTCATGCCATTTTGGTCGGAAGATAAAACTGCCTGGATTGGGTTCTTCTGGACCGGTCACGGACCAGCCGGTCAGCATTTTCGCCAGGGAAAAGATATCTTTTGGCGTCGGTTCGCGTTGTGGCCCCAACGTATAGAGTTTCAGAATGGCTTGCGCCAGGCGATCATCCAGCGCCGCCGCACCCTTCAACCCCGCATAGGAATAGGCCCCGATGGAACGGGCATTTTCAAAATTTAGCAGCAGGGCCGGGTGGCGCACCGCTTCGGTCAGCAGATTGACGAAACTGCCCCTGAGATTTGGGCGGATAACGTCGCGCTCGAAGGCGTAAGTCAGCGGGAATATACGGGGGTTCAAGGCCGAAAGGCTGAAATGATTGCACCAGAAACGCACCAGCCGTTCGCGAAACGGCGCGCCGGTTGCCATGGCATAAGCCGCATGCACTTTTGCCTCTGCCTGGGATTCGGTGCTGCGACTGCGCCTTAAGGCTTGCAGCGCTGCATCACCCGACGCTTGCGCCGTTACCAGTTGGGACGTGATTTCAGACGTGTCCCGCAGTCCCTGGAAATAATCCGCTGGTACGGCGCTTTCTTCCAATTGGGCCAATAGCCAGCCTTGCGGGTCAGCGGCAATGCCCTGCAATTCGCCAACACGCGCGCCATATCCGAATCGTGATGCGGCAATAGCAGCATCACGCAGACCGGGGGGAAACTGTTTCGGATAGGGCTGGACCATGGCAGGTGCCGAAAGCTTTCTGTTAGCGCTGGAATTCAGCCTAGCGTGATTCCTGATTGCAACAAGGCGTGACGCACCGCATCGGCCCCTTTATAGTGCGGTGCAACGACGAAATAGTGAAATTCACAAAATTGAAGAGGCTCCACGCGCATGCAAATTGAGAATCCTTATCTGATGTTTTTGGGCGATGCTGCTGATGATCTGGCGGCAAAGGTTGCCAATGGCGTTGCGAAATGGCGTCCAGACTGGTGCAAGGGTCAGCTGCGCCTGGATGGCTGTAAGGCCGATCTGGGCCTGCCGGATATGACCTTGGAAGAAGCCCAGGCGGCCGGGTGCAAGACCGTGATCGTTGGCGTTGCCAATCGTGGCGGGGTTATTCCTCAATCCTGGCGCGCGACCTTGGAAAAAGCGCTGGTCATGGGCTTTGACGTTGCGTCTGGCCTGCACAACAAGCTGACAGATATTGAAACACTTTCCAGCCTGGCGCAGGAACATGGCCGCAAATTGTATGATGTGCGCCATCCGACAGAAACATTCGATGTTGCCAGTGGCACAAAGCGCCCTGGCCTGCGTCTGCTGACGGTCGGAACCGACTGTTCGGTCGGGAAAATGTTCACGTCTCTGGCGGTCGAAAAGACAATGCGGGAACGCGGCATGAAGGCCAGCTTCCGCGCGACCGGGCAAACCGGTATTTTCATCGCAGGGGGTGGTGTTTCTGTGGATGCGGTGATCGCAGATTTCATTTCCGGTGCGACGGAAAAGCTGTGCCCCGCGAACGAGCCCGATCACTGGGATGTTGTGGAAGGGCAAGGGTCTCTGTTTCACGCATCTTTTGCCGGGGTCAGCCTGGGCCTGTTGCATGGGGCACAGCCCGATGCCTTGGTGATGTGTCACGAACCGACGCGGACCCATATGCGCGGCCTGCCTGATTTCGCCTTGCCGTCTCTTAAGGATTGCATCGCGGTCAACGAACAGATGGGGCGCATGGTCAATCCGGCCTGTCGCGTGATCGGCGTTTCGGTCAACACATCAGGCCTGCCCAAGGATCGTCAGGACGACTATCTGGAAAGTGTGGAACGGGAGGTCGGTCTGCCGACGGTCGATGCCTTCCGCCAGGGCGCGGGGCGTTTGGTGGACGCGCTGTAACCCGATGATAAAGCTGACAGCGAAGCACGAAAGCTTTCCCATCGCAGGAACCTTCACGATCTCTCGCGGGTCAAAGACAACGGTGGAAGTTGTTGTCGTGGAATTGACCGAAAACGGTGTAACGGGGCGCGGTGAATGCGTTCCCTATGCCCGTTATGGGGAAAGCATCGCGTCTGTCATGGCGCAAATTCAGGAAATGGAAGGTGCCTTGGGTCAGGGGATGGATCGTCATGCCTTGAATGACGCCATGCCCGCCGGGGCGGCCCGCAATGCCATTGATTGCGCCCTATGGGATCTGGACGCGAAACGCAGTGGAATGCCAGCCTGGAAGGCAGCGGGCTTCTCACAGGCCCCCCAGGCCCTGGTGACGGCCTATACGCTCAGTCTGGATACGCCAGAGAATATGGCAAAGGCAGCGGAAAAGAACGCCAGCCGTCCCCTGTTCAAACTGAAATTGACGGGCGACGGCGATCTGGAACGGGTTGCTGCCGTGCGAGCCGCCGCCCCCGATACCCGTTTGATCGTGGATGCCAATGAAGGCTGGTCACCGGAAATGGTGGAGCCATTTTCAGAGAAGCTTGGGGCGCTGGGGGTTGAAATGATCGAACAACCCTTGCCCGCCGCACAGGATGCGATCCTGGCCGATCTGGCCCATCCGGTGCCTCTATGTGCGGATGAAAGCGCCCATGCCCGCAAAGGGTTGCCGTCGCTGATCGGCAAATATGATGTCATTAACATCAAGCTGGATAAGACCGGTGGCCTGACAGAGGCCCTGTACCTGCGGGCAGAGGCAGAAGCGGCGGGTATGGAAATCATGATCGGCTGTATGCTGGCGACATCCCTGGGCATGGCCCCCGCCTTTCTGGTCGCCCAGGGGGCCAAATTCGTTGATCTGGACGGCCCCTTGCTGTTGGCGGTGGATCGTGAACCGGGCTTCGAATTTGAAGGGTCCCTGATGCATCCGCCAAAGCCTGAATTATGGGGGTGACGCAAAGCATCATGCGTTCGCATGAGCTCACACACGATGCCTCTTGCGTCTGGCTATTTTTGCAAATGCGTCGTCGTAAACGAGTCCGTTTACTTGGGATTTGCTCTAGAAATCGGTCGGCGCGCCGCCTTCTTCCTTGCGACGGGCGACAAAGGCTTCCAATTCTTCCTTGATCGCCAGATCGATCGGGGGCGGTGTGTATTCCGCCAGGATTTCCTTATACAGCGTATGGGCACGCTCATGCGCCATCTGCGACCCAGCTTCGGCCCAGGCCTCATAATTCCGCCAGTCGGACAGAAATGGGTTATAGAAGGCATTGCGATAGCGGCTTTGTGTGTGCTGACAGCCAAAGAAATGGCCGTTCGGGCCGACTTCTTTCATCGCATCCAGCCCCAATTCATCATCTGACATATCGATCGGGCGGTTATAATACATCCACTGTTGGATCATTTCACAGTCCATCACGACCTTTTCGAAGGAGGCACTCAATCCCCCTTCAACCCAGCCTGCTGCGTGGAAGACGACGCCACAATGGCCGCTTAACACACTGAACAGGGAATTCTGACTCTCCCAGATCGCCTGACCATCCGGCGCGTTGGAGGCATTGGCGTTAGACCCGCGCCAGGGCAGCTTATAGAATCGCGCCATCTGACCGGAAATCTGCATGGCGCGCATATATTCTGGCGTCCCGAAAGCGGGGGAGCCGGATTTCATATCCACATTGGAGGTAAAGGCCCCGAAGACCACGGGTGTGCCAGGCGTGATGTATTCCAACAGGGCGACAGCGGCCAGACATTCTGCCGTCTGCTGCACAATGGAGCCGACAATCGTGACCGGTGCCATGGCACCCGCCAGCGTGAAAGGCGCAATGATCACCGGCTGGCGACGACGCGCCAGACGCATGGCACCATCCAGCATCGGCCAGTCATGCTTCAGGGGAGACGAGGAATTGATATTGGTGAACATGCGGGGTTCTTCGTCAAATTCCGCATGGGTCAACCCGGCCCCGATTCGGGCCATTTCCATCGCATCCTCAACCCGGTCCGGACCCAGAGAATAGGCATGGAATACCTTATCGGTCAGGGTCAACAGGTCATAGATCGCATCCAGATGTCGGATTGACGCATGGATGTCGATGGGCTCCACCGGATAGCCGCCATTGAAATTGATACAGTTGAACGCCTGTGACAGGCGCAGCATGTCCTGATAATCCGCGCGATTGCCGACCCGGCGGCCCTTTTCCAGATCCATCGTATTGGGCGGGCTGGCGACCATGCCGAAGGCGGCGCGGCCATTTCCAATCTCAATCTTTCGGGCCGGATTTCTGGGGGTTATGGAAAAGCTTTCCGGGGCACGGGCAACCATTTCCATGACAAAATTGCGATCAAACTTCACATTGAACGTGACCGGATCCACGTCACATCCAGCCTCTTTCAGGATGTCCCGCGCTTCTTCGTTCAGAAACAGAATACCGACTTCTTCCAGCACGCGCATCGCGGTGTCGTGGATCTTGTTCACCCCCTCTTCATCCAAGGGTTCGGTGGGTTTATCGATATAGGTCAGCTGGCCCCAGGGCATTTGATGCAGGGCGCTTGCCGCATCTGCTGTGTCGCGGTTTTGAAGGCGGGTAGAGCGTCCTGATGAGCGTCCGGGGCGGGCCATAAACTATCCTTTTCAAAGGCCGGTGATTATAGAACTAGGCGATTTTTCAGGCGGCCAGGTCCAGAACGACCTTGCAGGCTTGGCCTGAATTTAAGGCGGTGAAACCGTCTTCGAATTTTTCAAAGGGCAATCGGTGCGTAATCACCGGGCTGACATCCAGACCGCTTTGCAGCATGGCGATCATCTTGTACCAGGTCTCAAACATTTCGCGCCCATAGACGCCCTTGAACTGTAGACCTTTAAATATCGCGGCGGTTAAATCTAGCTCTACCGGCGTCGCAAAAAGTCCTAGAAGCGCCATCTTGCCCCCGTGGTTCATGGCACCGACCATGTCATTCAGGGCACGCCCGGCCCCGGACATTTCCAGCCCGACATCAAAGCCTTCGGTCATGTCCAGGTCCCGCATCACGTCTGACAGCTTTTCCTTATCGGCCCGCACACCACGGGTCGCACCCATTTTTTCTGCCAGGCGCAGACGATCATCGGACAAATCGGTGACAACGATATGGCGTGCCCCCACATGCCGGGCGACGGCGGCTGCCATCAGGCCAATGGGCCCCGCGCCGGTGATCAGCACGTCCTCGCCCACAAGGTCATAGGATAGGGCCGTGTGGACGGCATTGCCCAACGGGTCCATGATCGCGACGATATCGTCTGAAATGCCGTCTGGAATGGCACAGACATTGTGTTCAGGGATTGTCAGATAGTCGGCAAAGGCTCCCTGGCGATTGACGCCAACACCGACGGTGTGATTGCACAAATGCTCCCGTCCTGCGCGGCAATTGCGGCATTTGCCACAGACCAAGTGCCCTTCCCCCGAAACGCGCTGACCCGGTTTGACCAGGGTTACTTCTTCGCCCACGGCCTCAACAACACCGCAATATTCATGGCCGACCACCATGGGCACGGGAATGGTCTTCTGTGCCCAGGCATCCCAGTTATAGATGTGCAAATCAGTGCCGCAAATTGCGACCCGCTGAACCTGGATCAGGACGTCATGCGGGCCGGGCACAGGTTTTTCCGCTGTTCCCATGGACAGGCCGACGGCTCGTTCAGATTTGTACAGTGCGCGCATTGCTTGGGTCCTTAGAAACGAGGGTCAGGCGATCAGTCCGATGTCGCGACCGACTTTGGTGAAGGCATTAATGGCATGATCCAATTGCTGGCGGGTATGGGCGGCTGACATCTGGGTGCGGATCCGCGCTTTGCCCTTTGGCACAACAGGATAAGAGAAAGCGGTCACATACAGGCCTTCCGCCATCAATCCCGCCGCCAGTCTGGTTGCCAGAACGGCATCCCCGGTCATGACGGGAATGATCGGATGGTCGCCTGGCACCAGATCAAAACCGGCCTGCATTATGCCCTGGCGAAAATGTTTGGCATTCTGGCGCAAGGTTTCGCGCAATTCTTCGCCCCCTTCCAGTAAATCCAGTGCGGCCAGGGTCGCGGCACAGATCGACGGGGCTAGCGCGTTGGAGAACAGATACGGCCGTGCCCTTTGGCGCAACAGGGCCACAATGGGGGCGGGGCCAGCGATATACCCGCCCGACGCACCGCCCAGGGCCTTCCCGAACGTACCACTGAGCAGCTGCACGCGTCCTTCGACGCCATGGTGGTCCGGTGTCCCGGCCCCGCGCGGTCCCATGAAGCCAACAGCGTGGCTGTCATCGACCATAACGGTGGCGTCATAGCGTTCCGCCAGGGCGCAGATGGCGGGCAGGTCCGCAATAATGCCATCCATGGAAAAAACACCATCAGTCACGATCAGGCGCAGCGCTGCATCCTGACTTTCCTTCAAGCGGGCTTCCAATTCTTCCATGTCATTATTGGCATAGCGATAGCGCTGAGCCTTGCACAGCCGCACGCCATCAATGATGGAGGCATGATTCAACGCGTCGGAAATGATCGCATCTTCTGGACCCAGCAGGGATTCAAATATCCCCGCATTGGCATCAAAGCAGGAGGAAAAGAGGATCGCATCTTCGGTCTTCAGGAAATCCGCCAGGCGGCTTTCCAACTGGCGGTGCAGGTCCTGGGTGCCACAGATAAACCGAACCGACGCCATGCCAAATCCATGGCTGTCCAGCGCTTCCTTGGCGGCGTGGATCAGGCGGGGATCATCGGCCAGCCCCAGATAGTTATTGGCACACAGATTGATCACATGTTGGGCGTTTCCATCATCCAGGGTATCAATCTCGCTGGATTGGGCACTGGTGATCGTGCGCTCCCGCTTCATCAGCCCGTCCGCTTCAATCTGTGACAGGGTATCTTGGGCATGTTGGATCAGGGAACGTGTCATGGCGGTGCTTTCATTTTCGATATCCAGGAATTTGTATGATATCCTGGAATTCACTGTCAACGGATGATTTGCCTGACCTGCGCATCATATTGCTGGGGCAGGGCAACCAGCAGGATCGCGCGCGATGGGCCGCTGGCCGTATTGATAATCTGATGCGCGCGATCTGCCTGATAGCGTAACGTGTCTCCCGCCCTGGCTTCAACCCGCGTGTCGGCCACTTCGACGGCAACAGACCCATCAAGACAGGTTAAATGCTCATACGTGCCCATGGCATGGGGGTCAGACGCCAGGATACCGCCGGGCTCCATCCGCATTTCATACCATTCTATCGGCAGAACGGTGCGATAGGGGCTTAACATCTGTAGGGTTACCAAGCCATCGCGGCTTTTGCGGGTGGGGGTCGAATAGGCATGGCTGTGTTCGATCACCGGCGTTTCCGCCTGTATTGTTTCGGTCAGGTCTGCCATGTCCAGCCCCAGCGATTGCATCAGGTTCCAGACCACGGCAAAGGTCGGGTTGACTGTGCCGCGCTCTACCTGGCTTAACATGGATTTTGACACGCCACTGCGTTCTGACACCTGTTCCAGGGTCAGGCGGTGCTGTTTACGCGCCTTGCGGACAATCGCGCCAAGCTGTGGCGGTGGCACCAGGTTGTCTTTCACGCAGGATTCTCCCAAATCTAAGCATTCCGAAAGTTCAATATATCGAAAAACTGAAATAAAAACATAGAACAGTGTTGTCTCTACTCATTTCGTCACCCCGCACTTGTTGCGGGGTTCAGGGGCGGCGGGTGAATTTGGTGCGTGTGGCTCTGGATTCCCGCCTGCGCGGGAATGACGGCTTCACTATTTAGTCACCCCGGACGTGATCCGGGGTCCAGGGCAGCAGGTCGTGAGTCGGGCGTTCCGCTCTGGAGTAACGCCTGCGTGGGAATGGCAAAGGGAAGGTGACGCTAACCCAGGGCCAGCCCGACATCATGGGCGGCCTCTTTCAGGGCGGGGGTGAAGTCTTCGATCATGTCCTTGACCGCGACACGGCCCTTATTGACGACAACATTCAGCGCGCCCACGGCGGTGCCTGACACGCCCAGCACCGGAACGGCGACCGACAGGGCCCCCATTTCAAATTCTTCATCAGTGGCGGCATAGCCCTGATTTCTGGTGCGATCCAGGATCACCTTTAAGGCACCACGGTCAATTACAGTGTTGGGGGTTTCTGATCTAGGCGCGATCTGGGCCATAAGACGGTCGCGCTCTGTTTCGCTGACATGTGCCAGATAGGCACGCCCGATGGCGGTGGCCGCCATGGGTAATCTTGCCCCAATGGTAAACCGTGTGGAAAACAGGCGATCCTCACAAATTGCATGGGCGACATAGACCATATCCGTGCCGCTGGGCAGGCCCAGGGAACAGGTTTCCCGCATGGTATTGGATGCCTGGCGCAGGATCGGGTTCACCCGGTCGCCAATCTCACTGGACCGCAGAAAGGAAAAGCCCAGGGTTAGGATCTTGGGGGTTAAATTGAACCGGCCATTTTCCTGGGTTGCATAGCCCATGGCTTCCAGGGTGCGCAGGATTCGCCGTGCCCCGGCGCGGCTGAATCCTGTCAACCGGGCGGCATCGGCAATTGTCATGGTCTGGGTGTCCGGCCCAAAAGCAGCAATCAGGGTCAGGCCCTTGGCCAGGGTCTGGACAATCTCGCTGTCTTTGACCACCGGGACATCATTCATTCTAGAAAATCTCGAAATATTCGCGCTGTTCCCAATCGGTGACTTCTGCAAAGAAACGGGCCAGTTCCGCCTTTTTCAAGGTGACCAGATAATCGACAAAGGCATCGCCCCAGGCTTTGCGATAGAAGGCGCTGCCGCTGAAAGCATCAATGGCTTCCAATATCGTGCGGGGCAGCAGGACCCCTTCGGCATAGGGGGCTTCGGTCGGGGGCGGTGGTTCAGCCTGGCGCGTCATGCCATCCATACCGCACAGGACTTGGGCGGCCAGGCACAGATAAGGATTGGCAGCCGGTTCCGGGGCGCGGTTTTCAATCCGGGTTGCAGGATCCCCTGGGGCACCAACAACCCGCAGCATCGCGCCCTTGTTATCCATGCCCCATAAAATGCGATCTGGCGCCAGGACGAAGGGGCGATAGCGCTTGTAACCATTGATCGTCGGGGTGGTTAGAAGGCAGCTTGCCGCCGCATGGTCCAGCAATCCAGCCAGGAAATTCTTGCACAATGGGGACAGGGGCTCTTGCGCATCGACAAAGGCGGGTTTGCCCGTGTCGCGATGGATCAGGGACTGATGCACATGCCAGCCATTGGAGAATACTTCTGGCAAGGCCGGGCGGCACATGAAGGTCGCGTGATAGCCGATGCGGCGCAGGGCCTGCTTAATGGCGCTGCGGAACAGCACGGTACAGTCAGCCGTCTTCATCGTATCCTGGGGGTGGAATGTGGCTTCGACCTGGCTGGGGCCGAATTCCACTTCCAGACTGCGCAGGGGCAGGGACAGGCCTTCACAGACGGTTCGGATGGTCTCAAAGACCGGTTCCAACTCGTCTGCCTGACTTTCGGTCAGATACTGATAACCGCGCGTCACCAGTGATGTTTCAACAGGGGCTGGCGGATGGCCCGCATCCTGATAGGCCAGCTTCTTACTCTCCAGTTTCAGGACCGTGAATTCCAGCTCTAACCCGCTGCGATGTTCATACCCAGCCTCCGCCAGCAGGGTCAGGGCATTGCGCAGGCGCGACCGCGTACAGAACGGCATCGGCGTCCCGTCTTTCAGTGCCAGATCACATAACAGCCACCCGGTCTTTTCCGCCCAGGGCAGAATTTGGAACGTATCCGGGTCGGGCATCATCATGATGTCACCCGCCCCCTTCAGGCCGGGCAGGTCATAGCCGCCTTCCTTCGTCCATACCGGGAAGACGGTGCGGTGGGATGTATCCTTCAACAGCAGGGTGGATGTCATGGCACAGCCATTTTCTAGGGCATCCTGAAGCCCGGAAACAGGGATCGTTTTGCCCCGCAGCAATCCGTGCTGATCCGCGAAGGACAGCCGGACACTTTCGACCCCAGCGGATGATACGCGATCCAGGATGTCTTGAATCCGGGTGCGCCGGTCCGATGGACCGACGGTTTCAAATGAAAGCTTCATGTTTGACCCTATTCCGCAGCAATACTGTCAGTGCCAAAATACCAGGGGGCAGCCTCGCGCCGTTTTTGCTCGCTGGCAAGCCACGCGCTGCGCCAGGTGTCATGCGGGGCCAATGTATCGATGGCAATTGGCCCTTTGATCGCACCCGGGCCGCCCGGCGTATCCAGGATTGGCAGGATTCCTTCACCCTTTGCGACGGTTTTGATCGCCCGCAGCAGCAGGCGGCGATAGGCGGCGATTGCCACATCGGTCTGGCCCAGATGTTCCTTGGTCCGGTCCTGAATGGGGCCGGGCGATTCGACGGCCCATTGATCATGGACATTGATATCATCGCCCATGCCGGTATAGGTGCGCATCTTTTGCTCTACCGGGTCATAGCCATAGCCATTCTGTTTGCCGACCTTCGGGATATAGTCTGGCATGATATACAGGGCTTCGCGCTGTTGGCGCATTTTGACCTTGTCCACGGCATTCCCGAAGCTGGTAAAAATTGCATACCAATAGCAGGTGACATCATCAATCGGGACATGCCATTGGGTGATGGTCATTTCATTGGACATCGGAATGGTGATTGCCTGGGGGAAGACCTGATTGGTGACGCGGACATGCATTGCCTGTCCATCCAGGTCCCGCAGCGCCATGATGCGCAGGCCGTAATCGGTCGTTTCCACATCAATCTTGGGGCGCGGAAAATCGCGCAGGATGCGGGTCATCGGGATATCGGTATCCCCAACGTAATCGCGGAATTGCTTGCCATAGGCATCGGCCGGGTCGTCATCTTCCAGATAGCGATGCAGGAAGGAGGCATGTGCCGGGTCGATCCCGACTTCCAGGGCCTGTAGCCAATTGCTTTCGATCAGCCCTTTAAAGGCAAAGGTGTGGCTGTCGGGGGCGGTGAAACAATCCAACTCTGGGAAGGCGGGTGGTTCCCCTGTCCCCAGATAGCCAAACAGAATGCCATTGCGCACCGAAACCGGATAGGCCGTTGTCTTGATGCGGCTTGCCAGTTGGCTTTCCTCCGGTTCTGCCGGGGTTTCCAGGCATTGGCCATTCGTGTCGAATTTCCAGCCATGGAAGGGACAGCGAATGCCGCCATCTTCTAACCGCCCATAGCATAAATCCGCCCCGCGATGGGGGCAGTGGCGATCGATCAGCCCATAGGTGCCGTCTTCGTTGCGAAAGGCGACCAGCTTTTCCCCCAACAGAGTGACCGGGCGGACAGGGCGCGGTCCGTCGAATTCATCGACCAGTGCGACCGGCTGCCAATAACGGCGCAACACGGCCCCTGCCTCTGTCCCCGCGCCAATTTCCGTCAGTTTGCGATTCATCTCTGCACTGATCATTTCACCCTCCAATTTGTTCGAATAACGAACATGTGTTCGATATACAGTATGCCAAAAGAATCTATGGGCGTAAACTGTTTCATTTTCTGGGTTCCTGGCCGGTGCAGGCCTAATCTGACGCCAGGAAACGCGCTATTTCAGGAGAGCCTTTTCATGGGCAAATCACGTCGCACACAGGTTGGCATTGTTGGCAGTGGTCCTGCGGGTCTGCTGTTGTCACAGTTGCTTCACCGACAGGGTATCGAGTCGGTAATCCTGGAGCGAAAGGATCGCGCCTATGTCGAAGGCCGCATTCGCGCCGGTGTTCTGGAACAGGGCACGGTTGATCTGCTGCGGGAAGCCGGGGTTGCTGAGCGACTGGACCGCGAAGGGCTGATCCATAACGGGTTCGAAATTGCGGGGAATGGTCGTCGCCACCGCATCGCGCTGGATGAATTGACCAATGGCAAGGTTGTTACCGTCTATGGTCAGACGGAGGTGACCAAGGACCTGATCGCCGCACGCCAGGCCGTGGGGAGCGAGATTGTTTTTGAGGCGGCGGATGTGACGCCCCATGCTTTCGATGGGTCAAAGCCGTTCCTGACCTATTCCCACCAGGGCGAAGACTATCGATTGGACTGTGATTTCATTGCAGGCTGTGACGGCTTTCATGGGGTGTGCCGACAGTCGCTGCCAAAGGATGCGCTGCGCACATTTGAACGGGCTTATCCGTTTGCCTGGCTGGGGATATTGGCCAAGGCGGCCCCAGCGGCGGATGAATTGATCTATGCCCATCATGAGCGGGGCTTTGCCCTGTGTAGCATGCGATCAGAAACGATTTCTCGCCATTATGTCCAATGTCGTCCCGATGAAGACCTGGCGGAATGGTCGGATGCCCGTATCTGGGATGAATTGCGCCATCGCATTGGCGATACAGATGGGCACCACATCAATGAAGGGGCCCTTTTGGATAAAAGCATTACCCCCATGCGCAGCTTTGTCGCCGAACCTATGCGCCATGGAACGCTGTATCTGGCCGGGGATGCGGCCCATATCGTGCCGCCGACTGGGGCGAAGGGGCTGAACCTGGCAGTATCGGATATTAATTACCTGTATCGCGCCCTGGTTCAATTTTACAAACAGAACATGTCAGATCTGTTGGACCAGTATTCTGATCAGGCCCTGGCCCGAATATGGAAGGCGGAGCGGTTTTCCTGGTGGATGACCAGCCTGCTGCACAAATTCCCGAATGAGGTCGGGTATGATCGCGCCTTTGAAAACCGCATGCAGGAGGCGGAAATCGCCTATCTGATGTCCTCTCATGCCGCCCAGACGGTGGTTGCGGAGAACTATGTGGGCTTGCCGTTTTAGAATTTTCTGGCGCGCACCCTATGCAACCCTACCGGCGTGGCGACGCGCCAGGGGTGGGTCATCCGCGCGATAGATATGATAGCGGTCCGGATCCATGCCTGCGGGAAGGGGCAGCATAACCGCGCCGGGCAGGGACAGCGGTTGGTCGCTCACCACATAGGCACCTGTCGCCAGAAGCGGCAAAAGTGCCGGACTTAATTTATTGCGGGCAAATGCCATATTGGCATCCTTATCCCCCGATCCCAGATCTGCATGGACCAGGATTGCTCTGCCAGCCAGGGTCTTGCGGGCAAGGCCCAGATTATCAATGACATCGCCCAGAAACAGGTGTTGATCGTCTGGAATACAATCGGGGTGCGCCCGAACCTCTCGCTCAAAAACATAGATTTCGCGATCCGGCAGAATGGCGCGCATATGATCATAGGTCCGACCATTGCCCAGACCCAGCTCCAGCACAACGCCCTCCATCGACCCAATATCCTGCGCCGCCTGATTCAACAAATCACGCTGCGCCTGAAGCCGCCGAATAGCCGAGTCCAATCGTGACATACCAATCCCATTCACATTTTGCGCTGCACCATAGCAGCCTTCTGCGAAGATAGGATTTTCCCAGAATAAACCAACCCTTAATCACGGGGAGGTGAAAATCAGGGTGTCAAAATTAATAAAAACAATCTAAAGTAATGATAATTCGTGTTGGATGCTGGATGAGGGAAGCGATGACGGACGCAGATCAAAAAGTATCTGATCATGACTACCGAATGAAACTGCTGATGAAAGGGTTAAGGCAACTTGATCCCAAAGCAACCTTTCGTCCCCTTCTTGTGTCCGGTGCTCAGGATCTTTTCCTGTCCATCCATTCGGAACCATTAACAGGAGATTTTGTAATTGGATGGGCGACGCAATTAATAAATATTTCTATAGATGATCTTACATCTGATATTGGTTGTGACGTTATTATTGTTGAAAATATAAAAGAAAACTCATCAGGGTTACTTTTAATTGGAACTATTTTCTTAAAGAATGAAAAAAAGAATATTAGCTATAAAGGTAATATTTCTGATTTCTTTAAAATTATTTTGAACAATATTATTGCTTCCAGAGATATAGGTGCCTCAAAAAAAGCAAAAGAACCTTCAAATACTGCCGATTGGGACTTTCCCCCTGAATTCAGGGAGGCCCTGCGGGACGCCAATATTCAGATTGTGCCACGAACCAGGCGCCCTGATGCGGAAACGGAAGATTGGTTCTGGTCCGGGTCAGCCTTGATCCTGCCGCATCCCAATCGTGACGTGAAGGTGCCGCCTGTACAATTATTGCTGGCGAAAGAAGGGCTTTCTGAGGGGGTCAGGGACCGTTTCAGGGCCGCCTTCATGACGCATAAGCGCTGGTACTTGTTGGTCGATTATGCGCGTAGCGAAAAGGATCAAGTCTCGCCCTATCTCATGGTGGGGTATGGCTATAGCGCCGAGGATAAGGCGACCGTCGCCACGTTCACACAGTCTGTTCATACCAACTTGCCGCAGTATTTCGGGGACGGTCCGGCGCGGGATATTCAGGTGAATGATCTGGCCCCCACCCATGACGCGCCAAGCCATAATCCAAAACTGGGTTTTCCTGAGATTGCGAAAGAACTGTGCAGCACCATTGAATCTGTGCGCCGGGATGCTTTGAAGAAAGGGGTGGATGCGAACATTACGATAGGCCTGTTTGGTCCCTGGGGGTCAGGCAAATCAACCCTGATGGGGGCCTTGGAAAAGGCACTGCTGAGCGTAGACTCTGACAAAGCCTGCTATGTCATCATACCAGTAAATGCCTGGAAATGGGATGGGTCCAAGAGTTTGCATGCCCATATGCTTGACACGCTTCGCAATGTGATGGGCAAAGAATTGGAAGAGGCGGCACGCAGGAAAAAGCAGGGCTTTGATCGCCTCTATTGGGGAACAATGGCATTCATCAAGAATGTGGTCCTGCCGTTGGTGCCACTTGTCTTGATATCAGGATCCCTGCTTTATGTGCTGGTCGCATCAGGCGCTTGGGCGTGGTTCCACGGCTTTGTATCACGATCCTCGGAAACGGTAGACATTACAGCCCCTGGTTTTTCGGCCCAAATTGGGGCCGGTGTCACGTTATTTGTTGGCGCTATCACCAGCGTATTTCGCGACAGCCTTCGAAGCTGGATCAATGGCCTGTTTCAAAGTCGGGTCGTAAAGGTCAGCGATCAGCAGCGCCTGGCACAGACCTATGCGGATATCAGTGAAATCGGGAAGCAAACCGGGCACACTCTGGCGTTTTTTATTGATGATCTGGATCGATGCACGCCGGACCGTGTGGCTGAATTTGTTGAGTCCATTCATAACCTGACCACGGCGGGGTGTGTTACGGTCGTTGCTTGCGATGAAGAATTCGTTTCTGCCGCACTGAACGCGAAATATGAGAGAATCGTTGCCCATCATCCAGATGGCATTGGGTTTGGCCGCAGTTTCCTGGAAAAAATTGTGCAGGTTGGATTTCGAATGCCCGCCTTGACAGAAAAGGGTGTGCAAGAGGCGGGGCTGATCCGGGGGGACATCGATGATCCGGTCCTGGATGCGCAATTGGACGAGAATGGAATTTTGCTACAGGCAGGATCCTTCGGGTCCATTGGCAAAAATGGTGGCAAGCCTGATGAGATGGTGCTGAGAAAATCAGGCTTGGAAGAAAATATAGCTGAATCAGCGGAAGAAGATGTTGGCGTTGAATTGCGCCCTCAGATTAATGAGCGTCTTGCCAGCGAAACCCTGGATATGATGATCCGGGATTTCGTTCAGCCGATGGGTATGAACATGCGCCGCATCAAATCATTGCGCAACACCGTTGGATTGTACCTGCGAATAGCGGCTGCGCGCGGCGATATTCCGCCGGAAGACCCGGCAAAGGCAACACGGTTGGCAGCGTATCTGGTCGCTGATTTGGTGGATCGGGTGTGGTTGGACGCCTATCGCCTTGAGCAATTGGAAAGTTATCGCGCACGCCCTGGCCTGGGTGACTTGTCTGGGCGTCAATCCCTGCAGGATAAACTGGCCAGTGCGCTTGGTTCCCCAGATGCTTTGGACGACCTATATCGTTTGCTTGGTCGGCAGCCCCGTGGGCTGCCGACGCCAGCTGATCCTCAGTCCAAGTCTTAAGCCCCCGCCGGGGTTAGTTTGCGGTTGTCTTCGATGGGCAGGTGGACGATGGCGGCGGCGAAGCCCAGGATGGCGCTGGCGATCCACATGGCATCGTAATTGCCGAACATCTCATAGAATTCCCCGGCCATGACCAAACCCGTGAAGCTGCCCACCTGATGGCTGAAAAAGACGATACCAAACAACATGCCGACATTGTTGGGCCCATGCAGTTTGGCGACCGTCATGCTGGTCAGGGGCACGGTGGAAAGCCACAGCAAACCAATAACGGCGCTGAATACCAGCAGAACCGTTTCCGTCACGGGAACGATCAGCAGCCCCATCGCGGCCAGACCGCGCAGCGCATAGATGATCGACAGCGGATATTTCGGGCGAAATGTGCCGCTGATCTGGCCTGCCGTGATCGTGCCAATGATGTTGAACGCACCGATCAAGGCCAGCCCAGCCGTCCCAGCGGCGGCAGACAGGCCGCAGACCAGGGCGAAGTTCGGCAAATGAACGGCGATAAAGGCCAGGTGGAAACCACAGACAAAGAACCCTGCGATCAAAAGCTGGAAACTGCGATCGGTCATGGCACGGCCAAGCACGGCTTTCAGGTTTTCACCAGGCTGTGCCGCGATAAAGGCCCTTTGCGCGGCGGTAGGTCTGGCTTCACGGCGAACGACCAAGGCAAGTGCGGAGGCAGCAAGGCAGACAGCCGCCATCGCCAGAAATGCGTCAATCAACCCAAAACTTTGCAGAAACAATTGGCTGACGGGGGAAAAGACCAATTGTCCAAAACTGCCGCCCGCCGTTGCGATGCCCAAATACAGGCCGCGGCGTTTGTCTGACGCCGTGCGCCCGATAGCCCCCAGCAGGACAGGAAAGCCAACGGCGGCCTGTGCAACGCCCAGGATAAGACCGGCGGACATGCCAAAGACCCAGAAGTTTTCCGCCATTGCCGTCATGGCAAGGCCGCCTGCATACAGAACTGCGCCAAAGAACACGACGGGGGCAGCCCCAAATCGATCTGATAAACGACCGGCAAAGGGTTGCGCAGCCCCCCACATCAGGTTCTGAACCGCCAGGACCAGTGACAGGGAGGCGATGGTGAACCCGGTTTCAGCAGGCATGCTGGGCAGGAAAACGCCAAATGAAATTCGCGCGCCAAAGCCAACGGCCAGGATCAGGAAGCCCGCAAAAAGAACCAGGGCAGCATTGCGTTCCGATGTCATGTCGATCACTCCTGAATGGATTAGGCGCTCTTCATAGACCTGAAGGTGGGCTTCGTCTTGCGAAATCGCTGCAAGAGCTTTTCGCCTGGATATCACGGATCAAAAAACAGGTTGGCAAAAGAAAACCGCCCGGCAGAGACCTGCCGGGCGGTGTATCATCATCGCAGATGATAGAAAATCATTCCCGCATGATGTTCAGGATGTTCAGGATGTGGATGAACAGCGTGACAAAGCTGCCATACAAGGCCAGCGCGCCAAACAGCGCATATTTGGTCACCTGATCATCGCCCAGATTTTCGTGATACATGTTCTTGATCATCTGGGTTTCATAGGCCGTAACCCCGGCGAAAACCACCACGACTGCGAAGGAAATCAACAGAGCAAAGCCTGTGGAGGCCAGGAACATATTCACGACCATGGCAATCACCAGGCCGATCATCGCCATCATGAAGAATGTCGACAACCCGCTGAGGTTCTTTTTGGTGGTGTAGCCAAACAGGCTGACGCCCGCAAACATGCCAGACGTGATAAAGAACGCCCGTGCGACATCCATCGATCCTTCGGTAGACTGCAGGAAATAGGCCACCATCGGGGAAATCATGATACCCCAAAGTGCGCAATAGGCCCAGTAGAAGGCATGCGCAGTCGCAGTGGACTTCATCGTAATGATGCGGTGGGAGAAGAAGCCCATGCCGATCAAGGCCGCAAACAGAACCCATTTCATCGGGCCGACAGCAATTGTGACCATGATTTCAGGATTTTGCGCCAACGCGAAGACCAGCACGCCCGTGAAGGCGACGCCCAGCGCCATGTAGTTGTAAACGCGCAGCATATAGGACCGCAGACCGGCGTCGATTTCCGCCTGGCTGGCGGTACCAGCCTGTGTTGCATAACGATTCGGATTGAGAGCCATGGCTCATTGCCCCTTTAGTAGTCACCCCCGTGAAACTCTCCAGCCGCGCCCGGTCGTGGCCGATATGGGGAGGGTGATGCCCATGCCGGTCACCGAAGCGCGATTTTGTTAACACATATGGACATTCTTATACACTGTTTCAACAGAAAGATGTCCCAAAAAATGCCCTTATTTCAGCTTATTCGTTCCGCATTAGCGGGGCCGCTTTCTTGCCCAGGGCGGACCAGGTTCCGATAAAGCCCATAGACACGGTTGCAATCAGGGCAACCACCACTGTTAGGGCGGCAGCTTCAGGAACAAAGATCCATTCCGCCTGCATCACAAATTCAATCACGACATAGGCAGCAATGCCACCGACGACCCCTGCAATCACCGCGGTCATCAGCCCCAGCAGGCCAAATTCCAACAGATAGGCGATCAGGATATCCCGGCGGGTGGCCCCCAGTACTTTCAGCACAACGGATTCGTAAATCCGCCGATTGTGCCCGGCGGCCACGGCACCTGCCAGCACCAGGATACCGGCCAGGATCGCAATGCCAGCGATGGCGGTCACTGCCGTTCCCAGATCTTTGAGGATTTTATCAACGCCTTCCAGAACTTCCTTAACCCGGATTGCCGACACATTGGGGAATTGATCGGTCAGTTCCTGTTCCAGGGCAACCTCACGATCCGCCGGTAAATAGGCGGTGGCGATGTACATTTGCGGCGCGCTTTCAATCATACCGGGGGAAAAAATCATCACGAAATTAATCCCCAATGTGGTCCAGTCGATCTCCCGAAGGTTCGAGATTTCCGCCTCAATTTCCCGTCCCAGAACATTGACTGTGATCTTGTCGCCGATCTTGAGATTCAGCAACTCGGCGGCTTCTGCATCAAAACTGACCAGGGTTCGGCTGGTATCGGAATAGTCCTCTGGCCACCATTCGCCCTCGACGATTTCACTGCCCTGGATTGGGGGTGTGCGTGACCAGGTGATGCCGCGATCTCCCCGCAGGATCCAGGCGACTTCGGATGGTGGTTCAATCTGTTCGACGGGAACCCCTGCCAGGGTGGTGATGCGCCCCCGCAGCATGGGGACCGTTTCATAGCGATCCAAGCCATTGAAACTGTCCAGATCTGTGCGGAAATCATCAATCTGATCTGGCTGAATATCGATGAAATAGAATCCTGGTGCTTCTCCTCGGAAGGTTTCTGAAACCTGTTTGGACAGATTCCCCTCGATCATTGCGACCGCGATCAGGACGGTCAGGCCCAGACCCAGGGATACGACGACACTGGCTGTTGGCGCGCCTGGTCGATGCAGGTTGGCGACTGCCAGGGCGATGCGGATATTGCGTGCGCGCGGCAAACGCCGGGCCAAGGTCATGGCCCCGCTGGCTGCGGCGCGGAAGGCCAACAGGGTCCCAACCGCCCCACCACAGAAAGCCAGGGCGACAAGCGGTTGATCTGCGGTCAATACCGCCAAACCAACCAAAGCGATGGCGCAAAGTGACAAGGCGATTGCCATTTTGGGGCCGGGACGCCCCATGACTGGGTTCAGCAGGTCACGAAACAGTGTCGCTGCGGGCAGGTTGCTTGCCTTGGCCAGCGGCCACAAGGCGAATACCAATGTTGTCAGCAATCCGAATGCCGCCGCCAGGATCAGGGGGAAGGGATACAGGCCCATCCGTGCCTCTACCGGCAGGCGGTCCGCCAATAGCGGGATGATCAATGCGGGCCCTGCACCGCCGATGATCAGGCCTGCAATGATACCAACAATCGCCAATGCGCCGACCTGCAACATGTAGATGGAAAAGATCGTGCTGCTGGAAGCCCCCAGACATTTCAGTGTCGCAATTGTTGCGGTTCGCTGATTCAGGAAGGCCCGGACTGCATTGCCGACCCCAACGCCGCCGACCAGCAAGGCGGTCAGCCCCACCAAAGTCAGGAACAACCCAACACGGTCAACGAAACGTTGAATATTGGGTGCGGCATCGTCCAGCGCCCGAACACGCCATCCAGCGCCTGGGAAGCGTGTATTCAAACGCTCCGTCCAGGCGGCGACATCGGTGCCGGGCGCTAGGGCAATGCGATAGTGATAGCGGATCAAACTGCCCGGCTGTTCCAACTGCGTTGCTGCCAGGGCGGCGCGGGGAATAAAGACGCGCGGGCCCAGGTCAAATGCTTGGGTTCCCTTGTCTGGCTCTGACAGGAAGGTGCCACGCAGATCAAATGTTGCCTCCCCGATTTTCAGTCTATCGCCCTTAACCAGCCCCATGCGCTCGACCAGTTGCGGCGCGGCAATCAGGCCCCATGCCCCATCGCGCTTGTCCAGTTCATTCAGCGAAACGCCGTCTTCCAGCACCAGTTTACCGTATAGGGGATAGGCCTCATCCACGGTTTTTAACTCGATCAGATGGCGGTCCGCCCCATCGGCGCGAATGGCCATGGCACGCATTTCCACGACCTGAGAAATTTGTTCTGAATTGGCACGCAGCCATTCCAGTTCGTTCGGGGCGGCGGCGACATGGGTCAGGCGCAGATCGACATCCCCGCCCAACAGAACGCGGCCATCGGCCTTCAGCCCAGCCTCAATAGCCGAAGCCAGGGACCCAACGCCTGCAATGGCGGCAACACCAAGCGCCAGGCAGGCGACAAAGACGCGGAACCCTTTCAGGCCGCCGCGCAATTCGCGTCGTGCGATGCGTGCAGAAACCATCTTATTCTGCCGCCTTCAATGCGGCGTCTTTGACCAGACGCCCGTCGCGCATCTCTACGGTTCGGTCACAGGCCCGCGCCAGATCCGCATCATGGGTGATCAGCATCAGGGTCGTTTTATGATCGCGCGCCAGATTGAACATCAGATCGATGATTTGTTGTCCAGTGTCGGCGTCCAGATTGCCTGTGGGCTCGTCAGCCAGGATCAGCTTCGGACTGCCAATAAAGGCGCGCGCCAGGGCGACACGCTGTTGTTCCCCGCCGGAAAGCTGGCCTGGATAATGGCTCAGCCGGTGTGACAGGCCGACCTGTTCCAAAACCTCTGCGGCGCGTTCATAGGCATCGCGCCGCCCGGCCAGTTCCAGGGGGATTGCGACATTTTCGACCGCTGTCATGGTGGGAACCAAATGGAAGCTTTGAAATACGATACCCAGGTTATCGCGGCGAAATTCTGCCAGGCCATCCTCGCTCAAGCCACGGAAATCCTGGTCGCCAATTCTGACACTGCCCGAAGTTGCCTGTTCCAACCCGGCCACGATCATCATCATGGATGTCTTGCCAGACCCTGATGGCCCCACAACACTGACTGTCTCGCCGCGCCCAACTGACAAATCAATACCGCGCAAGATGTTGACCTCGCCCGCTAAAGACCCAAGTGTAAGGTGGACATCGCGCAGATCAATCATGGGCGATGCAGGGGTTTGGTTTTCTTCAGTATCAGCGCGAGATGTCATGAACTCACTTTCTTTCGATGCGATCTATATCAGCGTTTCAAGGCTATATGGCCCGTTGCGGTGCACAATCAATGGTTTGCTGGTCGCAATGTCCTTAGTTTTTGGGACATTGGGAATGGGGCACGCCCAGGCGGAAACAACTATTCTGGCACTGGGCGACAGCCTGACGGCAGGATATGGCCTGTCCAAGGCGGAAAGTTTCCCCAACAAGCTGCAGGCAGCACTGACCGAGGCGGGCCATGATGCGCGGGTCGTCAATGGCGGTGTGTCTGGCGATACGTCGAAAGGCGGCTTAAGTCGTGTGGACTGGTTGTTTGCCGACAAGCCGGATCTGATGATCCTAGAACTGGGGGCGAATGACGGGTTGCGCGGTTTGCCCCCTTCAGAAACCAAGAAAAATTTAGCCGCCATAATCGAAAAGGCGCAGGCGGCGGGGGTTCGGGTTCTGCTGACCGGCATGATGGCGCCCCCCAATCTGGGCCGCGAGTATAGCGAAGAATTTAATGCGGTCTTCCCGGACCTGGCAGAAGAATACGATACTTTATTCTATCCCTTCTTTCTGGATGGGGTGGCGGCCGATGCCAGCCTTAATCAGGGGGATGGGATGCATCCGACTGGGGCGGGTGTGGATGTGATCGTTACCCGTATTCTGCCCATCGTAGAACAGGCTTTGGATGGGCTAAAGCAACAGGGTAATTCATGACGGCATCAGCGGCTTTCCTGTCTGCGCAAGCGACGGGACAAACCTGGCGAGACGCGCTGGAGGCCGTGATACCTGTATTGCGGGCAGCCAACAGCAATCATCAATTGGGGTTGATCTATATGACACCCCATTATGCCACCCATGCTGCAGAAATTGAGGCGGCGCTTGGTGCTGCGACCGGGGTGCCTCATTGGATCGGTACAGTCGGCTATGGCACGATTGGAACCGATCCAGCGACGGGCAGTTTCGTTGAAAATTTCGGTACACCCAGCCTGTCGGTCATGGTGTGTCCGTTTGCCGAAGAAAGTTTTCGCGTTTTTTCCGGTATAAGGGGCGGAAGTGATCGGATCAGTGCGCAATACAGCGACTGGCTGTCCTCTGATAGTCCACCCGTCATCCTGGCCCATGGTGATCCAGGCAATGGCCTGCTGGGTGGATTAATGGATGATGTAACACAGGAAACCGATGGCTTTCTGATTGGCGGATTAAGCGCGGTTCAAGGGCCGGGCTCTCAAATCGCAGATGGGCCAGATGGGCAGGGGCTCAGCGGAGCGTTGCTGTCGCTGGCTCATATTCCCCTTCAAACGGCACTTAGTCAGGGATGCAGTCCCATCGGACCGATCCATACCGTTACTCAGGCACAGGAACATGTGATTCTTGAGTTAAATGATCGGCCTGCATTGGAGGTCTTTAAGGAGGATATTGGCGAAATCCTGGCGCGGGATTTGAATCGCTGTGCGGGATATATTTTTGCCGCCTTGCCGGTGGAAGGGTCCGATCTGGGTGATTACACCGTGCGCAATCTGGTGGCGATTGATCCGCATCAGGGGGCCGTGGCAATCGCGGCGCATCTTAATCCAGGCGATCGGGTGATGTTCTGTCGCCGGGATCCAACAACCGCTGTTGCCGATATGCGCCGCATGCTGTCCGACCTGAAGTTACGCCTGGGGAAACAGTCCATCCGGGGCGGTCTTTATGTCTCCTGCGCCGCACGCGGGCCAAATCAATTCAGTGATCCAGATCAGGAAATGCAATTGATCCATCAGGCATTGGGAACCTTTCCTCTGACCGGATTTTTCGCTAATGGAGAATTCTGTCGCGACCGCCTGTATTCTTATACCGGCGTATTGACGCTGTTTCTATGATTGGGTGAATGCCCAAAAAATCATCACAAAGGACCAGACCTACCATGCGTTACAATAAGCTTGGCCATACCGATTTGGATGTCAGTGTTGTCTGTTTGGGCACCATGACCTGGGGGCAACAGAATACCGAGGCTGAAGGCCACGAACAGATGGATTATGCCCTGGATCAGGGGGTTAATTTCTGGGACACGGCAGAGCTTTATTCAGTGCCACCCAGCGCCGAAACCTATGGTCGGACCGAAGAAATTATCGGCACCTGGTTTGAAAAGACGGGCCGCCGGTCCGAAGTCATCCTGGCCAGCAAGGTCGCGGGTCGCGCCAATCGCCTGCCCTGGATGCGCCCGCACTTGCATGATGGGGAAACCCGCCTGGACCGTCAGTCGATCCTGGAAGCCTGTGACGCCAGTTTAAAGCGGCTGAAGACCGACTATATCGATGTCTATCAACTGCATTGGCCGGAACGGGAAACCACGACATTCGGCACGATGAATTACACGCATGTGCCGGAAATGGATGGCATCGCCCTGGAAGAAACCCTGCGCGCCCTGGAAGAACTGGTTGCTGCGGGGAAGGTCCGCCATATCGCCGTTTCCAATGAGACCCCCTGGGGTGTGATGGAATTTCTGCGCCTGTCAGAGGCGATGAACCTGCCGCGAATCGTTTCCGTGCAGAACGCCTATAATCTGTTGAAACGGGATTATGAATTCGGGCTGGCAGAAGTTTCCTGCCGCACCGGGGTTGGTATGCTGGCCTATTCGCCCCTGGCAATGGGGGTTCTGTCGGGTAAGTATCTGGATGGTGCCTGGCCGGAAGGGGCGCGCCTGACCCTGTTTGGCAAGTATTTCGGGCGCTATCTTTCGCCGCGCGCCGTCGAAGAAACCGCCAAATATGTGGCCGTTGCGCGCAAGCACGGGCTGGATCCGGCCCAGATGGCCAATACTTTTGTAAATACCCATGAATTCACCACGGCCAATATCATCGGGGCCCGCACGATGGATCAATTGAAGGCCGCAATCGCCACCGGGGACATGAAATTGTCAGAAGATGTACTTTCCGACATAGAAACCATTCACAAAGCCACACCAATCGGGTATTAAGGGGGTAGGGGTCGATTTTGGCCCCAGATATAGTGGAGGCGCGCCATGATCAGGCTTTTCGTCGCCCTGCCCATCCCAGACCATATTCGGGATGCGCTGACCGGGTTACAGAACGGGCTCCCCGGGGCCCGTTGGACCGATCCGGATAACTTCCACCTCACTTTGCGGTTTATTGGGGAGATCGATTACGGCGCTGCCGAAGATCTCGCCCATGACCTGATGCGCATTGATGCACCGGCTTTCGACGTCACGCTGGACCAGCTCAACTGGTTCGGCAACAAGCGTCGGCCCAGTGCCCTGATCGCCCAGGCCCGCAAGGATGAGGGGCTGATGCATCTGCAAAGGAAGGTCGAATCCGCCGCCGTGCGCTGTGGGTTCAAGCCCGAAAGCCGCAAGTTCCTACCCCATGTGACGCTGGCCCGCCTGAAAACGACCAGCATCCAGGAGGCCGAACGCTTCGTTGCGGAACGGCGCTTGCCGCTGGATCGCAATTTTGAGGCGGACCGCTTCGTGCTGTATTCCAGCTTCCTGGCCCATACAGGCTCGATCTATACCGAAGAAGCCGACTACTACCTCCGCTGGGCCGCCTACGCCGCTGCGGAATAGGGATTGAGCAGACTAAAGAGGCGCCGTTGCTGCCTCCAGCCACGTCTTCTCGGCCCCTTGCAATTGCGGGGCGATTTCTGCGAAGACGCGGGCGTGATAGGCGTTCAGCCAGGTGCGCTCGCCTTCTGACAGCAGGGCTGCATCGATCAACGTGCGGTCGATGGGGGCCAGCGTGATGGTCTCAAACTCCAGCAGGGCGCGTTCTGCGCCAGCGGGGGGCGTGTCGACTTCTTTCACCACGACCAGATTTTCAATCCGGATGCCGTATTCGCCCGCTTTGTAATAGCCGGGCTCGTTCGACAGGATCATGCCGGGCTTCAGGGCGACGGCGTTATGGGCCTTGGCGATGCGTTGCGGTCCTTCATGGACATTCAGATAGCTGCCAACCCCATGGCCTGTGCCGTGATCGAAATCCAGCCCCGCCTGCCACAGGGGCAACCGCGCTAGCGGGTCCAACTGACTGCCCGTCACGCCAACAGGAAAGCGGGCAGTGGCAATCGCGATATGGCCTTTCAGGACCAGTGTGAACCGATGGATCATCTCTTCCGTTGGGGTGCCAATCGCCATGGTGCGGGTGACATCGGTAGTGCCATCCAGATATTGCGCGCCACTGTCGACCAACAGCAATTGACCGGTCGCAATGGCCTTATTGGTGCGGGGGCCAGCGCGATAATGGATCACCGCGCCGTTAGAGCCAGCCCCTGCAATCGTGTCGAAGCTCAGACCCCGGAAATTCTCTCCCTTTTCGCGAATGCTGCGCAGGTGGTCGATGGCCTGCAACTCAGTCAATCCACCCTTTGGTGCCTCTTGGGCGATCCAGTGCAGGAATTTCGACAGGGCCGCGCCATCGCGTTTATGGGCGGTGCGGGTCCCCTCAATCTCAACCGCATTCTTGCAGGATTTCGGCATCAGGCAGGGATCGGGCGCTTCTACGATCCTGGCACCATATTGCTGTAGGCGATCAAAGATCAGGCAGGGGGCGGTGGCTGGGTCGGCCTGCACAGCTTTCCCCTGACGCCCCAGTTCGGCCAGCGCATCGGCATAATCACCCTCTGGGCGCAGGGAAACGGCATTGCCCAGTGATGCCCGGACCGACGGCGTCAATTTGCGATCATCAATGAACCAATCGACAGCCCCGTCCTGATGCAACAGCGCAAAGCTGAGTGGCAGGGGACAGTTTGGCACATCGCCGCCCCGCATGTTCAACAGCCAGGCAATGGAATCCGTTGCGGTGATTGCTGCAGCATCGATGGCTTTTTTTCCCAGGGCAGCACCCAGTCTGGCGCGCTTGTCTTCTGAAGACTCCCCCGCGAATTCCAGGATTTGCGGCACAACAGGGGTCAGCGGGGCGGAGGGTTGATCCTGCCAGACGGTATCGACGGGGTTGGGTTCAACCCGGACAAGTTTGGCCCCGGCGCGCTGTGCCGCCAGATTAAGATGCCCGGCCCCATGTTGCGTATGCAGCCAGGGATCAAAGCCGATTGTGTTCCCGGCCTTGAAATTCTCCGCGATCCAGTCTGTTGCCGGGGCCTCTATCATGTGCTGGGGGGTAAACAGTGTGGTGTCGACCTGATCCAGAACCTGCAATGTGTATCGCCCGTCAATGAAGATCGCCGCCTTGTCCAAGCCGACCACGACGGTCCCGGCCGATCCGGCGAATCCTGTTAGCCACAGCACCCGTTCTGCCTTTTGCGCAATATATTCCCCCTGATATTCATCGGTGCGCGGGATGACCAAACCGTCCAATCCCAGTTTGCGCATTTCCGCGCGCAGGGCGTCCAGCCGTTCCCGGGGTGCAGGCCCATCGGTGAACGGGCTTCCCAGACCATCGATATACGCGCGCCCGGCCTGCGCCAATTGGCTGCGCACAGCCTGTGGCGCATCGGGCGCAATCAAATCGGTCCACCGGTCCTGAGAGTCTGGTGGGGCGGCGGCGGCACCGCGCAACAGGGATTCTATCTCCGCTTCATCTCGAATGATATCGGCTTTTTGCAGCAATTGTTGCAGTTCAACGAGGGCGGAAGATGTCATAAAAGGCAATCCTGCGATTGAGAAATTGATACACAACTTAAGCTACGAAGGCCGCAGGTGGTTTGCAAGATGCGTGATTAGATGAAGTGTCAGTACAACTAAATGGTGCTATTTTGCAAAAGAAAGACTGAAAATAAAGCCAGCTTCATGTGAATCTGGTCAAAGACCCTTGAACCGAATGCTTCAACTGTTTAGAAGGGTAATTCAACAGAAATACTCTAAATTGGTGTGAGGTCTGTTATGATGGTTCGTTATGTTTTGGGTGTTGTATCGACACTGATGTGCTTTGGAATTTCCTCGGCTAAGGCTGACGAAGGTATTTACCTCAGTGGTTTGGCGGGTGTGAGCCTGTATGAGGATTCTGAAAGCCAGGGGGGTGGCCTCTCTGTGACGAATGATTATCAGCCTGGATATGCGGTTTCTGGCGCATTGGGCTATCTTTATGAAAATGGGCTTCGTGCTGAAGTTGAACTGTCCCATCGCAGCGCAGATATTGCAGATTTTAACAGTGTTTCCGCGGGCGGGACGACCATTGCTCTTGGGAATGGCATCAAGGGCAGCGGCAGTGTCAGCGCGACCAGCCTGTTGCTGAATGCCGGTTATGAACTGGAAACCAGCACCGGTTTTAGCCCCTATGTTTTGGGTGGTCTGGGCGTCGCGCATATTGATGTGAATGATGCGCGTGTGAATGGGGTTCTGTTGGCGGATTCCAGTGACTCCGTTCTGGCTTATCAGATTGGTGTTGGATCCATGTACAAACTGACGGCCCATACGTCACTGGATTTGAGCTATCGGTTCTTTGACACACAGGACCCTGAATTGCGGGACTCTTCGGGAGCAAACTTTGAAAGCGAAATGCAGACCCATAATGTAATGCTAGGGCTGCGGTACCGTTTCTAATCTTATGGAACCTGTATGAGTATCTGGAATCGGCGACATAAATCGCCGATTTCTTTTTTGGCAGTTATGCACCTGGAACATAGCGGGGGTGCAAATTGTTACCCTTTTAAGAAACCGCGGATAGGGCCATATCTGTGATCAAGAGGATGCGCCGCTGACCTCCTCCCCCAAACCCCAAGCGGCGTATCCACCAGGATCAATAACCTTTTAGGTGGTTGTCCTGGGTGCCTTTAGACAGGCATGCGCCCCGTCTCTCCCCTCCCCCTTGAGACGGGGCGCTTTTATTTTCCGCGCTTGGTGACGGACAAATTACCCCTTGTTTGGCGACGCTGCGTTTCCTGAAATGGGACTTATCGTTTGAAGGGATATCCCGTAACGATACGGTTTGTTGGTTCTGGAGAGGCCTGATGCCATTGCATGAAACTAAGTCAGACAGTCTGCCCGCGCTGTTCGTATCGCATGGTCCCCCGACTTTACCCTTCGAAACCATACCGGCCCGTGATTTCCTGTCGGGTCTAGGGGCTGGGATGCCGCGACCACGGGCGATTGTGGCTGTTTCCGCACATTGGGAAACGACCAATCCGGCGGTGACCACACGGGTCAAACAGACAACATTACATGACTTTTATGGCTTCCCGGACGCGCTGTATCAAATGCGCTATGACACGCCAGGATCCCCAGAATTGGCCCAACAGGTTCAAGACCTGCTGTCCAAAGCGGGTTTCCCAACCGATGGCGATTCAGAACGCGGGTTGGATCATGGGGTCTGGACGCCGCTGACCCTGATCTATCCAGCGGCAGATATTCCGGTCATTCAATTGTCTATTCAAACGGACCTTGGGCCAGCGCATCATCTGGCGCTGGGCAGGGCTTTGGCTCCGCTATGCGACGAGGGAATTCTGATCCTTGCCTCAGGCAATATCACCCACAACCTGGGGGCCTGGGCCCGTCTGCGTCAGTTAGGGCAGGATGGGGTGCCAGATTGGGTGACAACCTTTCAGGACTGGGTTTATGAGATGGTGAGTGCCGCTGATATACCAGCCCTATTGGATTTCATGCAGGCCCCTATGGGGCGCGAGAACCATCCAACACCAGAGCATTTTCTGCCCTTCTTTGTTGCCCTGGGCGCGGGAATAGGCGACCAGAATTCCGCTGTTCTGGGGCGCAGGCTGCATCACAGTGTCTGCTATAACGTTCTGGCCATGGATGCCTATGCGTTTGGGTGAAGGATCGAATTATCGATCATTATTGTTTTGCCACGGATTGACGAAATAGAACTGGTCTGACTCCAGATCGATACCAGTCCGAACATTTTCCAGCATGACGCGGGTGACAGTGCCTTGCTGATCCACCACAGTCCATTGCACCAAGCTTAAGGGCTGTTCTGAGAATGTAAAGGTCAGCGACCCTGCATCGGGTGCGTCCTTCTGGGCAACCGTGATGTGCAACAATCCTTTATCGCGCGCAGCATCCAGCACGGTTAGCTCTTCGCCCAGTTTCATTGGTTGGCGCAGCAACATAGACGCCGGTGTCAAACCCAGGGGGATGTGACTGACTTCCTGCAGTTCTTCATCGATAAAGATGTAAAAAGTACCGTCAGCGATAATTTTGAACGGCAGGGGGTCATCATAATCGATGCGCATTTTACCAGGACGGTCCATCATGACATCGCCCAAATACACGGTCCCATCCATATTGTACTGGTGGAAACGCGCTTTTAGCGTATCGACCTTGTCGAAATACCCTTCAATTTCTGACAGCAGAATCTTTTGTTCTACAGCGCCCATTTGCTGTTGTTCTGGCCGCTCAACGGCGGCATTGGGGTCAACGCCCTGGGTTTCTGCCTTCACATGATCAGACAGACCAAGTCCCATCACCAGAATCAGCGCGGCCAAAAGACCACGGCTGTGAAGGAACCTTTCAGAGAATTTAGAGTTACCGGGAATGATCACCGACCAAGACTTCACGCTTTCCAACATGGTTCGCCGCACTGACGACCCCTTCCTTTTCCATGCGCTCCACGATCCTGGCGGCACGGTTATACCCGATTTGCAAATGACGTTGGACAAAGCTGGTAGAGCATTTGCCTTCCCGTGCAATCAGGGCAACCGCCTGGTCATACAGCGCGTTTTCACCACCGTCGTCACCACCGCTGCCCCCGGAAAGAGAGCTTGCGCCGCTAACGTCGGTATCGAATCCCCCTGACATATCGTCTTCATCAGTCACACTTTCAACATAGTCCGGCACACCTTGTGCTTTTAAGAACTGACAGACGGCCTCAACCTCTGTGTCATCGACGAAAGGACCATGGACGCGGGTGATGCGTCCACCGCCTGCCATATGCAGCATATCGCCCTTGCCCAGCAATTGTTCAGCGCCCTGTTCGCCCAGAATTGTGCGGCTGTCGATTTTCGAAGTGACCTGGAACGAAATCCGTGTCGGGAAGTTCGCCTTGATCGTCCCCGTGATAACATCAACGGATGGGCGCTGGGTCGCCATGATCAGGTGGATCCCTGCCGCACGCGCCATCTGGGCCAGACGCTGGATCGATGCCTCAATATCCTTGCCCGCAACCAGCATCAGATCCGCCATCTCGTCGACCAATACGACGATATAGGGCAGGGGGGTCAGGTCCAGCGGTTCTTCTTCAAAAATTGGCTTATGGGTTTCGGAATCGAACCCGGTCTGGACGCGCCTTGTGATGACCTCACCCTTGCGATCCGCCTCGGCAACGCGCTTGTTATATCCTTCGATATTGCGCACGCCCAGCTTGGACATGGACCGATAGCGATCTTCCATTTCCCGTACCGCCCATTTTAGGGCGACAACGGCTTTCTTGGGGTCGGTCACCACCGGGGCCAGAAGATGGGGAATATTATCATAGACGGATAATTCCAGCATCTTAGGGTCGATCATGATGAAGCGGCATTGATCGGGCGTCAGCTTGTACAGCAGGGACAGGATCATTGTGTTCATGCCCACGGATTTCCCGGACCCGGTGGTCCCGGCGATCAATAGGTGGGGCATGGTCGCCAGATCAACGACTTCCGGTGTGCCGCCAATATCCTTCCCCAGAATCAACGGCAATTTCGCTTTGGATTTGTCATAGGTGTCGGATGCGACCAGTTCCCGATAGCCCACCATTTCCCGGCGCGCATTGGGCAATTCGATCCCGATCACGCTGCGCCCTGGAACGGTTGCAATGCGCACAGAAATGGCGGACATGGATCGTGCGATATCATCGCTAAGGCCGATCACGCGACTGGTTTTGGTTCCAGGCGCGGGTTCCAATTCGTACAGGGTGACAACAGGGCCAGGGCGTACTTTGGTAATTTCCCCTTTGACCCCGAAATCTTCCAGCACCCCTTCCAGCATACGGGCATTCTGTTCCAATCCCTCAGAATTCTTGGATTGTGCCTCTGCATCAGGGTGGCGGTCGACCAGAATATCCAATGGTGGCAGGTGGAATTCCCCATCCTGCGGCGGCAGGGCCAGCTTGATCTGACGCTCTTCCGTGGCGCGTTTGGAGGGTTTTGGACTTTCCGGGGTTTCAACGCGATCTTCCCGTTGGGCGCGTGGTGGAGACGGGGTCGCACGTGGCGGTGCCGCGCGCTTTATCGCCGGGGCCAGGGTTGGTTCGACGCGGCCATCGCCCCGCCGCAGAACCAGTTCCTTCAGGGCAGGGGCAATTTGGTCTGCATTCCGCAACGCACTCACACCCCGCCTGGTGCCGGTCCAGGATTTCACGATGACCGTGCGCCATTCTGATACTGTGATGCCAAATCCGTACAAGGCGATTGCCACAGCCGGAACAGCCGCCGCCAGCCCGATCCAGGACAGATCGATACCAACCAACAGAGGGCTAATTCCAGACAGGATCACATCCCCCAATATGCCACCCAATCCGGCCCCTACAGGCCAGGCGTCATAGCGCGGCAGTGTCGCCAACGCCAAGGCGGTCAAGGATGCCAGGGCAGGGGTCAGAGCCAGTCGGATCCAGGCGCGTGGCAACACGCGATCCATAACCAGACGCCATCCCCAGCCAGCCAGCAGCGGGAATCCCAGGAAACTGGCCAGGCCCAGGCTTTGCAGCGCGACATCGGCAACACTGGCACCAGGATATCCCAAAAGGTTGCTGACCGGTTGGTTGGTGGCATTGTTTGGCGACGGATCAGCGGGGCTGTAGGAGACAAGGGCCGTCAACAGTGCAAAGGCAAGAATGATCAACCCGATACCAAGGCATTCAATGCCCCGTTTCTTCAGGTAATCGGTTGCCCCATCTGGCAGAAAGGCTGCTTTTTCATGTGTCTTTGCCACCATCTCTTACTCTCTTTGTGTCGTCGTCAATTGATAGATTTATGTGTGCTTAAAACTTGTGCAATGCGGCTCATGGCGTCTTCAACCGTCTTTGGATCATGAACCAGGGCAATGCGGATATAGTCATCTCCCGGACTCTTTCCTGATTTTGGATCGGTTTGGGACATGTATCGCCCCGGCATAACCTTGATCCCGGCATGCTGCCATAACAGGCGCGTTGCCGTTTCCCCGTCACCGACTGTGGCCCCTGTATTCAGCCACAGAAAGAACCCGGCTTCTGGCCGATGGAACCCCGGTAGTGTGCCCAGATGATAATCGGCAATTTCGACCAAATTGAGGTAGTGGGCGCGGTTGGCAATAACATGGGTTTCATCCTGCCAAAGGGCTTCACCCGCCGCCATCAGGGGTCCTGGTACCTGTGCGCCGCCATAACTGCGCAGCATCAGCAAGGGCTCGATCAAGGCAGCGTCCCCGGCGACGAAGCCCACCCGCAAGCCCGGTGAGCCGGAGCGTTTGGACAGCGAGTTGAAGACCAGCAGATTATCGGGCACCCCTCCCAAATCCTGCGCTGCGTCAAACCCGCCAGCCGGTGGGGTATCAAACCAGATTTCAGAATAGCATTCATCGACCGCCAGCACGAAGTCATGCTTCCGGGCCAAGGCCAGCATTTCCGTCAATGCAGCCCGGGTTGCAACAGCACCTGTCGGATTGCCGGGCGTGCAAAAGAAACAGATCGCGGCACGATCCAGCACGTCTTTGGGCAGGGCGGCATAATTCGGGACGAAATCATTTTCGGCGACTGTATCTACCAGGATCGGCTCCGCGCCGCCAACAATCGCACCCCCGAAATAGACATGATACATCGGGTTGGGGACCAGCACGGTTGGGGGGATGCCGGTATCGCCCAGCCAGTCCCGCTTACGCAGGATCGCCATCAGGGTTGCCTGAAACAATCCTTCGCGGGATCCACACAGGGCGGAAATCTGTGTCGCCGCATTGATCGAATTACCCTGCAGGACGTATCGACGTTCCAGCCAGCGCGCAACGGCCTCCCGATAGCCAGGTGATCCGGCAGGGGGGGGATATTTACCAAACAGGGCTGCTGTCTGTGCAATGGTTTGGGAGACGACGGCAGGGACCGCCGCCTGCGGTTCTCCCACCTGCATGAATACAGGGGGGCGGCCCGGTGCCAGACCGTTCAGCAATTCGTCGATGCGACGAAAAGGAAAATTCTTCAATTGGTCAAGCCGATGCCCGGCCATATCGTGATCCATACTGCTGTTTGTGCCCATGGGTTCTGGTGCGCGGCCATTGGCCCGGTATTCTCAAGCCCACTTTTCTCAAGCTTTAGAAGCAATATGCGCGCCAAACCACGTATAGAGTAGGTTATACTAGATATTGAGGAAAATAACAGCGCTTGTTCGCAGGTCGCTGCTAAGCAAAAAAAAGCCCCCGAAGAGCGAACTCCTCGGGGGATAAGGTTTGCGGGGTGGAAACAGTGTGGTGTGGGTTGTTTCCTTGTTTTCGTCAGGCTTCTTACTTAGAAGCCGAACCCGCACCAAATTCAGGATAGGCCTCCATGCCCAGGTCCGCTTTGTCGAGGCCGAGCATTTCAGCTTCTTCAGAGACGCGGACACCGACCACCAGTTTCAATACCGTCCAGACGATAAAGCTGGTGATGAAGACAAAGGCGCCGATTGCAACGATACCGGTCAACTGGACAACAAAGTCCGCACCGGAGAAGACAACCGCCAGCGTGCCCCAGATACCACATACCAGGTGGACAGAGATTGCGCCGACAACATCGTCGATTTTCAGCTTGTCCAGCAGAGGCACGGCAAAGACAACCAAGGCCCCGCCAACGGCACCAATGAAGATCGCCAGCATCGGGCTGGGTGCCAGAGGTTCAGCGGTGATGGAAACCAGACCAGCCAAGGCACCGTTCAGGGCCATTGTCAGATCGATTTTCTTATACAGGATCTGGGTCAGGATCATCGCCACGATAACGCCAGCCGCTGCGGCCAGGTTGGTGTTGATATAGATCGTCCCGATGTCGGAAATGTCCTGCATCGTGCCCATGGCAAGCTGAGACCCGCCGTTGAAGCCGAACCAGCCCATCCACAAGATGAAGGTACCAAGCGTGGCCAATGGAAGGTTCGCACCGGGCATCGGATGTCCACCGTCACCATAGCGACCCTTACGGGCACCAATGACAATGGCACCAGCCAAAGCCGCCCAACCACCAACGGAATGCACGATCGTGGAGCCTGCGAAGTCTGAGAAGCCCATTTCGCTGAGCCAGCCGCCACCCCAGGTCCAGGAACCCTGGATTGGGTAGATGATTGCTGTCAGGACAACACAGAATGCGAAGAACGGCCACAGTTTGACGCGCTCTGCCACTGTACCAGAGACGATTGAGGCTGTTGCCGCAACGAAGACCATCTGGAAGAACCAGTCTGAACCAGCGGAATATTCGCCGCCTTCCAGCGTGTCTGCCGCAGCAATTGTTCCGGCATCCCAGATTGCAAAGCTGCCGATATAGCCGCTGACATCCATATACATCAGGTTATAGCCAAGCAGATAGAACATGATCCCGGCAATGGAATACAAGCCGATATTCTTAAGGCACTGCGCCGCTGTGTTCTTAGAGCGAACCAGGCCCGCTTCCAGCATGGCAAACCCGGCTGCCATCCACATGACCAGGAAGCCATGCATCAGGAAGGACAGGCTGTTGAAAATATACTGCGTTTCCAGCGGAACATCCGCCATTGCGGGCATTGCAATAAAGCTAAGCGCAGCCGCGATAGCCCCTGCAATACCATACCGTTTGATTGATGCGGTCATCATCGAATTATCTCCCCTTAAAGCGCGTCGGCATCGGTCTCGCCGGTGCGAATGCGCACGGCTTGAGCGACGTCCAGGACGAAGATCTTGCCATCGCCAATTCGACCGGTATTCCCGGCCTTCTGAATTGCTTCGACGGTCTGGTCGGCCAAATCAGATGGCACAACCACTTCGATTTTGACTTTTGGCAGGAAGTTCACGGAATATTCGGCCCCGCGGTACACTTCTGTCTGCCCCTTTTGACGACCGAAGCCTTTGACTTCGGTAGCGGTTAACCCCTGTACACCAAGTCCGGTCAGTGCTTCGCGCACATCGTCCAGCTTGAAGGGTTTGATGATCGCCATGATCAGTTTCATAGATTTCCCCGAGGGCTCCCTCTCTATTGAAGCGATATTGCTCCCTCTCACGCGCCGCTACAGTCTTCGGGACATCCGGATGATCACCGACCCCCCGGCCGATATCCCCGATGGTTCGCCTGCGCGAACCCTGCAAAACGCATGAGGCTCGCTTTGGTAATAACAAGATGCGTGCCAAACCGTCATGAATCTGAAATATTGTTTTTTATCAATTGATTAGGTAAAAATCTGATTGATCGTAACAAGATTTTTATGTGCATTTAATGCTTAATTAATAGCCGAATTTTATTTTTGCCTATTTTTTGTGCGAATTAATGCGACAATCCAGCGCTGGACTTCCGGGTCGTATGGCGCAACCTTTAACACAGGAATTTAGCAGGTTTGACGAAGGATAGCCGAATGGCAAACAAGCGCGTTGATGTTGTCTTTGCGGGCGGCGGTATGGTGGGGCTGACATTGGCCATTGCCTTGGCGCGGTCTGGTCTGTCGGTCACCGTCGTGGACCGGGAAACACCAGATTCCGTTGTGAATCTGGCCTATGACGGTCGTGCATCAGCGATTGCTTTGGGATCGAAACGGGTGTTGGAAGCGGCGGGCGTGTGGCAACACATGGCCGCTGACGCATCGCCGATATGGGATATTCGTGTCGCCGATGGTCATCCACTACGCGGTGTGTCGCCACTGTTCCTGCATTATGATCATGCAGATATCGGCGATGATCCCTTTGGGTGGATTATCGAAAACCGGATCACACGTCAGGCCTTGCAGAAGGTGGCTGCGGAAACAGACGGTTTGACCCTGATTGCGCCTGCCGATGTTGTGCGCATTGATCGCGATGCGGATTGTGCAACTGTTGTCCTGGCAGACGGTGCGGACATCCACACCTCCCTGGCGATCGCGGCGGATGGCAAATTTTCCACGCGCCGCAAAGAGGCCGGGATCAAAACCAGTGGCTGGGCATATGATCAGACATCCATCGTCGCAACTGTCCGTCATGAGCGTGCCCATGATGGGGTTGCCGTGGAATTGTTCCTGCCCGGCGGTCCCTTTGCCATGCTGCCCATGACAGAAAACCGATGCAATATTGTGTGGTCAGAGAATACCGATCTGGCCCAGCGCTTTATGGCGATGGATGATGCTGCGTTCCTGGATGAATTGCGATTGCGGTTCGGTGACTGGCTGGGCGATTTGGAACTGGTCGGGCCGCGCTTTGCCTATCCGCTCAGTCTGCTTCAGGCCGAACGCTATACCGATACACGGTTCGCATTGATCGGGGATGCCGCCCACTCGATACACCCGATTGCAGGGCAGGGGCTGAATATGGGATTGCGTGATGTCGCCGCCCTGGCGGAGGTGATCGTTGACAGCCATCGGCTGGGCCTGGATATCGGCAGTGCGGTAACCCTGCGCGCCTATGAGCGGCGGCGGCGGTTTGACAATATCCTGTTGACCGTGGTGACAGACGGGCTGGTTCGATTGTTTTCAAATGATGTTCCCCCCTTGCGCGCCGTTCGGGACATTGGGCTGGCCACGGTCAATCGACTGCCGCCCGCGAAGGACTTCCTGATGCGTCACGCTATGGGCGTCGTTGGCGACCTGCCCCGCATGGTGCGCGGCGAAGCGCTGTAGATATGACACCTGCAGATATGACACAGGGAGTTACTCTGTTTGGCTATCGCTACAGCGTCTACAACTGGATTGCCACCCTCGCACTAGCAGAAAAAGATATCCCCTATATTTGGGTTGAGGTTGACCCCTTTTCGGATCAGACGCCGCCGGTTTCAGAGGCCATGGTGGATTTCCTGGCACGCAATCCGTTCAAGCGCGTGCCTGTCTTGTTGCATGGCGATTTCAGCCTGTATGAGACGGCGGCAATCACCCGCTATGTGGATGAGGCATTTTCAGGTCCCACCCTTCAACCATCCAGCCCTGTAGATCGCGCAAGGCAGTCTCAGATTCTCTCAATCATTGATAATTATGCCTATTGGCCGCTTGTCCGTCAGGTCTTTGCACAGGGATTCTTTGCGCCGTGTTTTGGGGAAAAGGTGGACCAGGACGCTCTGGCGGCAGGGCTTCGGACTGCGCCTGCCATTCTGGATGCTATAGCCGCATTTAAGAGGAATGGCCCCTGGCTGCTGGGGCCTGCGCTAACCCTGGCGGATATCCATTTATATCCAATGCTGGCCTATCTGGCGATGGTGCCGCAAGGGGCGGAAATGATTCGGAATATACCCAGCCTGGAACACTGGCGTCAGGAAATGGCGCAACGACCGACCGTGATCGATACAATGCCCCGGTTCAAGGATCCCGGCTGAGGCCCTTTGAGTCCAGGGCATTCAAATAGGACTGCCAGCGTTCATCGTATTCGACGCCCAGTTCATACAGATATTGCCAGCTATAGAGGCCCGTATCATGCATGTCGTCGAACAGGATGCGCATGGCATAGTTGCCGACGGGCTCAAGCTTCATAATGCCGACATGACGGCGGCCGGGGACCAGTTGCTTCTGGCTGGCGGAATGGCCTTGTACCTCGGCAGAGGGGCTTTCGACGCGCAGATATTCTGCAGGATAGGAAAACCGCACCCCATCATCGAATTGTACTTCCAGTCGCTTTTCTGCCTTGATGTGTTTGACCTCTGTCGGCCAGGCCTTGGTGGAAAAACGATCCTGTGCGGCGTCGGACCCTTTATCGGAACCGGCGGTCATTTGGCCTTAATCTCGCGCGCTTCTTCGGGCAGCATGATCGGGATGCCATCGCGGATTGGATAGGCAAGCCCCGCCGTATCGCTGATCAATTCCTGTGCGGCGGCGTCATAGCGCAGGGTGCCGCGGGTGACGGGACAGACCAGAAATTCCAACAGGTTCCTGTCAATGCCGGGCGTTTTAGCCTGGGTTTCCCCGGAAGCATCCTTATTCGTATCGCCAGCCATTGGGTCTGTTTCCTCTTTTTGCGGCATCTCTGCCGTTCCCATGCATCAGATTATTGCTTAGATTTCTCGCCGCCATCCCCGCCTGTGTCAAGCACGGCCATCTCGACCAGCGTGGTCAGAACCCTGGCACGGTCGGCCAGATTGGTTGCCTCCAACAGGGCTTGCTTTTCCGGTGGCGCAAACGGACAGATCATCGCCAGGGAATTTATCAGACGCTCATTGGGGGTCTCACACAAGGCTTCCCAACTGGCCTGAATGCCCTGGGCGGCGAAATAGGCCTTCAGGCTTTTGAACAAGGCGTCACGATCAACGCCGTCCCCCTCATCCACGTGAAGATCGCCTTCAAAGTCCTGCCAATCTGCCATCACACGCCGATAGCCGCGTGTGGTCGCCAGTTCTTCAGAGATTCGGAACCGACTGAGACCTTTCAGGGAGATCAGGATGCGCCCATCGTCTGTTTCTTCAAATGCCGTGATCCGCCCGGCACAGCATATCGGATATACCGGGGGGTCGCATTTGACTGCGGCTGATTTCTGGCAGGGTTGCGCCATCGCAATCAGCCGATCCCCGGCCAGCGCATCCTTCACCATATTCAGATAGCGGGGTTCGAAAATATTCAGTGGCAGCATGCCGCGCGGCAGCAACAGAACACCGGTTAGGGGAAAAATCGGCACACTGGCTGGCAGATCTTCGAAACTAGCATCAAAATGGCTCATACTTGACCACACATCGTTTCAGTCACCTCGCATACTGGTCCGCGCTCAGGACTGGTCTTTTCCGCCCTGTTTCGGCCATCAGGCGCTGGTATGTCTGTCGTTATCTGCTGAACAATGCTGTCAGCTGAACAATAATGACGACAGGCGGCGGCGTCCAGATTGCACGACAGGGTCCATTGGCCCCAACGCCTCAAATACTTTCAGTAACTGTAGGCGGGCCGCGCCGTCATTCCAGTCCTTGTTGACCTGAATAATGTGTAAAAGATTATCAACCGCCTCTTCGGACTGTCCAACGGCTGCTTGTGCCTCCGCCAGGTCCAGTCTTGCCTGATGATCCTTCGGGTCTGCAGCCAGTTTGGCCTCCAGGTCTGCAAGCTGGGTCTGAGCCTCTGCTGCCTTATCTGCCAATTCCAGGGCGGCATGGGCCGACAGGACGTCCGGGTCTTGAGATTTTGCGACAGGGATTTCCGCCAGAATGGCTTTGGCGGCCTCGACTTCTCCCAATTTGATATAGGCTTGCGCCAGCTTGGCCGCGACTTTGAAATTTTCCGGGTCGTGTTCCAGAACCTGTCCGAAGATGCCAGCAGCCATGGCGAAATCGCCGGCTTCAATGGCTGCGTCCGCTTGTTCCAGTGCGGCCTCAATTGGATCCTGGCTGTCATCATTGCCTGCTGCCTTTAACAGGCGGGCGATGAAATCCCGGATGGCGCTGTCTGGCTGTGCACCGGCAAAGCCATCGACTGGGCGCCCGCCGACGAAACCGAACACGGCGGGGATGGATTGCACCTGCAATTGCTGGGCAATCATCGGGCTCTCATCAATATTGATTTTGACCAGCCTGACCTTGCCACCAGCAGCCGTGACCGCCTTTTCCAGGGCTGGGCCCAATTGCTTGCACGGGCCGCACCAGGGGGCCCAGAAATCGACAATAACCGGGTTCGTCTGGCTGGGCTCCATCACATCCTGGCGAAAGGTCGCATCGCTGCCATCGATGATTGCAGCAGCGCCCGCTTGGGCATCAGCTTGTCCAATTAAGGGTTCCATAGACGCATCACTCCAATTGTCTCGTTGTGGCTCGGCAGATCACCGATTTGGCTGACCCATCACTTAGGCGTTCCGCCCGTCTCCCTCAAGTCCTTAGCTGTCAGGAAACAGAGCCTGTCCAAAATCAATGCGTTCCGGCGCATACCCTTCCGCTTCCAGAAAGCGCAGCAGATCGCCAACCGCTACTGTGGTGGTCGCGGTATTGCGCAGCGGGTGACAGTTGACGACCGGCTGGGCGAATATTCCCTCATCCAGGACGACAGTGACCTGGCGGTCCGTATCATTGACCACCGCCAGTGGCGTCACAGAGCCTGGAAGGACGCCCAGGACCTCCATCAATGTCTCCGGCGATCCGAAGCTCAGCGAATCCTTTGCCCCCAAACGCTTGCGCAGGGCCTTCAGGTCGACCTCCCGGTCTTCCAGCACGCTGCACAGGAACAGGCGCTTTTTGCGGTCGCGCAGGAACAGGTTCTTAATATGCGCACCGGTCAACCGCCCGCGCAGCTTTTGGCTTTCCTCAACGGTAAAGACGGCGGGATGTTCGATGGTCTCATGGGCGATGCCCAGGTCATCGAGTCGCGCAAAAAGGTCGTGATCCTGTTTCGGCATGGCAATTCTCTCTCCCGCTGTGCAAGTGTTGCGCTGTGCTAACCCATTCGCAAGCGTTAGAAAACCCGCAGAGAGCGGCGTGTTTAAAGATATGATAAATTTTTGACGAAATCGGGCTTGCCAGGAAAGGGACTAAGGGTATATACGACCGCTGCCTTAGAGATAAGGCGTGACCACTCCGCCAGTGACGGCGGACGGTCTTCGGAGCGGGCGTAGCTCAGGGGTAGAGCACAACCTTGCCAAGGTTGGGGTCGAGGGTTCGAATCCCTTCGCCCGCTCCAGTTGTTTCTAAAAAACCCTTTGAAATCAATACTCTGTGGCCAATTGTGTCCCACGGAAAAGCTGATGTGGGACACATCACCACTCCAAGCGGTCTAATTTGCTTGCCGCGTTGGTCGCGAGAATTTGTCGCTGGACCCTTTTCGTATAAATTTCGGACGTTCGGGCTTCCCTGTGGCCATGTACGGCCATGATCTCATACTGTGAGCAATGTTCTTCCGCGAGAATTTCGCCGACCGATTTCCGAACGCCGTGGGCGCTGAGGCCGGAAAGACCCGCATCACGACACCAGCGCCGGAACAATCCGCCAAGCGAATCTGGCGTGCTATAAGGTTTGCCCCGATTGGTGAGGAGATAGGGTTGGCCGGCAATTGATACAGGTCGCGTGGCACGCAAAAGAGCGGCTGTCATGGGAATGTCCACTTCCGCCGATCCTTTCTTGATCGGCTGCCATCTCAGGTGCGCAACATCGTTTCGCATGACCTCATTGTCCGCGCCCAAGAGGATAACATCGCTAATTCGGGCTGCGGTGAATAGCAGAAGTGTGAGTACTAGATGTTGTTGCGTACCTTCCGGATAGAAAGACCGGAACGCTTGAAGCTGAACCTTTGTCCAAGGCTCCGCTCCATCGCCACCCGGGTCAATCCGACCAATGTCGAGAGCTGGATTGTGGTCAATCAAACCAGTTTCGACAGCCCATCGAAACATGCCTCGAATTGCTTCGACCATGCTGTCGGCCCAAGCCGGGCGGTCTGAGAGCTTGTCGCGATACTGTACGATGGCAGCAGTCGGCATGAGCATCGGGTATTCCCCACACTCATCTCGAAGTTGGCGGAGAAGAAACCTTCGTTTCTTTAAGGTGTGAGGCGAACTCAAACCATTCTCGACTCGGCCTTCCAAATAGGCCTGGTGCTTGTATGTCAGCCACGCGATGGATTTCGGAATCGCCCGCTCTTCCGGTCGCGCATCGATTGTCGCGACGATACCGGCACGTCCAGCATGATAATACTCCATGAAGTCGCGGTGGTTAGGCGAAATGGGGATGCGGATTCGTCGTTTCGGATTCCCTTCCACGCGAACACGGTATCGGAACTTTCCGTTGGGCATGCGCTCACGCAGAAGGCCGGGCAATTCAATTTTCACGACCACACCTTCCCAGCCCAGTCTTTCATTCCTGGAACCTTCACATCCACAGCGTCGCCACCAACTGCTGCAAACTCCCAACGCACCTCATCGATTTTCTGGATACAGCGGATCGGCTGCAATCCAACCTTGAGGATTGCGGCTGAGAATCGACGGATATCCGCCTCTGTAATTTTCTGTCTGTCAGTCATTGCTCTACCCTTTCAGATAGCCAGGGGGTCGGACCCTGGAGTTGGTTTCTAGGTTGTCGTTCGAACTTCTGTATGAACGCGCAGTGCTTACTTCGTGATCTACGAAGACTACGTGTAAAGTTCAAGAGTTAATGAAGAATAATTGGTATTTTCATTTTCATTTATCATGAATGAACAACAAATATGTGTGTGAATTATATTTTTAATGGTTTCATTCGTCATAAATGAACGGCATGTTTGTGGGCATATGATGTTTCTAACGGTTTCATTCGTAATAAATGAAATAAAATTTTTAAATAGTAACTTTTTTTCTTGATCTTTATTTGATTGATAGGCAAATAGATCATGTCACGTGATGGCGTGGTCGTCCCTGGGGAGTCTGGGGGTGGAATCTCCAACGGACGGGGAGCCCGTCCATAAGAAGGGATTCAATGACATGAGAGCGCAACGCTCGTAATCGCCCTGTCTGTCCTAATGCCGGATGGGGTAAACATCCGGCAGGTTGGGATAGTTTCCTTCTCTGCCACAACTATACATGTACTTGGGACGTTGCTTGAGCAGCGGCGTCATTTTGTGGAACGGAAAGGTAGAGAAGATGACTGAAAATAATCAGAACAACCAGGTTGTGGGATTCTATGAAGCAGTAGGTAGCGCTATGTCAGGAGGGGCCGAGCCAGAGGCACGTGCAATGTCGGTTTCTGATGACAACGTTGGTTCTGCCAACATCTCGTCGGGAAACATCGAAAAGTTTCGTCGAAACATGAATTTGAACACACTGTTTGATCACGCTGTCGGTGATATTGACGCTCTCAGGAAAGCGATCCGTCAAACTGGCCCACTGAGTTTGACGGCTTTGGTATCCGTTTATCGCATCCATGTCGCACTTCAGAACGATGTTGTCAGTAGAGAGGATTTCCTCGGCAAACTGGGTGTCAAACAAGACCCGCGTGCGAAGTATCCCGCGCAGCCCCTGATTCGACACCTTGTTACAAAGGCCGCCCCGGAACTTCGCTCAATGACATCGCATTGGGCCGGAGCGATTGCTTGGGCCGAACGCAACAATGTTGATCCGGAAAATTTTGAAGACTTCATAAAAGGTATCGATGGCGGGATACGTGGTGCATATGCCGCAGAGGTGAAGGCAACCCGCAGTCCCAACGAGCGAAAGAAACGAGCCGATAGGATTAATCGTGCCAAGACGGTTTACTTCAAGACCGTTGATCCGGTGGCCGTCCTGAGCATGTCGTGCTTTCAGAACATTGGGTCGGGCATGCATCTCGCCTTCGTGAAGGTAGAGAAAGATGGTTCGATAAAACTCGTGGACCGCTGGGACAAGGATGTTTCTTGGGTCGAATCGGCGTTTGACCGCCACGTTGTCAGTGCCACTGAAAATCGGACTACGTGATCAAATGTCAAGCATCTCACGAACCCAAGGCCGCTATCGCAGTCCTACCCCTGAGCACAACTAAGTGATCCCGCTTCGCGAAGATCACGAAGATTTCGTTTTGGGCCGAACACTGTATCCCCACCTCGCAAAGGATACTGAGCCGGAATAATTGTCTTGGAAATCTTGTTTGCAAAACCGAAAGACTGGAGGACACCTCACCAAAGGACTATGGAAGGCTTCCAATCTTCACGCTGACCTTTAGAGGAACAGGCGACCTGACCATGAGCCAGCGAGCAATGGGTCGTCCTGTTATGGGAACCATATGAGGTGGTTTCGAGCCTATCGCTATCACCGTGGCGCGGTCTTGGAAGATCAGATTGAGCGGCGTTTGGTATTGTTCATCAGTGAGCCGAAAACTCTGAATGGCAATACGGTTCGGCTCCATATTCTTGGCGACTTCAATAGTCTTGAATACATACGTTGATGGGAAGGATGGCTCGAAGGTTTCGAGGCGCTACACTGCTTCGGGTTCGCGGCACACCGTCGAGAAAGTGAGATTGGGGAAGCACTAAACGCGCTATAGGAATCGAACTGGGATCGCTTCGCGATGCGGTTCAGCGACTCGTCAAGGCACATAAGATGGGGGGCATTCTTCCAGAAGTAGATCGCCCGGCTCCGGCAAAGGCAATAGTCTGCCCGGTCGAGATAAAGGAAAATCGGATATGTGCTACCTGTGGCCTCTGTTGGATGCCAAGGAAGCGGGTGCTTTTCATTGAGCACTGAAGGCCCGCACGCGAAGTTTATCCCCATTGGCTCCCGGACACACTGCGGCGTGAAAAGACGCCGAGATCATGAAACAGAATGAATACCTGGTGTGTGTTCGTGAATCCCTCGATCATACACTCGTGGTCTTCGCCGTTTATGTCTTTCAAGACAATTGTCTGAGGTGACGTAAAGCGCTTTCGGCCCAATGGAATTGCTGACCCGATCGGGCCGGTTGATGTGAATTGCTCCGTGTTCAAGCAAGCTCCAAAAAGCTCGGTGAAGCTTGGAGACTGAACTCTCCGTCGAAGCTTGGCAGAGTATCCTTGACCTCCCGAAATTCGCTCAGGCATGTACAGCACTAGAACCGCGCACGAACGATGGTTCTTCGATACGTACTGCCGAATAGACGCGTAGAGAGAAGCATTGAACTTCCTAGCCAAATTGATGGGGGTTTTTAATCCAAAATTGGCGTCATTCGACATGTTGACGAATGTGTCGAGTTGGAAAAGGATTTCCGCAGCAAAGACATTTGCTTCCTTGTCAAAAAGTTCAGCCGATTCTGGATCAAGTTCTTGCTCGCCATCCTCCACGTATGAATACATTGCTCTCTGCCAAGGCAAGAAACCGTGTGCTGCTTCATGAAAACCAACGAACCGCTTTTTGACCTCAATGAGAGACTTGTCGAGGCAAATCAGGCCCGACGGGGCGTGTATCAACCCGAGCACCTTTGATATTGCGCGGCGAAGGACATCGCCAAACCCGCCCGCGTGTTTCCTGTAGTCAGTTATAGCGGACGTATCCAGCACATCCTCTCGAACCTCAGAAATCTTGGCCACTCGCATTATGGCTTCTGTGGGGGTCGGGAGAACATCTATCGCACCCGAATCGCGCAATGCCCTTTCCGCTTCTTGGCGAATTTTGTTGTACTGGACTGCGTTTAAGGTGGAGTCGTCGGGAAGGATCACTTCCGTTTCTCCGTTCTGATGAAACTCAAGAACCGCCTTAGCTCTGTCTCTTCCTCAATTGTTAGGTTATCGATGGCGAACGTAGCCGCGCGTCCGTGTTTCTCTTCGGACTTCCTCGCACCTTGAGTAGTTACGTAACCAGCACGTTCCATTAGGTTCTCATACTTAACGTCCAAAGCGATTGAGAGTGAGTAGAGGATATGGGGAGAAGGTTTCGCAATCTTCCCCGTTTCGAGTTGACTAAGGTATGCGTTGGAAACTTCTCCATCCGTCGCCCTCTCTACATCTCTGAGAGATAATTCTTTTCCTATTCGCTCGCTACGTAAGAATGTTGATAGCCGATTCGTCGATTTAGGTTCCTGTTTGCTTCTGTCCATTTTACATCCCCTACTTTATTGAAATCGATCAAATCACCAGAAAACTAGGCTGATTTGCTAATTTCAGCAAGCGCGCTAAATTTTCGCTTGACAAACTTAGCAATCCGCATTCCCTTAGCGATGTTGTAACAGCCCAAACCAAAAGGAGGTTCAGATGGCTAGCGCTAAGGACGAAATTGACATCGAAAAATGGTGCGAAACGCACGGTGATAAGGCAATTCCTATTGCTGACAGTTACACAGTGCGGCTGTGGGACGGAGATGGATTCGATGAAAAGCGACGCCTCGATGACCGAAAGCCTACAGGTCGTCAAATCTTGGGTGCGTTTGGTCGACACCCTGCAGACGAATTCGAACTGCTGATGCTTAGCCGGGATTCGGTAATTGAGCGCGTGAATCTTGACGAAACTATCGATCTGGCCGCGCAAGGGCCGGAGCGGTTCTTCTCGTTTCGGACGGATCGGCTGCATAACCTGTCAATCGATGGCCGTCGTTTCTCATGGGGCGCGTCCTCCATTGAGGTCTCGTTGCTCCGTTTGATCGCTCGAATTCCGGAAGACTGTGATCTTTATTTTGAGGAGCAGGACGAAGCGGATCGTTTGCTTAAGGAAACAGATATCCTCGACTTGTCACAGCCCAACCTGGAAAAGGTCTACTCTCGGAAGCGGAAATGGAAGTTCGATGTACAGGGGGTGATACTAACGCTTGCCGAACCACTTATTCAGGTGCGTGACGCGCTTGTCCAGGCAGGGTTCGATCCTGACAAGGGGTGGATTGCGATCCTGAAACGTAAAGGCGAACCGAAAGAGCAGGTCACGCTGGACTACCTGGTCGATCTGACGACCCCTGGTATTGAGCGTCTGCGGTTGACACCGGGCGAAATCAACAACGGTGAAGCTGTGGTGAGCCTTCGGAAGGAGTTCGCTTTACTTCCAAAGGATGAGGAATTCCTAAACCGTCGTGGATGCGTTTGGGAAACCTTTATCGAAGGGAAGCGTCGCTGGTTGAAGATTCATGGATTTCATCTTCCGTCTGGGTACAACAAGGCGTCGGTGGACCTTTGTATTGACGTGCCTGAAGCATATCCGGGCGCCGCCTTGGACATGTTCTACTGTCATCCGCAATTAGTTCGTGCGAACGGCAGTTCGATAGCCCAGACCGATTCACGCGTCGATATTCAGGGCGTCCCGCATCAGATGTGGTCGCGCCACCTAAACGGATCGACGCGATGGAATCCTGCAAGCGACAGCGTCCTGACGCATATCGCAGTGGTTGATGAGTGCCTATTGCGGGAGGTTGGCGATGAATAGCGTTCGATCACTGACCCTGACCGTCGGCCAGCACAATAACGCCAAGCGCCATCTCTTTCCTGGTGACGGGCTTGAGGCGGCTGTGGTGCTGGTTTGCCGGCGGGTCGGGATGGAAAGCGAAAGATTAATAGTTCGGAAAGTGATCGCGGTTCCGTATGAGGATTGTTCTGTAAGGACAGAAGACAGGCTGACGTGGCCGGGTAGCGCCATTGAAGATGCTATGGACATAGCGGAAGATCATGGTGACTGTGTCATTCTTCTCCACAGCCATCCTGGCGGGTTCTTCGGGTTCTCCGAGATTGATGACCTCTCGGACAATACGACGATGCCATGCTTGTATTCCGCCATCCCCGGTCCGTCAGCGATTCATGGTTCCGCAATCATGACACCGAACGGCGCTGTTCTCGCTCGCGTCTATCCAGGTGTTGGACAGGAGTGTGTGTTCCTACGGACGATGGTGGTGGGGCACGATATCAAACACTACGGTCGGGACATTCCTTCGCGTATCCTACACGGAACCGAAGGCATGAGGGATTTGTTTGGTTATTTGACGGTCTGCGTCGTCGGCGCTTCGGGCACCGGCTCAATAATCATTGAACAACTGGCTCGAAACGGGATCGGCCACATTATTTTGATCGATTTCGATAAGGCAGAATGGAAAAACCTGAACCGAATTCTGAATTGTAAGGTTCGGCATGTCGAAACCGATGCTTACAAAACTGAGCTGCTGGCTGAATCAATCAGCGAGTACGCGCCATCTATACGGATCACTTGCATTAACCGCTCAATCTTTGATCCGGCGGCGATAGAAGCGGCATCATCGGCGGACACAGTGTTCAGTTGTGTGGACAGACAACTGGGCCGCTCCGTCTGTGAAAGAATTTCTACTGCTTTCATTGCACCGCTGGTCGATCTTGGAGTTACGATCCCAACCCGAACGTTGCCTGACGGAACGGTCGTGGTATCTGACATGTGCGGGCGCATCGACTTCGTTAGACCTGACGGACCAAACCTATCGGACCGAGGGGTGATCACGCCCAAAGGGCTGTATGACGAGCACATTTTTTTGAATGCTCCAGACGAGGCTATCGAGCAGGTTCGAAATGGTTATATCTCCGGTGTTGCTGAAGAGGCTCCTTCAGTGATCAACGTCAATATGGTCGCCGCCGCGCGAGCCTATACCGAATGGACTATCCGGCAACTAGGGGGAAACTTGGATCCCAATGAAAGTGTTGCGACGATCCGGTTCTCTCTCTGCGCACGGGATGAAGACCACGTGGCAGAAGCGGATTACGATCACCAGACCCTGTTAGAACTGGGGCAGGGGTTCGCCTCTCCTCTTCTTGGATTTCCAGCCTTGGTGTCTCGCAAGATTGGAGAAGCTGCATGAGGATTTTTCGATGGCTATCCCGTTGGTGGGATCGTAATGGTCCAAAAAGAAAGCTAATTCTGGTCGATGGCGACTCACCGCCTGAAATAATTAGATCCCGAAACCTCTATTTGGCCAAGGACGATGGCGAGGATTGGTCTGTTGCGATGCGATGTCCTTGCGGGTGCGGCGACCGGTTGGAACTCATGTTAGCGACCGAGGCCAGGCCACATTGGTCTGTGCGGTCGAAGCCCAATGCTCCCCCAACACTGCAACCGTCTGTGTGGCGCAAAGCGGGATGTAAAAGCCATTTCTGGGTTCGGGACGGTCGGATCGTCTGGTGCTAGGTTTTAAGGTCGAAGCGAAGTAAAGATTGGACGAGTTTAATACAAACTCTGTATCCTAGCACTTCCCAATACATTGAGAATTCCATATCGTAGTCGCATAGCCCTTCTTTGTCATGGCGGTTATGTATCTCTGCAAGCTATTATGTTTGCAAGGTATTAGATGAAGAGCGCATCTAGTCGAGCTCCGATAGATCCCCGTTTAGTACCTCGTTTCGAATACGGCCAAGAAGATTGGATACGGATTGACCATTGTTCATGCTTGGCATGTATGGTGCTCGAACGACTATTTGATCATCCAATTCATCGGCTATCCTTGAGGCCAAACTGTTGATCGGGGAGTTCCCATCCCAGATGTATACATCACATTCTTTATTAAACCGCGCTCCAGTAGAGAATGCATTCCGTGTCATATTTGAACTACCAACAATTCCGATGTTTGGTGTTCCGTTCTGAGAGGCGATGAAAACTTTCGCATGCCAACGTAGTCCCACCTTCAGCATGCAGGTGATATTGGCACCTGCTTTGGTCATGTTGTTCTTGAAATTCCGATAGGCTGGTTTCCATGTCGCGTTGTGGATTCCGACGGTCGTAAGTGAAACTCCACTTTGGGAGCAAACATTAGCCAAAGAGCGTTCGCTACTTACTTGGTAAGTGGAGTTTTTGAAGTTGTCCTGGAAAAAGCCTGAACAGAGCAGAGCTTCGTCAACATAGTTAGAGGCTAGAGAAGAGATAATTACATCCCGAAACGTGTTTTGAGAACCTCGGGTACGCAAAACAATTGCTATTGGCATCTCCCCCCCCAAGTCCTCTTGTTCAATTTTCTGCTAGCAGAGCATAGGTCGAACTTATCATTGTCAATTCTAAATTCTGCAACTGGAACTTTAACAACTGATAAATAAGACGGATCTATATGTCTCGTTATCGGATCGTAACGCTAGTAGCCGAAAGTTAGCTGCGCTATCTCGACAGCACCTAACATTGCTCCATGTAAACGAAAATTTCACACGAAAACCGTCGTAATACTGCGCCTCTAACCGGACCCCAGTTTCTAGTATAGAGATGCCAATTCGCAATGCCACTGGCGGTGATCTTCCTCAAGTGATCCCAGTTATGAGTCCAATGACACACCACCATGTACTACTTCATCGATATTGGCTTCAACAAGGTACGACTCGATATCCCAGAATGACCATTCAGTTGGGAGATGATACAAGCCGCGACATTTCTTGGCCCATCGCCCCATCTCCTTGGCTTTATTGGTGCAGAAGGACTTGGCTTGGAAAGAGAAATTTGTGCTGCGTCGATCTCGATTTAGAAGGAACTTCAGTGCTTCTTTGATCCTACCTAGAGAGCTACCATTAAGACTATTGAGTTTTAGGTGCTCTTTTGTGATGTAGCGCGCGGCTCCTTCAATGCCGAATGCGTCTTTCCCGTCTTCGTCGATATCATGGCGAATGCGTCGCACATCGACCACGTTCCCGGACCCAAAGCTTCGGACTAATGCCCGTCGAACCTGTTCGTTCGATGCGTCGAAGGCATAGAATAGGCAGTGGAAATGGAGTTTAATCACGACGTCATCAGGATCGAATTGATCAATTGATGCCGGTTTTGAGAGTTGTTCACGCGGAAGGTTCTGGGCAATGATAACGTCATCCTCAAATCGGCCTTTCGCGATGCACTGTAACCCGGATTGTTTCAGAACTCGCCCAATCTCGCGCCGCCACCAGCTAATTTTCAAATCGAACTCTGTTAGGGATATAGCCTCTAAATTTATGGTGACAAACCACATCTCGTTTTCCGGCAAGATGTGAAAACCCTGAACTGATTGCGCATTGCGGATTTGGTAATTCCTTGACGGTGATGAGGATTGGGCAGCATTGACGGCCCATTCGCTATCAGGGCCGTAACCTGAAACTCTTCTGAGACACTTTGGGCATCCACGATGTTCGCACGGCTGCTTCTTGGAGCATTGTGAGAACCGCTGATGGCTTCTAACAAATGAATCATAGCTACCAGCAAGCTCTCGTACCGCAGCGTAGGCTCGATGCGGGTTCCGATCCGTGAGCAATGCGACCTGTGTCTTCTCGTCGCCTTCATTGATTGCCTTCGCCATCTGTCGGCTATGTGGGTTGATCATGTTGGATGTATCCAGTCACGGAAATTGCAGTAGCCCGGCAGAAATAACGAGCTCCATCTTCCAAACTGGAAGATTTTCAACCATGTTCAAGGTATTGTCGCAAAAACGGTACCAAAACGGCATTTGTGGGGTTTGTATTCTGAGACGGTTTTTGAGGCACATTTCGGTCGCGTCCTGCGATGTTTACGCAACCAACATTACGCGTCTCAAAAACGAAGGGTTTTAGGATTACCCCTAGAAACCTTTTCGACAGCACTACCAACATAATTGTAATCGTCAGATTGGAATATTTACAAAACTAAGGTATATGCTTTGTTACAACTTGGAAGGGTCAGGATACATGGTTAACGAATCGATAGATGAAGCTAGTGACGAACACTCGGTTTTAATAGAAGACCCAGAGGGTTTGGATGATCCGTTCGTTATCGGTTGGGGTGAGTATCCGTTAGATGCGGTGTTTGTAAGGACAGAACCGCGCACTGTTGGCGACGTTGTGGATCGTATCGAACGCAACCGATATGTTCTCGATCCAGATTTTCAAAGGGACTTCGTTTGGCAAGTAGCTAAGCAATCCAAGCTCATTGAGAGTTGTATAATGAGGATTCCGCTTCCGGTCTTTTATGTTGCTGAAGCTTCAGACGGCAGGATCATTATCGTTGACGGTTTGCAACGACTCACAACTTTTTATAGGTTTATGCATAATCACTTCAAGCTCACAGGACTAGGAGCAAACGATCCTAATTTAACCCATCCGCTTGAGGGAAAGTATTTTAGAGAGTTACCAATTGCGTTGCAGGAGCGTGTCGCGGACACATCAATTACATTGTACATCCTTGATGCTAAAGCGCCGGAGCGGGCGCGTTTAGATATTTTTGAGCGGGTCAATAGTGGCGAACCATTGACGCGACAACAGATGCGTAATGCGCTTTACAATGGACCAGCCACAAGTTGGCTCAAGGATGCCGCGTCGAGTCATTTGTTTCGAAGTGCTACTGGGTTTTCGCTGAATAAAAGGACCATGCGTGACCGCGAGGCAATTAATCGCTTCTGTGCTTTCAAACTTCTTGGCGTGAATGCGTATCGAGGTGATATGGATACGTTCTTGGCAATAGGTTTAAAGGAGCTTGAAAGCCTAACGGATTCAGCCCGAAAGAGCTTGCGTGAGGAGTTCGATGGGGTAGTTAAACTGAATGCTGAACTTTTTGGTAAGCACGCCTTCCGCAAATCTCTCTCAAGTAATCCACATTCTGCAAGATCAGTAATAAACATATCTTTATTTGAAGTGTGCACAGTTACTCTGACAAAGATTTTGTCGCTATCGTCTGATGATCACAGGATTATTAAAGAAAAGATTGTTGATCTTCTTTCTGATTCTGAGTTCCTCGATTCAATAACGTATTCAACAAATAGCTCTAGGCAGGCACGTAGCCGGTTTGAACGAATGGAAAGAATGGTTTCTGCTATACTTGAGGAAACATTATGACGTTGCGCTCTGTAGATGCCATAACAATGGATGGTTTCAAGTGTTTTGACCATCTACGCATGGAGCTGGGCCAACTTACGCTTGTCACAGGTTTTAATGGTGGCGGTAAGTCAACCGCCATACAGCCATTGTTATTGCTAGCGCAAACACTTCGGCTCGGAATCCTAACTGCCTTACCACTAAACGGACCAATGGTGAAGCTTGGAACAGCGGGTGATATTACTCCTAACGAAGATGGCTCTCTAACAAATCTTACAATCGAGGGTCAGGGAACAACGATTTCGGTGAAGCCTAAACTGCGTTCTGGAGATCGTGTTCTTCAACTCGTTGAGTCCCTTAGTGGTGCACTTGATACGCCGCTAGCTTGCTCCCTTAGCATGTTGTCGTACCTTGGTGCGATCCGAATTGGGCCGGAGGACTCGTTCCCGATTCCTGAACAATTCGATACCCCGGACGTTGGCCTCGATGGACGCTTTGCGCCGTACTGGTATGATCATCATGTCGACGAGGATGTAGACGAAGCCAGACGTTTTCCAGGAGAGGAGGCGAGTGTTTATCGGAAGCACTTGGACGCTTGGCTTGGTAGTATGTTTCCTGGTGCACAAGCCAACGTCCAAAACGTTGTAAACCTCTCCCAAATGAATCTTCAATTTCGACTGTCATCGCTTGGAGCATGGCGTCGGCCTTCAAATATTGGATATGGTCTCACGTACGTTTTTCCGATCCTTGTATCGCTGCTTTCAGCAAAACCAGGGCAGATAATCATTATTGACAGTCCCGAATCTCATCTTCACCCATCAGCTCAGTCTCAGATGGGGAGAATATTGGCGACTTTTGCCCAAGCAGGAGTGCAGATTTTAGTTGAAACACATAGTGACCACCTTTTGAACGGAGTACGTTTGGCAATCCGCGAACAGGTTCTTCCATCAGATTGCCTGCGAGTACATTTCTTCAGGGGCCCTAAAGGCAGGGACCACGGCGTTACAACACCAAGTTTTGGTGCTGGCGGAGAAGTGTATGAGTGGCCAGACGGTTTCTTTGATCAGAATGAGAAAGACTTGTCACGACTTGCGGGCTGGGCCTGAGAAATGAAGTTCTACTTAAATGAGGCTTCGATTCACGGACAGTTTGCGGACACACAAGAGTTTCGCGTTGCGCTTGAGGCTATACTAGCGGGACGCTCCCGATCTACGGTCCTCGCAGCAATGCGAACTGTACCGGAACTGGCGAACCGCCCCGTGCTGCATGACCAGACTTTTCGTCAAGTTGTGCAGACTTGGCGAGGGTCTCCACTCGCAGGCAGCTTGCTAGCATGGGTTGGGAAAAATGGGCCGTTTGTTCATGATGATAGGCTTCTTGAGGAAGACGACTTGTTCCATTGCCTTGGGGTAGAAGTTACTGACGGCGGACTGGGTGAGGCGGGCCGTCGAGCCAAGGCGAGCGAGAATTCTGCTTCAATGAGTTTTCGTGGAGGTGATCCTGATTTCGCGCAATCTCCATTACCGATCGTTCATGGTTTCTTGGAAGAGCCATTCGGCACGTACTCAGTTGAGAATTTTTGGGATGTCGATGACGCAATCGCAGCGATCATGGAATGGGAGAAACCAGCCAATAACTGGCAGGAAATGATTGAGATCGCTCGTGTCAGGTTTCCTAACGTTCTTCTCCCGGACACACTGTATAGAGACGTTCGAATTGCTAGGGAGCCTTTCAGTGCGGTAATTAGAGACCAGTTCTATGTATTGTTAGGCTTTCTTAACGAATATATGAAGGGACGAGACGAGAACGGACAGGAAGGGCCTAGATCCAGGGCTATTCTGAAGGAGCATTTTAAGGGGAGAAGAGCATTGTTCTCGCCAGAATCAAGTTCGAACAAAGATGACTTTAGGACGGAAATGACCTTTCCAAACCCGGATGGCGCTGGAATGATTTTCGCGCATTGGCATGGCAAAATTAGTCATAGGTTCTTTCGCATGCACTTCGAATGGCCTACCCCTGCCGCTACCGATAAAGTTAAAGTTCTTTATGTTGGCCCAAAACTAACAAAGGCTTAACAGCCCTAGGCCTCGTGACGGGCTAGCTGGCGCGTCTCGAAAAGGTATACTCAACCAATACGGTGGCATGAGACTGAAATTATCTCTCAAGAGGGTTTCTGCCTCAAATTGAAACACGGATTGTGAAGTATTAGGACTCTTAAAAGGACATTCGGGGGCGATCCTTTTCCATACTTCGGATCGGACCCAGATTGTTTGCGCAATGCCCCCAACAAAGCAAAACCCCCAGGTTTTCCTGGGGGTTTTGATGGTGGGCGCGGGAAGGATTGAACTTCCGACCCCTGCGATGTCAACACAGTGCTCTCCCACTGAGCTACGCGCCCTTGTGCAGTCTGCACGCTGTGCATTTGCTGCGGCAGGGTGAATAGCACCGTGGGGCGGGTCCTTCAAGCGTTTGATCGGGGTGTGACAGATTTTTGTCTGTGGCCCGGATGCTGGCTCAAGGCGTGGTCCAGAACTGGTCTTTCAGGCAGGTCAGCACCGTTTCCATCCGCTGGGTCCAGGTATGGGTGCGGGCATAATGTGCCTGGGCCGTGTGGCGGTCATCGTCGGTGCGTGCCATGGCGTGATCTATGGCGGTGGCGGCCCGGTCTGCGGCGAAGGGCAGGGGGGTGATGCCGAGTGCCGTTGCCTGCGCCGGTGTCAGAAAGCGGCTGGGCTCTGTGACGACCGATGCGCCCCGCGACAGGCCATAGAACACGCGCTCATGCGCGCCATTGCGGAAGCTGGGGCTGCTGTTGATCAGCACGCGGGCGCGGCCCATCAGGTCGGCGGCGTCTTCAAAAGTGACGGCACCGCGATCTTCCATCGTGCCGGGCAGGGCGGTGCGCAGCGACGGGTCGATGACGCCGCAATAGACGATTTTGCGCTGTTTCAGGCTGTTCAGCAGGGCAATCCGGCGGGTGCTGATCAGATGGCTTTCCAGATCATTGGTCGCGGCCAGCCAGTCCTGGGGGGACTTGCCGGGCAGGGCGGCCTTGCACAGGGCATACAGGGCGGCATCGGTCTCCCGCGCCGCCTCCACTGCCTGGGACAGCGCCTTGCGCAGGCCCCGATCGCTGCCGCCATGGCGGGTTAGGAAGTCGTCCTGGCTGGGCGCGCTGGTGATGTTGCCCACAAACAGGACGGGGATGTCGCGCTGGTCATTGGACAGGGGGGCTGGTTCCGGCGGGGGACCGGCATGGGGGAAGGGGATGTGACAGCGGCTGGGACAGGGAAAATCCGCCAGAATGTCTGGGAAATCCCCATCCACCAGCCCCAGAATGCTGTTTTCCGGCATCGCCTGAATCTTTGCCATATGGCGCAGGGGGGAGTCGGTGATGAAGCTCATCCTGGGCAGGCGATAGGCATCATACAGGGAGCCATTCGGGACCCGGTAATTCTCATTCGCGTTGATATCCAGCACGAAGCGGGGGCCTTTGAATTCCGCGATCATTTTCACCATGATGCGGTTCAGCCCCTCATTGGGGAAATCGCTGCGCAGATATTCCATGACCGACACGTCCGCATTTTCCAGCGCCGTGCGCATGCCGCGCCCCATATCCCAGATGGAGCTCAAGGGGGCGAAGTTGGCGATCAACAGGCAGCGTGGTTTGGTCATCATAAACTCCATCAGGAACCGCGCCACCTTACACAGCGTTGGGGGATAATCCAATTCTGCTGGGCCAGGGGCCGGTCACTTTGCCGTCTCTGGCATGGTGCTTGCTTCTATTAGGGGCAGAGAGAGCGTTTGACACGGCTTGGAGAGGCCAAATGAGAGTTCTAACGATATGTGCCGGGTTCATTTTGTGTATGGCAATCGGCGGGCTGGGTCCGTCCAGCGCGCGGGCCAGTGCGGATCAGGAAACCAGGCCCCAGGCCGGGCCCTGCGCGGCGGCGATTTCTGTGGCGGAACGGGCGCGCAATATTCCGGTCCACTTGCTGCAGGCCATTTCCCTGACGGAAAGCGGTCGGTGGAGTGCGGATGATGATGCCTTTGTTGCCTGGCCCTGGACGGTCATGGCGGAAGGCAGGGGGCGATATCTGCCCAGCAAGGAAGCCGCCATTGCCGAGGTTCAGGCCCTGAAGGCCAAGGGTATCACCAATATCGATGTCGGCTGTATGCAGGTGAACCTGTATTATCACGGCAGCAATTTCGATGATCTGAACGAAGCCTTTGATCCCGTCCATAATGTAGCCTATGCCACGTCCTTCCTGATGGACCTGCGCCACAAGCGCAACAGCTGGACCCGGGCGGTGAAGGAATATCACTCCACCAATCGGGAGCGGCAGCAACTGTATCAGGACCGGGTCATGACGATGTGGGATGCCCTGAAAAAGGGCCGCCCGATCGCGGGTAAGGAGACCGGCATTGCAGAGGTCGGCCTGACCTATATGAGCAACGCCCAATGGCCGCCCAAGAATTATCATCAGCAAAAACAGTTGGAAGCCGCAATCCGGGGCCGCGTGATGAGTGGATCCGGGCAGTTTTAAGGTGCCTCTGCCTCTGCCTCTGATCGACCGGAGTAACGCTGTTTTAGCCAAATGAGCCCTCACCCTGAGGAGCGGCGCGTCTCGAAGGGGGAGCCCTCTGCAAGCACCGTCCTTGCAGCGCATCCTTCGAGACGGCGCTATCGAGCCTCCTCAGGATGAGATTGTAGCCCACACACGTCTTACCCGCGCAGGCGGGTATCCAGGGCCAAACGTCCATCTGTCTGCCTACCGCCCTGAACCCCGGATCAAGTCCGGGGTGACAGTCCTGAATACTCAATAAGGTGAAAACGCAGAGGGCGCTGAGCGACGCAGAGGGCGCGAAGACAGCACCACGCTCTTAGCGTCCTCCGCGCCTTCTCCGCGCCCTTCGCGGTAATTCTTCAAAAGACCCTCGTCTTACCCACGCAGGCGGGTATTCGGGGTCAAGTGCCGGTAAATTCCGCGGATCCCTGTGTTTTGCTGTAGCGGATGTCTTGATCGACGGGGCGATGCGCCGCACGATGCGGGGACGGAGGATGATCATGACAAAAATTGATGTTGATGGATTGCGGGCAGACACGCCGGGCTGTGGCGGGGGAATGGCGCATTTGAACAATGCTGGGGCTGGCCTGATGCCGCGCCCGGTGCTGGAAGAATTGACCGGCCATCTGGTGCGGGAAGCAACCGTCGGCGGCTATGAGGCTGCCGCCCTGGTCGCACCGAAGATGGAGGCCATGTATCACAGCGCGGCGCGGCTGATTGGCGGCAAGGCCAGTGAAATCGCCTATCTGGAGAATGCGACGCGGGCCTGGGACGCGGTGTTCTATGCTTTTGACTGGCAGCCTGGCGACCGTGTTGTGACCGGGTCCAGTGAGTATAATTCCAACATGATCGCCTTTCGCCATGCCCAGGATCGCTATGGCATTGAACTGGTGCTGGCCCCGGATGCGGATGATGGCACCGTTGATCCAGACGGGCTGGAAGCGCTGTTGGATGATCGGGTGCGGCTGATCTGTATCTCCCACATGCCAACCAATGACGGTCTGATTAATCCGGTTGCACAGATTGGCGCGATTGCTAAGCGCCATGATATTCCCTTTCTGCTGGATGCCTGTCAGTCGGTCGGCCATATGCCGGTCGATGTCAGCCAGATCCAGTGCACCATGCTGTCTGCTACGGGGCGGAAATACCTGCGCGGGCCGCGCGGAACAGGGTTTTTATGGGTTCGAGAAGACTGGATCTCGCGCCTAAACCCGCCCTTTCTGGACAATCGCGCCGCCAAATGGACCGGAGTAGACCGCTATGAAGTGGCGGACACTGCACGGCGGTTCGAAAACTGGGAAAGTTACATTGCGGGGCGCCTGGGCCTTGGGGTTGCCCTGGATTATGCACACAGCATCGGGATGGCGGCGATCTGGGACCGCATTCAGGCCCTTTCTGCGCGATTGCGCGATGGGCTGTCGGAGTGTCCCGGCGTCACCCTGCACGATCGCGGCACCGCCAAAAGCGGGATCGTGACCTTCACCAAGGCCGGGCTGACCTCGGCAGAGGTTTCAACCCATCTGCGCCTGCAGCATCGGATCAACACCTCGGTCTCAGATGTGCAATTGACCAGGGCCTCCCTGATCGCCAGCGGGGTCCCCAATATGGTTCGGGCATCGCCCCATGTTTATAATACAGAGGCAGAGGTCGATGCCCTGATCGCGGCGGTCAGTGCTTTGCGATGATGTTGTGTTCGGGACCGAACGGGAAGCCGGTGATATCTTCGGCCCCGGTTTCGGTCACGATCAGAATGTCATGTTCCCGGTATCCCCCGGCACCGGGCAGATGGTCTGGCAGCATGATCATTGGTTCCATGGAAACCACCATGCCGGGCTGTAGGGTGGTATCAATATCTTCCCGCAGTTCCACACCCGCTTCCCGCCCGTAATAGTGGCTTAAGACGCCAAAGCTGTGGCCATAGCCAAAGGACCGGTATTGCAGCAGGTCCCAGCCGCGATACATATCGTTTAACTCAATGGCGATATCGCAACAGCGTGCGCCGGGCTTGATCAGTTCAATGCCCCGGCGGTGAACGGCACAGTTCTTTTCCCACAGGTCCAGTTCCACATCAGTCGCGTGCTCACAGAACAAGGTGCGTTCCAGGGCTGTGTAATAACCAAAGATCATGGGAAAGCAGTTCAGGGACAGGATATCCCCAGATTCGACAACACGATTGGTGACGGGATTGTGGGCACCGTCGGTGTTGATGCCCGACTGGAACCAGGTCCAGGTATCCATCAATTCCACATAGGGATAGGATGCGGCGATTTCCCGGATCATCGCATTGGTCGATGCGATGGCGATTTCATGTTCCGGTACGCCGGCCTGCACGGCCTCGACCAGCGCCGCGCCCCCCAGATCAGCAACCTGCGCCCCTTTACGGATCAGCACATGTTCTTCGGCGGATTTGATGGAGCGCATCCACATGGACGGCTGGCCGACATCCACGAATTCGACACCGGGCAGGGCATCTTCCAACTGCTTGCGGGTGTCCAAGGTGACATTATCGAATTCAATGCCCAGGCGCTTGGTGCCCTTGGTCAGGGATTGGATCGCGTAATAGTAATTGTCCCGCCGCCAGTCGGTATAGGTGATGTTGTCGCCTGCTGTGCGGCGATAGGGTTGCCCGCCATCGATCCCGGCGGAAATGGACGTGGCCTTTTGGTGGTCGATGACAAAGCCGAACTTGCGCCCGAAATAGCAATACAGGAACCCGGCATAATAGTTGATGCAGTGATAGGATGTGAACAGACAGGCATCCACATCTTCCTTTGCCATCCAGTCCCGCACAGCATCCTGGCGTCGCCGCATCTCTTTTTCAGAAAAAGGGGAGTAGGTCTTTTCCCCGTTATGCCAGGTTACAAGGCGCGCCAAGTCATCGGACATAGAATCCCCTCTTGTGACTTTCAAATTCCATATCTTTGTTTCATGGGAAAGGAGGTCCGCCAAGTGGTTTGTATAAATAAAAAGAACGTATTGCTTGTGTTTGTTTTAAAAACATCAGACTAGCCCTCGTTTTCAGCGCTTATAAATTCTGCGATCCGTTCCGCAATCATGATGACCGGCATATTCGTGTTCGCACAGGGGATGGAGGGCATCAGGGAGGCATCGCATACCCACAGCCCGGAAACACCGTGTACCCGTCCCGTGGGGGAGGTAACGGCGGCACCATCGTCTGGTGACCCCATTCTGCATGTACCCGATGCATGCCAAGTCCCACCGACATGACGCTGAACAAAGTCAGTCAAGGCATCGTCGTCCTGTAACAAGGTCTGGATGGTCGTCCCTAATGTAATGGCAGAGTGCACCAAGGCGTCGCGCAATGGACCGGCAGCGTCCAACAATGCAGACAGGGCCCCTCGCTGTAGTGCATTCCAAAGGCCTGGACTGGCAATTTTCGCAACGCGCGGGGAATAGCTTGAGGGGAAAACTGTTTCCCGATAGCCATCCATATTGGGATCCAGAAGTGCCTGAGCGCCCCGCCGCAATGCTTGTTTCAGGCGTTCTAGATCACGCGGATCACTGAGCATTTGAAAATCCACAAAGGGCTCTATATCCGGATCAATTGACGCCAGTTTCAAATGGCCGCGTGAATAAGACTTGTTTACCCAGAAAAACAGGCTGCCCATGCGATGCCCGACGGAATGCCAGCCAGAGCGCGACAGGATGGAGCCATGCATGTCTCCCACTGGGGTTCCTGGCAGACCTGAGGAAAACCGCCATATGGATTGTTCATGATGTTCGTTCGGATTGGTTTCGCGCATGTCTCGCGGTAAATAGGTGGCGACTGCGATGGAGGGATGTTCCATTAAATTGCGCCCAACACCATCCAGATTGACCAGGACAGGAATATTCAGCGCCGACAAATCCGGTGCAGGACCGATACCGGACCGCATCAAAAGGGCGGGTGAATGGATCGCCCCGGCTGCAACAATCACATTATGTGCATGAAAAACGTCGGACGTCTGACCATTGATTTGGGCCCCGATTGCGCGATTGCCATCAAACAGGATACGGGTGGCTGTACTCTCGGTAATGATCCGCAGATTGGGGCGTTGGCGAACCTGTGTTGTCAGATAGGCCAGGGATGTCGGCTGTCGCTGCCCGGTATCGCTGATGGCGACGGCACCGCGAAAGGTACCGTCCTGCCAAACATCATTCTGGTCAGCCCGGATAGGAACGCCCTGTTGTTGCAGCGTTTTCATGACGCGATCAACAAAGGGGGACAGTTGGGCATCCGTGATACGCCGCACGGTCAAGGGACCATCCGCCCCGTGTAATGGGCCGCTAAAATCGCGGTCTGCCTCAATTTTTCGAAAATAGGGCAGGCAGGCATCCCACGACCAGCCGGTTGCGCCCAAAGCTTCCCATTCATCATAATCTGAAGGTGCGCCACGATTGGCCATCATGGCATTAATGGCAGACCCCCCGCCCAGGATCTTTCCCTGTTCATAGCGGCGGGGCGTGCGCTGGGCCGCATTGGCACCCATCAGCGCGGTCAGGCTGTTCCAGATATTGCGGGTGTCCAGATAGGCGCGTCCTGGATAGCGGCTGCGAATTTCGGGTGGCGTTTCACCCTGACCAATCGAACGGCCCGCTTCGACAAGGACGACCGTTTGTTTCGGATCTTCGGACAATCTGGCCGCCAGAACGCATCCCGCAGACCCCCCGCCCAAGATCAAATGATCTATGACCATGTGCCCCGTTCCTTATCCGTGCGTCAGAGGCCCCTTCCCAATTCTGCATCGACCGCATCGGCAAGCTGTTTCAGGGACGTGAAATGCAAATCTGGCTTTGTGAACGCTTCTGGCGTTGGGGTGCCGCCATAGCCTTCTTGGTCGTGGCGACGCTCAATCCAGCATGTTGTATAGCCAAGCCGCATGGATACCCCGATGTCATGGTATTGGCTCTGTGCCACATGCAGGATTTCTGACTGTTTGTAGCCAAAGGCTGATTGGCGACCCTTGTTAAAGGCAAAGAATTCCGGGTTGGGCTTGGTACAGCCGGTATCGTCACAGGTGACGCTGTCATGGAAGGGATTGCCCAGCGTATGGGAATGACCGGAAAAGACGGTGCGGTCACCATTGGTCATCGCGACCAGACGGAAATTCTTCCGCAGACGGGCCAGGGCCTCGGCTGAATCGGGAAAAGCCGGCCAATGGAAAACGGCGGCCTGAAAGGCACTGGCCGTCGTGTCGTCATTCTTGAAGCCCAGCTCATTGGCCACAGCCAGATAAACATCCTTCATGGCATAGGAAGAACGACCATAGAATTGATTGCGGGCGCGAATATAGGGTTCGAATATTACCTCATCTGAGGATGCGGCTGCTTTTTCTCCCCCCAGAGAGCGGAAGCCGTTCAACACGCCAGCCTCGAAATCAATCAACGTGCCGATAACATCAAAGGTCATCACTTTAAAATCGGTAATTTTCATTGTTTCATTTCCTTGTGGGTCAGATGCGTTGCGCAAAGGTGAGCGCGGAAAGACTGACTGCGCAATTGAAAAAAAGTTCTGACTGGTATTACATGATGTAATGACAACACTGCGACGATCACTGCCTTCAATGAACGGGCTCTTTACTTTTGAGGCTGCGGGACGCTGTGGTAACTTCTCAAAAGCGGCGGAGGAGTTGAATGTAACACCCGCCGCGGTCAGTCGGATGATCGCCCGGTTGGAGGATCATTTGGATAGCCCCCTTTTCCTGCGCCGCCCAGGGGGAGTGGATTTAACGCAATCGGGTCAGATCCTGTTTGATGCCATCGCACGGGGCTTTTCAGGTATCGAAAATGCGCTGCGGGAAATTGAAGACCGGCGGGGTGGGGTGGAAACCGTCACCCTGTCTGTGTCTACTGCTTTTACCACGCATTGGGTGATGCCGCGGATGGCCCAGTTCAAGGAGGCCTTTCCAGGGGTTGAGCTGCGTTTCCACCTGATAATGGGACCCATTGCCGGGACCGTGAATGATGTTGACCTTGGAATGCGCTATGCAGATGGCCCGGATTCCCGGCATGAAGCCGCCTATATCATGCCGGAAATTCTTATCCCGATTTGTACGCCATCTTATTTGGAAAGTCATAGGACCAGCGAGCAGGACACCAAGCGGCCCCCAATTTCGACCATCAATCTCAGTGACGCACAACCGGACTGGTCCAGTTTCTTCACCTCGACCACGGATGGGGAGGGCGATCATTCAATGGTCTTTTCAGACTATGCCATCGTCGTTCAGGCCGCCCTGCTGGGCCAGGGCGTTGCGTTGGGATGGTTGAATGTTGTGGCCCATTGGCTGCGTACTCAGGCATTGGTGCCGGAACGCAATCAGGTGCGGGTTACGGACCGGAAATGTCAGATGCTGCGCCTGCGCGATAAGCCCGCACGGCCAATCGTGATGACGGTACAGGATTGGATTATCGAAGAGATGCATTCGGATATGCGGGCCGTGGATGCGCTCTATCCCGAACTGGATCTGGCTAATCTGCTTTAAATGTAACCGTCGGTCTTCAGGCTGCGAAATTCTGATTTGGCAACGATGATGTGGTCGTGCAGGCGAATGTCCACTTTGGATAAGGCATCACGCACGTCGCGTGTCATATCGATGTCCGCCTTGGACGGGGTGGGATCGCCGGACGGGTGATTGTGCACCATGATCAAGGCGCTGGCCCCCAATTCCAGGGCGCGTTTCACGACCTCGCGGGGGTATAGCGGTGTATGGTTCACGGTGCCGCGCTGTTGCACCTCGTCCGCCATCAGGCGGTTGCGATTGTCCAGGAACAACAGGCGGAATTGTTCGATCTTTTCCCGGCCCATCGCGGCGCGGCAGTAATCCACCACCGCCTGCCAGGAAGAAAGCACATGCGCGCCTTCAATTTCCTGGCGCAACAACCGAATGACGGCCTGTTGGACGATTTTTAACCCCACGACGGAGGTTTCGCCCAGGCCGGGTTCGGCATTCAATCGCGTCGCATCCGTCGACAAGACACCGCCAAAGCTGCCAAATTTGGCAATCAGGGACTTTGCCAGGGGCTTAACGTCGCGGCGCGGAATGGTCTGGCATAACAGAAGCTCCAGCAACTCATAGTCTTCCATATGCGCGCCCATGTCCTTCAGAAAGCGAGTTCTAAGGCGCTTTCTATGCTCCAGGTGGTGGGGCTTTTCAGGTTTATCCACCCGGGGAGCATCATCGGTCATTGAAGGGGCATCCCGCGTTGCGCGTTGGTCCGGTCAGAAGGTCCGTTTTACAGGTAAGGGGGCTTGTCCCAGCCTTTCGGGGATTTCGTGAAAATCTCCACGCCCGTTCCGGTCACGCCAATCGAATGTTCAAACTGGGCCGACAGAGAGCGATCCTTGGTAACCGCCGTCCAGCCATCATCCAATGTCTTCACAGGGTATTTCCCGGCATTGATCATCGGTTCGATGGTGAAAAACATGCCCTGACGCAGTTCAATCCCGGTATCGGGTTCCCCATAATGCAGCACGCTGGGGGCATCGTGGAAAATGCGGCCCAATCCATGACCACAGAAATCCCGCACGACAGAGAACCGCTGACCCTCTGCATAGCGTTGAATGATATGACCAATATCACCTAGGCGCATGCCGGGCTTTACTGCTTCGATCGCCATCATCATGGATGTATAGGTGACATCAATCAGCTTTGCCGCCTTGACCGGTACCTTGTCGCCGACTGGGAACATGCGGCTGGTATCGCCATGCCAGCCATCCAGAATGACGGTGACATCGATATTGATGATATCGCCATTCATCAGCTTCTTATTGTCGTCTGGAATGCCATGGCACACGACGTGATTGACGCTGGTGCAGATCGATTTTGGAAAACCGCGATAGTTCAGTGGGGCCGGAATGGCCCCATTGTCCGTAATGAATTCATGGCACAGGCGGTCCAGTTCGCCCGTCGATATGCCGGGCACCACATGGGGGGTGATGAAATCCAGCGTTTCCGCCGCCAGTCGTCCGGCCTGGCGCATCGATTCAAAATCTGCCGCGTCGTGCAGTTTAATGCGGCCTGCTTCGGTATTGTACAGCATGTCAGTTCCGGTCCGTTGCTTTATTGCGCGCGGAGTCACATGGAAGCAATCCAGATCCCGGCGGCGCAAATTGTTAAAACGCGCGGGGTCAGACCCGCAGCGGTACAGAAGAATTAAGTTTTATGCCCTCTGGCGTCACGATGCAATCATAGCATATCGCTTCAACCCCTGCAGCCCTTGCTTGCGCGAAGGCGGATGCATAGGCGGGATCGATATCCTGGGCCAGACTGAAATGGGTGCAATCGCTGCGTTGAACAAGATACAGCATCACGGCGCGCGCGCCTTCTGACACAATATCAGACAGTTCCGCCAAGTGCTTTGCCCCCCGTTCGGTCTTCGCATCCGGGAATTGCGCCGCTGTTGGGTCGGGTCCGTCGGGGCGGCGCAATGTCACACTTTTGACCTCAACATAACAGGGCGACCGTTCTGCATCTTCCAGCAACAGGTCAATGCGGCTGTTGCGTCTGCCATAGCGAACTTCGCGGCGCATATCGCTGTAGCCCGATAAGGATTTGATCTGGCCGGTACGGAGGGCGGATTCAACAATACGATTGGCAAGGTTGGTGTTGATGCCAACGGCTGCTGGACCATCCGGACAAGTCTGTGTGGCAATTTCCCAACGCCAGGCCAGTTTCGCTGTCGGGTTTCGATTTGGGGATAGCCATACAGAACTGCCGGGATCGGCCAACCCCATCATGGAGCCCGGATTGCCGCAATGGGCAATCCCTTCGCTGCCATCGGGAAAGGCGACATCGGCCAGAAAACGTTTATAGCGCTTGATCAGGCGGGCCTGGATCAAGGGTTCAGGATAGCGCAGGGTCATCCCTCGGCGCGGACCTGTTCAACGATTTCCTGAAGTTTTTCATAGGGAACATATCCGCCTACAAAATTCTTGCCGATCACCATGGCCGGTGTCCCGCGTATATCCAGGCTGTCCGAAATGCTGCGGATCATGGCGAGATATTGCATCACTTTCGGGGCTTCCATATCGACCTTCAGTTTATCGATATCCAGACCGACTTCATCGGCAAGGTCAAAGATCACCCCGTCGCTCAACTGACCCTGATGCTCCATCAGCGCATCGTGGAATTCCATGTATTTTCCCTGTTCCTGGGACGCAAGGGCCGCGCGCGCAGCAACCAGAGAGGCCGGGCCCAGAATGGGTAATTCCGCAAAAATGACTTTCAGCTTTGGATCGTTCTCCATCAGCTTCTGCACACCGGGATACAGGCGTTTGCAATAGCCGCATTGATAGTCGAAAAATTCCACCATCACGACATCGCTGTCATCCGCGCCAAAAGCGGGCGTCAAGGGGCTGGCGGTTAATGTTGGCACCACCTGGTCAATGATGCTGTCGCGCTGTTGTTCCTTGGCGGCCTGTTGCCGTTCTTCCATAGACCGGATGGCTTCCAGGATTACTTCTGGATTGGCCATCAGATAGTCATGAACGATGCCTTCGATACGCTGGCGTTCCGCCGGGTCAACTGCATCCTGCGCGCGCGCTGGGGGGGCGGAAATGGCGACCATTGTCACAAGCAGCAGTGTCGCAAGACACACTGTGCGATAAGGGGTTCCGATGACCGCATGAAGGGTTTGTCGTATCATTGACTAAAGATTCCTGTCTGTAGATGTCGCGTTTATTAGGAATTATTTTATCATGGGTTTAGTTGGAAATGCCGACGGGGCCAAGTCTTTCAGTCCCCCATCTGCCCATTGTCACGAAGCTTTGATCATCCGCTATTTATCATCCGCGCGATAGATGATGTCTTGCGCCTGGATCCAGGAAGCGGACTCCTTTGGCAAGGCTTCCATCGCCCGCGTTGCCAGCGCCTTGGCCTGTTCTTTCTCGCCTCTTCGATGGGCAACTTCCGCCTGCGTCAACAGGACCATGCCGGTTTCACCCCGATACTGATGGGCCTGTCCCTTGACGTTCCAGGCACGGATCATGTCGGGTTCGTAGGACAGCGCGATATTGGCGTTGTCCAGGGCTTCCTGAACATTTGCATCCCCCCCGATCTGCAACAGGGTGTCGCCCAATGTCGTGCGAACCAATGCGGCCCAGGGCAAGATCTCAATGGTGGCGCGATAGTTTTCCACCGCTTCGGTCAGTTTCCCCGCCCGTTTCAGAATATCGCCCTTGGTTTCCAGAAAGAAGGGGTCCTTGGGACTGTCCGCCAACAGGGCGTCAATCTCTTTCAGGGATTCGTCCAGGCGGAATAATTCCATATAGGCGATGGACCGGGCATAATGGGCGGGCACGGATGTATCACTGACAGGGTAATCTCTCAGCGCATTCTTTGGCGTCAGATAGGCTTCTAATTTGGCGCGCATCCGCTGATGCACGGCCAGATATTCCGGGGGCAGTTTCGCATCGCTGACGGGGGAGGTGTTGACATGGTTCTGCACAAAATCAATGCGGTCTTCGGTCAACGGGTGGGTGCGGGAATAGGGGTTTGCCCCAGCGCTGTACAGGCGATCCTGGGACTGCAGGATGCGCATGAAGCTCAACATACCCTTTGCCGATATTCCGGCATCGTCCAGAAAGGTCATGGCGGCCTGATCTGCCGCTTGCTCATTGGCGCGGGAATAAGATAGAAAGCTGCGCTCCCCAATCTGCTGGCCCAAGGCGGCCCCTGCCGCGGCGGCCTGTCCATCGCCAGTCGCCAGGGCCGCGCCCAATCCCAACAACATTCCGGCAATCGCAGCCGCCTGCGCGTTTTCTATCGTACCCTTGAATTTGGACAGGTGCCCACCGGTGATATGACCCAATTCGTGCGCCAGAACGCCGATAACTTCGCCGGGTTCCTCAGCTGTGGTTAAAAGGCCCGTATTGATGAATATACGCTGCCCGGCTGCGACAAAGGCATTCAGGCGGCTGTCATTGATCAGATGAATTTGAATGGTGCTGGCATCGACCCCCGCAGCCTCAAAAATGCGTTGCAGATAAAACCGAATGGTGTTTTCAACTTCGGTGTCGCGGATAAAACTGATATCTCGGCCTTGCGCATGCGCCGGGGAAAAAGGCACACTCCCCCCGACGCTTGAAAACAGAATTGCCAAGCACAGGAAAACCCGCGTTGCGACGTTCAGCACCCGACGCCGCCCCAGCGGCATTTTAAGGAGGAATTGCATCCTTGTTTGATGCTCCAGCCAAAAGATCCATGGCCGCACCAGCGACCCCATTTGCTTCTAACCTAGTGTGTTCCCGCAGCAGGTTCAAATGGCGATTGCCAAAAACTGTGGCGGCGATACTTGCCAGCGCTTTGGTTTTGCAAGGATGCACCGGGACCACGGATGTCGAATATGGCGTTGCGGGTTATGTTCGCGGCTTCTTTGGTGGCGTTGTGGCGGAAGAACCCAATGCGGCCCTGATCGGGCGGGATATCCTGACGGCGGGCGGTAATGCGGCCGATGCGGCGGTGGCGATCAGCTTTGCCCTGTCGGTCAGTTATCCCTCCGCAATCAGCCTGGGCGGTGGTGGCGTTTGCATTGTGCATGATGGGGCGATTGGCGTTACTGAAGTCATTGATTTCATTCCACCCGCTGGAACCGGTGCCGGGGGCGATCGACCGTCAGCCATTCCAACGCTGGCGCGGGGTATGGCGGCGCTGCATGCCCGCTATGGTCAGTTCCCCTGGTCCGGGGTGGTTTCCCCCGCAGAACGCATGGCGCGGTTGGGGCATCGCGTCTCCCGGGCATTGGCGGTTGAAATGTCGCGGGCGGCAGAGCCCTTATATGGGGAGGCTGCTGCGCGGGCTATTTTCGCCCCATCTGGCCGGTTGGTCGGCGAAGGCGATATGCTCAGCCAGCCCGAATTGGGGGCGGTCCTGGGACAGATACGGGCCGGTGGTGCAGGGGCCTTCTATAACGGGTCCACGGCCCGTCGCATTGTGGAGGGTGTCCAACAAGCCGGTGGGACTTTGACCGTTGAGGATTTGCGCAATTATTCCCCGACATGGCGGTTGCCGCTGATCGTTCCTTTTGGCGATGACGAGTTGAACCTGGCCCCGCCACCCGCTGCCGCAGGTCCTATGCTGGGCGTGATGTGGCGTATGTTGATTGATGATGATCGCTACGCCGATGCTGAACCGGACGAACGCGCGCATCTGTTGGCAGAGGTGATGAAGCGGGCTGCGGCCGACCGCAAATCCTGGCTGGGAGAGGGGTATTCTTCGACCCTGCCCATAGAAGACGTGCTGGATCCGGATCGCGTTGCAGGGCTAATGGCAAATTATTCCCCCGCCCGCGCGACACCGGGCGCAGAGCTGGATCCAAAGGGTCGGCAACTGGCGGAGGTGATTTCCGGGACAGGCTTTGTGGCTGTGGACCGCAACGGGATGGCGGTCGTTTGTGATCTGACGCTGTATAATCCGTTCGGCACCGGGCGGGTGGCACCGGGAACGGGTATTTTGCTTGCCGCAGCCCCAGGTTTGCGGGGGCGCAATCCTCTTAGCCTGAGCCCTGCCATGGTCATTAATACTGGAACCCTGACCTTCCGGTTTGGTCTGGCCGGTGGCGGTGGACCTTTGTCGCCTGCTTCCAAGGTTCAGATCATGGCAGACACCCTGTTGGCTGGGAAACCCCTGGATACCGCCCTATCGGAACCGCGATTCCTGGCGGTCGACGTTCCTGATGCCGTGTTGGTGGAAAAGAATGGGGGCGAAGACTTGGCCGCATCCTTGACGGCACGTGGTCATCCCGTATCGCGGCTGGCCTGGCCTGGCCTATCCTCTGCCATTCATTGCCCAAATGGGGTAACGGGCTCCAGCAGTCGATCTGCCCTGTGCCGTGTGGTGCATGATGAAAGAGGGTTTGGGCTTTCATCCTTCTCGGATGAAAGTGGAGGCTGAGGGCCGCAATGGTGTTAAAAGTTGGCAGTCGCGGGCATATTCCCGCCTTTATGGTAATGGAAGTCATGCGCGCCGCAGCGGAGCGGGAACAGCAGGGGGATGCAGTCTTTCATCTGGAGGTCGGCCAACCCGGTACGCCCGCGCCAAAAGGGGTGATTGCCGCCGCCCATAAGGCACTGGATACCGACCGCATTGGCTATACGACCGCTTTGGGTATTCCAGAGCTGCGCGCCGCGATTGCCGGACACTATCAGGATTTTTATGGTGTTTCCGTGCCTGCGTCTCAGGTTGTGGTGACAACGGGATCCTCCTGCGGTTTTATCTTAAGCTTCCTGTCGGCCTTTGATCCCGGTGATCGTGTGGCTTTGGCGCAGCCTGGATATCCCTGTTACCGACACATTCTAAATGCCCTGGGCATTAATCCGGTGATGCTGCCAGCGGGACCACAGGAGCGGTTTCAGCCGACCCCAGCCCTGATTGAAAAGGCGCTGGAAGAGGGGCCGCTGGATGGCCTGATCGTCGCATCGCCGTCAAATCCGACAGGGACGATGCTGGAAAGACAGGCAATGCAGGATTTGCTGACCTGTTGTCGCGACAATGGTATTCGCGTTGTGTCTGACGAGATTTATCACGGAATCTCCTATGGGATGGAGCCCGTCACTGCTGCACAATTGGATCCATCAGCGATTGTTGTGAACAGTTTTTCCAAATATTTCTGTATGACGGGCTGGCGGCTTGGATGGTTGATCGTGCCGCCTGATCTGTTGCGGGCGGTGGAAAGCCTGGCGCAGAATCTGTTTATCTCTCCCCCCACCCTGAGCCAACTTGCCGCCGTTGCGGCCTTTGACTGTCGGGAAGAATTACAGGCCAATATTGAACGCTATGCGGAAAACCGGCGCTTGCTGTTGCAGGAATTGCCAAAAGCCGGATTTACAGATCTGGCCCCATCAGATGGGGCATTCTATATCTATGCGGATGTCAGCCACCGGACCGATGACAGCGTGGAATTCTGTGCCCGCATCCTGAAAGAAACAGGCGTCGCGATCACGCCTGGATTGGATTTTGATGCCGTGCGGGGCAATCGCACCGTGCGGTTTTCCTTTGCAGGCACAACGCAAGAGGTAGCGGCCGCTGCGCAGGCGCTTATAGGCTGGTCAAAGGGCTGACCCGACCGGCGTATGACTTCATACTATGACCTGTGAATAATCGCGCACCACACTAACTGGCGCGGAACGGATTGCCGATCACGATGCGATAGAAGCCGTGGCTGTCGTCCAGACCGGTCAGCTTAAGGTGGACGAAGACAGGCCGGCGGCGATCCTGATCCGGCCAATAGCTGAAAAAGCGCCCTTGATTGACCTCCGGCCGCAAGGATTGGAACAGGCTCATCTTGCTGCTGACTTCCGTTGTCAGGAAGCCCGCATGGCTGGCTGGAATGCGTTCCTGAATGGCGCGGCGGGCAAATTCAAACCGATCCATCGCATTTTCCGGTGTGGAAAAGGGGCGGCTGTCGATCTGCAGGGCGACCAGACGGTTGGATGTCTTGCGGTCAAACTGGGCAACGATAACCTTGGCGTCGCTCAGCCAGCTTGTGATGTTCAGCTTACAGGCGGTGAAATCATCGCCAATATCCTTACAAACCTCAATTTTGTCGCGCAGGGATGACAGCGTGTCTGACCAGCTGAGCCCCATCATCAGCTTGCGGTATTGTGGTTCCGCAGCGGCCAGAACCAGACGTTCTTCCAGATCGGCGCGCCCGGATTCCTTGGCAAAGTCAGAGGCCAGACGGCCATCCGTGGAAACCATGGCAGGGTCTGCACCAAAGGCCATCAGGACATAAGCGGTTTGGGGATCGCCCCGCAGCGATGCGCGCATCAGCGGTGTCAGGCCATCGGACATGCCATTCGGGTCCGCGCCTTCTTCCAGCAGGGTGCTTAACATCCCTGCCAGTTCCGGGCGGTCCGAATGCTGTACGATGCGATGGATCAGGCGCGGTGGGATGGAGGCACCATCATCGGCCAGCAGTTTCACAATATCCGTCTGACCATGCAGGGCTGCTTGTTCCAGGGCGGTACGAACGCCGGAACCAAATCCGTCTTCGACTGCAAATTTTGCTTCATCCAGGGTGAAACCAGGGGGCGGGGACCCCAGCAAGGCAACAACGGCCCCCTTATCGGCGGAATCAATCGCCGTCTTAAGTTTGCTTTTAAAGACGCGGGGCGTCAGCGCCGGTGCACTGGCGGTTTGGACTGGCTCTGGCTTTTCCACATTTGAATCGGGCTTGCTGGGGGGCAGGAAGACCGAATTCTGACCCTGCTGAGCCTCAGTGGACGTCCGGGCGGTAAAATTATCTTCCGGGGCTTCCAGTTCAGGGGGGGCTTCCAAGGCAGCAAGCGTCTGTCTGTCCAGGGCTTCTGGAATGGATTTCTCCGCAGG